>Ga0209520_10001463_pt1 | contig 13425 bp, 14 predicted proteins | sample Rifsed16ft1_FD_184009 | JGI IMG/M metagenome (GOLD analysis project Ga0209520, IMG submission 184009) | Soil microbial communities from Rifle, Colorado, USA - sediment 16ft 1 (version 2) | ecosystem: Environmental > Terrestrial > Deep subsurface > Rock core/Sediment | place: Rifle, Colorado...
ATTTCCTTGTGTTTCATGTCCTCGCATGTGTTGACTAGATATTTAATAATTATGTATTAGATTACACAGATATAGTAAATTTAATATAATAATTTACCACATCATATTATATGATACGGATAAAATCAAGTACAAAGGCAATGCCCGATGGTCCACTTGAGAGCATGTTTCCTGTGGCAATCTCAAAAATATTGGATTTTCTTTCAACACACAAACTATGGGATTATTCTGCATCAGATATTGCCAAATATTCCGGAGTGTCATTTAAAACCGCCTTAACTGAAGTCAAAAAACTAGAAAGTCAGGATGTCATCACGCAGACAAGAACAGTTGGAAACGCCATAATGTACCAGTTTAACATGGAATCAAAACAAGCATACCATATTGACAAGCTCATAAATGAGATTGCCACAAGAAGGATCAAAAAAGTCATCAAGGCAAGCATAAAACATCAGCCAGCAAAGACTAGTAGAAAATGATGTTTTCATTGCTAGTTTGATAATTTGCCAAAAATGTATTTTTATAACCTGCATATGTTATTAGGGGCTGTGTAGAAACCATCTGTTTTTCTATTTTTTATAAACTTGAGAACGATGTCTTGCCCGCACTAGTTGCAGTATCATCTTATCGTTTACTATGTTTACTATCCCTCTGTAAACACCAACCCTAAATTTGTAATAAGGCGAATTTGTCATTCTATCAAGCTGGTCGTATGGATCATTTTCTGCGATTGTTTCGATTTTGAGAATAATTCTTTTAGCAATATCGTCAGGTAACTTTGCAAGATCTCTTTCAGCCTTCACCGTAAAGATTACTGTCCAGGTCATAAATTAGGATTATAGACCATATTTTACTTTCATTTGTTCTAATGTCTTGAATTTACCCTTTTTGATATCTTTGATGGATTGCTCAATTTCTAAAATATCTGCATCAGTAAGTAGTTCAGCATCCTCTTCAGCTTGAGATTTTAAAACTCGATTAATCATTGCCTCAAAAGATTCCTGTTTGTGGTTTTTGAATTTTTCCCACTTGGCTTTTGACTCTTTGGATACTGCAATTGATGTTTGTTCCATAGGTATACATAGACACATATAGTATTTAACTATAACAAAATAATTATTTAATTCACAACCAAAATGTACCTGAAATTAGCCAAAATCACGATGAAATTTTATAATAATATTGGCGAGAAGACCACTGGACTTGTCCTGTGGATAAATCACATCCAAATTCTGATTCACCAAGTTTGATGCCTTTCATTTGTTTTGCACCAACTGTTAATGATAATCATTCTTTGACATGGATTGATACTAAAGGAAATAAAAAACTAGACAAAGATTGATAATACAAGAATAAAGGAATTAATCAAATGCCTAAAGCGGCTATCTTTTTCATTGCCCTTCTTCTTTCAGGATTTTCTGCAAATTCACATGCATTCACATCTGGTGATACTTCTGAAAATTCATTTCAAAAAAACTCTGATGAATTGTTTGATTCAGGTATTTTAAAGATTGACTCTGATTTTTTTAAATCAAATAATTTTAAAAGATATATTATTTTTGGAACAGGCTCCGATGATTCAAATTTAAAAAAAAATTCAGTATATGGTGTTCAATCTAATGGAGGATTTTTTTATGTTTCAGTACTTCCAGAAAGCTCAATTTCAAATCTAGTCTCTCAAGGATATTATGTTATAGAAGATTTCAAGTTGGATTTTCATTCTGATATTTCTAATGTGACTGACGCATCTAGAATTGGCGAGATCACAGGTTCTGCATTGGCACAGACAAAATACAACGTTACTGGAAATGGCATCAAAATAGCAGTAGTTGATACCGGCGTAGACTTTTCAAATCTCGACATTCAGCATTCTCTGGCTAGAGACAAAAACAATCACCCTGTAATGCTTGATGCTGATGGACAGGGAATCATACTGACAAATGCAACTTTTTTTGCATTCATTGACAAGGATGAAATCATACGAAATACCACAAGACCGCTTCCGGAAGGGATTACATCATCAGTGTATAAAACAAAAGACGGTATTTTTCTAGACATATCTCAAGGTAAAAATGGAACAAAAATTCCAATTTACAATTCATTTTTTCCACAGTTTGGAAATTCTCCAATATTTAATGGAACACTAGACACTGATATCAAAATTGGAAAAGATAACAGAGATTATATCAAATCAAAAAGTGGAATTTACCATCTTGGTGTGATGTATCAGGGGGGTCTGGAAGGACCACTAGCTAGAATTCAAGTTGTACCCGTTCTTGTGGTGGATTCTAATATTGCAGGAATATATGATACTGTGATTCCTGATATGAGTACTTCTTGGGAAGATTATACTAGATTTGATTTAAAATCCGGAGAGAAGCCAAAATATGATTTTGATTTTACTGACGAAAAGCCAATAGCTTTGGGAAGTGGAAAAGAATTCCTAGTTTATGATTCCAACAATGACGGTAAGGCAGATTACAGTGCGGGAACAATAGGTGCCCAAGTACTAGACGTTTACGGCGTGATTCAAAACAAAACTGCAGACGTTGATAAAACACTAAAGGCAATTAATGGAACTTTGTTGCCTTCCTTTGATCCTAAGGGAGAATTTTTTGGAGTAATGGCTGATTTTATGGGACATGGAACATCCAGTGCTTCTTCTATTGCATCAAAAGGTGAGCAAACATATAACATTTACAATAATACCAATAAATTTACAATCAAAGGAGTTGCACCTGGTGCAAAGATTGTTCCAGTAAAGGCACTGTGGGCAGGTGATACTGTTTATGCTTGGTTGTGGTTATCTGGATTTGAAAACCAAGAACATAGCTGGAATTTTACAGGAAAACCAAGAGTGGATATTATCTCAAATAGTTGGGGAGTTTCAAATTTTCCATCTTTTAATACTGCACCTGGAATGGATGTTCTATCTGTAATACTTGGCATACTTGCAACTCCTCACTCCCTTGATGATAACTATCCTGGTGTGACAATTGTTTCAAGTGCAGGTAATTCAGGACATGGCTATGGAACAATTGGCATGCCCAATGCAGCTCCTTTTGGAATTGCAGTTGGAGCTACTACCAATAATGTCTTTGTAGGTTATGGCCCGTTTAAGAATCAGCCAAGGTTTGGCAATACAACTTCACACTTTAATGATGTAGTAGATTTTTCAAGCAGAGGTCCTGGAATTATTGGAGATCCAAAACCTGACCTGATGAGTATTGGTGCACACGGTTTTACTCCGTCTAATGTTCTTAAAACTAAAAAGGACTCTAAAGATGAATCTTTTTCATTGTTTGGAGGAACTAGTATGGCAGCACCTCTGGTTTCTGGTAGTGCTGCAATACTAATGGAGGGACTAAACAAGCAGTCAAAAGAATATGATCCTTTTACAATCAAAAATATTCTAATGTCTACTGCAAAAGATCTCCAAAACGATCCATTCACTCAGGGATCTGGACTAGTAGACGTAGACAAGGCATTAAGTTTTGTAAACGGCGAAGAAGGAATATTTCTAGTCCACAATAATGCATCATATAGTAATATTAAAAAAATTTTAACACCTGCACTTGAATCCATAAATTCCACATCTATAGGATTTGAGAAATTTGAGTTCCCGACAAAAATCATGCCCATGACAAGCTGGTTTGCAGGTCATTTGCTTCCAGGAGAACACAGCAAAACAACTTTTACAATTGAAAATCCCACTAATGACACAATTCAAATATCTATAAAACCCACAACAATATCTCTAATCAAAAATACTCTGTTTGATGGAACCACCAAAGTACGACAACACGATTCAATGCTTAACAAATCAGATGCATTCATTCCAAATTATATCAAACTGTCTGATATCAAAGAGCACAAAGAGTTAGGCGAATTTTTCAATAATAATTCAATTCCTGCTGAATCTTCTTTGATGATATTGAATCTGAATTTTCCATTTGATAATTTTATGAATAAAACTGATAAAACTTATGCCAATGATATGAAAATCTCTTCACTATACCTTTATGATTGGATTGATAAAAACAACGATACCAGTATAGCTAGTGATGAACTATCCATGGTTAGCAGAGCTGGATCATGGGGAACTGTCCAAGAACTAAGAATTACTGAACCAAATGAAAAATTCAAGGGAACCCCGTTAGTCGGTGTATATCCAATTCCAACTAGATACTCTTACTATCTAGGTGACACAAAACAAAATTCAACTTCAATGGAGTATACCTTGTCTGCAAGTTACTATCAAAAAGACAAATGGACTGTTATCTGGCCCGAAGCTCAAATAATTACTGTACCATCAAATGATGCTGCCAAAGTGGATATCTCTCTAGTTGTACCAAATGATTTGCAGACTGGTAATTACCAAGGCTTCATAACATTTGAAGGAGAAAAACATACTGTAAATGCACCAGTATCTTTTGTCGTAAAAAACGAAGTTGATAAAAAAGATTCACTTGTTTTAATTCAAGGAAAACAAAGCGACGATATTATTTTTGGTAATGGATATGTCAAAGGTGCATTTGATATGGCAAATAGATACATGGCAGGAGATTGGCGACAGTATTATTTTGATATTAAAGATGATTCCATAAATTCTGCAGCAATAGAATTGTCTTGGAAAAATGATGACACGAACTTGTCCGTATTTGTTGTGGATCCTAAAGGAAGAATAGTTCAAACCAATATGCCATCAGGAGTATTTGGCCACTTTCTTGGTTGGCCTTCACTTGACTGGTTAGGTAATTCTGTTTTTAGTCAAGGCGGTGGATTTTTCCCTGTAAAAAACAAAGATAATACTTCTACTGTACTTTATGTTCCTATTAATCAAACAGGGACATATGCTCTTTTAGCTCACTCTACATTGTTTGGTGGAAATTCAACTACTGAGCCAATTATGCTTGCAGCTAAATTTTCTAGCATCTCTTCAGAGATTCAACCAATACAAATTCAATCAAATAAAACAGAAATTCTATCCAATTCTATAGAAAATGTAACTACATCCGCGTCTTCTAATGAAACAATCCGCAATGATTCTCAAATTATAATTCAAAATGATTCTCAAATCACAATTAAGGATAATACAAATGATTCATCTTTTAACATTGGATTGACTGTTGGCATTGGAGTTGGAGTTGCGATCGGAATTGTTCTGTTTTTGATTCTTAGACAAAAACCCAACAAATAATCTAATAAGGTTTGTGAACTACCCATATCTAAAAAACTGGACTTCCTGCTTCACAGATTTTGAAATCTCTACAGGCGTTACTTTCCGCAGTTCCTGCGGTAGTTTATTTTGATTAAATATTTTCAATCCTTTTTGCAAGATGTTAATGCTTGCGTTGTAATCCCTATCCATTACAAGATTACATTTGTTGCATCTGTGAATTCTCACAGCTAGATTTTTTGGCACCTTACTGCCACATCTTGAGCAATTAATGGTTGTGTTTCTTGCTGGGACTTTTATCAACAGTTTGCACTTGTATTCTAATTTTTGTAGGAATGAATTCCAACTTGAATCCATTATGCATTGTGCTAGTTTATGATTTTTCACCATGTTTGTGAGTTGTAAATCTTCTACAAATATCACATCGTAATGATTTGCGTATATTGATGATAGTTTGTGCTGAAAATCATTTCTTTTGTTTGTTATTCTTTCGTGGATTCTTTGTAATCTTTTGATATGTTTTGTTCTGTTATTAGAGTTTTTTACGCATTTTGATACTTTTCTTTGTACTCTGACTAGTGGTTTTAGCATCTTTTTGAGATTCAATGGGTTTGTCGTATTGTGTTCATCCGAATCATATGCAAATGACTTTATTCCAACATCTATGCCAACTGTCTTTTTAAAGTCAATTTTTGGTGGATTCACCCTGACTAGTTCACATGTGAGACATGCATACCATTTGCCTGATCTTGTTTTTGTCACTATTACTTGTTTGATGTCGTCTGGTGTATCTCTATGTTTTTTTATTCTGATGTTTCCAATCTTTGAAAGAAATAGTTTGTTATTATCTAGTTTGAATCCTGACTGGTTGTATGTGAATGTTCTAAATTCATTGTATCTGGCAAATCTTAATTTTCCTGTCTTGTGACCTTTCTTGGATTTTTCAATTAGTGATTTTTCTGCCCCTTCCAATTGCGTTGATATCATTTGAAGCATTTTACTATGGTAATTGTATAGCCACGGTTCTGATTGTTTTAGTTCTGTCAAAATGTAATTCATGTCATTTCTACTAAGAAATGATTTTTGAGCTTGCTCTACAAATTTGTTGTACACCCATTTGCAGACATTGAGATTATTTTGTAATTTATACTCCTGCTCTAAATTTGGATACAGTCGAAATTTGTAGTTTCTCATGTTTTTTGTTTCTATGAATAATTATACAATATCTGGTTATTGTGATATAGTTTGATCTCATTTCACACTTAAATGACATGGATTTTCCAGATTACATTTATAAGCAATTTGGCGAGTACGACAGCTTGAATGTCTGAGCAGGGGACAAAAAAGTCTGGCGGATTATCTAGAAGAGATTTTCTAAAATTAATGGGAGCTGCAGGCACTGGCCTGGCATTTGCACCTTTTGTCCCGTTTGGCAATTTTATGCCAAACCCTTCACAAGCTACTCTTGAAAAAGTCAAAGTCATCTTGCCTGATGGCACTCAAGCTAATGTCAAAACATTTCCAATTAATCATTCTGAAGTAATTACATATCCTAGTACTGGAGATCCTGCACTTGACGCAGAAGCATTTCGAAAATGGCAATTCATTAGGTTGCCACAAGAACTTGGCGGAGACAAACAAGATGTTTCATCTTTTAGAGCATACAGTATGGTGTGTCTTCATCTTTGGTGTTTGTGGAAATACTGGCCAGAAGAAGGACGAAAGAGGGGAGAATGTCCTTGCCATGGAAGTATGTATGATCCAATAACTGGAACAGCGTTTGCTGGACCTGCATCATTACAAGCTGCACCATCTAACACGCTGGCACAATTAAATTTTGAAGTCGATGCAGATGGCTTTTTATGGGTTTTACCGCCGATATGGGGTGTGAATGACAATGGAGTAATAGGATATGGCCGTTTCGCTTCATAGACGTACTGGCGCAGTTGCCTTTTTCTACTGGCTCTGGGATGGACTAGACAGAACAATATTTACTGCAATTAAATTTTCATTTCCTGCAAGATTTGTTAGTCCTTTTGGATTTTTGGGGATGCTTACATTTGTTGTGTTTGTAATACTAGGAATCTCCGGAGCTCTGCTAATGTTTTACTACCAACCAATGTTGGATAGAGCATGGGATAGTGTAGAGTTCATAAACAATGAAGTCCCATTTGGTTTTCACATTAGAAACATTCACTATCACGGTTCCAACGCAATGGTACTTTTGGCAATCTTACACATGTACTATCAATATTTTAGTGGAAGATACAAAATTAGAAATGAAATTTTATGGGCTACAGGAGTAATACTTGGAACAGTTACAATTCTAGAAGCATTCACTGGTTACGATGTTATATTTAGTGAAAGAGCAGAACTCGCAATTAGTATAGCTGCCTCTCTTACCACCTCAATTCCTGTAGCTGGACCAACCATTCGTGATGCAATGTTTGGTAGCGGATTTTCAGACTTTGTATTGAGATTCTATGCACAACATGTATTTCTTTTACCATTAGTGATGCTTGGATTGATGGCAGTTCACTTTCCACGATTCTTGGTATTTGATGTACCTATGGTTATGGCAATCGGAGGAGCTATTCTGCTTACGGGAGGAGTATTTCCAATTGATATGGGATTCAAGTTTGAACCTACAGTGCCGCCTGGCATTACTGTCCCTGAATGGTATCTTACAGGACTATACGCATTTTTGAGAACACAATACGACAAGTTTGTTACAGGTGTACTTTGGCCTGGAATCTTCATAGCGTCATTTTTACTCATTCCGTTTATTGACAGATACAAGAAGTTCTCATGGAAAGATCGTCCAATAATTACTGCATTTGGTATTACTGGGCTAGCTCAAATTATGGTTACGACATACTGGGGATTCTATATTCCGTCTGATACTACTATTCCTCTTGTAGAACGTTTGGTAATTGATCCTGTGTTTCTCTATACTGTGATGATATTGCTTGTTCCACTAGGATTTGGATTCTCATACATGATGATCAAACTTGCCAAAGAATCCGAAAGAAAAGCCAAACTTGCTAAAGAAAAAGGTCCAAAGAAGGTGGCAAGCATTAATCTCTCACAAAAATGGATTAATTGGTTAATTGTTGCACTGTTGGCGTTTCAGGTATTTCTAAACATTGCAGCTTATAATGCAGCCTTGACTGGAATGAAAAACATCTCTTTATTCTTTATAGGTCTTATCCTGATAGTCTTTGCTGGCTTCTTCCATGTTTACAGATATGGATTAAATCAAGCAAAGAATGCACCTCCACCACCACCTATACCAATACATGAAGACAAACCAAAGGAGTTGGCAGAATCACAAATTCCAAACACTGGCAAACTTTTAGAAGGTCAATCTTCAGATACCAAGAAAGAAACAAAAGAAATTGTACCGCAAATTCCAGCTCCAAAAGTTCAAGCAGATTTAGGAGTTGGTTCTAACGTAACTTCAGATTTTGGTTCTCCAGATCTAAAAAAACTATGATCTTTTAAAAGATAGAATATGGAATAATTTATGCCTATAAACGCACAAAAAGAGTGCGATAGAGGGTGCGTTAGTGTTTTTTTCCAGTCCAGATAGGCAACACAAGAGAATAACACGCGTGAATGATGGTGACACTTGTGACAACAAGAGAATAAATTTATGAATAAAGAATGGTGACACTTGTGACATACACTAATGATAAGTAGTGATAACTGATTTTTGCCCCTTCTAATTGTGTTGATATCATTTGAAGCATTTTACTATGGTAATTGTATAGCTACGGTTCTGATTGTTTTAGTTCTGTCAAAATGTAATCCATATCGTTTCTACTAAGAAATGATTTTTGAGCTTGCTCTACAAATTTGTTGTACACCCATTTGCAGACATTGATATTATTTTGTAATTTATACTCCTGCTCTAAATTTGGATACAGTCGAAACTTGTAGTTTCTCATGTTTTTTGTTTCTATGAATAATTATACAATATCTGGTTATTGTGATATAATTTGCTTCCATTCTATCGCTAAAGAATATGTTTTCTCGCTTACATTTATAAAAACTCCTAAGACCTAAAAAAATCGTTGAGTGCAACATCAAGTCATGCATATGGTATAGGAGTCATGGCAATCATTATTGGTGCATCAGTAGGAGTTGTCTATTACACATCATTTTATCTTCCAGAATCTTTGGCAAAACCAAGTGTTTCAGAAGAAATTTTAGAACCTGTAAAAAATACTATAATAGAAATGATTGAAGGCTCTGCTAGCTCTTCCCAACAAGATAATTTTGTACCCAAACTAGTTAACATACAATTGGGAATTGATAATCTTGTAATCTGGAAAAACGTTGATACCACTGCACACACAGTTACACCTGATCATAGAGCTGAAGACTCTTACAGTGGTGTCTTTGGTTCTCAAGGTGTCATAAAGCCTGGATATGACTATGAATTTCTCTTCACAGAACCGACAATAATAGAATATCACTGTGAGCCACATCCTTGGATGAAGGGCAAATTAGAAATTACAAAACAAAGATTCTAGCCAGAATATTTTGCAAAAATTATTTCACTTTCAATTTCTTTGTGCTGCTCAATAATTGACGCTCGAAATTTTATCTCATGAACTTGTTTTGGTTCAAATTGTATTAATGCGGTAAACTCTGCTTTGTTTTCAGGCATGATATCTTTGTTAATGAACAATCTTGAAACATTTTGGGAGATTTTCTTTCCATTGTATGACTTGTAAATAATATGTTCATTTGAATCTAAAATCTGTGTATTGATTACAACTCCATCGTATCGTCCTGGATATGATACAACGACTGTTCCTCTAATTTCGGAATTGGGATGAATCTCTTTTGGTTCCAAGTTAAATTCAATATCTTTCACGTAAACAGTGTCTCCAAATCCGAATAAATAATTTTGTTAAAACGGGCCGGAAGGGCTTCGATCCCTTGACCACTGGATTAGAAGTCCAGCACTCTATCCAAGCTGAGCTACCAGCCCAAGAATCTAAAAATTAATTGTCATTTTAAGGGTTTATACGATCAAACTGAGTGATTAAATTCATCTTGTGATAGCATCATGCCCTAATAGATCTGCCTATTGTACTATTTGATTTTTTGTCTGTAATCTTTGTCATTGCTTTTTTACTTAGAGCAGAATCTAGCGACATGAACTGTTTTACAATCATGCTTTGTTTATTCAGAGAATATAGTTGTGTATTTCCATACTTTCTTGTTGGCACAAAGATCTCAAATTTTTCCAGTATGGGCCAAACCTTGTAAAATGTAGTTTTAGAGATTCCAATTGTTTCAATTATCTCTTTTTTGGAATAATCACTTTGATTATCTAGAAAAAAATTTATTATTCTAATCTGTGGTGAATCTCCAAGATATTGACTAAACAATGACTGTGACATGTGGTATTATTCTGGGTTCGAAAGTATTTATTTCATTACATTCAAAGGTACTATAAATGGACTTCACTGATGAGGAGATTATGGCAAGACTTGTCCATAAACTCTACAGACGTGCAAACTGGGGTGAAAGTCATACGTCATTTGAGAATCTCAAAAAAGGATTCAACCAAAGAGATCTTGGTAAAAAAGGTTTGAAACGAGTTGACAAAATCGGAGAACAAATGATAAAGTTAAGACTGTTACATTCTAAACAAACAAAATACGGTCTTGAAGTTAGTTTGGAATATTCAAGAAAAGACGAACTAGTAAGAATAATGAAAAAGATTTTCCCAGAAGATGAATATGTATGATTCAATAATCCTTTTGAATTGTGGGAGAAAAATAACATCAACAATTAGTTTTCCTTAGTATCTCCAAAATATCAATACATTATGACAAAAACCTTGTGAATATTTGTTGCATTAAGGATTTACAACCATTTTTTCTGGTAGTTCTCTCTTTCCATTTTAAACAAAAATTGCTGTGCATATCCAGCATAAGGTCCAAAATGCTTTACAATTTTCTCATGTAATGTGTTATATTGTTTTTCTGTAATTGATTTTGTTTCAAGTTCAAATTTTTCTAAATAATATTTCTCTAAAATTCTAATCATCCATCTGTCCAATGGAAATGCTTCCAGCTTATCAAGTGAAAACAATAAAATGCAATCTGCAACTTTGTTTCCTATTCCTGGAACAGTTAGAAGCATTTCTTTTGCATCTTGATAGTTGGCTTTTTTTAGATGATCAAAATCTATCTGGTTTGATTCGACCATTTTTGCCGCATCTATTATGAATTTTGCTCTATATCCGACACCACAATTTTGAATCTCTTGGACAGTTGCGTTTGCAATTTTTTTTGGTTCTGGAAACATGTAGAATTCTTTATTGTCAAATTGAATCTTTTTTCCAAATTTCACTGAAATTTTTTCTAAACTTGATTTAATTTTTTGAATATTGGAATTTGAAGAAACGATAAATGATATGAAACATTGAAACGGATCTTGTCTTGCTAATCTTAGTCCAAGATATTTTTTTACAGCGATTTTGGTTGTCCTGTCTTTTGAAATTGATTTGATTACCTCTTCTATATCATCACCATTTCTAAAAAAATCATATTTTTTGTTAGAATAGGATGTGATTTTTCCTGAATTGTTTATTTTTAAAACATCTTGACCATTAATGCCATACCAAAATTCTTTTTGTTTGCCCCAAAGAAAGACCTGTCCGCTATTGATCGTATTTTCTACGTTAATTACACTACACTCTATCATTTCAGATAGATATCACTTCATTTACATCTGGGGCGTGAGCCTCAAGACCAAACTTTTCATGAATTTCTTGGGCAAACTTTTCACACGATTCAGTATCTCCGTGAACTGTTAGAACTTTGGGGTTGCCATTGATTTTTTTAATTACTTCAAAAAGTTCATTTCTATCTGCATGTCCTGAAAATTCAAACTGTTTTACTTCAGCAGCAACACTTAGCTCTTTTCCTCTAGTAGATACCTTTCCTGTATCTAGTAATTTTCTTCCGGGAGTACCATCTCCTTGATATGACACAAGTGCTATTCCATTTTTTTTGTTAAATGAAAGTTCTTGCAAATAATATGTTGCATTCCCCCCTACTAGCATTCCAGCTGGAGATATTACCACACAAGGTTCCTCTATTGCATGTTTTCTTTTTTCATGATCTTTGACAGCAACTGCCCCATTAATGGCATCTGCAAACACTTTTGGATCTCTTAGATAATCTGGATGATTAAACATTATTTCATTTACTTTTAGTGCCATGCCATCCATTATGATTTTGTGTTTAAAGTTTGAACTTCTTAAAATACATGCCATTTCTTGAGAACGCTCAACTGAAAACGATGGAATGAATAACACTCCTTTTCTGTCCATGACTTCATTTGCAAATTCAATTAATTCTCTTTCGGATTCTTTTCTTGGTTTTTGTTCTGTTTGAGAATATGTACTCTCAATAATTAAAAGATCAATGTCTCCCACATCCAAGTCTGCCTCACGAAGCATTCTTGATCCATGCGTTTTAATATCACCAGTATAGAAGAGACGTTTTTTCTGAGATTCTACTAATACAGAACCGCCTCCAATCACATGTCCTGTTTCTCTTAATTCAAATGTTGCATTGCCTTTGGTAATTTTCTCTCTGAATCCTATCTCCTTTGCATTTCGCATCATATTGTTTAATTCAGGTAGCCCAAATGGCTGAGCATCTTTTGTAATTTTTAGCATGTCTTCTATGAGTAATCTTGTTAAATCAAAAGTTGGTGGAGTTGCATAAACATCAGTATTTCCACTTACAAACAGAGATGGTACATTTCCAGAATGATCAAGATGTGCATGAGTGATAATTATTGCATCTAGATCTTTTGGCTTTACATGTAAAGGATATTCTGGTGGCGTTCCGCGCTTTCCAAATAACACCCCGTAATCTAATAACAGATTTATTCCGTCACAATTTACCAAAAAACCTGAACGGCCTACTTCATTGGCAGCTCCTAAAACTTTAACCTCCAAGAAATAAATTGAATTTTTCTCTACGTTAAAACCTTCTTAGAATCGATCCGATCATTATGCTTATCATAGAATCTACAAAAGCTTTAATTAGTGTAAGCTAAGACTCGATCCTCATGGGAAGAAGCTTCCAAGAATGGTTAAAACAACAAGATCAAGCAGTAGTTGCTAAAACACGTGCAGGCGACGAGGCAAACAAACCACTTCTTAACCAACTTAATTGGATCTGGGTTAACAATCTCATGAAACAGAG
>Ga0209520_10001471_pt1 | contig 13399 bp, 7 predicted proteins | sample Rifsed16ft1_FD_184009 | JGI IMG/M metagenome (GOLD analysis project Ga0209520, IMG submission 184009) | Soil microbial communities from Rifle, Colorado, USA - sediment 16ft 1 (version 2) | ecosystem: Environmental > Terrestrial > Deep subsurface > Rock core/Sediment | place: Rifle, Colorado...
TTTATTCCGCGCTTGGGACCCGCTAGTGGTTCTTGGTCGTATTTATGTGGCCAAAGAAGGAATAAATGCCCAGTTATCGCTTCCTGCCGACAATTTCTATACGTTCAAGGACACCATTGAAGACTACGATTTTATGAAAGGAATCCGACTGAACATTGCTGTGGAGCAAGACGATCACTCTTTCTTGAAATTGACCGTAAAAGTGCGTGACAAGATTGTTGCTGATGGATTAAATGATGAAACTTTTGATGTAACCAATATTGGAGTTCACTTAAAAGCAAAAGAATTCAACGAAATTTTAGAAAATCCAAATACGATTGTAGTTGATTTCAGAAATCATTACGAAAGTGAAATAGGCCATTTTAAAGGCGCCATAACACCTGATGTAGACACTTTCAGAGAATCATTGCCTATTATCAATGAACAATTACAAGATTTTAAAGAAGATAAAAATCTTGTAATGTATTGCACAGGAGGAATCCGTTGCGAAAAAGCTTCTGCCTATTTCAAACACCAAGGGTTTAAAAATGTGTTCCAGTTAGAAGGTGGTATAATTAATTATGCCAAACAAATTAAGGAAGAAAATCTTGAGAGCAAATTCATCGGAAAAAACTTCGTGTTTGATCATCGCTTGGGCGAAAGAATCACTGACGATATCGTTTCGCAATGTCATCAATGCGGGAAACCATGTGATGTGCATACCAATTGCATCAATGAGGGTTGCCATTTGTTATTTATTCAATGCAAAGAATGTGCACAAGCCATGCAAGGCTGTTGTTCACAGGATTGTATTGATGTAATCCATTTACCAGAAGAGGAGCAAAAAGCGATTCGTCGCGGTATTAAGAACGGAAATAAAATATTTAAAAAAGGAAAATCCGATGTGTTGACTTTTAAAAATAAAGAAGCAAATCTTGATCCTTTGGCCACAGTTCCTAATCTTGCGGATTTAACCAAATCGAAAGCACTGGCTAAAAAAGCTCCAAAAATAAAAAAACAGTACATTGGTAGAGGAACGCACTTTTTCCCGAAACCAAGTGTCGGACAATTTTTGATTGAAGAAAATGAGATCAAAGTTGGCGATACAATTTTAATTAAAGGAGAAACAACTGGAGAGCAACAATTAGTAATCTCTGAAATGTTAGTGAATGATCAAGCTTCAGAAATAGCTGTTTCTGGAGATACTTGTACTTTTAAATTGCCTTTCAGAATTAGATTATCCGATAAATTATATAAGGTTTTAGGCTAAATTTCAGTCGATAAACAAGCTAGTGAAGCCTATTTCATTCATTTGAAATAGGCTTTTTTTTTAGTAAATATTTATGAATTATTGCTGTTTTCAATGGTTGTGACATAAACTTAAAAATGCTATCTTTACCAATTAATCGTTTTAAGAACATAAGTTGTGTTTATCACAACACTATATATAAAATTATGGCATGTACAAGTTGTTCAACTTCTGATGGTGGTTCACCAAAGGGTTGTAAAAATAATGGGACTTGCGGCACCGATAGCTGCAATAAATTAACTGTTTTCGATTGGCTTTCTAATATGAGTTTACCCACAGGTCAGGCTCCTTTTGACTGTGTCGAGGTTCGCTTCAAGAACGGTAGAAAAGAATTTTACCGCAATACTGAAAAATTGACTTTAAGCATGGGAGACATTGTAGCGACTGTTGCATCTCCTGGACACGATATCGGAATTGTCACTTTAACAGGGGAATTGGTTAAAATCCAGATGAAGAAAAAAGGGGTTAGTCCCGATAGTAACGAGGTTCCAAAAATCTATAGAAAAGCATCTCAAAAAGACATTGACATTTGGTCTACCGCTCGTGAGAAAGAAGAGCCGATGAAAGTTCGCGCCCGTGAATTGGCGATTGCCCAAAAACTGGAAATGAAAATTTCGGATATTGAATTTCAAGGTGATGGATCGAAAGCCACTTTCTATTATACTGCCAATGACAGAGTCGATTTTAGGCTTTTAATCAAGGATTTCGCCAAAGAATTCAGCACTAGAGTTGAGATGAAACAAGTGGGTTTCCGTCAGGAAGCAGCTCGTTTAGGAGGAATCGGTTCTTGCGGTAGGGAATTATGTTGCTCTACTTGGCTAACGGATTTCAGAAGTGTAAATACTTCTGCAGCACGTTACCAACAATTGTCTTTGAATCCACAAAAGCTGGCAGGACAATGCGGGAAATTAAAATGCTGTTTGAACTATGAGTTAGATACTTATATGGATGCATTGAAAGGCTTCCCTGATTTCGAAACAAAATTAGTTACCGAAAAAGGAGACGCAATTTGTCAAAAACAAGATATTTTCAAAGGTCTAATGTGGTTTGCATACACAAATAATTTTGCGAACTGGCATGTATTAAAAATTGAAAAAGTAAAAGAAATCATTGCTGAAAACAAACTGAAAAATAAAGTTTCCTCACTGGAAGATTTTGCAATTGAAATCATTCAAGAAAGAGAAAAAGATTTCAATAACGCAATGGGGCAGGAAAGTTTGACCCGTTTTGACCAACCTAAAAAAAGGAAAAAACCAAACAAAAAGCCAAGACCTGCAGGTGAAAATGTTATCGTACCAAATAATAAAAAACCAGCAAATAACAACTCTACCACAGCGAACGAAAAGAAACCAACGACCCCAAGAAAACCTATAATTATTACAAAAAATGAGACTAAAAAGTAGTTTTTTTATTCTTCTGACTGTGATTCTCCTTTATTCATGCGATAAGAAAAGGGTCTTTGACGAGTATAAAACTGTAGGAAGTGGCTGGCATAAAGACAGCGTCATCACTTTCGATTTGCCAATATTAGATTCCACAAAACGCTATAATTTATATATCAATTTAAGGGACAATAACAATTACCAATATAGCAATCTCTTTTTGATCGTATCGATGGAAAAACCCAATGGATATACAAAAGTAGACACTTTGGAATACCAAATGGCCAGTCCGGACGGCACACTTCTTGGCGATGGATTTACAGATATCAAGGAAAGTAAATTATTTTACAAAGAAAATGTGAAGTTCAGAGGCAAGTACAAAGTCCACATCAAACAAGCTGTAAGGGAAACAGCTAAAATTCCCGGGGTGACGCTCTTAGAGGGCATCACCGATGTAGGTTTAAGAATAGAAAATATAGAATAGGACAATTTATGGCTACGAAACAAAACAACAATAAGGTGAATACGGTCAATAAAGATTTTAAGTATTACACTAAAACATTTTGGAAAATTTTCTTTTACGGAATCGGCGCATTCGTGCTGTTTTTCTTGTTTGCCTCATGGGGTCTTTTCGGATCGATGCCTTCATTTGAGGATCTAGAAAACCCGGATTCTAATTTAGCTACCGAAGTTATCTCTTCGGATGGAGTAGTTATAGGAAAATATTTCCAAAAAAACAGATCCCAATTAAAATATTCAGATTTACCAAAAAATCTTGTGCAGGCATTGGTCGCTACTGAAGACGAACGTTTTTACGAGCATTCCGGAATTGACGGGAGAGGGACATTGAGAGCAATTGCAAGCTTAGGAAGCAGTGGGGGCGCAAGTACATTGACACAGCAACTGGCCAAACAATTATTTCACGGTGAAGGTTCAAAATTTTTGCCCTTTAGAATAGTACAAAAAGTGAAAGAATGGATCATTGCCATTCGACTGGAAAGGCAATACACCAAAAATGAAATATTGGCTATGTATTGCAATATCTATGACTTTGGTAACTTTTCTGTCGGGGTGAGCTCAGCAGCCCAAACCTATTTTTCGAAAGAACCAAAAGATCTGACTATAGATGAATCTGCCATTTTAGTGGGAATGTTTAAAAATTCTACTTTGTACAATCCGGTAAGAAACCCTCAGGGAGTAAAAAACCGAAGAAACGTTGTGCTTGCTCAAATGGAGAAGGAAAATATGATTACTGAAGCACAAAAATTAAAACTTCAAAGCTTACCCATCACATTACATTTCAAACTGGAAAGTCACCGCGAAGGAACTGCCACTTATTTTAGAGAGTACCTTCGCGATTACATGAAAAAATGGACAGAGGAAAACAAAAAACCAGACGGATCCGATTACGACATCTACAAAGATGGACTGAAAATCTACACCACTATTGACTCCAGGATGCAATTGCATGCCGAAGAGGCCGTTTCAGCCCACATGGCAAACCTTCAAGAAGAATTTTTCATACAGGCAAAAAAGAATAAAAATGCCCCTTTCGTAAACATTTCAAATGACGAAACGCAACGGATTTTAAACCAAGCGATGAAATCATCGACCAGATGGAGCGTTTTAAAATCTCTCGATAAAAGTGATGATGAAATTATAAAATCATTCGGTGTTAAAACAAAAATGACAGTCTTTACCTGGAAAGGTGAAAAAGACACCATCATGACTCCGTTAGATTCCATCCGCTATTACAAACATTTCTTACAATCTGGTTTGATGGCTATGGAACCGCAAACCGGAAACATTAAAGCTTGGGTTGGTGGAATTAATTACAAATATTTCCAATACGACCACGTGGGCCAAGGGGCCAGACAGGTTGGATCTACATTCAAGCCATTTGTTTACGCAACAGCCATCGAACAGTTAAACATGTCTCCCTGCGATTCAATTATTGATGCCCCCTTCACCATGCCGGTAGGACGTCATCACGTTACCGCAGCTTGGACCCCAAGAAACTCGGACAACAAATACCGAGGAATGGTTACATTGAAAAAAGCGTTGGCTAATTCGATCAACACGGTATCTGCTAAATTGATGGACAAAGTAGGTCCCGAAGCGGTAGTCAAATTAACTCATAAATTAGGTGTGAAATCTGAAATTCCAATACAACCATCCATAGCTTTGGGAGCGGTAGATATAACTGTAGAAGATATGGTTGCCGCATACGGTACGTTTGCCAATCAAGGTGTTTATATCAAACCGCAATTTTTGACTCGAATAGAGGATAAAAGTGGTGTTATAATTTATGAGCCTATTCCTGAATCTCATGATGTTTTAAATAAGGATATCGCATTTGCAATTATTAAATTACTGGAAGGAGTAACCGAAGGCGGATCGGGAAATAGGTTAAGAACTGAAGGCGGTGGTTACGGATACAATAGAATCACGGGTTATCCCTATAAATTCACAAACCCGATTGCCGGAAAAACAGGTACAACCCAAAACCAATCCGATGGTTGGTTCATGGGAATGGTTCCCAACCTTGTAACGGGTGTTTGGGTTGGTTGTGAAGACCGTTCAGCGAGATTCAGGAGCATCACTTACGGTCAAGGGGCAACTGCCGCATTGCCAGTTTGGGCTTACTTCATGAAACTTTGTTATGCCGATCCGGGACTTAAAGTCTCGAAAGAAGAATTCGAAAGACCGGCAAATCTTTCCATAAAAGTAGATTGTTATTCTCCAAGAGTGGTAAAAGACACGACCGCCGTTCAGGATACTGATGAATTCGAGTTTTAAAAAAGCTTAGAAGCTATCTCCAGCTGTACGCTATATCTTTATGGTTGAAACACAACCATAAAGGATGTCGCTATTATCTGGGCTAAACATATACTATTAATTAGGTTATTAGAATCAAATCATATGATTAATAAAAAAGTAAATACCGTTCAAGAAGCCCTTCAAGGTGTCGAAAACGGCATGACCATAATGCTGGGTGGTTTCGGACTATGCGGTATTCCCGAAAATTCAATCGCCGAACTGGTAAAAAAAGAAACTAATAATTTGACTTGCATCTCAAACAATGCCGGTGTCGATGATTTTGGTCTTGGATTGCTATTGCAGAAAAGACAAATTAAAAAAATGATTTCTTCGTATGTTGGGGAAAACGCAGAATTTGAACGCCAGATGCTTTCCGGCGAATTGGACGTTGAGTTGATTCCACAGGGAACATTGGCTGAGCGCTGCCGTTCGGCACAAGCAGGAATCCCTGCCTTTTATACTCCCGCAGGTTACGGAACCGAAGTTGCCGAAGGCAAAGAAGTCCGCGAATTCAACGGAAAAATGCACATTATGGAGCACGCATTCAAAGCAGATTTTGCCATTGTAAAAGCCTGGAAGGGAGATACGGCAGGGAATTTAATATTTAAAGGAACCGCTCGCAATTTCAACCCCTGCATGTCTGGAGCCGCAACAATCACCGTTGCCGAAGTGGAAGAATTGGTGGAGGCAGGATCACTCGACCCCAATCAGATTCATATTCCCGGAATATTTGTGCAACGCATTTTTCAAGGAGATAAATATGAAAAAAGGATTGAACAGAGAACGGTTCGAACCAAGGAATAGTTTTAAGTATTAAAATAGCAATGCTTACTTACCTTCACTTTCCTTATATGATTCAAAAAAATATAAATCCATATTTAGTTTTTAGTCTTCCATTCGTAAGGAAAGCTTATATGACTTCTATGTTTAAAAAAAATAAAATTATGTTAGACAAAATTGGAATAGCGAAACGAATCGCACAAGAATTGAAAGACCGTTATTTTGTTAATTTAGGAATTGGAATACCAACACTGGTGGCCAATTATATCCCGAAGGGAATTGATGTAGAATTTCAAAGCGAAAACGGTGTTCTGGGCATGGGTCCATTCCCTTTCGAAGGAGAAGAAGATGCAGATATCATCAATGCAGGGAAACAAACCATAACAACCTTACCGGGAGCAAGTTTTTTTGACTCAGCCTTGAGTTTCGGGATGATTCGCGGGCAACACGTAGACTTAACCATTCTAGGGGCTATGGAAGTGGCCGAAAACGGAGACATCGCCAACTGGAAGATTCCGGGTAAAATGGTCAAAGGAATGGGAGGCGCAATGGATTTAGTAGCCTCTGCCGAAAACATAATTGTGGCCATGATGCACGTCAACAAGGCGGGAGAATCTAAAATCCTAAAAAGATGCAGCTTACCACTGACAGGTGTCGGTTGCGTAAAAAAAGTCGTTACCGAACTGGCCGTTTTGCAAGTAACCCCAAAAGGGTTTAAATTGCTGGAACGCGCTCCAGGAGTTTCCGTCGAACACATAATCGCCTCCACCGAAGCCGAATTAATCATTGAAGGAGATATCCCAGAGATGATTATTGAATGATCTAAAAAAGTATTTAGAAAAAAAGCATCCTCAAATGGGATGCTTTTTTTTTCAGATACACTTCTTGAATCCAAAAAAAAATGTACGAATTCAATAATTTCAACATTCTATTCCCAATAAAAATTATCATTTGCGCAATATAATTGAGGTTAAGTTATAATTTTATGTTAATTTTACAACATTAACACCTTTTGTTGTTAATTAGTTTAACCAAAAAACCAAAACAGATGAAAAGAACACTACTCGGAAAAATTACGTTAATTACCACGCTTTCCCTGTTTGCCTTACAAACAAACGCTCAAGACGCCAGTAAAAACGTAAAGGAAAAATTCACGGACAAAAGAGGGAAACCCTCATTAATTGTTTTTAACGAAAAATCATCCTACAAGAATAATGATTTTCAGAAAGCATTCAAAGAGCAATTAGAATTGAAAGACAATTCCAGTTTTGCTAAAACCAAGTCTGAAAGCGACAAAATGGGCTTTTTACATGAAAAATTCCAACTGTTCCATCAAGGAATAAAAGTGGAATTTTCCACTTATACGGTTCATTCAAAATCAGGAAAAATAGAATCCATTAGCGGTGAATTTTACCAATTGGATAACGTAAACACAACCCAAAGTATCTCCAAAGAAAAAGCATTTGACCTTGCCCTAAAACAAATTGGAGCAACTAACTATCTTTGGGAATCCCCTTCAGAATCAAAAATCAATAATTATAAAAAGCCTCAAGGCGAATTAGTTTTATTACCTGTTGTAAATGAGGATAAAAATGGCAAAACCGACGAACAATTACGTTTGTCTTATAAGTTTGATATTTACGCCACAAACCCTATAAGTCGTGGCGATATCTATATCGACGCAGTTACTGGAGAGGCTTTATTTTATAATGCCACTATTAAGCATTTAGGGGAATACAGCCATGGAGCTAAAAACAGCTCAATTAGTGAAAATAAAAATCTTGCAACTGCTATGGTAGCAGCGAATGCAGCCACCCGTTATAGCGGAACACAGTCTATACAAACCACATCAAGCGGAGGGTCTTACATTTTGTCAGACGCTACTCGCGGCCAAGGAGTCATGACCTATAATATGCAAAAAGGAACTAATTATTCTTCAGCAATACCATTTACAGATGCTGATAACAATTGGACTGCAGCAGAATATAATAATGCGAACAAGGACAATGGAGCGCTTGATGCACATTGGGGAGCAGAAAAAACTTATGATTATTGGGCAACATTCCATGGTCGAAATAGTTTTGACAATGCTGGAGCGGCTATCAAAAGTTATGTACACTACAGTAGCAATTACGACAACGCTTATTGGAACGGTAGCGTAATGACTTACGGTGACGGAAGCGGAACTTATTTTGACATCCTAACATCGATTGATGTTGCAGGTCATGAAATAGGTCACGCCGTTTGTGAAAAAACAGCAAATCTTGCATACCAATTAGAATCTGGCGCAATGAACGAGGCATTTTCAGATATCTGGGGTGCTTGTATCGAATATTATGCAGCACCTACAAAATCAACATGGTTAATAGGTGAAGACATCGAAAGAAGAGCAGGACATTTGGCCCTACGTTCTATGAGCGACCCAAAATCAGAAGGGCAACCGGATACCTATGCCGGGGCTAATTGGGTAACCATTAAAGGAAGACCAAGTTCGAATAACGATTATGGAGGAGTTCATACCAATAGTGGTGTTTTAAACCACTGGTTTTATATCCTTACGCAAGGTAAAACTGGAACTAACGACATCGGAAGTTCTTATAGCGTAAATGGTATAGGAATAGATAAATCCGCAAAAATAACGTATCGATTAGAAAGTCAATATCTATCTTCAAACTCTACATATGCTCAAGCCAGAACATACGGTATTCAGGCCGCAACAGATTTATACGGTCCGGCATCAGCAGAAGTTATCGCAACAACAAATGCATTTTATGCAGTTGGGGTTGGAGCCGCTTACTCAGGTCCTATAGATACTATTGCACCAACGGCACCAGAAGCTTTAGCGCCATCTGAAACCACTTCAACATCAACTAAATTAACTTGGGCAGCGGCAACAGACAATGTAGCAGTTACCGGTTACAATGTTTATAATGGAGCTACTTTAGTAACAACCGTAACAGGATTAACGCACATAGTTACTGGATTGACAGCTAGCACGGCTTATACATTTTCTGTGAAAGCGAAAGATGCTGCTGGGAATGTATCTGACTCAAGCAATACCGTAAACGTAAATACGACTGCTGCGGTCGTTGACACAACTGCTCCGTCTGCTCCAACAAGTTTAGCAGCAGCGGGAACTACAGCTTCATCAACAAATTTAACTTGGACAGCTGCCACCGATAATATGGGGGTAACCGGTTATGATGTTTACCAAGGAAACACATCAATCGCGACCGTAACAGGAACCTCGTATAATGTATCTGGATTAACTGCCTCAACTTCTTATAACTTTTCAGTAAAAGCTAAGGATGCTGCAGGAAACATTTCGATATTTAGCAACGTAGTAAACGTTACAACCACTGCTCCAGTCATATCGTCCTATTGTACATCTCAAGGGAATAGCGCTGCTAGCGAAATGATTGCTAACGTTAATTTGGGAACTATTAACAATTCTAGCTCAGGCGGTCTAGGTTACGAAGATTTTACTTCAATTTCTACAAATGCATCAAGAGGGACAGCTTACACTATTACTGTAACTCCATCTTGGGCAAACAGAAAATTCAAAGAAGGGTATGCCGCTTGGATTGATTATAATGCAGATGGAGATTTTGATGACGCCGGAGAACAAGTTTGGACTAATGGTACAACGTCGAGCTCTTCCGTAAGCGGTACATTTACTATCCCCGCTTCAGCAACTATTGGCGCAACAAGGATGAGAGTTTCTATGAAATACAATGGAATACCTACAGCTTGTGAGGCTTTTCCTTATGGGCAGGTAGAAGATTATACGGTTAATATAGATGGAACGCCTTTTAATGGAATAGATAATTCATTAGCAAAAGGACAAGGAAATGCCAAGTCAAATTTTGATTTCACTCTTTATCCAAATCCAGCCGGCAACACCATAAATATTTCCTCGGGCCAATTTACGGAAGGATCCTATAAAATTTATAATTCGACAGGATTTGAACTTCAAAATGGCAAATCCACACCGAATAGCCCAATTAATGTAAATGGGCTTAGCAAAGGAATCTATTTCTTGGAATTTAATGATGGTACAAAAACCACTACTAAAACTTTTGCGAAGAAATAATATTTTATTACTTATAAAACCAAAGCCCCACAGTACTGTGGGGCTTTTTTTACATATAAGCTACCTTTAACTACCTTTGGATATTGTTTCTGTCAGTTTCTACCTATGCTTCTTTTAAGGGAACTGCCTTACAATATCTGAATCAACAATAAAATTTGATACTTTGTAAATGCCAAAAATCTTACTACCCAGATATTTTTGCGCCAAACTATCAAAAATAAAATACTGGAACATAGCCCGAATTCATTGCGATTATCTCATGTTTTTAGGTATTATCTATTTCAATAGCTAAAAATAAATTGAAATTTTATAACATTTTATGTATTTAATGTTAAATTTGGCCATTCTATTTTAACAAAAACCAAAAACAAATGAAAAGAAAACTACTCGGAAAAATGACGCTAATTACTGCTCTTTCCTTGTTCTCATTAGAAACTAGTGCACAAGACGCGGGCAAAAATGTAAAGCAAAAAGTCACAGATGAAAACGGTACGCCTACGCTTATTGTATTTAATGACAACTCAACTTACACAACAAGCGACTACCTAAAGACTTTTAAGGAGCAATTAAACTTAAAAGACAATTCTAAATTCTCTAAAGTGAAATTAGAATCAGATAAATCTGGTTATTCTCATGAAAAATTCCAATTATACCACCAAGGGATTAAAGTAGAATATGCAACCTACTCGCTTCATTCAAAAAATGGAAAGTTAACTTCCATGAGTGGTGAATATTACGATATCAAAGACACGAAAACAACGCCAACCATCTCTAAAGAAGCTGCTTTTCAAAAAGCGATTAGACAAATTGGGGCTTCAAAATATTTGTGGCAAGATCCTGCAAATTCATCAAAAATTGGTTATCAAAAACCGGAAGGAGAATTGGTATTTCTTCCGTCGATGAAAGATCAAGGAGAAAAAACGACTAGCCAAGAGGTTAGATTAGCCTACAAATTTGACATTTATGCAACAAGCCCCGTAAGTCGCGGTGACCTGTACATAGACGCTAAAACCGGTGCTGCTTTATACTATAATGCCACGATTAAGCATCTCGGAGAATATAGCCATGGAAATACCACAAAAAACAGTAACAGAAATGCAAATTCTGCCAAGGCGCTATTTGTATCGGCTAACGCGGCTACTCGCTATAGCGGAACACAATCCATTCAAACTACCTTAAGTGGTTCTTCATATATATTGTCCGATGCCACTCGTGGTAACGGTGTTCAAACATACAATATGAAAAAAGGAACCAATTATAACACAGCTGTGAATTTCACAGATACTGACAACAATTGGACTGCTGCAGAATTTGACAATACCAACAAGGACAATGGAGCGCTTGACGCACATTGGGGTGCGGAAAAAACGTACGACTATTGGTCAACTGTCCATGGAAGAAACAGTTATGACAATGCCGGTGCTGCCATAAAAAGTTATGTGCATTTTGACAATGCTTATGACAATGCCTACTGGAATGGTAGCGTAATGACTTATGGTGACGGAAGCGGTACTTATTTTGACGTTTTAACTTCAATAGATGTTGCAGCACACGAAATCGGTCATGCAGTATGTGAAAAAACAGCAAACTTAGCATATCAAAAAGAGTCAGGAGCTATGAATGAAGCATTCTCTGATATCTGGGGAGCTTGCATCGAATATTATGCCGCACCTACAAAATCTACGTGGTTAATCGGTGAAGATATCGAAAGAAGAGCCGGACATTTGGCATTGCGATCTATGAGCAATCCTAAATCTGAAGGTCAACCCGACACTTACGGCGGAACAAACTGGAAAACAATTAATTGTGGAACTCCTACTCAAGCTAATGATTACTGTGGAGTTCACACGAACAGCGGAGTATTAAATCACTGGTTCTACATTTTATCTGTTGGTAAATCGGGAACTAATGACATCGGAAGTTCTTATAATGTAACTGGAATTACGATCGACAAAGCGGCTAAAATTGCTTACCGACTAGAAAGCGTTTATTTATCCGCTAATTCCACGTATGCAAATGCAAGAACTTACGGAATTCAAGCAGCAACAGATTTATATGGTGCTGGATCAGCAGAAGTAATTGCAACAACGAATGCGTTTTACGCTGTAGGTGTTGGTGCTGCATATGCAGGTGCTGCAGATACTATCGCTCCAACAACGCCAACAAATTTAGCGGCGGCTGGAACGACATCTTCATCAACAAATTTATCTTGGAATGCTTCAACAGATAATGTGGCTGTTACAGGATACAATGTTTATAGTGGTTCAACTCTTGTGGCTACCGCTACTGGAACAAGCTACACTGTAACTGGATTAACTTCTAGCACTGCATACACTTTTACAGTAAAAGCAAAAGATGCTGCAGGAAATTTATCAGCTGCAAGTAATGCAGCAAATGTAACTACAGGAATCGTAACGGCAACATATTGTGCTTCAAAAGGAAATAGCGTTGCTGATGAATATATTGGAAAAGTTCAATTAGGAACAATCAACAATACTTCTAATGGAGGAAATGGATACAGCGACTTTACAAGTATTTCAACAAACCTTACCAAAGGAAGCGCAAGTACAATTACCGTAACACCAACTTGGACAGGAACTTCTTATTCAGAAGGATATGCAGTTTGGATTGATCTAAATGGAGATAGCGATTTTGATGACGCAGCTGAATTAGTATGGAGCAAAGCTGCTTCTAAAACAACACCGGTTTCAGGATCTTTCACGGTTCCAACATCAGCAACTACAGGTTCAACAAGAATGAGAATTTCAATGAAATACAATGGAGTTCCTACCTCTTGCGAGGCCTTCTCTTATGGAGAAGTTGAAGATTATACTGTAAACATCGTTGGGGGTACAGCAGACACAACTGCTCCAACTGCTCCAACTAGTTTAACGGCTTCAGGAACAACCTCAACAGCTACTAATTTATCATGGACCGCCTCTACTGACAATGTAGGAGTTACCGGTTATGACGTATACCAAGGAAGCACTTTAAAAGCAACTGTAACGGGAACATCTTATTCTGTGACTGGACTAA
>Ga0209520_10001478_pt1 | contig 13383 bp, 18 predicted proteins | sample Rifsed16ft1_FD_184009 | JGI IMG/M metagenome (GOLD analysis project Ga0209520, IMG submission 184009) | Soil microbial communities from Rifle, Colorado, USA - sediment 16ft 1 (version 2) | ecosystem: Environmental > Terrestrial > Deep subsurface > Rock core/Sediment | place: Rifle, Colorado...
GCGCTCGCGGAGGGGCGGGACGAACCTGTATCACCACGTGTCGCCCCGTATCTTGAGGCATTTCGGAAGTTCCTCGCGGACTCCGGGTGCCGGGTCGTGGCCGCGGAGGTGGAGGTCGCGCACCCGCTCTGGCGGTACGCCGGCCGGCTCGACCTGCTGGTATGGCTGCGAGGCCGGCGCGCGATCCTGGACGTCAAGACCGGTGCCTCGGAGGGGGCGGACTACCAGGTCGCTGGCTATGTCGACGCTTGGAACATCCAGCACCCGACCGAGAGGGCGGAGGTCGGAGGAGTCATCGAGGTGAGGGAGGATAAGACGTACCGCTACAGAGAGATCAACTTGCCGAGGGCTCTGAACGTGTGGCGCGCCGCACTGGTGGTGCACGGCGCGATCACCGGGAGGTAGCGAAGATGGCGGAGACGCAGCAGCTCGCGGTACCGGCGGAGTCTGGGAAACTGGTCGCTCAGGGGCAGGAGTTGATCGCCTCGGCGCGGTCGCTCGAGGTCCTGGATGCGGCGGGGTTCGAGTTCGCGGCGGCGGTCGCGCAGCGCCTGCGGGGGGCGCTCGCGCGCGCGAAGGAGGTCCTCGACCCGTTCGTCCGGACGGCGGACCAGGCCCACAAGGCGGCGGTCGCGCACCGCGCGGCCGTGCTGGCGCCCTACCAGGAGGCGCAGCGGATCGTCGACCAGAAGGCCGAGGCCTGGGAGCGCGAGCAGCGCCGGATCGCGGACGAGGCTGCCGCCGCTGCGCGCCGCGAGCAGGAACGCCTCGAGCGCGAGGCCCAGGAGCGTGCGGAGGCCGAGCAACGGCGCCTGCTCGCCGAGGCCGAGACGCGGCGCCTCGACGACGCGGCGGCGCTCGCGGATGCGGGCGACCACGAGGCCGCGGAGCGGTTGCTTGAGGAGCCGGTCGAGGTGCCGGTCGTGGCGCCCGAGCCTGTGTTCGTCGCGACCCCGCCAGCCGCCGCCCAGCCGCCCCACGTGAGCGGGTACGGGTTCCGCACCGTCTGGGACGTCGTGGTTGAGGACCCGGCGCTGGTGCCCGAGGAGTACAAGGTGGTGGACGAGGCCAAGGTCAAGAAGGTGGTGAACGCGATGCAAGGGAAGATCTCGATCCCGGGCATCAAGGTCTGCCCTCCGCGGCGCGTGGCAGCCGGGAGAGCGCGGTGATCCTTAGTGGCGACGACGTGAACCTCATGCTCCATGCGCTCGAGCGCGCGAGGCTCGGCGCCCTGGAGGGAAGAGACGCCGCGGCGTTGCTTTTTGGCGAAGACGGAGCCCGTTTGTGGAATAAGGTCCTCGCCGATGTCCGGTACGTCGAAGCCGTGATCCAGAGGTGGGCATAATGATTGTCGTTGGACTGGGGTACCGGATGCGGGTCGGGAAGGATTCCGTCGCCGATGTGCTGGTGCGGCGTTACGGATTCGTGCGCCGGGGGTTCGCTGACGCGCTCAAGGACGAGGTGTTGGATCGCCTGCCCCGGACGCTTGGTGCGTACCTCGAACATACGATGTTTCTGGAAGACACGGCAGACCGCCGCCGGCGACTCGTGTATGGGTTCAAGCCACCTCTCGTCCGCGCTCTGCTCCAGGAGTACGGGACCGAGGTGCGGCGGGCTGACGACCCACGGTACTGGGTCAAGAAGGTTGCCGGGTGGGTGGAGGATTGCCGGCCGCAGCGGCTCGTGGTGCCGGACGTGAGGTTCCGGAACGAAATAGAGTTCGTGCGGGCGCTGGGGGGCCGCTACGTGCGGGTTGACAGGCCCGGGGTGGAGCCGGCGGCACTCGACACCCACGCCTCAGAGTCTGAGCTCGACGGGGTTGAGCCCGATTACGTGATCCGCAATGACGGCACGCTTGAGGACCTCGAGCGGCGGGTCGGGGCGATGGCGCGGGACCTGTTCGGCCTGGAGGCGAATCTGTGAGCGGCCCTGCTCCGATCCAGGACGATTTTCTCGACCCTGGCCGCCCCCGAACGACCGGGATTAGCCTAACCGATCGTTTCGGGGTGCCGCCGCTGACCGCTCTCGATGCTCGGTCGGGGTATTGGGGTGAGCGTAAGGCTGAGTGGCGGGCATTCGGGGTTCGGGGTGAGGAAGGAAGGTCTGGCGGGCGAGGTCCGGGTCCTGCGGTAGTGGCCGACCTCGAGGCCCTGCTCTCCGACCCCCAGCACCCCGGGTGGGGCGATCCTCCCCTGCCGGAGTGGGTGCGGGTGCTCCGCGCTCCTCAGCGAGACGCCATCCTGGCGGCGGTCGATGCGTTTGGGCGTGGAGCCCGACACGTGGTGGTGTCGGCCCCGACCGGGTCGGGCAAGACCGTCATCGGGGAGTGTGTGCGCCGGGCGCTCGGGGGCCGGGGCACGTACGTCTGCGTGGACAAGGGCCTCCAGGACCAGGTGCTGCGCGACTTCCCGTACGCGGCCGTCCTGAAGGGCCGCGCCAACTACCCGACTCTCGATTACCCGGAGCGTCACGCCCCGCCCGAGCGCCTGTCGTGCGACGACTGCACGGCCGAGCCCCCGGGTCGCCCGCGCTGTAAGTGGTGTAGCGATACGGGCGGGTGTCCGTACAGGATCGCGAAGGCAGTGGCAAAGGACGCGGACCTGTCGGTGCTGAACACGGCGTACCTTTTGGCCGAGGCCAACACGGCGGGGGCGTTCAGCGACCTACCGTTCGTGATCGCCGATGAGTGCGACCGACTCGAGGGCGCGCTCATGTCGCACGTTTCGGTGACGGTCGGGGCTCGGCGCCTCCAGGGGTGGGGGATCGAACCGCTCGACCAGAAGCAGGACCCCGACAGCGCGGCGGCGTGGGTGCGGGATCGGGTTCTGCCGGCCGCCGAGCGGGCGGTTGCCGTGGCGCGCGAAGGGAATCAAGAGGTCGTCCAGACCCGGCGCGAGCTCCGGGCACTCCGGAACCTGTGCGCCGGCCTCGACCGGATCCTGGAGGAGATCCCGTCCGGTGGCTGGGTGTGGTCCCGGACCAAGATCGGGGCCCAAGAATTCAAGCCGGTTCGGGTCGCGCGATGGGCGGAGCCCTATCTGTGGCGGCACGCCGAACGCTGGCTCCTGATGTCCGCCACGGTGCTGTCGGGGCAGGACATGCTTGAGGACCTGGGGGTCCAGGACCCGTGGGGGTGGGCAGAGATCGATCTTCCTTCTCCGTTCTCGGTCGAGAACCGGCGGGTCCATCTTCTCGGTGTAGCGCAGGTCGTGCGTAGCAATCCTGGCGCCGCCGCAGAGATCGCCGCCGCGCTGCCGGGGATTCTCGACCGGCACCGGGAGGACCGCGTGCTGGTCCACACCGTCTCGTTCCGCCTCCAGGAAGAACTCGAGAGGCTTCTGCCACACTCCGCGCGGTATTTGTGGTATCGGGGTTCCGCAGAGCGCTCCGAGGTGCTAGGGCGTTACCTTGAGGAGCCCGCGTCCGTGCTGTTCGCGCCGGCGCTCGAACGTGGGGTCGACCTGCCGGACGACGCCTGCCGGGCGGTCGTGGTCTGCAAGGTCCCGTATCCTGATCTCGGGGACCCGCAGGTCGCGGCTCGCGTTGCGGGGCAGGGCGGGAACCGTTGGTACCGGAACCAGACGCTCCGGTCGCTCATCCAGATGACGGGCCGGGGCGTCCGGCACGAGCGGGACTCCTGCGCGGCCTACGTGCTCGACCGTCAGGCCGACCGGATCGTGCACCAAGAGCGCGCCCGCATCCCGAAGTGGTGGCTTGAGGCGGTAGTCTTCGGGACTGAGGGCCTATAATGTGGGCGTGCGTATGAGGCTCCCGCGCGTCGTGAACCTCGGCGGTGGCTACAGGGTGAGGGTTGTACTCGCGCCGCAGCGTGCGATCCAGGAAGTCGCGGAGGAGAGTAATTCCCTGAGCGGGCACTTCGATAATTCGGTGGACCGGGCGCCAAGTGCGCCTGCCGGGACGATCTATGTTCTGGGCCGCCTGCCGGCGCAGAAGAAGCGCGAGACTTACTGGGCAGGCCTCCAGCACGCGGTCCTGGACGTGACGGACTGGGACCGGGAGCATGGCGTGGCGTCCGGCCCTCTCCCGCGAGCGCTCGACCTCGGGCTCGGGCACCGGGTCCGGGTCTTTGTTTCGTCGGTCTCTGCGCTGCGGGAGTTTCTGGACGACGACGAGGCGGAGGCGCGGGGCGCGTGCGACGTCTTCTCGGACGACGTACCGCGTGGGTATTCGGCCGTCGTCCACGTCCTGCGGAGTCAGCCCAGCGTTTCGCGCTGGGATACCTACTGGCACGAGATCCAGCACGTCGTGGCCAGTCTCTCGGCCTGGGACCGCGAGCACCCGGTGGTGGTGTGACGGACTCCTACATCGTCACTTACACGGGCCGGCGGTTTCCGTATGGGGGCGAGATCCCAGACTCGGCTATCAGTGTAACTGACATCGCCTTGGCGCTCTCACGCATCTGCCGGTTCGGGGGCCATATTGAGTCCCTCTACACGGTCGCCCAGCACTCAGTCCTGGTGTCGCGGTGGTGCAACCCGGAGCACGCGCTGGATGGACTCCTGCATGACGCCGCCGAAGCGTACGTCGGGGATCTCGTGGCGCCTCTCAAGCATACCGACGCTGCGGCCGGTCTCCGGGAACTCGAGGTGAGGGTCCACGCCGCGATCGCCCGAAGGTTTGGGGTATATGCCGTCCTCCCGATGGATGTCGTGTTGGCGGACCGCGCCGTCTATGCTGCTGAGGTGTGGGATCTCTTTCCGTCATACCAGCGGGCGGAGCGCCTCCGATGGGGAGGGCCTGAGCCCATCTCTGAGTTCATCGTTCCGATGTCGCCCGAGGCTGCCCGCGCGGCTTTCCTCATGAGGTTCGTGGAGTTGATGGGCCCTGGGGTGGAGAGGGAGCACTGAAATGTCACGTACGGGCTGGAAGCAGGTCGAGCGTGACGCTGCGGCGTTGATCGGAGCCAAGCGGCACTGGGCTAACTCTGGGGAGCGCGTGGACGCGGACTCCCCGCTGTTCGCCCAGCAGGCCAAGAACCCCAAGGAGATGCCCCTCGCGGAGCTCGAGCGGCTGGTCGAGGAGATGACTCTCCTGGGGATCGACTCCGGGCGGATCCCGATGGTGGTGGTAAAGCGGTCCGCTGGCCGTCCGACCCCGACGCTGGTCGTGCTGCCGGCCGAGGCGTGGCTGATTGTACGCCTCCTGGCTGGACTGGACAAGCCCGGTCTCAAGGCAGCCGACGGCGAGGCGATCGCCGCCCGCTACGCGAAGCTGAGCTTTGGCGGACTTATGCGGGACTACTTGCACGAACTCCCGGGCGCCAGGAGGCGAGTCGCGGCGTACGTCGAGAAGTCCAAGCGGAGGGGCAAGCGATGAAGATTGCCGAACCGAGTCTGGCGCCCGCCACCGTGACGATCATAGACGCCTCAGGTGCGTCCCGCACCCTATCGGTTGATGAGTTCCGGCGTGAGCGCGGGACCCGGCAGTGCCGGAAGTGCGATCAGTGGGTCTCGAAGTCCGGGCACACGTGCCGCCGGGTCTTCACGCCGTGGTCCATCCGGGCGGGGGCTTCGTGAGGATCGCGATCACCGGGGTGACCGGGAGCCTGGGGGCCGCGTTGCTCCTGGAGCTCGAGAGGCGCGGGGGCGCCTCGCGGATCGTGGGGGTGTCGCGCGACGAAGTGAAGTCCGGGGACCTCGACGAGCGGTGGGGCGCGTGCCTCCCGCAGCTCCGGTGCCAGCTCGGGGACGTCCGGGATGCCGAGCGCATGGAGGAGCTATTCCGCGGGTGCGACGTCGTGGTGCATGCCGCGGCCCTGAAGCGCGTCGGGCATAGCGTTTACAGCCCCGGCGAGGTCCTCAAGACGAACGTGCTCGGCACGATGGCGGTCGTGCGGGCCGCCACGGAGGTGGGGGTCGGGCGCGTCGTGGTGGTGTCCTCCGACAAGGCCGTGGAGCCGACGAACCTTTATGGTGTCAGCAAGGCGGCGGCCGAGACGTACGCCGTCCAGGCCAACAGCTACTCGCTCCCGCGCGGGACGCGGGTGTCGTGCGTGCGGTACGGGAACGTGCTGGGCTCCCGCGGGTCCGTGCCGCACGTCTGGCGCGCGCAGCTCGCGCGGGGCGAGGCCCCGACCGTGACGGACTGGCGGATGACGCGGTTCATCGTCGAGCTCCGGGACGCGGCGGCCTTCGTGCTGGGGGCGCTCGACGCGATGGAGGGGGGCGAGGTCTTCGTCCCGCTCCTGCCAGCCGCCAAGCTCCGGACCCTGCTCCGTGCCGTCGCGCGGGAGTGGCGCGACAGGCCGACGTCGGCAGACAGCATGAGGTGGTTCGCTGACGCGAGTATGGTCGAGACCCGGGCCGTGGTGACGGGCCTGCGGCCCGGCGGCGAGAAGCTCCACGAGTCGCTGCTCTCGCGCGAGGAGCCGGGGCGCGCGTGGCTCGACTCCGGGCGGGGCCGCGTCGTGGTGCTCCCGACCCACCACTCGTGGCGCGCCGCGTACGACACGGCTGGGTTCGATCCTGTCGGGCAGGCGTACACGAGTGACGCGCCCGTGCGGTGGCTGGGGGAGGACGAACTGGTCGAAATGCTCGGGAGGGTGCCGTGATCTGCCCTGCATGCTTGCGCCTCCTTCCGCTGACGAGGGTGGAGTTTCGCCGGTTGCCGTGGTGGCGTCGGCTTCTCGCCTACCTTCGGGGGGAATGAACAAGATGGCCGTCGAGGGATACAACCCGAAGCAGACGGAGCGGGGGGTGCAGCAGGCGTGGCTCGAGATCGACGCCGGGTGGGTAGCGGGCCTCTGGGGCCTGCGGGCGACGGGTGAAGTCAAGTGCGTGCTGGGCAAGATCCACGTCGAGGTCTTGGCGCCCGGGGCCCGGCGCGGCGAGGTGCTGGTCGGCGAGCTGGCGCAGGCGATTGTCCCGACGCGTGTCCGCCCGAAGGTGCCGGGCGAGGGCGCACCCGTGCTGCCGCGGGGGGACTCGTGATCCAGGTCTCGCTCCGCTCCATCCTCCTGGGGGGCGGCGTCATGGTTGTGGACGACTGGGAGTGGGACGGCGAGATCGCGGAGCACGGCGGCGGTCCGAGGGAGATCCTGCTGTGGCGTCTGCGCGGGGGCCTCAAGCTCTACGTTCCGGAGCGGGACCCGCGCGTCCTCGGGGCGCTGGAGCTCGCGGCCGTGAGCGTGTGCGGCTTGTGCCGTCAGCGTGTCCCCCACCACACCAACAGCGCGACGTCGATCGGGGGCGCGGACCGGCACCCCGTGCGGGACCTTCACGCCGTCGAGGACGCGGGTGGCGTGGGGCTAGCGGAGTGCGGGGCTGGAGACATCTGGGCCGCGCACGATAAATGGGGTGTGGACGAGAGCGCCAGCGTGACTTCGGTCGTCCCCGTCACTGCCGTCACCCTGTATCCGTGCACGGTTGTCCGCGCGCGGTACGGTGGCGCCTACGAGGGCGGCGACTGGTTGGCGTTCCGCCGCCGGCCGCAAAATGTGCCGGAGGCCGTGGACGGCGGCGACATGGAGTGCGCGTCGTTCTTTGACTCGCTTGAGGAGCCGGTCGGGCGCGGCGCCGACCCGATGCAGGCGGTTGATGACCTTGCACGGAGGGTGGGGGTAGACTCATGGAACTGATACTCCTGAGGTAAATGTGTGAGCGGTAAAGCCGGCTGGAAGCACACAGAAGAGGCGCGGATTAAAATTAGTGCGGCCAGAAAAGGTAAGCCTGTCTCTGAAATCCAGAGACGGCGTATCCGGGAAGCCGCTCAAATTCGTATGCTGCCTATAGCAGAACGGTTTTGGGCTAAAATTATTAAAACTGCTGCTGGGTGCTGGTTGTGGGCCGGACCAGTGGATAAAGATGGTTATGGTTATTTCTTTTTCGACGGAAAGACGGATCGTGCTCATCAGGTCGCTTTTACTTTAACTGTTGGGAGAATCCCGAAGGGGCTTTTTGTTTTACACCACTGTGATACTCCGGCTTGTTGTCGTCCGGATCATCTCTATGCCGGGACAGCAAAGGACAATGCTCGAGACCGTGAAGTGCGTGGGAGGAATGGATGGGCGACAGGGCGTCGAATTCGAAAAATCATCTAATAGAACTTTGTCCGGGTGGCGCCCAAACGATCTCGAAGTTCCCCTCGCAGTTCCCGGGCGCGTACCCGCGGAGCCTCGTCGCGGGCGCGGGCGCGCACGTCCAGGCCGAGGACGGGACCTGGTACACGGACTGGATCTGCTCGCTCGGGGCCCTCTCGCTCGGGTACGGGGACCCCGACGTCGACGCGGCGGTGCGGGGGCAGGTCATGCGCGGCCCGATCTTCTCGCTCCCGAACCGCGGGCTTGAGGAGCGGGTCGCGCAGCAGCTCGTCGACCTGGTGCCGTGCGCGGAGTCGGTGCGGTTCCTCAAGACAGGGTCCGAGGCCACAGAGGCGGCGGTCCGGGTGGCGCGCGCCGCGACGGGGCGGGAGATCATTCTCACATGCGGATACCATTCTTGGCATAGCTGGTACGCCGCGACGCGGCCCCAGCACCCGGGCGTTCCTGAGGCGATGACCGGTCTCGCGCGGGCGTTCCGGTACAACGATCTCGCGTCGCTCGACGAAATGATCGCGTGGGCGAATCATCAAGGAACACACGATGATTGGGCGTATTGCCCAGGAGTCGCCGCGATCATCCTCGAGCCAACGCTGATCGTGGAGCCCGCGCCGGGGTTCCTGGGTGGCGTGAGGGAGCGCGCGACCCGGATCGGGGCCGTCCTGATCTTCGACGAGATGGTGACGGGCTTCCGGTGGCACCGCGGCGGGTACCAAAGGCTGTGTGGCGTCACGCCGGACCTCGCGACGTTCGGGAAGGCGATGGGGAACGGCTACCCGATCGCGGCGCTCGTGGGGCGCGGGGACCTCATGCGGCACGCCCGGCTCGCGAGTGGGACGTTCAACGGCGACTGCGTGGGACTCGCGGCCGCGGGCGCGACGATTGATCGTTACGACGATCGGGACGAGGATGTCTGCGGTCACATGGCGCGGCTGGGCCGGGCAATCATCGACGGGTACAACCGCCTGGCCGAGCGGTACGGGCTCTCGGGCGTGACGCGGGCGGTCGGCCAGGCCCCGCACCCTAAGATCGAGTGGGACGAGGTCGGGACCGGCGAGCCGAGCGACGCGCCCGGCGCCTACGAGGCCCCGCGCCAGTACCCGGCGCGCCTGCGGGCGTCGCTCTTCTACCAGGAGGTCTGCCGGCGCGGTCACCTCCTGCACCCGAACGGGAACAACGTGATGCTTGCGCACCAGGAGGCGCATGTGGAGTCCCTGCTCTGGGCGTGCGGCGAGGCAATGCGCGTCGTGGCCAGCGCCTCGGACCCCCGCGCCCTGATCGAGGGCGACCCGATCTCGCCCGAGCCTGTCTGGAGGGCGGTGCAGTGATCTCCGATATCGACCGCGCCGCTTGGCGGGAGAAGTTGCACCGAGCCATCGACAAGATGATGGATCTCGCCTACGAGGATGTCTCCGTTGAGTGGAAGCGCGGTGGAATTTTGCGGCCGGATCTGGCTTCTGGGTATTACGTCTGCGAGGCGAGTGACGGTTATACCTTGATGGTCGCGATCAATGGTGGTGATGCCATCGTCGACGGCCCACCAATCTCTTCCTTTCCTAAGCCCCAAGAGGAGGCACATCGTGCCTGAGTTCAACCAGGAGGCGTTTCACCAGCAGCTCCAGACGGCGCAGCAGGCGCTTGAGCACCTGGCGCCAGTCGTGGGGCGCTACATGGCATCGCTCGTCGAGGCCGGGCTGACGAGGTCCGAGGCTCTGCTGCTGGTGGTCGAGATGCAGCGGACCTTCCTGATCGGCCAGGCCGCGCAGCGGGTGGAAGGGAGGAGCGAGTGAAAGAGAAGACGTTCGTCGTCGCGGAGGTGGCCGCCACGCACGGCGGCTCCCTCGACGCCGCGCTCCGGCTCGTGGGCCTCGCGCGCGAGGTCGGGGCCGACGCGGTAAAGTTTCAGTGGCTCTCGGACCCCGACCGCCTCGTCGAGCGCCGCAGCGCGCCCGAGTACCGGGAGCAGTATCGGCGGCTCGCGTTTCCGCGCGACTGGTTCCCAGCTCTGAGGGAGCGCGCCGGGGCCGAGGGCGTCGAGTTCATGTGCACGGCCTACCTGCCCGAGGACGTGCACGTCGTGGCCCAGCACGTCAGCCGGTTCAAGGTCTCGAGCTTCGAGGCGCTGGACCGGCACTTCGTGGCCCTGCACGCCGAGTATCGGAAGCCCCTGATCGTGAGCGCCGGGATGGGGGCGGTGGCGCGCGGGCTCTTCAACGTGCTCCAGCGCTATCGTCAGGCCTACCCGGCCGATACGTTGCCGGACGTCAGCGTCCTGCACTGCGTGAGCGCGTACCCGTGCCCGGAGGGCGAGATCCGCCTCGCGCGGTTGCGCCCAAACTTCACCGTGATGGAGCCCCTTCAGTACGCCGGCCTCTCGGACCACACGCGACACCCCTGGACCGGCGCCCTCGCGGTCGCGGCTGGGGCCCGGATTGTGGAGTTCCACCTCCGGCCCCTGGAGACCAATGAAATGGATGCCGACTATTGGGTGGCGCGCGATCCCTCCGAGGCGCTGGAGTACGTGCGGAATATCCGGACCGCGGAGTGGATGCTCGGGCAGGAGGAGGCCGAGGCCCGGTGGTCAGCGTCTCCCGCGGAGGAGCCGATGCTCCGGTACCGGACAGGCGTGGCGTGACGGACCCAGCCCTGCGGGTCGCGCCCTTGGCGCCGTGGCTGGCGGGGGCGTGGGACGAGTACGTGCTCCGGCACCCTGCGGGGTGGTTCTGGCACACGACGGGGTGGCTGGCGTACCAGCGCGCCTACGCGCCGTGCCGGAGCCTCTCGTTCGCGATCGTCGACGACGCCCACCGCATCGTGGCCATCGCGCCGCTCCTGCTTCCAGATCGGACGCCGGGCGAGTGCTCGTACGCCGGCGGCCCCTTGCCCGTGCCGCTCGCTGGCGACCAGGAGGCCGCCGACCTCATCGAGGCAGAGGTTGAGCGCCAGGCGGCCGCCGCTGGCGCGCGGGGTGCGCGGATGGCGGGGCACCCGTTCGGCCGCCCATTGGTGTCCCCATATTGGGGGGAGATCTTCCGGCCGTCCGGCGCGGCGCACCGGGTCGTGGACCTCTGCGATCTCAAGTGGTCGGAGGTCCGGAGTTCGTACCGCTCTCTGATCCACCGAGCCGACCGCGAGTACAATATCTCGTTCCACTCCGGGACCGGTTCCGGAGCCGAGGCGGCGTTCGCGCGGTACCAGGAGATCCACCGGCGACTCTACGGTGGGCGCCCGGACGAGACGTACCGGCTCCAGCGTGACTGGCTTGAGGCGGAACTCGCGGCTGTGGCGCTCGCCGAGACGGGAGACGTCACGTGGGGCGGAGCCTACTGGTTCGTCTATAAGGGCTGCGCCTACTACGGGAGCGGCGTCTACGCGGCGCGGGATGTCTCGCACGCCGTCGTGTGGCGCTCGCTCCTCGCGCTCGGCGCCCGCGGGGTGCGGGCCGCGAGCCTCGGGTGGCGGGGGACGGCCGAGACCGACAAGGAGCGGGCGATCGAGTTCTTCAAGGCAGGGTTCGGAGGCAGGGACGTCGAGGTCCCGATGTTCGGGGCGCGGTGGTGAGGACCGTGGCGGTCGTCCAGGCACGGGTCGGGTCGAGCCGCCTGCCGGGCAAGATCCTGGAGCGCGTGGGGCAGCGCACGATCCTGGCGCACGTCCTGACGCTCGCCCGCCGGGTGCCGGGCGTCGACGCCGTGGCGGTTACCACGACCCCTGACCCGGCGGACGACGCGGTGCTGAGCGTGTGCTACAAGATGGGAGTCCCGTGGACGCGCAACCAAGCGGATCTTCCCGGACACCCGGGGCGCCGGGACGTGCTGGTTGGGTACCTGACGGCTGCCGCCGCGCTCGGACTCGCGGACGACGACGTCGTCCTGCGGCTGACGAGCGACTGCCCGCTCCTCGACCCCGAGGTGGCGGGCCTGGTGGCGTTGGAGTGCCACCGCACGCGCGAGGCCTTCGAGGTCTGCGACGCCTATGCCTCGAACGTCCACCCGCCGTCGTGGTACGACGGCTGCGACGCGGAAGCCTTCACGGCTAGGCTTCTGCGGACCGCGGCGCGCCACGCGGGACCGGACCAGCGCGAGCACGTCACGACCTGGATGTGGTGCGACCCCCGCGTCACGGGCGTGGCGCGCTCGAACGTCTCGTGTCCAGGCGGCGAGGACCACTCCGCCGTCAAGCTGAGCGTCGACGAGCCGCGGGACCTCGAGCGTGTGCGGCGGGTGTATGCTCGTCTCCGCGGCGTCGAGCGCCCGACGTGGCGCGACGTCCTGGCGGCGTACCGCGAGGCGTACCCGCCGGTCGCTGAGGCGCGGGCGCTGGAGGTCTACGGCGCTGGCGCCGGGTCCCTCGGGGCGGCGCGCGCCGCGTTCGTGGCGGGCGCCTGCAGCGCGTCTGCGGCGCCGTGCCCGTACCTGGACCCCGCGCTCGCCTCGGCGTGGCGCCTCGGGCTTGAAGACGCGGCGGCGCAGGGCTATCGCTCTTCGGGGCTATAATACAGGGGCGATGGGCAAGCGGGGGAAGAAGCCGGGAGTTCCGGGGCCGAACGGCGCGCGGCGGCGGCGCTTGATGCGCCTGCGGTTCGTGGAACAGTACGTGGGCGGGGGCCCGGGGGTGGCGGGGAACGCCACGCAGTCGGCGCTGCGGGCAGGTCTCGCGACGACGCGAACGAGCGCATCCGTCCATGGTCACTACATGCTGAAGGACCCCAAGACTCAGGAATTGATCGAGCGGCACTCCCAAGACAAGGAGTGCGGCATCGAACGCGCGGCCCGGGAGCTGAGCCGCATCGGGACCCTCACTGCCCGGCAGATTGACGAGGTTGTGCGGGCGGTCGCCGAGGGGCGGGTCGACGAGCTGGACCCCGCCACGCAGGCGATCGTCGCTGGCATGAAGGTCACCCAGACTATCGTCGGTGGTGGGAAATCCTCAAGGCGGGTCATTGAGCACGTCGAGGTGAGGGCGTGGGACAAGATCGCGGCACTCGGCCTCTTGGCCAAGATCCGGGGGTGGCTGGCGCCGGTCCGGGCCGAGGTCTCGGGTCCGGATGGCGGGCCACTCGTCATCTTGCCTGCGTCCCCACACCGCGTCGTGGTGGCCGAGGCAGAGAGGCCCGCCGAGATCGTGGACGATGAAGCGAAACCTTAGTCTCCGGGACCTATCCCCGCGGAAGAAGGGCGAATGCCGGTGGTGCGGCGCCTCCGTCGGCAAGGGGCGCCGGACGTGGTGCTCGCAGGCGTGCGTGGACCAGTATCTCGTGCGCTCCAACCCGGTGACCGCGCGCCAACTGGTGTACGGACGGGACCGCGGCGTGTGCGCGCTCTGCG
>Ga0209520_10001484_pt1 | contig 13347 bp, 6 predicted proteins | sample Rifsed16ft1_FD_184009 | JGI IMG/M metagenome (GOLD analysis project Ga0209520, IMG submission 184009) | Soil microbial communities from Rifle, Colorado, USA - sediment 16ft 1 (version 2) | ecosystem: Environmental > Terrestrial > Deep subsurface > Rock core/Sediment | place: Rifle, Colorado...
CGGACCTGGGGCGTCCGGCGGAGGTACTCGAGCTGGGCCTCGTGCTCGCGGCTGTTGAAGTTCTGGGTCGGGTCGCCCACGATCCGTGACCGCGTGCAGTAGCGACAGTAGCTCGCGCACTGGGTCGTGACGAGCATCAGGACCCGGTCGGGGTAGCGGTGGACGAGCCCCGGGACCGGCGAGTGGCGGTCCTCGGCCAGCGAGTCCTCCATCATCGCCGTGAAGGCCTCCTGCTCACGGCCCACCGGGATGACCTGGCGCCGGATCGGGTCGGCCGGGTCGTCGGGGTCGATGAGGCTCAGGAAGTAGGGCGTGATGTCGACCCGGAACTTGTCCGGCGCCGAAAGTCCCTCCTGCTCCTCCTCGGTCAGGTTGAGGACGGCGCCGACCTCCTCGAGTGTATTGACCCTGTTGCTGAGCTGCCAGCGCCAGTCGTTCCACTTCTCGTCGGGCACGTCCTGCCACAGCGGCGCGCGCCGGCTGACCGCGGGCTGCCCGTCCGGCCCGAGGGCCTTGGCCGGGTCGCGCGGGTTGACCCACTCGGCATCGGTGGCCGCGACGACGGCGGCCTGGTGGGCGGCGGCGACCTGGATCTCCCGGGCGTCCACGCGATCCGATCTCCTCAAGCGGCGAGCGTCTTCGCTCCGAACGAGCGCAACGCATAAAGTCTATGCACTCTGCATGTCGGCCGATCATAGCGCGAGGGTCCTGCCCGGTCCAGCCGATCGGCGCGATCCGGGATCCACGACGTCGCCCCGGTCCGCCGTACCATCACCCGCCATGGATGACCGATCGCTTGCCGAGACCCTGGCCGAGCACGTCGCCGCCAACCGCGAGGCCTGGGATCGATGGGCGCCCGACTTCGAGCCCCGAGGCCGGCGCGCCTGGGCCGAGCCCGTCGCGTCCTGGGGGATCTGGAATGTGCCCGAATCCGAGCTGGGCCTGCTCCCCGACGATCTTGCCGGCCGCGATGCGATCGAGCTGGGCTGCGGGACCGCCTACGTGTCGGCCTGGCTCGCCCGCCTGGGGGCGCGGCCCGTCGGGATCGACAACTCGCCGAACCAGCTCGCGACCGCCCGGATGCTCCAGGCCGAGCACGGCCTGGAGTTCCCGCTGCTCCTCGGCAACGCCGAGGCCGTCCCCTACCCGGACGCCAGCTTCGACCTCGCGATCTCGGAATACGGCGCCTGCCTGTGGGCCGACCCCTACGCCTGGACTCCGGAGGCGGCCCGGCTGCTTCGTCCCGGCGGGCGGCTCGTGTTCCTGACGAACCATCCGATCTTCATGCTCGTCACCGGGGAGCTCGAGGACGACGGTCCCGCCGGCGACCGGCTCCTCCGGTCGTACTTCCACGATCGTCGCTACACCTGGCCGGACGAGACGTCCGTCGAGTTCCACCTCTCACACGGCGAGTGGATCGGGCTCCTTCGGCAGAGCGGCCTCGAGATCGAGCGTCTCGTCGAGATCCGGGCCCCGGAGCGACCCACCTACGGGGGCGGCGGCGGGCTGCCGGGCGAAGAGGTGCCCTTCGGGCTGGCCACTCGCGAGTGGGCCCGCCATTGGCCGACCGAGGAGGCCTGGATCGCCCGCAAGCGAGGCTGAGCCGGGCCCGGGTCCGGGATCGCCCGCAAGCGAGGCTGAGCCGAGCGCCCGGAAACGCGAGGGCCCCGCCGGTGGCGAGGCCCTCGGGTCGCCTTCGGAGACGATAGATCTCAGCCCGGACTGCCGGGCGGCACCTCCGTGACGAGGATGGCGTTGATGATCGGGTTGTCACCGCGCTGGGCCGAGAAGGTGATGTCGAGGACGCCGTCGGTGACCTCGACGAGGAAGGTCCGATCGAGGGCGATGCGCCGGCCGCCGGCCGCGGCGTAGACGTCGAAGTCGGACAGGACGGCCGAGCCCTCGAGAGCCACGCCGAAGACGCGTGCGCCGGCCTGCTGGAGCTGGAGCTCCGCGAATGACAGGTCGACCTGGTAGACGCCGTTCGGGACGGTGAACCGGTAGCCGGTCATGCCGTTCCGGAGGTCCTGGTAGAGCGGGTCACGATCGGTGCCCGCGATGTCCACCCCGGTCGACCGGCTGGAGCTCGGGCCGACGTAGCCAAAGCCGCCGCTCGAGAAGGCCTGGTCGGGGGCGAACGCGACGCCGGTCGCCGGGTCGAGGTACGACCCGCCGCCGGCGTTGATCCCCTGCTGGTAGGCCGGCACGATGAGCGTCACCGGCACCTGGACGTTGCCGAGCTCGGGGTCGTTCGTCTGGACGACGACGATCGCCCGGTAGACGCCCGGCTCCAGGCCGGTCGTGTCGACATCGATGGTGAGGTCCAACGATCCGTCGGGGGCGACCGAGCCGCTCTCCGGCGTGACCGTCAGCCACGGAACGTCGCTGAAGGTCGGCAGGCCGGACTCGATGAGGTAGGCCGTGCGGCCGGCCTGGCTGACCGTCCAAAGGTTGCCGACAGCATCGAGCTCGAGGCCGGCGCCGTTGAAGAACGGATCCGGGTGCGGGATCGCCATCGACGCCTCGCACGTCGTCGGATCGAGGAGGTAGATCGTGTCGGACTCGCTGTTCGTGGCTTCCCACAGCATCCCGAAGGAGCCGTTCCAGGCGAGGCCGGAGATCACGGGATCGGGCGGGCTGCACTGGTTGAGGGTCTCGCCCGGCGTCGGCCACGACGGGCCGGCGACGCGGTAGACGATGCCCTCGTTCCAGCCGCCGATGTAGAACACGTCGCCGGCCGGGTCGTAGGCCAGGCCGCGCTGGCTGATGTTGTCCCACGGCGAGCCGGTGATCACCTGCTCGACCGAGCCGTCGGCCGGGTCGAGGCCGTAGATCCCGTTGTCGCCACCGACCGCGACCTGCCAGAGCAGCCCACGTCCGGTGTCGTACGCCATGTCGCCCGCCCAGTCGCCAAAGGTCGTCTCGAACGAGGCACCGGTGGGCGTGCCGCCGGGGCTGAACTCGGTGTCGACGCAGATCCCGGAGAAGCTGCAGAGGTCACCGTTGTCGATCGGGTCGGACAGCCAGACGTTGCCGGTGTAGCCGACGCCCCACGGCAGGTCGAGCCCTTCGGCCGGCCAGCTGGCGAGGACGTCGCCGATCGCCCGGATGCCTCGCGGCAGGGTCACTGTCGGGCGATTGCCGCCCTGCGTCGAGACGGCGTTCGGGTCGATGCCCGTCACGCCGCGCGAGCCGGCGGTGACGGTCGCGGTTGTGCCGGGCCCGCCGCCGAGGTTGACCTCGCCGACTTCGAAGGTGAGGTCGGTGTGGCCCGCGGGATTGGAGACCGTGACCGTGCCGCTGCCGGTTCGGCCCTCGGTCAGGGTGTAGGTGAATGGGCCACCTTCGACGACCCCGTGGGGGACGGTGCGGTGGAGCTCGGCGTTGACGTCGGTCCGGGTCGTGCCGGCCTCGACGATCTCGTCGCGGGTGAGGGTGACGTAGCCGGCCTTGCCGTACTCAGTCGCCCAGGTACCGGCCGGCGCGAGCAGGCCATAGCTGCCGTCGCCGGCGGTCGTCGCGCTCGCGTCGAGGGGCGCGCCGTTCCACTCGGCGTGGGCGACGACGCTCGCGCCCGCGATCGGCTCCCCGGTGTGGGCGTCGGTCACGACGCCGGACAGGCCGCCCCACGAGTCGGGCAAGGCGACCGTCAGCGTCACGTCGACGGTCACGGAGCGGGGCTTCGGGGCGCTCGTCTGGAAGACGACCGAGGCCCGGTACTCGCCGGGGGCGAGGTTCGGATCGCCGATCGTGAGGGTCACCTCGTCGCTCGCGCCCACGCCGATGGCACCGGTCGTCGGATCCTCCGACAGCCACGTGACGTCGGTGAAGAAGCCCTGGCCGATGCCGAAGGCGAGGTTCTCCCACAGCTCCACGCCGTCGGGCACGCCGTCCCCGTCGAGGTCGGCGCTGTTCTGGGCGTCGAGGAAGCCCCTGAAGGCCGTTCGCTCCTCGTTCCCGATGACGAGCGCCGCCTGGCCCTTGTCTGGACCTGGCGTCGTGTAGCCGGCGATCGCCTCGGCGGCGTCGATCGGGTCGCCCCGCTGGCCGTAGACGAAGAACCCGACGTTGTCGAGCTCGGTCGGCTCCGGCGCCAGCTCGGGGAAGGTGAAGGCCGGATGGTCCGGCTGCCACCAGTGGACGTCGGCCGGCTGTTCGAAGAGGCTCTCCGAGAAGCCGAAGCCGAGGGTCGCGAACAGCGGATGCGAGGGATCGAATTCGACGACCCACGAATGGAAGATGAGGCGCCCGCCGTTGACGACGTAGGCATTCAGGGCGTCGAAGACCGAGAAGTCGGGGCCCCAGTTGTCGTCGGCGAAGATGACCAGGTCCCACGTTCCCGACTCGAGGTCGTTGACGAAGCCCTCGAAGTCGGCATCGTAGTGGGCCGTGTACGACAGGCCGAGGCGCTGGAGGGCCTGGTCGACGTACGTCTGGGGGGCCGGGTGGATCGGGTCGTCGGCGTACACGAGGATGGCCATGTCGGCCGACGGCTGGGCGGCCGTCCAGCGATAGGTGCGCGGGTGGGCGAGGGCCGTGCCGCCGCCGTTCACCGCGACTCGGGTCGCGGGGTTGACGTCCTGGCGCCAGGCCCCGGTGCCGGCCACGGTCCCGCCGATGACGGGCGGGCTCGAGCCGCGGCTCCGCTCCTTGGCCTCCCAGGTCATGGCGGCCGTGCCGCTGTTGCCGAGGGTGACGACCGTGGTGACCGGATCGTCGCCGAATGCCGCCTCGATCGAGACGCTGGTCGGGTCGACGGTCGGGACCGGCGCCGCAAGGGCAGCGTCGTGGGTCACGTCGCCGCCGTCGAGGATCGTGATGGGGCTGACCTCGGCGATGTAGCCCGGGGCCGAGATCGTCAGGTCGTAGTCGCCGGGGTACAGCCGCAGGCTGTACGTCCCGTCGGCGGCTGTCGTCGTGGCGCCGAGGCCCGGCTCAGCGAAGACCGTCGCGCCGGCGATCGGCAGGCCGTCGTTGAGATCGGTGACGGTGCCGTGGACAAGGCCTGACTGCACGAGCTCGTAGCGGTAGGCCGAGTTCCGGGTCACGAGCGAGTCGCCGAACGAGAACTCCAGGGCGTCGGTGCCATCGGCGTTCTCGATGCCGATGGTTGCCCCCCGGCCGTCGCCCGGGTTCGCCGGGTTGTCGCCGTACAGGAGGTCGACGGTCTCGCCGGATTCGTGGAGCTTGATCTCGAGATCGAGGCTCGCGGCCGAGCCGCGGACGCCGATGTCGGTCAGCTCCAGGACGAACGTTCGGTCCCCGGGCGAGCCGATCGTCGCATACGACACCTGGGCGTCGCCGACCAGGTGGAGGTCCCGCCACAGGGCGTAGATCGCCGCGTTCGGCGAGCCCTCGGACGGGATCGAGACGGGGAACGGGTTGAAGAGGTCGGCGCCCAGGAAGTTGACGTAGCCGTTGTCGGAGATGAAGACCTGGTCGTACGACTCGCCGTAGAAGGTGAAGGTGAATGGCAGGTGGAGCCGGCCGACGAAGTCGTCGCCGTAGAGGGCGGTGTCGGTCGTGGCGTCGACCCAGTCGAAGGCGATCGGCCGGCATCCATGGCCGAAGTCGTCGAGCTTGCGGCCCAGCGCGAAGTCGAGGCTGATGTCGTGGTCGACGAGCTCGACGCCCTCCTGGATCACGTTTTCGGTGCAGCCGCCGGCCGAGGCCCGGATCGTCCAGGTCCCGATCGGCAAGGTCAGGCTGTAGGCGCCCGTCGCATCGGTGATCGCCGGGGCGACCGGGGTGCCGAGGGCAACGACGCTCGCGCCCTCGATCGGCGATTCGTCCTCTGCGGCCCGGACAATGCCGCTGATGTCGAACCGCGGCAGGGCCGTGAGGGCGAAATCGCTTGTCGTGGTCTCGTCGGTGACGACCTCGACGTCGACGTTGAGGGCCAGCGCGTAGCCGAAGGCCTGGGCCGTCACGGCGTAGATGCCGGCGGCGAGGAACATCTGGTACTGGCCCGCGGCGTCGGTCACGACGCTGAAGTCGCGAAAGCCGCCGGATGCGGTGACGGTCGCTCCGGCGACGGGAGCGGCGGTGTCGACGTCGGTCACGGTGCCGGCGAGCGTGCCGCCCGTCGCGACGAGGTCGACCGCGGCCTTGGCGTCAATCCGGCCGTCGCCGTAGACGTTGTTCGGGTCGCCGTCCTCGGCCCCGCCGCACGAATCGTCGAGTCGGTCGACCGCCGTCGATCGGACGGCGTCCGTCGCGGTCACGAAGTTGTTGGGATCGCCGATGAGGGACGGCTCGGCCGACAGGATGAGGGCCAGGGTGCCGGACGTGTGGGGCGCCGCCATCGACGTTCCCGAGAACGACTCGTAGCCGCCGCCCGGGACGCTCGAGACGACGTCCAAGCCGGGCGCCGCGATGTCGGGATTGATCTTGCCGTAGACCGACGGGCCGCGGCCCGAGAACTCGGCGATGTCGTCGTTGATGTCGGTCGCGCCGGCGCTGAACGACTCGAGGAAGTCACCGGGCGAGCCACCCTCGCCGCAGAACGGGCCGGGGTTGCCGGATGCGAAGACCGGGATGATCCCGGCGGCCCGCCAGGCCTGGACCGTCTCGAGGTAGAAGGGATCGCCGGGCCCGCCGCCCCACGAGTTGTTGACGATGTCCGGTCGCTTGGAGGGATCGGGGTTGGCGCCGGCCAGGTCGGTCGGGGCGAGAATCCACTGGCCGGAAGACAGGAGGGCCTCCTCGGAGCAGCCGAAGTCTTCGCAGCCCTTGGCCGCGATCCAGCGGGCGCCGGGCGCGACGCCGATATCGGGCACGAACGGGCCGGGGCCGTCGCCGCCGACCATCGTGCCCATGGTGTGCGTCCCGTGGCCGGCGTTGTCGCACGGCTCGCCGCCGCAGATGCCGGTCGGGTCCCACCAGTTGTAGTCGTGGTCGAAGCTGCCAGCCCCGTCGCTGCCGCGGTACTGGTTGATGAGGGCCGGATGCATGAAGTCGACGCCGGTGTCGACGTTGGCCACCACGACGCCCTGGCCCAGGACGCCGGCGTCCCAGGCCTCGGGCGCGCGGATCTTGGCGACGCCCCATTCGGGGTCGCCCGAGGCGGCGAGGATCGCCGCCTTCATCTCGACCGGCTCGACGAGCGGGTAGGTCTTGAGGGCCCGGATCCGGGCGACACCCTCGAGCTTCGCGAATCGGGCCGCGAGATCGGCGTCGCCCTCGACCACGAAGACGTTGATGAGCCAGTAGCTCGTGGCCTTGGCGTGGGCCTTGGCCGCGAGGGCCCGGGCCGCACCCTGGGACCGGCTGGCCGTCCCGGTCAAGGCGTCGAGGACGAACTTGCCGCGTGCCTCGTGGTCCGTGATCTTCGAGGCGCCGGCGAGGTTGGCCTTTGCGCCGAACTCGACGACGAAGCGATCGACGCTGCCGTCGCGGAGCGCCGCGAGGAGCTCCTGGTCGATCGGGGCGGAGGCCGGGCCCCGGGCCGGGGCCTGAGTGGCGGCGGTCGCGGCGAGCGCGGCTCCCGCCTGCCCGATCACGAGGACGAACGCGGTCACGACCGCGATGAGGCGTCGAGACATCGCCAGAACCCTCCCTGACGGACGTGGCCGGACTCGCCGGCCGAAGCCCCATTGCAGCGATGCGGAGACGCGGCCCTCAGTCGAGGGCGGCAGGCTCCCGCATCCTAGCGCGGGCGACGCCGCAGGGAAGGGACTTATCCACAGTGTTGCACCGGCCGCGGCGCCCCCAGGTCGTCAGCGCAAGGCTGAACCGAGACCGGAGCGTGAACGCCTCTGCCTATTCGCCGATGACGCTCCAGATGAAGCCCATCATCACGAAGAAGCCGGTGAACATCGCCAGGAGGCCCAGGCCGCCGTAGGGCGAGTTGGCCCCCTCGTGCGGGACGAGCTGGAGGCCGATCCCGAAGACCACGGCCCAGGCCACGAAGAGGAGCCCGAACAGCCATTTCCCATTTGGGCCGGTGATCCGGCGGGTCCAGGAGGCCCGCCCGTCGGCCGAGAACGCCGCCCGGGCGATGACGTAGATCATCAGGACCGTGACGCCGACGGACGCGCCGAATTCGATCGGGTGGGTGAAGGCGAGGGTGAAGAGCTGCACGTCGGCCCTCGAGGAGGCTGGCGAACGACGCCGGAATGCTAGCACGCAGGGCCGGGGCTACGATGCCTCCGCGATGTCCCACCCGACCCGGCCGGCCCGGCCGCCCGCCTCCCCGCGCGCCCCGGAGCCGCTGGCGTGACCGGCTTCGAGCGGCTCGGCCGGTGGGCCGCTCGGCGGCGCTGGTGGATCGTGGCCGCCTGGGCGCTGGTCCTGCTCGGGGCGGCTCCCCTCGCCGCCCGGACGGGCGACGCCCTCCGCTCGGGTGGGTTCATCCGCCAGGACCTGGAGTCGGCCCGCTCGAAGCAGCTGCTCCACGAGGCGATCGGCGTCCCCGAGGCCGCGGTCGCCCTCGTCTTCCACTCGGACACGCTGACGGCCGGCGAGCCGGCGTTCGACGCCGCCGCCCGCCGCGCGGTCGCCGGCATCCGGAGCGCGCCGTACGTCATCGGCGTCCTGTCCCATGCCATGTCGCGTGACCAGGTCTCGACCGACGGGCACACGGCCTACGACGTGGTCACGCTCGACCTGCCGGCCGACGATTCGCCCCTCGCCCTGCCGGGGATCCGGGCGGCGCTCGTTGAGGTCCCCGAGCTCGAGGTCGGCCTCGCGGGCGGGCCGGCCTTCTACGGCGACGTCCAGGAGGTCTCGGAGGCGGACCTCCGGCGAAGCGAGCTGATCTCGCTGCCCCTCGCCGCCCTCGCCCTGCTGTTCGTGTTCGGATCGGTGGTGGCCGCAGCGCTGCCCCTTGCGGTCGGGGGGGCCGCCGTCGTGACGGCGCTGGCCGTGATCTTCCTCGTCGCGTCGGCGACGCCGATGAGCATCTTCGTCCTGAACCTGGCGACGCTCCTCGGCCTCGGCCTCGGCGTCGACTACTCGCTCCTCATGACGAGCCGCTTCCGCGAGGAGCTGGCCGCCCGCGGTAGTCGGGGCGAGGCCGGCGTCGGCCACGCCGTGGTCGAGGACGCCGTCGGGGCGACCCTCGCGACCGCCGGCCGGGCCGTGTTCTTCTCCGGGCTCACGGTCCTCCTCGGCCTCCTCGGCCTCGTCCTCTTCGAGTTCATGATCCTCCGCTCGGTGGGGATCGCTGGCGCGATCGTGGTGGGCCTCGCGGTCCTTGCCGCGATGACGCTCCTGCCGGCCCTCCTCGCGATCGTCGGAACCCGCCTCGACCGGCTCCGCGTCCGCCGTGTCCGGGCCAGGGAAGCCGAGGATGGCCCCTGGGCCCGCCTCGCGAACCGGGTCATGGACCATCCGATCCGCGTCCTCGTGCCCACCCTGGGCCTGCTCCTCCTCCTGGGCGTTCCGTTCCTCCACGTCCGCTTCAACGCGCCCGACTCTACGATCCTTCCGGACCACGTCCCATCGCGCGAGGCGTTCGACCGGCTGACCGATGCCTTCGGGCCGGGGCCGTTCGCGCCGATCGTCCTCGCCGTCCGGACGTCCGGGCCGGTCGCCTCGCCCGAGAACGTCGCCCGCCTCTACGACTACTCGAGGCGGCTGGCCGGGGACCCCCGGGTGGCCCGGGTCGACAGCCTCGTCGACGTCGACCCGCGACTCACGCTCCTCCAGTACCAGCTCCTGTACGCCAGCCCGTCGGGTCCCCCGGACCGGTTCGTGGCCGAGGCCCTGACGACGACCACCGCCGGCGACCTGACCGCGTTCACGATCTTCACCCCCTACGGTCCGAACGAGGCGCCGGGCCGCGAGCTCGTCGTCGACCTCCGTGCGGACGCGGGCCCGCTGGCGCCGCCGGATGGGGTCGAGGTGCTCGTCGGCGGTGGGGCGGCCGACGTCGAGGACGTCGTGGCGGGAATCGCCGCCGACTTCCCGCGAACCGCGGCGTTCATCCTCGTCTCGACGTACCTCGTGCTGTTCCTGCTCCTGCGGTCGGTGCTGCTGCCGCTCAAGGCGCTGGCGATGAACTCCCTCTCGATCGCGGCCTCGTTCGGGGCGCTCGTCTGGATCTTCCAGGACGGCAACCTCTCGGCGATCCTCGGGACCCGGCCGCTGGGGTTCGTCGAGACGACCCAGCCGGTCATCCTGTTCTGCGTCCTGTTCGGCCTGTCGATGGACTACGAGGTCTTCCTGCTGACCCGGATGCGGGAGACGTGGGATCGGACGCGGGACAACCGGGCCGCCGTCGCCCACGGCCTCGAGCGGAGCGGCCGGATCGTGACCTCGGCCGCCCTCATCGTGGTCGTCGTGGCCGGCTCCTTCGCCTTCGCCGACATCGTCCTCATCAAGGCCCTCGGCCTCGGGATCGCGATCGCCGTCACCCTCGACGCGACCGTCGTCCGGGCGCTCCTCGTCCCGGCGACGATGCGCCTGCTCGGTCGCTGGAACTGGTGGCTGCCGGGGCAGCTGGCGGAGCGGCTGCCGGACATCGCCGAGCATGAGCACGAGCTCGAGCACGCGCTCGAACACGAGCACGAGGCACAGTCGTGAGCCGGCGCCCGCTCGTTGCCGGGCTCCTGGCCCTGGTGCTCGCCGCCTGCTCCGGGCCGATCCTCGCCAACCCGCCGCTCGTCCCGGTGGCTCCGTCGACGCCCACGCCCGGACCGACCGGCGCTCCCGACCCGCAGCCGATCGTCTTCCCGCGGGACGACGGACCCCACGATCGGCTCACCGAGTGGTGGTACGTCACGGGCCACCTGGCGGCCGAAGACGGGCGTCGCTTTGGTTACGAGGCCGTCGTGTTCCGGGCCGAACGGGGTGGGTTCCCGGTGTCCTGGGCCTCCAATCTCGCCCTCACGGACGAATCGGCGGAGGAGTTCCGGTATGCGGAGCGGGCGTTCGTCGGCCCGGAGGCCGACCGCTCGCTCCGTGACGGCGCCGGGGTGGCGCAGCGCTTCGATCTCGTCGTCCCCGTGGTCGACGCCACGACAGGCTCAGTCTCGGCGGCCGAGCCGTGGATGCTGTCGGGGGCGGTCGGAGGCCTCACGATCGAGGCCCGGCTGTCCGAGGCGGAGGCCCTCGCCGCCGGCGGCGAATTCGGGCTGACCCTGGCGTTCCCCGCCTCCGGCCGGCCACCCGCCCTCCACGGCGGTTCCGGATGGCTGGACTTCGGTCCTGCCGGCGGCTCGTATTACTACTCGCTGACCCGGCTCAAGGGGGCCGGCGTGCTCTCCCTCGACGGTGCCGACGTCCCCGTCACCGGGACGGCCTGGTTCGACCACCAGTGGGGCGACTTCATCTCGGTCGGCGGCGGTGGCTGGGACTGGTTCGCGGTCAATCTCGACGATGGGACGGACCTGATGATCTCGCTCGTCCGGGCGGCGGACGGCAGCTACCCGCTCGTCTACGCCACGCTCGTCGACCCGGACGGCCGGGCCCGCCACCTCGATTCGACCGCGTTCGAGGTCGAGGCCGACCCTGCCCGGACCTGGTCGAGCCCGGCCACCGGAGCGACCTACCCGGCGGGCTGGACGATCCGCATCCCGAGCGAGGCCGTCGTCATCGACCTCGAGCCTGCCGTCGCCGATCAGGAGCTCGACACCCGGGCGACGACGGGCGTCGTCTACTGGGAGGGGTCGCAGCTCGTCCGAGCCACGCGCGACGGCGAGCCGATCGGCGGCGAGGCCTACGTCGAGCTCACCGGCTACGCGCCGGCGGCACCCTGATCGGGCGATGATGCCGCCATGCGCATCGAGCTGACCCGCCGCGGCGACTACGCCGTCCGCGCCGCCCTCGCGATCACCCTCCTCGACGACGGGCAGCCCGTGAGCGCCCGGCGGATCGCGGAGCGGATGGACATCCCGACCCGGTTCCTCGCCCACGTCCTCACGGACCTCGTCCGGGCAGGGATCGTCGTGGGCACGACGGGGCGCGGCGGCGGCTACCGCCTGGCGGCGCCGGCCGCGGAGATCGACCTCCTCCGGGTCGTCGATGCCGTCGAGGATCGGGGTGACCCGCCGCGCTGCGTCCTCCGTGGCGGTCCGTGCCGCTATGACGGCACGTGTGCCGTCCACGACGTCTTCTTCGCGGCGACGACCGCGATGCGCCGGGAGCTCGCGTCGGCGAGCCTCGCCGACCTTGCCGCCGAGGGCCTCTCGGTCAGGCGCGCCCGACCGGGGATCGGGACTTCAGACCCGACTTGACGGGCCATTCGGCCTATCGACGCCAACGCGTACTGCTAAGATATTGATATCGCAGCGGTACACGTTTAGCCGGTAGCGCCAGGCGCCGGCGCCGCGCGACAGGGTCCTCGGACGGCCCGGGAGTCACGAGATGGATCGGACGCGTTTCCTTGCTCTCACGGCGGCGGTCGCCCTCGTCGCGGTCGCCTGTGCGCCGGCGGCCGGCGCTCCCACCTGGACGTACACGCCCGGCGGTGCAGCCGGCGCGGCGTCGCCCGTACCCACCCAGGGCGGGACGGCCGGCGGCGAAGTCCTGGGGACCCTCGAGGTCGAGTCGTTCGACCTCGGCTTCGCGCCGAAGGAGCTCTCGGTCGAGAAGGCCGGCCGGTACGCCGTCACCCTCAACAACACCGGCGCCATCCCCCACGACATCACCTTCCCCGACGGAACGAACGGGGTCGCCAACGGCGGCGCATCGGTGACGGTCGAGGTGGACGTGCCCGAGGGCGGGCTGACCTTCCTGTGCTCGATCCCGGGCCATGCCGACGCCGGCATGAAGGGCACGATCTCGGTCGCCGGCAGCACGGCGGGCGGGGGTGGCTCCGACGACCATGGCGGCCCGGCTCCGACGACCGATGTCGAAGCCGACCCCAATGCGCCTGCCTACACGCTCTACCCGGCCGATGCGCCGGCGCTCCTCGAGGGCGAGACCCATGACATCGAGCTCGTCATCGAGGAGAAGCTGATGACGGTCGGCAAGGGCTTCGTCCAGGCCGTCTGGACCTTCAACGGCACCGTCCCGGGCCCGGTCATCCGGGTCAAGGTCGGCGACACGATCCGGGTCCACCTCGTGAACCCGGCCACCAGCAAGCTGGCGCACTCGATCGACTTCCACGCCAGCCAGGTCGCCTGGAACGACGAGATGACCTCGATCAACCCGGGCGAGGAAAAGGTCTACGAGTGGCGGGCCGACTACGCCGGCGTCTGGATGTACCACTGCGGCACCTCCCCGGCTCTCCACCACATCGCCAACGGGATGTACGGGATGGTCATCGTCGAGCCGGCCGAGGGCCTGCCGCCGGTAGACGCCGAGTTCGCCTTCGTCCAGAGTGAGTGGTACCTCGGTCCCCAGGGCGAGCCGGCCTCGCTCACCAAGGCCGCCTCGGCGGCCCCGGCGCCCGACTTCGTC
>Ga0209520_10001485_pt1 | contig 13344 bp, 9 predicted proteins | sample Rifsed16ft1_FD_184009 | JGI IMG/M metagenome (GOLD analysis project Ga0209520, IMG submission 184009) | Soil microbial communities from Rifle, Colorado, USA - sediment 16ft 1 (version 2) | ecosystem: Environmental > Terrestrial > Deep subsurface > Rock core/Sediment | place: Rifle, Colorado...
CTCCGGTGCCGATCGTCCCCCCGGGTCCAACTCCGCACGGATGGTGTTCAGGATCTTCACGCTCTCGCGCGGGGGGGATTTGAGCCACCCGGACACGGCGAGCATCCCGCGGTCTGTCAGTCTCGACAAGGCGGCGCGTATCCCTTCCCGGGTAAGGAGGTAGGTTTCTCCCGTTGCGTGAATGCCAAGGGAGGAAAACGTCAGGGAGGAGATGTCCGCCAGTTCGATGATGTCGAACTTTTCCCCTCCCCGGGCGAGGAAGGACCGCCCTCCTTCTTTCCGGATCTCCACCCGGATCCCGGCAGGCGCACCCCCGGCAAACTCCGCCAGGTCGTCTTCGACCATCCCTGCGAACTCCGCCGCCGGCTCCACGACCGTGACAGAGGAAGCCCCGTTTCCCGCGGCCATCAGGATCCCCTCGGTTCCCCGAAGGCCGAACTGTGCCACCGCGGGTCGGCTCGCCATCTTGTAGGGAAGCGCGGCAGGGAGAAAGCCGAGATATTCGGGCGGAGCCTTCCCTCCTCCACGGGGAACGATGCCGCGGAGCTCCCCGTCGGCAAAAATGGCCGCCTGCGGCGGGATCTCCCCCTCAAACCGGTAGCTTAAACCCGGAGCATTGTGAATCCCCGGAGAGTAGAGAGCCTGGTAATCCCCCGAGACGCCGAACCGGACGGAGATCGTCCTTGCCTCCGGAAGCTTTCGGACAATCGCCAGGTCCTTGTAGGGCGACAGCGACAGGGCGATGGGCGGGAGCAGGAGGAACATCAACGTAATTCCCCCTGCCAGGAGGCGTCCCGCACGGAACCGTCTCCCCGGATACGCAAGGACGAATCCGGAGGCGAAAAGACCCAGCACAAGGGAAACGCGCAGGAGCAATCCGGTCGGAACGAGGGAGAACACGGGCAGGCAGAGAAGGGCCCCTGCAGCCGTTCCGGCGAAGCAGGCGGCATACACCGCTCCTGCGTTTCCGAGACCGAAAGAGAGCGGTACTCCGATCGCTGTCCCCGCCAGGAAAAAGGGGACGGCGAGGAGGAAGAAAAACAAAGCGAACGCGGGCCAGGAGGAAGGGTGCCACAGAAGGAGGAAGGGGTCGAACGGTACATGCTGGGAGATCCGGAACGCAAGTTCGAACGAAGACGCGGCGAGGAGAACCGCCCAAGCGAACACCTTCTCCGGCTCCCTTGCGATCCGCGGACGCAGCAGGTGGAGAGCGACTCCGGAGGCCCCGAAACCGATCATCGCCTGGGAGATGATCAGCGGAACGAAATGGGGCCAGAAGCGAAAGGAGAGCAGGCGAATCAGGAAGATCTCGTCCGCCATGGCCGCGGCGGAGAGGAGGAACACCGCCGGGACGACCCGGCCATGCAAGGCGTCAGTGGCCAAGGAGGCGCACGAAGACCACCGGGAGGACGTTGCGCTGGGAGAGGGTGCCGTCGGCCCCTTTCTCGAGGAACACCAGGTTCTGGGTCAGAAAGGGTCCTCCGACCGGCATGATCATCCTTCCCCCGTTCCGCAACTGTCGCAGAAGGGGCGGCGGGACGTGGCCCCCCGCGCACGTGACGATGATGGCATCGAAGGGGGCCTTTTCCATCCAGCCGTAATACCCGTCCCCCTGCCGGACGAATATGTTACGGAACCCGAGTGACGCGAGGTTCGTGCGCGCGCGATCCGCGAGAGACGGGAAGATCTCGACGGTGTACACCTCGCCGGCGATCTTCGCGGCGACTGCCGCCTGGTACCCGGAACCGGTCCCCACTTCCAGGACCCGGTCCCCCGGTTTCAGGCGGAGGATCTCGGTCATGAAGGCGACAACGTAGGGCTGCGAAATCGTCTGCCCTTCCCCGATCGGGAGCGGCCGCGGTTCGTACGCCATCGGGCGGTATTCGGGGGGGACGAGGAGATGGCGAGGGACCTCCCGCATCGCCGCGAGAACCCGGGAATCCGAAATCCCCTCTCGCTCGATCTGGTCCCTCACCATCGTCAGTCGATTTTCGCGGAACGGATCCTCCTGCCCTCCCCCCGAGGGGGCCGCGACACAGAGCAGACCTGCCCAAAGGGCCATGGCAATCCGGCCAGATCGCATCCTCCCCACCCCGACAGGAACGATCAGGAGACCCCCAGAACCTTGGCGGCCATCCGGACCTCGGCCGGCTTCACCCAGAGGATTGCCCCGTAGTGCCCTTTCCCGTCCGTGACCGCGTCGACGGCGGTCGCATTGATGCCGGCTATGCCAAGCTTCTCCATGACCCTGTGGATAGCACCCACCCGGTCTCCGCCCTGGATCAGGAAGGCGGTTTTCTTCCCGCTTACGCGGAAACCGGCCTTCTTCATCGCTTTCTGGAATGCGGCCGCGTTCGTGGGAACGAAATCCATCTGTGCCTTTCTCCCCTTCGGAAAACCGGTGAACGCCACGAGGTTCACTTTGGCGTCCCGCAGTACCTTGAGGACGCGCGCGCCCTCTCCCGGCCTGTTCGGGGTTTCGAGCTTGAAATATTCGGCTTTCGTGATCCGGTCCGCCATCTCGTTCCTCCTCCGGGAGGCCCACCCTCCCGACCTCATCGGTTGTCGTCCGTTCGTTTCCCTCTGTCTTTCCGCTCCTCCTCCCGCTTCGACGCCTCCCGAAGAACCTCGAGGCGTTCCTCCACGATGCGGTGGAACGTCCCCTCCGGGCAGGACCCGTTAAGGCCGGGCTCACCCGGCGGAATCCCCAACAGGATTTCAATCCCTTCCTCGACGTGGTCGATGGCATGGATATGGAATTTTTTCTCCCCGACCGCGTCGACGACGTCTTTCTTCAGCATCAGGTTCCTCACGTTCCGTTCCGGGATGATGACCCCCTGCGAACCGTCGAGTCCCCGGAGACGGCAGAGATCGAAGAACCCCTCGATCTTCTCGTTCACCCCGCCGATCGGCTGCACGTTCCCCCCCTGGTCCATGGACCCCGTGACGGCGATGCCCTGCCTGACGGGGAGGCCCGAGATCGCGCTCAGGAGCGCATAGAGCTCCGCGCAGGTCGCGCTGTCCCCCTCGATCATGCCGTACAGCTGCTCGAAGGTGATCGACGCCGTAAGGCTGATCGGCTTTCTGCCTGCGTACCTGCTCCCCAGGTAGTTCGAGAGGATGAGAACGGCTTTTTCGTGAATCTTCCCGGAAAGCTTCGTCTCCCTCTCGATGTTGAGAATCCCCCCTTTCCCGGTATAGACGGTCGCCGTGATCCGTGACGGCTTCCCGAAGGAGTAGTCCCCCGTGCTCAGGAGGGCAAGGCCGTTGACCTGCCCCTTCCTCGCCCCCGAGGTTTCCACGATCAGGGTCCCCTCCGCCATCACCTCCCGCAGCCGATCCTCGATCCGGCTGTGCCGGTAGATCTTCTCCTCGATCGCCTTCTCGACATGAACGCCGGAGATGACCGAAGCGCCTTCCTTGTCCGCCCAGTAGTGGGACTCCCGGATCAGGTTCGAGATGTCGCTGAACTTGGAGGACAGCTTTTCCTGGTGTTCCGCGAGACGGGAGCCGTATTCCACCACCTTCCCCACGCCGGAGGTGTCGAAGGGGAAAAGGTTCTCACCCTTCGCCTTCATCGCGACGAAGGCGGCGTACTTCCGGATGTTCTCTTCCGATCTGTCCATCCGGTTGTCGAAGTCCGCCTTCACCTTGAACAACTCCCGGTATTCCTCGTCGAGGTTATACAGCAGATAGTAGATCTCGGGGTTGCCGATCAGGATCACCTTCACGTCGAGGGGAATCGGCTCCGGCTTCATCATCGCCGCGGGCACCGAACGGTATTGCTCCCACACATCCTCGATCTTCACCTCGGAGTTCCGGATGGCGCGCTTCAGGGCATCGTAGGAAAAGAGGTTCCTGAAGAGGTCCAGGGCATTGATGACCAGGAACCCGCCGTTCGCCTTGTGCAGGGAGCCGGCCTTGATCATGGAGAAGTCGGTGAAGGCGGCGCCGTACTGGAACTTGTGCTCCATTCGCCCGAAGAGGTTGTAGTACGTCGGGTTGCTTTCGAAGACGCAGGGGCCGCCTTTCCTGCCGCCGTTGTTCACGATCACGTTCACGGTGTACCTGTTGAAATCCGGCTCCTGCTTTCCCATTTTCAGGAAAGGGACCGGCGTCGCGGCGGCCTCGTCGGACGAAGCCTTGAAGTCGTCGATATTCTCGAGGATATCTTCCCTGACGTCGTCCAGGTAGGGCATCAGTTTCCCGTCCCTCCCGTATTGGGCGCGGACGTCCTCGATCCGTTGCCCGAGGACCGAGAGAGCGGCATGCCGCTCCAGCTCCCGAAGTTTCTCCTTGGTGTCTTTTTCCTCGATCTTCAGCATCCTCTTCGCGTCATCGATCTTTTCCTGGATAAACCTCCCGTTCTCCCGGATGCGGTTCCGCCCCCTCTCGTCGAGGGCATTGTATTCCTCCTCCGTAAGTGGCTCTCCCGAACTGCCGACCGCCACGATGGAGAAGCCGCCCATCGCGTGCCGGACCTTGAACCCTTTCTCGTCCGCCTCCCGTTCCAGGGAGGAAAAAATATCCTTCTGCCGGGACTGGAACTCCTCCACGATGATGTTGTTCTGCTTCTTGTACTCCTTCGACTCGAAGATCTTCGGGATTTCCACCTTCAGGGAGGCGATCAGTTCCGCCATGTCCTTCTGGAGCGCTGCTCCCCTGCCCGGCTCGAGGAAAATGGCGATCGGCTCGGCCGGGTCCCGGAAATTGTGGACGTAACACCAGTCGGGCGGAACCTTCTCTCCTTCCGCCTTTTTCGATATGAAGGAACGGATCGCCGAGGTCTTTCCCGTCCCGCTCTCCCCCAGGACATAGATGTTGAACCCCGTGCTGGAAAGGTTCAGTCCGAAATCGATGGAGTCCAGCGCCCGTTCCTGGCCGATGATCCCGTCCAGCGGCGGCAGCTCGTCGGTCGTCCGGAAACCGAAGAGGCCCTCGTCGCAGCACTTGTACAGGTCATCGGGGGACAGTACCCTCGCCATGCATCTCTCCTTGTGCGTCGGGGAAGGGGAAACGGACATCCCCGGGTTTTCCGGAGCGTGCACGTTCATCATAGAAACTTTACGGAAAAATAAAAAGGGGACCGGGCAAACCGACGTGTCCGCCGTCTGCTTCCCTCTTCCAGACCCCGGCGGGATCCCCGCCCTTGCGCTCCGGCGACCGGGGCGAGGCGAGCCTCCAGACAGGAGACAAGGCGTGTTCATCGATACGGGTAAAAGAGATAAAAGGAGAGGGAGAGGGCCGCGAGGACCCACATCCCGGCGGTCACCTCCCGTGTTCGCCCGCTCAGGGTCTTCAGCAGCGGGTAGGTGATGAGTCCGGCCGTCATCCCGACTCCGATATTGTAGGTGAAGCTCATCAGCACGATGGTGAGAAACGCGGGGATCAGTTCGGTGGTATCCGAAAAATCGATCCGGGTGACGGGGCTGATCATGAACACCCCGATGAGGATGAGGACCGCCCCGTACGCGTGGGGCGGGACAATGGTGAAGACCGGGGCGAAAAAAAGCGAAAGCAGGAAGAGGGCGGCGACCACGAGGGAGGTGAATCCCGTCCTTCCCCCCTCCTCGATCCCCGCTGCGGACTCGATGTACGCCCCCGTCGTCGTGGTTCCCAGCAGGGGTGCCACCATGGTGGAGAGAGCGTCCGCCAGCATCGGCTTTTCGATGTCCGGGAGGTTCCCCTTTTCGTCCAGAAGGCCTGCCCGGGCGGACAGACCGATGAGCGTCCCCACGGTATCCACGAATGCCATCACGAAGATCGTCAGGATGACCGGGAAATAGCTCGCGCGCAGGGAACCCGGGATATCCAGTTTCAACAGGATGGGCCGGGGGTCGGGAGGAATGCTGATCCACTCGGAGGGAGGAGGCGTGATCCCGAGAAAAAACGACAGGAAGGTCGTCCCGAGGACGCCGATGATGATCGCGCCGGGAATCCGCCGGATTACCAGCAGGACGATCAGGAAGAACCCGAAGAGGGCCAGCAGGGCGGAAGGCTGGCTGAGGTCACCAAGGCTCACGGGCGCACCCGGGACGCCGAGGCGGACCAGACCGGTTTCATTGAGGCCGATGAATGCGAGGAACAGCCCGATCCCGACCGCAAACCCGAACTTGAGCGGCTGTGGCAGCGCCTCGGCAAGCCAGCCCCGGATTCTGAGCACCGTGAGGAGCGCGAAGAGGACACCGGCGATGAAGACGGCGCCGAGCGCAACCTGCCAGGGGTATCCCATGACCTTGACCACCGTAAATGCGATGAAGGCGTTCTCCCCCATGTAGGGGGCAATGGCGAAAGGGCGGCCGGCGTACAGTCCCATCACCACCGTTCCGAACACGGCGGACAGGATCGTGGCCACCATCGAGGGGCCTCGGGGAATGCCGGCGGCCTCCAGGATGGCGGGATTGACGATGATGATGTAGGCCATCGTCAAAAACGTCGTGACCCCGGCAAGGATTTCCTGCCGGTAGCAGGTTCCGTGCCGGTCGAATTCGAAAAATTCTTTCACCTCCGTTACCTCCCACATGGTTTCCTTTAAGCCCGGACGATTTTCACCCCAGTGAATCCGGTTCTCCTGAACGGCCGCCCGGCCCTCCCGCCCGGGCCTAAACAAAGTAATTATGCTATATTTATTCCTTGAGAATCGCGCCCCGAACCTCCTGTGAACGCCGAAACGGGGGGATGATGAACCGGCCCATAACCGGCAAGGTTTCATTCGTTTTAGGTATCTCCTTCCTCCTGTCCATCGTGTTTTTCCTTTTCGACATCTACAAGCCTGTCGACATCGCGGTGTGGCTATTTTACCTGGTCCCTCTTCTGGTGACCTCCTACCTGGCGCCGCGCTGGATATCCTACCTGTTCCTGGTGGGATGCACGTTTCTGATCGGTCTCGGTTTTGTCCTGACCCCCTCCCCAGGCAGGCAGGATGTGGCGATCCTCAACCGCTTCATCACGGTCACCGTACTTTGGCTGACCATCGTCATCTTGTTGGAAAGGAAGCGGGTGGAAGACAACCTCCGGGAGAGCGAGGGGCGCTACCGCGACCTGGTGGAGCTTTCTCCGGAAGCGATCTACATCCAGCAAGACGGAAAGATCGCCTTCATCAACTCCGCGGGAGTGAGCCTTCTGGGAGCAAGCTCCCCGCTGGAACTCCTCGGAAAACCGGTTGCGGATATCCTCCACCCGGACTCCCGGGAAACGGCTACCCACCGGATCCTCATGGAACGGAAAGAGATCCGTGACATTTCGGCCCTTGAGGAGAAATATATCCGGCTGGACGGAGCTCCCGTGGAACTGGAAGTATCGGCCGTATCGGTCGATTACCTCGGAAAGCCTGCCCTCCAGGTGTTTGCTCGCGACATCACCGGGCGAAAGCAGCTGGAGGAGCAATTGCGGCAGTCCCAGAAAATCGAGGCGGTGGGAAGGCTTGCGGGCGGGATCGCCCACGATTTCAACAACCTGATGACGGTGATCACGGGCTATGTCGGACTGATGAAGAAACGCATGGAAAACCCCGCGCTCGTGTCCCGGGGACTCGAAGAGATCGGGAAAGCGGGCCAACGCGCCACCCGTCTGACGCAGCAACTGGTCGCCTTCGGCCGCAAGCAGATCCTCCAGCCCCAGGTCCTGGATCTGAACAGCATCGTATCCAACATGGACAAGATGCTCCGCCGTCTGATCGGGGATGACATCGAGCTCGTGACGATCCCGGGGAATCGGCTGGGAAGAGTGAAGGCGGATCCGGGGCAAATCGAGCAGGTCATCGTCAACCTGGTGCTGAATGCACGGGATGCCATGCCGAAGGGGGGGCGGATCACCATCGAAACCGCGAATGCCAAGCTGGACGCATCCGTCACCTGGAAACACCGGGATATCCCGGACGGGCCCTACGCGACCCTCGTGATCCGGGACAGTGGCATCGGTATGGACGAGGAGACCAAACTTCACCTATTCGAACCGTATTTCACTACCAAGGAAGTGGGAAAGGGATCGGGGCTGGGGCTTGCGACGGTGCACGGGATCATCCGCCAGAGCGGGGGAGACATCCGGCTCGAGAGCGAACCGAATAAGGGAACAACGTTTACGATCTGGCTCCCCCTGACGGAGGAGGTTCCCGCCAAGGAACCCATCGAACTGGTTCTGGAGGCCCCGCCCGGACGGGAGACGATCCTGGTGGTAGAGGACGCGGAACCGGTGCGTGTGCTGGTGAGGGATGCCCTGGAAGACGCGGGATACAGGGTCATCGAGGCCTCCAACGGGAGAGAGGCTCTCGAACGGATATCGCAGAACCCGGAACCGATTCACCTGATGCTGACGGACGTCGTGATGCCGAAGATGGGAGGACGCACCCTGGCGACCCAGGTCGCCTCCCTGCACCCGGAAACGAAGATCCTGTTCATGACCGGATATGTGGGCGACAGCGTCAATGGCAAATACCACCCCCTCGGGCGGAGGCCATCCATATCCAAACCGTTCACGCCGGAGGAACTTGCTCGCAAGGTGAGAGAGGCTTTGGACGAGTAAACGTCAATAATAACAGCTACTTTAAACCATTTTTATCAAGTTTCATCTTCAATTTTTCACCCAGTGTACCCAAGGAGCGGGGAGCCTCCTCGGTGTAGTGCCGGTACTCCTCCGGTCCGGCCGCGTGCTCTCCCTCGCCTTCTTCCCCCTCCAGGGAAAGGGAAATCCTCCTCTTTCCCCTTTCCACGGAATCCACCTTCACGGCAACTTCCTCTCCTTCCCTTATCGCCTCGCCGGGGTGGCGGATCTTTTTCCCTCCCCCCAGTTTTGAAACATGGAGAAGCCCGTCCACCCCGGGCTCCAGCGTGACGAAGGCCCCGAAAGCGGCCAGCCTCGAGACCTTTCCCGTGTGGAGTGTCCCCACGGGATACCGGACCTCGACGTTCTCCCAGGGATCGGAAAGCGCTTTCTTCAGGCTGAAGGTGAAGCGGTCCCTTTCCCAATCCAGCTTGACAACCGCTACGTCCACCTCCTGTCCCACGGAAACCGCTGCAGCGATCTCCTCCCCCCTGTCCCAACCGATCTCGGACGCCGGCACCAGTCCCTCGATTCCTCCGACTCTCACAAAGACACCGAATTCCCGGATCGAGGTGACCGTCCCCGAAACCCTCATCCCTTCCCGAAGCGTCTCTTTCAGGGACTCTTTCTCCGCCTGCCGCTTCTCCTCCTGAATCGCCCGGTGGGAAAGGACGATGTTTCGCCCCTCTCCGTCAAATCGCATGATCCTGAACGGGAGATGCTTCCCGGCCAGCCCGGTCCGCTCCCCGGACCGCGGCATGCCCATCTGGGAATACGGGCAGAATCCCCGGATGCCTGCCCCCATCCGGATCTCGAAGCCGCCCTTGATCTCCTGCTCCACGGTCCCCTCCACCGGGATGCCGCTTCGCCATGCGTCTTCCAGCTGCGCGCGTCCTGTCGCGCCGCCCCCGATCTTCGTGGTGAATCGCAATTCGTTGTTTTCCGCGGACAGGAAATAGGCCTGGACCGTTTCGCCTTCTTTTACCGTCAGGTTCCCGGACTCGTCCTGGAACTCCTTTTTGTCCAGGCACCCTTCCCCTTTTCCCCCCAGATCCAGAAAGATCCACTCCGAGGTAATGGAGATGATCCGGGCCGTCACCCTTTCTCCCGGTTCCCGCCTGGCCGGTTCCGTGAAGCTCCCTTCCAGGAGATCCGCGAATGTTTCCTCCCCCGGCCCCCCGTCCGCTTTCCGATTATCGTCGTTCATCGAGATATCCCCTTTCCCTCGTTTTCCACAACACCGATATAGGGAAGCGCGCGATGCCGATCCGCGTAGTCCAGGCCGTATCCCACGACCCACAGGTCGGGGATGTCGAACCCGAGGTAATCGATTTTCACGTCCTTCTCGAGACGCTCACGCTTCCGCAACAAGACGCAGGTCTTCAGGGTGGCCGGTTTGCGCGGGAGCAAGATATCCAGGAGGTATTCGAGCGTGTTCCCGGTGTCGACGATATCCTCGACGATCAGAACGTGCTTCCCCGCGATGTTCGTACGGAGATCCATGATGAGGCGCACGGCCCCGGACGTTGCTGCGTTCTGCCCGTAAGCGGCAAGGGCCATGAAATCGATTCGCCTGGGGACGGTGAGAAGCCGGGAAAGGTCGGCAAGGAAAATGAAGCACCCCCTCAGAACGCCGACCAGGAGCAGTTCCTCCGCCTTGTCGTAATCCGCGGACACCTGACGTGCCAGCTCCCCGACCCGATGCCGGATCTCTTTCTCGGGAATGAGAACCGACGGCGTTTCCGGAATCATCGCGATCTTCCCGCTCCCCCGCCCGGCTTCGCACTGCCCCCCTTTTTACGATACCCTGATCCTGGGGCCATGCGCGTTTCCATCATTTTCTCACAGTTGCGGACACGCCAAAAGACCACAGAGAGGGGGACGGACGCGTGGGCCGGGCGATCGAGGGCAACATCGTCGACGTGGCGTCGGGAAGAATCTTCCCCGGAAGGGTGGTCCACGAAAACGGCCTGATCACGAGGGTGGAACCGATCTCCGGGACTTTCTCCGGGTTCTCCCTCCCCGGCTTCCTCGACGCCCACATCCACATCGACTCGTCCCTTTTGTGCCCCTCGCGATTCGCCGAGGCGGTCGTCCCCCACGGGACGACCGCCGTCATCACCGATCCGCACGAAATCGCCAACGTCCTCGGCATTGCCGGGATCTCCCTCCTGAGGGAGGACGCCGCGACGGTTCCCCTCCGGGTTTATTTCACCGCCCCCTCCTGCGTTCCCGCCACCTCGTTCGAAACCAGCGGGGCGTCCCTTGGCCCCGCGGACGTTTTGGCGCTTCTCCGGGAAAGGGGCGTCGTGGCGCTCGGCGAGGTGATGAACTACCGGGGGGCGGTTGCCGCCGATCCCGTCGTGATGGCGAAGATCCGTGCGGCGAACCGGGCGGGAAAGCCGATCGACGGCCACTGCCCGATGCTCACCGGTGAGGACCTGCGGAGGTACGTGGCCCTCGGGATCTCCACCGAACACGAGTGCACGAGCGCGGCCGAGGCCCTCGAGAAGCACGCCCTCGGGATGCGGATCCTCGTCCGGGAAGGATCGGTGGCGAAGAACCTGGCCGCCCTCGCCCCCTTCGCGAAAGAACACGATTTCTGCCTGGTGTCCGACGACATGTTCGCCCCCGACCTGATCGAAGGTCACCTGGACAGATCCCTCGCCCGGGCCGTATCCCTCGGGATCGATCCGATTCGCGCCGTCCGGGCCGTGACCATGACCCCCGCCGAGCACTACCGCCTCCCCCTGGGAGTCATCGAACCCGGCCGCATGGCGGACGTCGTCAAGGTACGGGATCTTTCCGGGTTCTCCGTGGAGGAGGTCTACATCGGCGGCAGGCGGGTCGCCGAGGGGGGGCGACCCGCCTTCTCGGCACGTCCGGCCCCGGGGGGATATCCGATCACCGTGACGCCGAGGGTATCCGGCGACTTCGCCGTTCCCGCGCAGGGCCGCTCCGTAACCGTCCGAGTGATCGATCTGATCCGGGACGAGATCGTGACCGGCAGCGAAACCGCCACGCTCAAGGTTATGGGAGGCCGAGTGATCCCCGACCGTGAACGCGACATTCTCCCCGTGTCCGTGGTGAACCGGTACCGCGACGCCCCGGTAATGACGGGTTTCGTCCGGGGCTTCGGGTTGAAAAAAGGGGCGATCGCCTCGAGCATCGCCCATGATTCCCACAACCTCATCGTCGTCGGAGCCGATCCGGAGGATATGGCCGGTGCGGTGAACACCCTCATCCGGGAATCGGGCGGGCTCTGTTACACCGCGGGCGAAACGTCCCTCCTGCTCCCGTTACCGATCGCGGGCCTGATGAGCGCGGAGAGTCCGAATGACGTGTGTGCCCGTCTTTCCCTCCTCCATGCGAAAACCCGCGAGGCCGGCTGCGGGCTGGACCGGCCCTTCATGACGATGTCGTTCCTGAGTCTTTTGGTGATCCCTCATCTGAAGATCGGGGACAGGGGGCTGTTCGACGTCGACGCCGGCCGGTTCGTCGATCCGGTTCTTCCGCGGTCCGGTTAGTCCTTGCCGGGCAAACCTTATCCCCGGGCGGCCGCAGAGGGAAACCGGGTCGATGAGTTCGCCGAACCCCGACTCGAATCATCGTTCGGGGAAGTACGGTGCAGAGGAGTGGCGGGGCCGGCCTTAAAAAAACCGGCCCCGCCACTTCCTTTATACGTATATTCCTGCTTCTCCGAGTCTACTCCCAGATCCCGGCGGCGGTGTACATGTCCTTTCCAGGCACACGGAAAATATAGCTGATCTTCTTCCGGGGCTTCGGGTCGCCGGGGTTGGCCCACATGTAGTCGACCCAGCCTTCCCCCTTGCCCTTGGCCATTGCGGTGAACTCTTTGAAGAGGAATTTCGCCTTCGCCGGGTCCTCCGACTTGTCCTTCGTTTCGATAACGTTTTTCCCGGTCAGAGTCGGGTGGGCAAGCACCTTCCCGTCGAAGTCCACGACAAAGATATAGGAGTCCTTCCACACGAACTTGCCGTCCTTCTTGTTGATCTCCGCTACCCCGGCGTCGAGCCCCTTCTCGTTGATCAACTTCGCCGCTTCCTTGGTCTTCGCGATGCATTCGTCTTTGGTTGCACTCTCGGCAAGGACGTTCCCCGCCAGACAGAGACCGAGCAGAACGGTGAAAACCACCATCGCAACTTTCTTCATCTTCCCTTCCCTCCCGTCTGTTTTCGTTCGATCCGTTTCCATCGGGACGACAATCCTTCACGAGCCGGTCATCTTCTTTCTCCTTTTCACCTCCTTTCACCCGGGTTCGGTGCATGAGTCCATCTCCTTCCCGTCATCCCTATATGACGGGATTGCGGATTCAAAGGTGTCAAAAATGATCGACATTTTTCCTGCGTTGCAGGATATCGTGCCGGGCCGACATCTCGCGTCGCCAGGGAGATTATCCAGTCCGGGTGACGAATCGGCATGCCAGCCCACCCCATGTGGGAAAGCATTACGGCGGTCGGAATGTCTTCCTGATCCTTCTGTAGGGAATGAGCGTAGATAGTTACCGGGTCCGTGTCAACGCAATTTTCCCCCGGTTTCCCCCTCTTTAAAAAAAACTCCCTCATCCCTTTCCCTGGTGCTCTTCCAGGGTGGAGCTGATCCCGTCCCGCGTCCGGTAATACAGGGAAAACCTCAGGTCGCATGCAGGCGGGTGGAGTCCGTACATGTTCTGGGCGACATCTTCCGGCCGGCTGATCGGTTCCCACCTCGCGTTGGTGTTCGGCCGCACGAACCGGCCGCTTAATAGCAGTCGAAAGAACATCAGGTCGCACAACATTCCCTCCA
>Ga0209520_10001488_pt1 | contig 13340 bp, 18 predicted proteins | sample Rifsed16ft1_FD_184009 | JGI IMG/M metagenome (GOLD analysis project Ga0209520, IMG submission 184009) | Soil microbial communities from Rifle, Colorado, USA - sediment 16ft 1 (version 2) | ecosystem: Environmental > Terrestrial > Deep subsurface > Rock core/Sediment | place: Rifle, Colorado...
CGCACAAACCCATGCGTCTATCGTGAATTGACGTGTTTTGCGCCCTAAATCCTCTACAAATGGCTTATCCCGCTGAACAAATTCATGGGTGACGGTATTCCGCCCAGCCGACCACGTAGAAGCGTCTACAAAGAACGGAACGCCGCGAAATGAAGCGTCTTTTAACTGGTCACGCCAACTCATGCCATTTTCCCTGTGTTAACCTTGCGAACAACCGTACCTTGTTGCGGTGTTGCGACCGCCGTAGTGCCTTGCTGGGTTTTGACGTTAATGTCCAAAACTTGACGCTGATTGGTTTGCGCTGGCATTTTTGCGCCAACAGGAATAGTTGCTTGTGTTGCAGGGCCTTGCGCGCTAGGCTGCATTAATTGCGCGCCTGTCGGAATCTGTTGTATCTGAGGTATTTTCACACTCGATATTTTATTAAATCCCGCAATGAGCAGATTAACCGCCGATATGACCAATCGGATTGGCGCAGTGAGATGGTCAAATATCGCCGCGCCTATAGTGCTTAAAATAGGTATTAAAAAACCTAGCGCACTAGAGAATCCAGCAACTAACCCATCCCATGCTCCGCTAATTGCAGACAAAGCAGGCATAATGTAATCTACACCACTCGCAAATGAGGCTTTAACACTATCCCATAGATCACTAAACCATGCCGCTACACTACCCCAATTACGATAAATCAACAGTGCAGCCGTAGCTAGTACAGTGATCGCCAATAGTGCAGGATTTGCCGCGAACGCGAAGAATAAAGCCGTACCAACCGCGTAAATGGTCGGAACAATTGCCGCCAAAGCCAAAGCCGCAGGAGCTAAAAACAACGCCACACCGCCAAATATCAGCTTATCCCAACCCACCAACGTGCCCACTTTATTTATTGCGCTAAATACCGTACCAATTGCGCCGCCAATCGACTTAATGCTGTCAATGATGCCGCCATAATCAATATTGGATAGCCACTCAAAAAACATCGGGATTTTTTCTATTGCTTTTGGAGCAATCTTGGCAATTTGATCGCCAATTTGCTTAAATGAGGCTTGCAGCTTCCCAGAACCACCAGAATTTAGCATATCGTTAATTGACTTGGTAATGGCGTCAATTGCAGGGTTTAACTCTAAAAATGCGCGATTTTTTACCGCTTCTAGGCGCTTCTGTGCTTTGCCGAATGCATCACCAGTATCATCTGCCGCCTTTATTTGCCCTGCGCTTAGAATCAACCCATCTTTACGCATTTGCAGCATAATTTCGTGCAACTGAGCGCCACCCGTCTCCAGTAAAGGCATTAATTCGATCCCTGCCTTACCAAATAAAGCCTTTGCCGCTAATATTTTCTGAACATCGTCGCTAGATTTATTTTTCTTGGCAAAAATATCCGAAACTTGATCAAATACTTCTTCTGCACTTTTATTAATATCCTTGCCTTTTACGCCAACGGATGCAAATAAATCAACTTCTTTACCGCCGTTACGAGCCTTGGCTAGATTTTCCTGTAGCTTACCAAGCCCTTTAGCGACCGTTTCAATTTCAACCCCTGCATCACCCGCAACCAGACCATATAATTGAAGAGAATCGGTTGATATTTTATATTTATCCGATAAGTCTTGAAGATTACCGAGCGTGTCATTAATTTGCATCGTTTGGGCAAGGAGTGCGCCCGTTACGGCGGTAATGCCAGCAACCGCAGCCACACCAATCGCACCGCCAGCCAACATACCTTTGCTGATTTTACCAAATGCGGAATATTTGTTTTGAAGGCGGTCTAATCGTTCACTGATATTATTAAAAGCGGTGCGCGTCTGATCACGCGCTTGAATGATAAAATCTACAGGTATGCTCATTGTTGCGCCGCCTTATTTTCTTCGTCTGATATTTCGCTGCAACGCTCTAGCCAAAAAATGAAGTCACCAACACTCATGCTCATGACTTCACTGGGCTGGATACCGCGTGACAACATCACACTACAGCCGAGCTTCCAGTCTTTGGGAGAAAGGTGCTCTCCGCCATATCTTCCGCAAGCGTTAGCAACTCTCCAACAGGCATGGCGTTTACGGTTTCAATCGCAACTTGGCCCACATGTTGGAGGACTTGCGCCGCCCACTCTACCGTGTCATTTTTAAAGTCAGCATTGACCAATTTCAAGCGCGCAATTTTATACGCGGCTTTTTCTGGGGCTTTAACTTGCGTCTCGCACGGCTGAAAGATACCCGTAAAATATTCAACAACCCGCACCGAATCTGAACCCGTCACTTGCCCAGCTGCCGCTGGAGTTAGTGCTTTACATCGCTGCAAAAACTCCCCAGCAAACGCAAACAATTGCGTCTGTGGGTTTGAGCGAATCGAACGGACTAAACCCACCGTCAATACATCGGGCAACTCAATGTCGAATACTTCTTGAGGCACACCATCAACAATAATCTTGACCGCATCATTGAGTGTAAAGTTCATTATAGTGACTCTACTGGATCGCCGCGCCATTTCAGCATCGCTTTGCCTTCGCCTGCTTTAACGCTAATCGCTTCAACGATGATCGCGGTACGCATAATAAATACGCCGCCCAAATCATCAATGATTGTCAGCAATCCACAACGACCACGAAAATCGTTAATATTAAATCCAGCGGTCACGGGAACTTCTGCCTCAAATTCACCCGGCAAAATCTTTGTAGTCGGGAAGTATTGACCGCTTGCCGTCATGGTCTCCCCATCACCAACCTCGCCGCCAAAATTCAGCGACGCAGAACCCGAAACTACATCATAGTTTGTGCCATCAAATTCAATTTGATACTGGCTTAAAACCTTATTTTCACATGCCATGTCTTATCCCCTTAGCACACAATGTAGCCGATTTGACCCGCAAACACGCGGAATTGATTTACATGATTTGGTGAAAGCAGCGCGTTAACAGTATTACAATCTGTTACTGATCGCTCAACTACTAAATCACGCTTGAATTGATCGTAATCTTCGATAAAGCCTAAATCCGACCATGTGCCAGCTAAATCCACAATCGTTGCTGCAATGCGCTTAGGTGTTGTCACATCTTGTTGGCGCGATACGCGATTTGAATCGTCTGCTAGACGATGACGGCCATATTTAGACAAAATGGTTTGACGCAATGACCATCGCAGATAAGAGTTCAATTTCTGAGTCTCTGTATCGCGCTCCGCATCAGTGACAGTGCCAGTTAGTGTGGTCGTGTAAGTAGTTGTTGCACGCTCCAAAACTAAACCATTACCTGAACCATCATTGTCGTATTTGTAAGTTGCAAAACCACTCAAAATAAGCTGATTGCGTTCGTTCCACGTCCAACGGCTAGGCACTGGAGCAGGCTGCAAGCAACCCAATGCGATATTCTGCAAATTACCATTTGGAGTGATGCCTGAGTAATACGCCCCAGTTGCACCATAAACCGCCGATACAACCCATGACGGACTCATTAAGCCCACATAAGTCGCTGCGCCAACAGTGATAGGTGGCTCAATCGCCATTGTTGTGACATGGCGGTTATTGCGCGTTTCGTGCCATGTCAGTAATTCAGCTTGTGTGCCACGTAAGGCTTGCCATAAATGTGCATCATTTTGACCTGCACCCAAACTGGTTTCACTTGGCAATGGATTCCAACGATCCTCTAATTCCGCCTCGATCAAAGCCATATTTGGCTCATCGGTGTATGGGAAGATAATATCAGTGTAATAGCCGCTCGCCGTCGCCGCGATTGAATCAGCAACATCTGGATTTGTTGCGCCTTGAATTGTTTGGGCAACTGCAACCGTCACACCATTTGGCAATGAATCTGCACGATAGAACAATGGATTGATTTGCAAGTCGTTACCAAGCTCGCCAGCGTGACGCGCAACAATGGTCACAACACCCACCGCCGATGTTGCTGTGAAAGTCGCATCTAAATCCGCATTGATTGCCGCAGCAACAGCCGCTGCAATCGTGGTAGGTGTTGACGCTGTGGTAACTGAAACAACATATCGACGACCACCTACATACAATGATGTAGCAGTATCAACCGTTGGAGTCCCTGCGTAAGTTACCGTATAAGTCGCTTTCGTTGTACCATTGTCCAACTGAGGAATAACATACACTTCATTCAGTGAGTTAACCTGAAAATGACAGCCTAACATGTCTGCCAGCATTGAGCCTCGACCAAACTCCGTGATTGCTTGACCGATGTTTGAGACCAAAATAGGCACATCGGCAACCGCCGCACCTGTCGCAAGCTTTTGACCATAAACTAGGATGCGTACAGGCTTTGCGCTTGGTGCTGTGCGAGCGTTATCGCCGTTGAACTCCACATAAGCACCCGGAACACCAATGCTCGATGGAATTTGATTGAAACTTAGAGCCATTATGCATCCCCTTTAGGTGCTTTCGTTTGTTTAATTTCTTCAATTTTTTCGATGGTAATATCACCGCGCTGTGCATGGCGAATATAGTGGATGCGCTTGTTGTCTTGGATCTCAATTCCTTTTAATGGGATTGTTTGAGCACCAATTAAGACCTCACGCATCCCACTAGGCTTGACTAAATACATAAATTACTCCGATTACAATTAGTAAATCTAACCAGCCGTGAAGCCTAGCTCGCCAATAAAGACACACCGCACATTCATCTACTTTCTTTAAATATTTCAGCGTAACTCTCTCTAAAATATTCCATAAAAACTGTGGACACTTTTCAGACATCCACAAAAACAATTTATCTATCTTGGTTTCCATCCCGAACGCTCCTGACGATTTGCATCATTTGGAGTTTGTGCAATTGGCTGGCTTGGCTGCTGTGTCGGCTTGCCAGTGTTTGCAACCTTAGTGCCACATCGAGTACACGCCATTTTAAGCCCCTTCTAAATCTTGTTGACCTGATATTGCTACCGTGCCATTTCTCACATCTTCTGGATCGCATGTCACATTTAAAATATCAAACTTGAATTTTTCAAATGGACACGTTTCAACATCTTCTAAACTTGGTGATCTTTGATAACTGATCGTCATCGTAATTGATGCTTTTACAAACGGTACAGCACCGTCTGGATTATGATCAATTTCGGTATTAATCGCCGTAACTTGATTGGTGTAAATACAATCCGTACCGGTTTCAATACTGTTTTTAAACAGCAGATTGAAAACTACATTTTCAACCTCAAAACACAAATCATCTAAAACTTGATCGGCGTTATTCGTTTGCGCTGGGTTATTCGGCATTCCTTCGATTTTTTGAAATGGAATGACCGTATCTGCTTTGCGTTCGACATAAACCTCGATCAATAAATCTAAATCTTGGTTAAATGTGTCATCGCTAACACCTTCACGCGTCCTTTCGGATTTGGTATAAACACAAATTGCAGGTAGATGTTGGCGCTGCAATTCAGCAGTCCTGGTCACATAAACGTGATCTTGCACAAAGCCTTTCGCGTATAGCTCTAATGCGATTGCCTCACGGATTATGGTTCTAGGGTGCATTGCCAACTTCCCACATTAAAATACGGTATGACGCAAAACCATCTTCTTCAACAGATCGAACTTCATATCGAATACCCTTATAAAGGATAAAATCACCCTGAATCGGGTCTCGCTTAAGTAGACACTTTTCGACCATAAATACTGGTTGAATCGAATCTATTCCAACCTCACCGCTTAAACTTACTTCAATATGGTTTGAATCTGGAACGGCGCAGATATTTACTATCTGACCGTCACAGTATTCATATTTCATTGACGAGCCAAATGCTTTGACTGACTCGTGTGCTGCTTGATTAGTAAGACGCTCCCAGCGGCTCATTATTTTTGAGCCGCTGGTTTAGTTTCAATCTTAACATCTTCAACTTTCTTAACGATGCCAGACTTCACCAAAACCTCTAAGCGCTTTGGATCAACTAGCTTAGTCACGTCAGTATCAGGTAGATACTGACCGACAGAACCAACGGTAATATACGCCATTTAAATCCCCTTAAACGAAGTCTACGCCGCCAGCAACAGCGTTTGGATTGTTCAAAACTGGCAATGGTGCGGATTCAGTCATAATAAACAAAGCTGATGGGTCTTCGTTGTACCATTGCGAATCAAAATATTGCATTGATTGACCGTAAGCTTTCAGGTTTTCAATCTGAGTGAACGCAACCACGCCGTTGGTATCGCCAATCAGGTAGAAACCGTCAGCAGGAATGAAACGAGTGGTCACGCCATCATTTGTGATTGATGCGTCATAAACCCAAAATTCAATACCGCCAAAACTACCCATGAACTGAGCTTCACGACCATCAACGAATCGCGTAACACCCATTGGTGCAACAGTCGTATATGGCGCAATGAATGCCGCTTTAAACGCTTCATTAGCAATCGCTGCATTGAATACTGCGGATGACATAACGGCAACACGCGGCATGACTTGACCGTATTGAACCACTAGATCAACCATTGCTTGAATATCTGCGATTACCGTAGCTGCTGGATTTGACCAGAGTACAGTTGGCGCAAATGTCAGCGCAACGTTTCGACCAAAATCAACTTCATTCAATTTGAAATCATCAGATTCAATGATCAGTTTACCTGTGGTTAACGCTTCAGCAGCCATCAACTCGATACGGTTATCAATTGCATCATGGTTTGAGCGGTATTTTTCAACCTGCGCCACGATCAACGATTCTGTGCGCGTCAACTTACCACTACCAATGATGCCAGCATCCCGCAACATCGCAACTATTGCAGTGTTGTAAACTGTGCATGGCGTGATGGTTTGTTTTGGCTTCAAGTAGGCTGGTTTAAGAAATTGGACGTTAGCAGTACCATTTTCTTTAATCGGACGACCTTCAACGCATGGCGAAACGTATGGAGCTACTGGATTATCAAGATTCAAGTTTGCAACTGCAACTTTATCATCTTGAAATTCCACACGGCGAGGGAAGAATATTTCACTCAACCATTTATTGACTTTTGGGCTTTGATCGTTGACTACTGCAAGGTCTTGAACATCAATCAATGTGGAATCAACACCACCAATTGTATATGTGACAGCCATGATTACACCACCTTCCGAAGTTCGATATTGATCTTAGTGCCGCGAGCGCGAGCTGCATCTTGTTGCGCTCCAGCAGTCAGCTTAACGCCACCCAATGAACACAGTGCGACATCGAATTCACCTTGATTATAAACAGGTGCTTCAAATCCAGCCGCCACTTTCGCAGTCGATTCAGCTGCCGTGAATGTGAATGTTGAAATTACATCCCAAACAGCAGGGTCAATTGCCAATGTCAGCACGTTCGTTGCACTCAAAATCAACAAGTCACCGCGAGCATAGGCGGTAGCTGTTGTAAGCTTTGCATTACTTGTTTGTACGTGATCGCCGACAATTAGTTCGTCAACAGCGACCGTTAGCGTTACCGCTTCATTATCGCAGCAGCTCATTAGCGTGCTCCTTTAGCTTTAAGTTTGGCAATACCAGCATCTACCGTATTGGCGTGTTGGACTTGTTCTGGTTCAGCGGAAACGCCAGCAGCATCCGCCATAGCAGTCAACAAGTTTTCACTTTGATTTGCTTTTGGAATAGTTGCCAACACGCCTTTAACAGCGTCAACACCCATATCAGTAGCCATTAGACTAGCGACAGTTGCTTCGCGTCCTTTTGCTTCGTCAAGTGCGAGAATAGATGAACAACGTGAACGTTCGGCAGTCGTGGCTTGCACCTTAGCTGCGTCAACGTCCGCTTGAGTAAACGTACCAGCGACTACCGCTGGTGCATCGGTTTGAGCACTCATAGTGCCTCCTTTAAAATTGCCAGCGGTTGTGGCGGTTTTTACAAATGCCTGCATTTCTGCAAGCGTTGATGAAAATGATTGTACTTTGTCAGCGAGTCCAGCATCTACAGCAGCTTGACCGCGATACATTTGAGCTTCAGTATCCATGATTTTTTGAACGTCAACCTTACGGTTGCTCGCAACAGTTGAGGCAAATAGAGTGCGTAATGAATTTATTTCTGCTTGTAGCGATTCTTTGATTTGCGATGCTAATGGTTCGTAAGGGTTACCATCAACCTTATGATCGCCACTATAAATCAATGTGATTTTATAGCCAGCTTCATCAATTGCAGCCGATGCATCAGTGTGAGCAGTCAATACACCGATTGAACCGACTGAAGCCGTCTCACTTAAATAAACTTTATTCGCTGACGATGCAATCCAATAAGCCGCACTTGCTGCCATTTCGTTAGCATGCGCCCAAACGGGTAGAACCGCTGAAGCAACGCGAATCACTTCACCTAACGCTTGAACCCCAGCGACTTCACCGCCGCCAGAATCTACGTCTAATAGAATGCCTTTAACTTGTGTATTGTGGACAGCATCTTCAACCATCGCCGTGATGCCGTCATATCCACGAATTCCGCTTGATGAATCGACGTAACCAGATTTATGAACCAGAGAACCGTCAACAGGAATGATCGCAATGCCGTTTTGAACTGCGTAACTACCTCGAACGCGTGAAGGCGAAAAACTATCCGCTTTGGCTTGGCACTGTTCCGCACTCAAAAACCCTTGTTCAGTCTGCAAGCCGCCTAGTTTCATTCGACCATTCAAATAGCCAAACATAAACTCAGCGCGAGACATCTCCATCAACAAAGGACGGTTAAATACTCGGCTTGCAATATGGCTAAATCTACTCATTCGCGTTTAACCCATCCTGAATAATGACTTGTGTATTCATTTGCGTTGATGCTAATCCATGACTCTCAAGCAATGCTTTTTCATAAGCGATTTGCTCGATGTTTTCCTCAAGATCAAATCCTTGTTCAGCACTTGCTTGAGCTAATGTCATTGTATGGTTCTCAAATGCTAATTTGTACGCCGTTTGAGCCTTAACGTCATCTAAAATTAATCTTCCAGCCCCAATCCATGAACAGTTTGTCCAGTATGATCGGTTTTTCCAATAATCTTTCGCCGAGACTACACCTTTTACGATAGCCTCGTCAAGCCATGCGCGAAACATTAGCGTTGCAAGTTTATCCGTGACTGCTGCACGACGACCTTTGACGTATTCCCATGCGATTTGCATAGCTGCACGTGCTGAGGCGTAAGTGGTTTTAGTGTAGTCGCCTGATAATTCTTCGTATGACATGCCGAAACCCCGAGCAACTTCACGCAATAGTGCGGACTCAAACTCTGCAAAGTTGGTATCGGTAATATTTGCGCTAGTCATGTCCAGCTTATCGCCGGGAAACAACTGATGAACCTTTGCGCCGTCGAATGTGACAGGATTAGCTTCGTTATATCCTGATCGCGCCGTATCGAATTGACTTAATGGGTGCGTTTCTGAATTAATATCTTCAGGGCTTGCCAGCGAATCAAATACCGCGCCGCCTGCATCACTTGTCATCACCAAAGCAATACTTGCCTTGATAATCGCCGCTTCGAGCGTTGTATCACCCAAACGGTCAAGCATTTTCAGTTTCTTAATGACTGAAGCAAACGGACTAAACCCTCTAGTCTGGTTCGGTAAATCTGGTTCAAACAAATGGATGATATTTGTGAAGCCTTGCTCGTTCTTTTTAGGAACGTAATCATATTTTTCAACAGTTTGTGTACCCACATCATAACGATGTGTGGTTCTGAACCAATATCCTAGAGCCTCACCATAATTATCATGTTTAATGCCGCCGCGAGTATTTGCATCCTCTCTAACGGTAGGTGGCGTTTTACATCTTTCTGGCTCGATACTCTGAAAGCATGTGTTAAACATTGATCCGCTTTCTTTCCACTCACGACTCACGAATATCTCACCGTGCATCATATCAACGCCGACTTCCTCACGCAAAATCTGTGTGAACGTGCGCTTACGTGCCGCATCAATCCAGCATTCTGGATCATTTGCATACGCCTTCCATTTTTGCTCTACGTCTGAACCCCATTCCGCCGCCTCTTCTTTACTGATACCTAGTAATTTATACATAGGGCGCAGTTGTAAAATATAAGAGTCGCCAACAATACGGTCTTTCGAGTTCTGTAGCGCGCCTTTAGCAAAGCCATTATTGCGAATTAAGTCACGCGCGCGCCCTTCGGTAAGGTCTTTTTCACCTAACATCGAGCGGTCAGCGGATTTTAATAACGGATTCCAGCACCCTAATTCACGACTTGAACGACTACCAGACGAATAATCACCCGATGACATGCCGCCAAAGTCAGCACGCATAGGCGCGCCGTGCATATCAAGCAAAATTGATTTATTTAACTGCTTAACTTTCAGATTGGGCATTGCGCTCATAAATCAACCCCGACTTTGGCGCAATCAATCGCGGCTTGTTGCTTAGTCAATTGTGCGCTTGCAGTATTATTCATGCGCTCATAAACGGTATTTATTGAACGCATTGCATTGCATTTTTGCATGTAATCGTTGTTGATTTCGGCATCTGCATATCTTTCACGATAATCAACAAGGGCTTTGGTCGCCATTTCATTTTGATCAGCGTCACTTAAGGTATGATTGACCGGCTTACCAGCATAGCAAAGATAGCCGAATATTAACGCGACCGCTATAATATATGCATGCTTATTCATCGACACCCACCTCCACGACAATGACCAAATCGAACAGAACGCGCCGACCGACGACCAATCATCGCTGTTGCTGCATCATTGGGGCAATTTTGATTAAGCTGTGCGATATAAGCGCGAAGGTCTGCGACTTGAGCTGGCGTATAATTGACTTGATGATCTCTATATTTGACGCTTACAGCTTTACCGCCGACGATCAGCTCATGGTATGAAGCCATTGCGCTCGCTAAAAGTTGAGCGCATGTCGGAATAACAGCCGATTGCTCAACAGTTGGCACGTCATATAACTGATTATCGCAATCATTCATTATCGCTTTCTCTTCCAGCGGCTAATCTGAGGAGTAACCTCAACAGGCTTTTCTGTTTCTTGATCGGAATTTTCGATAACTATACCAGACTTTTCCAGCCGATCCGCGTTTAATTTAGCCCATTGCTCTGGTTTAAGCAAGTGCAGGCGAATAGTACGCGCCGCATGTAGTGCGTAAACCTCTGTATCAAGCCCCTCGTTGCGTGTTCCAGACTTATGAACATAGGTCATACGTCCGCGCATTGTCTTGTGTGGGGCTTTCACTTCACTATCGACAACCTGTTCAAAATAATCAGGACGAACCGATTTATAAATGTGCATTCTCGCGCCGTTGATTGTTTTTAATCGACCAACCGCTTTGCCGCTGCCAAGTATTAAATCTTTGGCGCGAGTTGTTCCAATAATGTGAACTCGAACTCCATACTTGTCAGCTTTCGTTTCCTTGCCTTGAATCTTGTAATCAACCGCTTTGGGTGGCGTTGAAATCTCTCGCGTACCGTCGTCATTTGATGAACCCTTACCAGCAAACATCTGACGAACGCCCTTAAACTTACGAATGAAACTGTAAACCGCGTCCGAAGTGTTGCCGTCCGAACAGTCAATCGTGCCAGCTTGTATTTTTAATCCGTCGAAATCTTGAGTTAAGAATGACTCTAAATCAATCCACGCACCATGACCATACGCCGTGGTTTGCCCGAATATCTCACCCCAATACACAAGCCATGATTCTTCGCCAGCACCCCATGCACGCACGCAAATAGCGAAACGATCATGCTGAACGTCGATGCCAACTGTCAGAATGCAGCCACCTAGTGGAACGCTTAATTCTGGGTAGTCCTCTGCCATTTTCATTAGATATTCAACGGTAGGTGCGTCGCTTGAATATGCGTAAGACTTGCCCTCAGTGTTATTCCTGAATGAGCGCATCTTAGTGTCACTTCCCTGCTCTAATTCCTTTCGAGCTGCTAGAAATTGCTCAACCAATCTCGATAGGCGTGATGGCTTTAACGGGCTATTAATCTCATTAATGTAAAATCCTGCCACGCCATTGAATGGAGCGTGCGCGCGCCACCCAAAACCATCCGACTCTGCGCGCCTAACGTTTCTGTTTTTGTCTATCTCAGACCAATGACCAAGACAATGCGGGCACTCATAATAGGCTGTGCTTGCATCGTCATCGCCATATATCGCGTGATTCAACCCTTCCGTTTTCTTCCATCGTACATTTTCCCACATCAAAACATGCGGGTCATTGCACAAATGACATGGCACATAAAATTTACGCTGATCCGACTGCATGTAAGCCGATTCAACACGGCTCACACCCTCAACCGTTGGTGTGCCGCCAAAGATAATTTTATGGTCTTCAAATGTTTTAACGCGCTGCTCTAAAAGCGTTATCGTGTCGCCTTGTCCATCAAGGTTTTGAGCGCAATCATCTGGTTCTTCAATGGCTACCACTTTTGCAGGCGTGGACTTAACGGAACTCGCAGAATTGGAACCAACCAGCTTAAGAAAACCGCCTGCGAATCCTTTGAACGCCCACCGATTATCTTTATCTCGGCTCTTTGACATTGCAGGTAGTAGCTGCTGAAGTCTTCGAGTTGCCCGAACCATCGGGACGAACTTCTCAGCCTCATAGGCTTTAGCCGCACCCTCTTTTGCAAACATGATAATCATTGGACACGGATCGGTATCAATCCGCCTTGCAAGATAATTATTTAATACTCCATCTGTCCAGCCGACCTGTGCCGACTTAACACAGACAACCTTACGAACTTTCGGATCATCTAACGCCTCATGCATCCCAATAACCCACGGCGTTAAATCAGGATTGTATTTACCTGGCTTTGCTGAAGACTTTTGATCAAGCCCTCGATACTTCCTACTCCACTGTGTCGTCGTAATCTTCTGCGGCGGTTTCATCGAACTCCACAGTCTGACTATCATCGCCATACAAGACGGACGGGTATCTGGCAATGTGTTCAAGTGTTTCCTCAATCGGGTTTTTAATTAAGTCTGCATCGATAGTGATGTTGTACATCAATTCAATAGTTTCAACAAGATTGCCAGATAAGCCTAGCAACTCAGTGCGCATCGAAACTAGTAGATTAGCAAGCAATGGCTCTAGGTCCGTAATGTTTACAACTTGCTTTGATATTTGCGCAATCTGTAATTCGTTAAGCTCGATCTTTGTCTCAATCTCACGAGCCTTCAAATCATTTAAATCTAAACCAGCGGACGACTGCAATCTCTGAGTTGACTCTCGAAGTCTCTGCATCTTAGCCCTAGTGCAACCAGCGACACCATCCTTCGCCAAAGACTTGCCCAGCATGCGCAAATCATTGCCGCAAGCCTGTTGAGATTGACCCCAAAGGTCTGCAAGTGTTGCGAGTGTTGGTTTTCTCTCTGGCGTATCTGACACTAGGCTTAAACCCCTCTTATATTTTCATAACTGGGCAAATTTCGGGAGTTGAAACTT
>Ga0209520_10001501_pt1 | contig 13288 bp, 13 predicted proteins | sample Rifsed16ft1_FD_184009 | JGI IMG/M metagenome (GOLD analysis project Ga0209520, IMG submission 184009) | Soil microbial communities from Rifle, Colorado, USA - sediment 16ft 1 (version 2) | ecosystem: Environmental > Terrestrial > Deep subsurface > Rock core/Sediment | place: Rifle, Colorado...
TCCCCGATGCACCGGGCAAATATTTCTATGTGTGGCTGGACGCGCCGGTTGGTTACATGGGCAGTTTCAAGCAACTGTGCAAGAAACTAACCCCTCCCAACCTCCCCTTATCAGGGGAGGAGCCAACGACTCCCTCCCTGACAAGGGAGGGCCAGGGTGGGTTGGGGTTGTTCGACGAATACTGGAAGCCAGATTCCAAAACCGAGCTGTACCACTTCATCGGCAAAGACATCCTGTATTTCCATGCGCTGTTCTGGCCGGCGATGCTGCAACACGCCGGCTTCCGCACGCCGACCAAACTGTTCGCTCACGGCTTCCTCACCGTGAACGGCGAGAAGATGAGCAAGTCGCGCGGCACGTTCATTACAGCCGGCAGCTACCTTAAGCAAGGGCTCAACCCCGAATACCTGCGCTACTACTACGCCGCGAAACTGAACGGCACGATGGAAGACATCGACCTGAATCTGGAAGATTTCGTCGCCAAGGTGAACAGCGATTTGATCGGCAAATATATCAATATCGCCAGCCGCTGTGCGGGGTTCATCAGCAAGCGCTTCGACGGCAAGCTTGGCGCCAGTGATCCCGCTGCCACCGCCGAATTCCAGTCTGCCTTCAAGAACGGCGAGATCGCGCACTGTTACGAGCAGCGCGACTTTGCCCGGGCCTTGCGTGAGATCATGCGCCTGGCCGATTCAGCGAATCAGTACATCGCGGAAAAGAAACCATGGGAACTTGCCAAACAGGAAGGCAAGGACGCCGAGCTGCTCGAGGTATGTTCAACCGCGCTGACCCTGTTCCGCGATCTGACCCTGTACCTGAAACCCGTGTTGCCCGAACTGGCCGCGCGAGTCGAAAGTTTCCTGAACATCACCCCGCTTCTGTGGAACGGCGCATGGCAGGCATTGCCCGCCGGCCACACCATCGACACCTATCAACACCTGGCGACCCGCCTCGATCCCAAATTGATCGAAGCCATGATCGCCGCCAACCAGGAAAGCCTGCAGCCCGTTCCGCAAGCCCATTCCGAGCAGCGCCATGCCGCGCATCAACAGCAAACCGCCAAGAAGGAGGCTGAACTGGCGGAGAAGGATTTCGAGCCGTTCATCGGCATCGACGATTTCAGCAAGATCGATCTGCGCGTGGCAAAGATCGTCAACGCCGAGCATGTGGAAGGCGCGGAGAAGCTGCTGAAGCTGACGCTGGATATCGGCGAAGCACAGCCGCGCACCGTGTTCGCCGGCATCAAGTCGGCTTACGATCCGGAAAAACTCAAGGGACGCATGACGGTGATGGTCGCCAATCTCGCACCGCGCAAAATGAAGTTCGGCCTGTCGGAAGGCATGGTGCTGGCGGCTTCCGGTGAGGCACCGGGACTGTTCATCCTCAGTCCGGATGATGGCGCGCAGCCCGGAATGCGGATTAAATAATTTGTGTTCGTAGGGGCGTATGGCATACGCCCTTTGTGAACAAGGGAAAAGGCGTATGCCATACGCCCCTACGATTTAGAATCAAAACAAATGGTTATTTCTGCGCGCTGATCGCGGTGAGTATGCCTTGCAGTATCGCGGTGGGCGTGGGCGGGCAACCTTTCACCACCACGTCCACCGGAATAACATTGGCGACGCGCCCGCAACTGGCGTAGCTTTCGCCCCCGCCATCAGGACAAAAGATGCCGCCATCGCAGGCGCAATCGCCGATCGCCACCACCAGCTTGGGTTCCGGCGTGGCATCGTAGGTGCGCTTGAGGGCGACTTCCATGTGGCGCGATACCGGGCCGGTGACCAGCAACAGATCGGCATGGCGCGGGCTGGCGACGAATTTGATGCCCAGTCCCTCGATGTTGTAATAGGCATTGTTGACCGCGTGTATCTCCAGCTCGCAACCGTTGCATGAGCCGGCATCCACCTGCCGGATCGCCAGCGCGCCGCCGAACACATCCAGAATCTCCTGCTGCAAGCGTTGCGTTGTCAGGCGCATCGCTTCATCAGCCTGGGGATACGTTTCGGTCTTGATGCCGCTCTTAACGATCTGTTTGAGTATCTGGTACATCAGAGATCCTGCCCTGAATAACTTAGGTTGAACGATTTATTGATGAGCGGGAAGTCCGGCACGATGTTGTCGATGATCGCATGTTCAAGCACCGGCCAATTCTGCCAGGAAGGGTCATGCGGATGCACGCGGGTGATCTTGCCTGCGGCACCGGTGTGCATCGCCACCAGCACTTCGCCGCGCCAGCCTTCCACCATGCCGATGCCGAAACCATTCGCCGGAAGTTGATCCAGGGGACGCGCCAGTTCATCACCACCGACCAGATTCACCAGTATCTCGCGCTGCAGGCGCAGCGACTCAAACAGTTCGTCGAAACGCACGATGACGCGCGCCGCGACATCGCCGTTGCGATAGGTGGCCATCTGCACATCTAGCTTGTCGTAGGGCGCACACGGGAATTGCACGCGGGCATCCCACGCCTGCGCGCTGGCACGTCCGGCCAGCCCGCTTAAACCAAGCTGGGCAGCGAGTTTCGGTTCGACACGTCCGGCGCCGATGAAGCGATCCTGCACACCTGCATGTTCTTCATAGATGCCGCGCAAGATACGCACTTGCTGCTCCAGCATCGCACATTCCTGCTCGATCACGCGCTTGCCCTCGACCGTCAGATCCACCGCGACACCGCCAGGAATGATGCTATCCATCAGATAACGATGACCGAACATCGCGGCATTGTTGCGCAGCAGCTGTTCTTTCAATATCCAGAACTGCGCAAAGCCGAACGACAAAGCGACATCGTTGCCGAGATAACCCAAGTCGCCGAGATGATTGGCCACACGCTCGCGTTCCAGCAGCAGCGCGCGCAACCACAAGGCACGATCAGGCGGGGTAACATCGGCGATGCTCTCCGCCGCCATCGCATAGGCCCAGGCATATGACACCGTGCTGTCGCCGCTCACTCGCCCGGCGAGCCTGGCACCCTGTTGCAACGTCAAACTTTCAAAACGTTTCTCGATGCCTTTGTGGGTGTAGCCCAAGCGTTCTTCCAGCCGCAGCGGCCTTTCGCCGATGACAGAAAAACGGAAGTGCCCCGGCTCGATGATGCCCGCATGCACCGGCCCCACCGGTATCTCATGCACGCCCTGGCCTGCGACCTTCACGAATGGATAATTATCCAGTTCGTCAGTTCGACTGGCTGCCGCATCAAAATCCTTGCGCAACGGGAAACTGCCGCTGTGCCACGCACCGTGGCGCAACCATTTGCGGTGGTCATTGCCTTCGCGTGCGTAAATGCCCAGCAGATCATACATGGCACGCTGCATCCGGTTGGCTGCCGGGAAAATGCCGCTGATGTCTTCGTAAGCAGGTTGCTCGGCAGGAAGAGGCAAGGTGAGGCACACCAGTCCGGATTCATTGACGAGCACGACATGCAGCGCGTATCCGCCGTTTTGCGCGCGCTCATCGCTGCCCCACAGCGCGACCAGGCGGCCGCCGCCGTCGCGCACGTTCTGGCAGATCGGCAGCAGGTCGTGCTGGCCGATCACGCCACGCCAGGCCGGCAATGCGCTGGGCAAGCGGGTCAACTGCAAACCGGGATGAGTGATGGGCATTTGGAACCTCTGATTATCCTAGCAGAGCCGCCGCCTGGCGATACCAGTCTGCCAGATAGGGCGGCATATACAGACCGAGCATCAACACCAGCAGCAAGTGAACGAACACCGGGATCAGCGCGGGCGGATGCGGCAAGGGTTTTGTGGTGGTTTCGCCGAACACGATGGGCTGTATCTTGCCGAAGATCGCGGCAAATGCGATGCCCAGCGCGATCAACAGGATCGGTGTGGTCCACGGGTATTCGTGCATGGCGGTGGTGATGATCAGGAACTCGCTGGCGAACACGCCGAACGGCGGTATGCCGAGTATCGCGAAGGTGCCCAGCGCCAGGCCCCAACCCACCGTCGGGCTGACTTGCAGCATGCCGCGGATATGTTCCATTTGCTGTGTGCCCGCTTTCTGCACGGCGTGTCCCACCGCGAAGAAGATCGCCGATTTGGTCAGCGAGTGCACGGTCATGTGCAACATTGCGGCGAAGCTCGCCACCGGCCCGCCCATGCCAAAGGCAAAGGTGATCAGCCCCATGTGTTCGATGGAGGAATAGGCGAACATGCGCTTGATGTCTTTTTGCCGGAACAGGGACAGTGCGGCCACCACCACCGACAGCAGGCCGAAACCCATCATCAGATTGCCTGCAAAGTGCGTCCCCAGCGAGCCGTCCACCAGCACTTTGCTGCGCATCACCGCGCACAACGCGACATTCAGCAACAGTCCGGAGAGCACGGCGGAAACCGGCGTAGGGCCTTCCGCATGGGCATCCGGCAGCCAACTGTGCAGCGGCACCAGACCGACCTTGGTGCCGTATCCCACCAGCAGGAATATGAACGCCAGCTTCAGCACGGTCGGCTCCAGTTCGCCCTTGACCTGGTTCAGATGCGTCCACAACAAGGCCGTGCCGCCCTCACCCAGCACGCGCTCGGCGGCAAAATACAACAGGATGGTGCCGAACAGCGCCAGCGCGATGCCCACGCCGCACAGGATGAAATATTTCCACGCTGCTTCCAGGCTGGCCGGGGTGCGATACAGGCTGACCAGCAACACCGTGGTCAGCGTCGCCGCCTCCATCGCCACCCAGAGGATGCCCATGTTGTTGGTGGTGAGCGCCACCAGCATGGTGAAGGTGAATAGCTGATACATGCTGTAATACAGATGCAGCATGGAAGTGGACAACTTGCCGTGATGCTGCTCGATGCGCATGTAGGGGCGCGAGAACAGCGAGGTGGTGAACGCCACGAAAGCCGTCAGCGCGACCAGGAACACATTGAACTGGTCGATGAAGAACTGCTCGCTGAATGCGACCTGCGGGCCCGAATCGATCACGCGCATCGTCAGAAACACCGAGGCAAGGAAGGTGCAACCGCTCATCAGCGAGTTCAGTTCGGCTGCCCAGGCACGCGAGCCAAACACGGCCAGCATGCCGCCGCCAAACAGCGGGATAAGCAGCAACGCCATCAACTGCAGGTCAATCATCCTTGAGCTTCTCCATGTGCGTGATGTCGAGGCTGTCGAATGTCTCGCGTAACTGAAAGAAGAAGATGCCGAAGATGAAGGTGGCCACCAGCACGTCCAGCGCGATGCCCAGTTCCACCACCAGCGGCATGCCCTGCGTGGCGCTGGTGGCGGCAAAGAACAGGCCGTTCTCCAGCGACAGGAAAGCGACCACTTGCGAGACCGCTTTGCGGCGCGTCAGCATCATCAGCAGTGACAACAAGACGCAAGCCAGCGCGATGCCGATCAGACCGCGCGTGATGCCCTGTGCCAACTGCGTGATCGGTGCAGCCAGATTGAAGGAGAAGATCACCAGCGCGATGCCGACCAGCATCGTGGTGGGAATGTTGAGCAGCGTTTCCACATCCCAGCGCACGTTCAGTTTGCGGATCAAACGGTGCAGCAGCCAGGGCAACAGCAGCACTTTGAGCAGCAAGGTCAAGCCCGCCGAATAATACAGATGTTGTTGTGCTGTGGAATAGGCCACCACAAAGGTGCTGAGCGACAACACCAACCCCTGCCAGGCAAATAAATTGATCAGCGACAGGATGCGGCGTTGCGTCAGCATGGCGAACACGATCAGCAGCAGCAGGGCAGCCAGCAGATTGATGAATTGCAGGGCAAATGAAATCTGCATGTCTCAGGCCCCCAGCAGGAAATGGATCAGCAGCCCCAGCACGGCCAGCAGGAAGGCCGTGCCCAGGAACTCCGGCGCGCGGAAGATGCGCATCTTGGCCAGCAGCGTTTCCAGCACCGCAAGACCCGCACCCGCCGCCAGCAACTTCAACAGCAACAAGCCGATGGCCAGCGGCAGCCCCGCCCAGTTGCCCACTTCGGCGATGCCGTGCGGCAGGAACAGCGCGATGCCGATGGAAATATAAGCGAACAACTTCAAACTGCTGGCCCATTCGATGAGCGCCAGGTGGCGCGCCGAGTATTCGAGGATCATCGCTTCATGGATCATGGTGAGTTCCAGATGCGTGCCCGGATTGTCCACCGGAATGCGCGCGTTCTCCGCCAGCAACACGATCAGGAATGCCAGCGCAGCAAACGCCAGGCTCGGGTAGAGCACGAACTCATGATGCGCCAGTGTTTCGACGATACGCGTCAGTTGCGTGGAATGGCTGATCATCGAGGCGGTGAACAGCACCATCAGCAGCGCCGGTTCGGCGAGAAACGACACCAGCATCTCGCGCCGCGCTCCCAGCGTACCGAACGCAGTGCCGACGTCCATCGCCGCCAGTGCGATGAACATGCGCGCCAGCGCGAACACCCCGACCAGCGCGATCACGTCCGCCGCACGCGAGAACGGCAGATTGACCGCGATGACGGGAATGATGGCCGCCGCCAGCCACATGCAACCGAACACGATGTAGGGCGTTGCCCGGAACAGCCAGGAAGCGTTATGCGCCATCACCGCGTCTTTGTGGAACAGTTTGTGCAGCACCCGGTAGGGCTGCAATACACCTGCGCCGCTGCGATTCTGCAACCAGGCCTGACACTGGTTCACCCAGCCGGTGAGAAAGGGGGCCAGCAACACCACCAGCAGCAACTGGGTGAGCTGAAACACGACGGCCAGAATTTGTTCCGGATCCAGGATCATACAAAAACCAGCAAGACGACCAGCGTCACGAAGGTATAGGTCAGATACAAATGGATGCGGCCATGCTGCAACAGCGAAGCCCAGCCAGAAAGTTTTTCGGTGATCCACTTGATCGGCAGATACAGCATGTACCACAGCTTGTCTTCGGTGCGCCCGTGATAACGCGGCTGCGCATCGAACGGCGTGGGCACTTCCCGTTCAATCAGGAAAAAAGGTTCGAAGATGCGCCGTATCGGTTGACCGAAACCCTCGGCAGTATCCTGCATGCGGGCGTTCTGCGCGGGGAAGCCGCAGTCCCAGGCCGGACCGCGCCGAAGCCGGCCGTGATAAAAGTGGCGCACCAACAGAGTGGTGAGCAACATCACACCCAGCACCACCAGCAGGAAATACAGCGGACTGTAGCTGGCGCGTTCGGTATCCACCGGCGCCAGGAACATCCAGTCATCGGCGGCATTACCCAGTTGCGTGCCCAGCAATAACTGCGATACGTGATCGATCTGCCCCACCACGAATACCGGCGCCAGACCCAGCGACACGCACGCCAGTACCAACCAAGTCATGCCAGCCCGTTCCCACCAGCCCGCATCGTGCGCATGTTCCAGTGCCTTTTCGCGGCGCTGGCCGAGGAAGATCACGCCGTAAAACTTCACCATCACATACGCGGACAACGCCGCCGCCAGTACGATCACCGCTGCTGCCACCGGCACCAGCATGTTGATGTAACTGTTGGGCAACCCGGGAGAAAGCAGAAAGGCCTGCAACAGCAGCCATTCCGACACGAAGCCATTCAGCGGCGGCATTCCGGCAATCGCCAATACGCCGACCAGCATCAATACGGAGGCCCAGGGCATGGAGTGGATCAGTCCGCCCAAACGCCCCATGTTGCGATCTCCGGTGGCATGCAGGATCGAACCCGTTCCCACGAACAGCAAGCTCTTGAAACAGGCGTGATTCAGGCTGTGATACAAGGTCGCGGTAAGCGACAAGGCCGCCAGCGCATCCTTGCCATAGACGTGGAAGATGATGGTCAGGCCGATACCCACCAGCAGCAGGCCGATGTTTTCAATCGAAGAATAGGCCAGCAGCCGCTTCATATCGCCCTGCACGGCGGCGAACATCACTCCGAAAAGGGCAGTGGCCAAACCCAACGCCAGTGCCAGTACCCCCCACCACCATTGCTGCGCGCCCAGCAAATCGAACGTGACGCGCAGGATGCCGTAGATCGCCGTCTTCAACATCACGCCGCTCAGCAAAGCGGAGACCGGCGAAGGGGCAGCCGGGTGCGCCTCGGGCAACCAGACATGCATCGGCAACACACCGGCTTTCGCGCCGAAACCAAACAGCGCCAACAGGAATGCCACCGATGCCCAGAACGCCGACAGATGCGCCTCACGCATCGCCGCAAAAGTATATGCGCCTATGCCATGCCCGCCTTGCATCACACCAAAGCTGAGCAAAATGGCGATCGCGCCGACGTGCGCGATCAGCAGATACAGATAGCCGGCCTTGCGGATGTCGGGAACATTGTGGTCGGTGGTGACCAGAAAATAGGAAGACAGCGCCATGGTCTCCCATGCCACCATGAACATATAGGCATCGTCAGCCAGTAACACCAGGGTCATGCTGGCAAGGAACAGGTGATATTCCAGGCACAACAAGCCGAGCGTACTGCCTTGCATGGATTTGAAATATCCGGCACTGAACAGTGACACACCGAACGAAGCGCCACCCAGCAGGATCAGGAAAAACGCCGAGAGTTGATCAAGCCGAAGATGCAGCGGCAGACCCGGCAGGCCGAGCGGCAATATGGAGGTGTTGGCAACTTCACCGAGCGCCAAAAAACCGGTGGCGGCAAGCGCCAGCGAGACAAATGCGCCAAGGGGAAAAATCACATTGGTGATGAGGTGCGGGCTGCGCTGCAGAGCCAAACCCAGCAGTCCCAGTGCCAGCCAGAGCACGATGACCGTGCCTGCCACATCCAACGGCAACACGCCGACAATGTCCATCCTGTTTGTTTTTCCTCTGCTTTAGCAGCCTGACCGCGCAAGTGGGCGATTCTACTCCCTGATGTAACAACTAGCCATCCGACTAGGCTGCCAAAAGGCTTTGCATAGCCATCTGACTAAGTTGGCAAACTACGCCAACCAAGTCATTGGTTAACAGCAGCCAAGTCGTTGGTTATCTGCCGCAATGACCTCAACAACAGTTATTCCGAACAAGTATTTCGCTTTGCCCCCTCACGGGCTCGCCGTTGTGTAAGGGCAGGAGACATCTTGGTTTCCAAGTGCGCCCATGGATATCGAACTCGGCGCGCTCGAAACCCGGCTCGCCAAAACCCGCGCGCTCAAGCAAAGCATGATGCACAACCTGCTGACCGGGAAGGTGCGGTTGGTGTAAATGGTAGGGTGGATAAGCGAAAGCGCATCCACCAATCCTGCGCTAAAGGTGGATGCGCTGCGCTTATCCACCCTACGGTTCGCCGCATGCGAGTTCCGGTTGCGATTTGTGCTTTACGTTTACCGCATTATTGCTTTACAATTAAACAGTCTGTACTTTACGTTTAACTTGCCATGACTGCCGACTTGCGCCGCTCCATACTCGATGCCATTGCCCAAGACGGGGGCAATGTCGCCGCCCGGCTGGCGGAGCAGTTTGGCGTATCGCGCCAATCCGCCAGCGCCTGGCTGGCGAAGCTGAAGCAGGAAGGCGTCATCACTTCTTCCGGCGTGGGGCGCGGTGTGCGCTACCAGTTGGCCGTGCTGGCCGACGTGCGGCAGGTTTACCAGCGCGCCGGGCTGAATGAAGACCGGGTATGGCGCGCGCAGATCGCGCCGCATCTGGCCGACTTGCCGCCCAACGTGCGCGACATCTGGCACTATGCCGTGACGGAGATGGTGAACAATGCGATAGACCATTCCGGCTCGAAAAAGGTGATGGTGGGGCTGGTGCGCGACGCGCTGAATACTTCAGTGTATGTTGCCGACGAGGGCGAGGGCATTTTTCTCAAGATTCAGCGCGCGATGAATTTGTACGATCCGCGCGAGGCGATCCTGGAACTGGCCAAGGGCAAGCTGACCACCGATCCGGTGAACCATACGGGCGAGGGGATTTTCTTTTCGTCCAAGGTGATGGATGCCTTCGACATCCGTTCCGGCAAGCTGCATTTCGTGCATGACGACTGGGGCACGGATGTGTTGCTGGAGCGCGCCGCCGAAGCGCCCGGCACGGTGGTGCTGATGCGTCTAGCCAACGATAGCCAGCGCACCTTGCAGGAAGTGTTCGACCAATTTGCCGCGCCGGAGGAATACACCTTCTCCAGGACCATTGTGCCGGTGAAGCTGGCGCAGCATGAAGGGGAGAAACTGGTTTCGCGCTCGCAGGCCAAGCGCCTGACCATGCGCTTTGAGCGGTTCCAGACGGTTGTTCTCGACTTTGCCGGGGTGGAAGAGATCGGGCAGGCATTTGCCGATGAGGTGTTTCGTGTGTTTCAGCAAGCCCATCCGGGGACGAAGCTGTTGCCGATCAACCTGACACCGGGGGTCGGAAACATGGTGAAGCGGGCGACGGGGCGGCTTGAGTAGCAGTTGCGGCAATTCATGGGGAGTGAACCGGGATGAGTGAAATCGGCCAAACGGAACGTAAGACTCAGAACCGCTCCATTCCGCCAATAGAATCCACAATTGGCATAAAAATGTTTACCATTCCGCCTGTTAAGTAAACTTGCTACGCCAAGCCAATCCGCCAAATGAGCGCTCAGAACACGATAGAACCGGTGTTGCCGATGGAGGCCGAGCAGTTGCCGCTGATGGAGGCTGCCGCCGATTTGCGCACCGAAGTGGCGGGCTTGCTGCCGGGCATCGGTGCGTCATCGCGCGAGGCGCTGGCCTTGTTGTTACGGGCGATGAATTCCTATTACTCCAACAAGATCGAGGGTCAGCACGCGCATCCCGCCGATCTGGAGCTGGCGTTGCAGCAGCAGTTTTCTTCGGATCAGGATGTGCGCCGCCGTCAGGAACTGGCAATAGCACATATGCAGGTGGAAGCGATGCTGGAGCCGGAAGCGCAAGCGATGGAATGGGGCGGGCATTTCAGCAGCGCATGGGTGCAGCGCATTCACCGCGAGTTATACCAGCGGCTGGACGAGGAGAGCCGCGTCATTCTGGACGCGCAGGGCAAGCGGTGCGGCATCATGGTGCCGGGTGAATTCCGTACCGGCCATGTGAAGGTGGGGCATCACGAAGCACCGCCGCCGGAGGCGCTGGCCGAGTTGATGGCGCACTTTGAATCCCGCTACAGCAGCGCATCGGGAGAAACCACCAAGCTGTTGATGGCGGGTGCTTCGTTGCATCGTTTGTCGTGGATACATCCGTTTCCGGATGGCAACGGGAGGGTGAGCCGTTTGCAGAATCACTTGTTGCTTTCGCACCTGGGTTTGACGGGCGGGCTGTGGTCGCCGTTGCGCGGGCTGGCACGCCGGCAAAAAGACTATTACATCGCACTGTCTGCCGCCGATCTGCCGCGCCGCAATGATGTGGACGGGCGTGGCGATCTGACATCCAAAGGCTTGGCCGAATTCATCGAATTCTGGCTGAAGGTGTGCCTGGATCAGGTGCGCTTCATGGGGCAAATGCTCTCTCTTGATAGTTTGCAGGAACACTTTGTCGGGCTGGCGGTGCAGGTGCTCTATGATTACGGGCGCGGGCCGTTGCTGCACCACCGCAGCAAATTGCGCCCGGAGTTGCTGGGTCGCGCGTTATACCGGCTGTTCGTCGAAGGGAGCATGGAGCGCGGCGAATTCAAGGCGATGCTGAACACTTCGGATCGCACGGCGACACGGGTGATTGCCAACCTGATGGTGCAACGGCTGGTGACTTCGCCTTCTCGTCTTGGCGTGTTGGAGCCGGGGTTGCCTTTCTTCAGCCTCAAATATTTGTTCCCCGGACTGTGGCCGGAAGCGGAGGGCGTGATGACGCCACCCCCTTCTGCCGCAATTGAGTAATTGCCACGTGTGAATATCTGCACGTTGAAGCATAAAACAATTTGACTCAGGTTCCCTTGCTATTCAAAGAAGCGAACTTCATCTGTTTGTAATATTATGAACATGCTGACAGATAAATTTGTGGAGCAAACCACAAAGATGAAAATAACACGATTGTGCAGGTGATACCATGATGTCAAGCAGCAATGTATCCTCGATGAGTAATGCTGATGTTGGCAAAGCATTCAATGCTGTCGTCAAGGGGATTGGTCGCAATGACATTAGCGAAATCCTGTTTAATTGGAACGAATCTCAACTAAACATGGATGGCGATAAAATCATCGGCTATCCAGGTAGAGATGGCGTTTTCTCACGTGGCAAAGAAGGTGGCAAAGTCAACATAGGCAAGCGCGATTTTTTAGACTGGATATTCAGTGATAATCCATTTGATGAAAAAGTGTATGGTGCAAACATCAGAAGCGATGCTGAATGGACGGGTCTAATCCACCGCGCACGAGAAGCGGCACTCATTGAAAACACCTCCTTGACAAATAACCACAATTTTTTGCAAAAGAATCAATAGTCCCAGCGCCAACCAGAGCACGACGACCGCGCCTGCAACATCCAACGGCAACACACCGACAATGTCCATCCTGATTGTTATTCCTCTGCCTTGCTGATTAGCCAAACTGCGCAAGCGGGCGATTCTACTCCTTCTGCCGCACCTTCCTCAATACTGGTTGTAAGGCAGCGGTGATCAACCGTAAATCACCTTCACGTTTCCGGCTGCAATAAGCCGCGAGGTATCTGGAATTCGTGAAAGCCACCGAGCTGCGCGAGCAGTTGAAAAAATTGCGCGAGAGCGTGCTGATCTCGCCGTTGTAGTAATCAAACGTATCGGCAATTTCAACCTATTATGCGCTGAAATCTGATAACATCCGGCGCAGGTCAACGCGCAAGGCGCCGCGTCAGCCAACAAAAGGGTGTGATTTATTGATATGAAGAGAAAACCACAAGTCATAGATTTTTTTTGTGGAGCCGGTGGTTTCTCCGAAGGATTCCGCCAGCAAGGTTTTCACATCGTGATGGGTGTCGACAGTTGGTTGCCCGCGATTGCGACACATAATCTGAATCACAATCTGAACGATCTCGTAAAAAATGTACTCGATTTTGAATCAATCGAAGAGATAAACCGGCTGCCAAATACCGAGGTGATTGTCGGCAGTCCCCCGTGCGTCCTTTTTTCACTATCAAATAAAGGGGGCAAAGCAGACAAATCCTACGGCATTAGACTAATTGAATCCTTCCTAAGAGTAATCGCGGTAAAGAAACATCAACCTTCTTCGAAACTTGTTGCGTGGTTCATGGAGAATGTACCAAACTCAAAGAACTACATTCATCAAACATATACGTTCCGCCAGTTGAAACTTGCAAAATGGGCAAAAGAACACGGTTATGACCCTGACGAGATTGCCATCAGTGGATCGGCAAATGGTCGTACTTGACCTGCACCCCGTAGACCGTACCAGCTAGAAGTTAGTAAAGTCCGCTTTTGAAGAGAGGCGGAAATGAAGAAGAGTCGATTCAGCGAAGAACAGATTATTGGTTTCATCAAGGAA
>Ga0209520_10001504_pt1 | contig 13283 bp, 16 predicted proteins | sample Rifsed16ft1_FD_184009 | JGI IMG/M metagenome (GOLD analysis project Ga0209520, IMG submission 184009) | Soil microbial communities from Rifle, Colorado, USA - sediment 16ft 1 (version 2) | ecosystem: Environmental > Terrestrial > Deep subsurface > Rock core/Sediment | place: Rifle, Colorado...
ACACGTGAACTCGATACGTTCATCAAGAGGCTCGGGTCGATGGAGTATGTCGAGAACACGTACACCCAGGTCGTCCTGAACGTCGTGAAGGAAGAGCGGCGGGTCCTCTTGTAGCACGCTTGGGGGGAATCCTACATAACGTTTATGCCGCGACGGCCGGATATCTTGCGCACCAGGTGGAGGGCGTGGGGGATCTCCTGAACTTCAACCCAGACCGGAAGCTCATGTTCGACCCGGGCCGCCCGCTGGAGTTCGATTCCCGCCGGCGACTCGAGTTCGATCCGGGCCGAAGGCTCGAGTTCAACCAGAATCGTGACCTGGGGTTTGGCCGGCGCGGCGTCGTGTTCCGCGGATACGTGTGCCCGATCTGCGGCTCCCTCGTAACCGAGACCGCGACGAAGTGCACGGAATGCGGTGCGGTGTTCGAAGGTCCGCCGAGGGCCTCGCATCCTCCCGCCGCCGCGCGGGAGCCCGTGGCGCCTGGGAGGCCGAAAGAGAAGGCGCCCACCGGGACGGCCGGGAAGCCGAGCTCGGTCTATTGCGCGCACTGCGGCGCGACGCTGAAGCGCGCCGACGCGTTCTGTTGGAACTGTGGCGCGCGCGCGATCGGGCCGACGGAGGTCGTCAAGCTGCCGCAGCAGAAGCAGCAGAACGTCACGCGGGACTGGCGGGGCAGCAAGGAGCCGTGAGACGATGGTCGAGTTCTTCGGCGTCGCGGTGAGCACCTATACGATCATCATGTTCGTCTTCCTGATCCTCCTCCTCGCCGTCGTCATCCTCGGCGACGTCGGGGGCTTCTTCGATGTCGACGGGGGCCTCGACACGGACGTGGACACGGGACTGAGCCCCGTCAGCCTGCCGGTCATCGGGGTGTTCGGGATGTCCTTCGGCGCGTATGGCACCCTCTTCGAGACCTTGGGCCTCGGGACCCTCCTGACCCCGATCCTCGCCGTCGCGCTGGCGGCACTCACCGCAGGGGGCGTGTGGGTGGTGATGTTCAACATCTTTGTGAAGACCCAGGCAGAGACCCGGGTCAATCTCGACGATATCGTGGGGTTCAAGGGGCAGGTCATCGTGACCATCAAGCCCGGTCATCCTGGACAAATCGTCGTCATCACGGAGGCTCGCGGCAGGACGCTCCTCCAAGCAATCGCGGCGGAGACGATCGGCACGGACGAGCATGTCATGGTCGACTCAGTGGTCGGCAATTCGGTAAAGGTACATCGAGTGTAGGGGGAGTGTCACATGGCAAACGGAATCGATGTTGGACTCGTGGTATTGGTACTTGTGGCTGGCGTCTTTATTGCGATCGCAATCGCGGCGAGCCGCTACAAGAAAGTCCCGCCGAACATGGCGATGGTGGTTTACGGCAAGAAGCAGCGGGCCGCGGGCGGCCGCGGGTATAAGGTCATCTCGGGCGGGGCGAAGATCATCGTCCCCGTCGTCGAGTCCGTCCAGTGGCTCAAGCTCGACGTCAGGACCCTCGACCTCGTCGTGAACGACATCGTGACGGACGTCGAGAGGTCCGGCGCGAAGATCAACATCAAGGCCGTCGCCCAAGTGAAGATTTCCTCGGACGAGGCGACACTGAACACGGCGGCGGAAAACCTCCTAGGGAAGACGGAGCAGCAGGTCGACGAGATCGCCCTCAAGACTCTCGAGGGCCACGTGCGAGGGGTGTGCGCGACTCTGACCGTCGAGGAAGTGAACTCGGACCGAGACGCGATCGCGTCGAAGATCCTCGGAATGGCGGGCAACGACCTGAAGAACATGGGCATCGAAATCCGGTCCTTCGTGATCAAGGAAATCGAGGACGCCTACGGCTACCTCGACGCGCTCGGCGTGAAGCGGACGGAGGAGGTCAAGCGGGACGCGCGGATTGGAAAGGCCGGGGCGAACCGGGAGGCGACAATCGCGGAGGCGAAGGCGGCGCAGGAAGCGGAGAAGGCGAACGCGGAGGCGGAAGCCAACGTCGCCCAGTACCACAGGGACCGGGACATCATCAAGCAGCAGTCGGAGACCCAGGTGGAGCTCGAGCGCGCGAACCGGGAGATCGCCTTCCAGCTCCAGACCGCGAAGCGGCAGCAGGAACTCATCGTCGAGCAGCGGAAGATCGACATCCGCGAGAAGGAGCAGCAGGTCCTGGTCCAACAGCAGGAGGTCAAGCGGCGGGAACAGGAACAAATCGCCGCAGAGGTCGTCCCCGCGAAGATGATGGCCGACGCCGTGGCCGCCACGGCGGATGGAGAGAAGCGCAAGATGATCATCACGGCGGAAGGCGAAAAGGAGCGGGCGATCCTCGTCGCGGAAGGCGAGCGGGAGCGCCTCGCCCGGACAGCCGCCGGGGAGGCGGAACGTATTCGCCAGGAAGGGACCGCCGAGGCCGACATCATCCGGCTCAAGGGCGAGGCGGAAGCCTACGCGATCAAGGCAAAGGGCCTCGCGGAGGCGCAGGCCATGCATGCGAAGGCCGAGGCCTGGGAGATGTACGGCAAGGCGGCAATCACGCAGCTCATCGTCGAGAAGCTGCCCGAAATCGTCGCGAACGCCGCGAAGTCCCTCGAGACGACCCAGAAGCTCATCATCATGGGCGAGCGGGGGCCGTCTCAGCTCGTCACGAGCGTCGTGGACATCGCCGCGACCGCCCCCGCGCTCGTGAAGGCCCTGACGGGCATGGACCTGTCGGAACTTGCGGGCAAGCTGAAGGACATCACGAAGTGACAGCGCACGAGGGGGCGCGCTCCCGCCCCCTCCTCATCCCTTTTCGCGGTGGTACCCAGGGTGCAATTCGGTCCGGTCGAGTGGTCTTTCGGGAAGGACCCAGAGCTCATGGTCGAGATCTGGAACACGGCGGCCTTGGTCGAAGCGGTCCTCGCCGCGCTCCTCGACGACCCGGAGGCGATGGCGAAGGCACTTGCCGTTATGGGGACCGCGCCGTAACGTGAACCCGGCTAGGCCTTCCCGATGTTCATCACGACGACATCCTTCACGGCCCGCATCCCTTGGAACGGAAGGACGAGTCGGCCCTCGGGATCCGTCTTGAAGCCCTTCGTCGCGACGTTCTCGGCCGGTAGGACGAGGACGTCGGACAGCTTCCCGCTCTTCGTGTTCACAATGAAGTTCTCGATCGTCCCCAGGATCTGGCCGTCATTCGTCATCACGGTCTTGCCCCGGAGCTCTGTGGCAAATCGCTTCATCCCATCACCCGCGTCGGTGAGGGCCCTCCGCGGCACCGCCGCAGCGGGTTCCCATCCCTTGTCTGACATACATCCGACGCGCGCTATATGAAGATTCCGTCAACCCGCAGGCCACGGTCTCACGTGGAAGGCGGCTGCCAGGACCGCGGGGCAGGCGGCCCCATCGCGCGTACGCTCCGGACGTACGGCAACGCGGCGCCGACGATCCCCAGGAGTACGGCGATGAAGAGAAGCCACCAGCCGAGGCCTGCGCCCCACGACCAGTCGGCCGGTGGGACGGATGTCCGCCAAGACCCCCAGAAGCCGCCGACCGTGAACGTCCCGAAGTCCGTCGTGGCGGCGCCGGGAATCGCGACGACCGGAAAGAGGAGAGCCAGGAGCGCGACGCCGACCACGAGCAGGCTCACGATGAGGAGACTCAGAGCCGGCATGGTCCTCGAGTGCTCCATCGAAAAGAGGGCAAATACGACGACGAGGACCAAGATGAGCACGACGTCCAGGATGTACGCGGTCCCGAGGGCGCCCGCGATGGACCGCTCCGCGAACCGGGACGAGGAGTACGGGAGGATCTCCGTCCCGTCCCACACGCCATTCTCGAATCGATCCTGCGTCCGTGTAGTCCAGTAGAAGGAACTCACCTCGCGGTCCCCGTCCTGGTCCTGCGTGATGGACCACAATGGCGATGCGAGCGCGAGGAGGGCGAAGAGGACCGCCACCGCGAGGGCGAGCCGCGAAGGACCGAGGCGGAGCACCCGTTGGGCCCACATCTTCATCGGTGTCGGGGGACGCATCGAGCCGGGAACGAGGGCATGGGATAAAAAGAGTCCGACGTGAATCTCGTGGACGGCTAGCGGTAGAGGATGTTCTCCTCGCGCCGCCCGCGCTCCGTCTGCTTCTTGAAGCGCTTGTCAAACTCCTCGTAGAACCTGATCGTGTCCGCGTCGATGCTCGGCCGGACGACCTTTATCGCCTCTTGGAAGTGCGACACCGTGACCTTCTTCGCGTGTTTGTTCTCGCGCAACGCAATCATTGCGGCCTCGCGGCACAGGCCTTCGATGTCCGCGCCGGAGTAGCCGTCGAGTTCGACCCCCAGTTCCTCCAATTCGACGCCTTCCAGGGGCATCCCCCTCGTGTGGACCTTGAGGATCGCGAGTCGGGAGTCCCGGTTCGGCGTCGGAACGAGGAGGATGCGATCGAAGCGGCCCGTTCGCAGGAGCGCGGGGTCGAGTCGGTCGGGTCGGTTCGTCGCACCGATCACGACGACGCCCTCGAGGGACTCGAGACCATCCATCGAGGTGAGGAGCTGGTTGACGACCCGCTCGCTCACTCCGCTGTCCGTGTCGAACCCGCGGGTGTGGGCGACCGCATCGAGCTCATCGAGGAAGATGATGCACGGGGCGACCTGCTTCGCCTTCTTGAAGATCATGCGGACGGCCTTTTCCGACTCGCCGACCCATTTCGACATGACCTCCGGTCCCTTGATGGAGATGAAGTTCGCCTCGGACTCCGTGGCCACGGCCTTCGCCAGGAGCGTCTTGCCGGACCCCGGCGGCCCGTAGAGAAGGACGCCGCGCGGCGGGCGAATCCCCATTCGCTTGAACGCGTCCGGCTCCTTCAGCGGCATCTCCACGGCCTCGCGGAGCTTCAGCTTCACGTCCTCGAGCCCGCCGATGTCGGACCAGCGGATCTTCGGGATCTCCACGAGGACCTCCCGCATCGCGCTCGGCTCGACCTCTTTGAGGGCCTGCTTGAAGTCGTCCGGCGTGACGCGCATCTTTTCCAGGGTCTCCGCGGGAATCGGTTTGTCGAGATCGATGTCCGGGAGGTACCGGCGAAGCGTCTTCATCGCCGCCTCGCGGGCGAGGGCCGCCATGTCCGCGCCGACGAAGCCATGGCAGACGTCCGCAAGCTCGGACAGGAGATGATCCCGCTCCTCCTCGGACCCCTCGATGGGCATGCCACGCGTGTGGATCTGCATCACTTCCTTGCGCCCGTCGCGATCCGGAACCCCGATCTCGATCTCCCGGTCGAAGCGGCCCGGCCGGCGCAACGCGGGATCGATCGCCTCCTCGCGGTTTGTCGCGCCGATCACGATCACCTGTCCGCGCCCCGAGAGGCCGTCCATCAGCGTGAGCAGCTGGGCCACGACACGTCGTTCGACTTCGCCGGTGACTTCCTCCCGCTTCGGCGCGATCGAATCGAGCTCGTCGATAAACAGGACGCTCGGCGCGTTCTTCTGCGCCTCCTCGAACTTCTCCCGGAGTCGCTCCTCGCTCTGGCCGTAGTACTTCGACATGATCTCCGGGCCTTGAATCGAATAGAAGTTGGCCCCGGCCTCGCTCGCCACGGCCTTCGCGATCAGGGTCTTACCCGTCCCGGGGGGACCATACAGGAGGACCCCCTTCGGCGGATCGATCCCGAGCCGTTCGAACAGTTCTGCGTGCTTCAGGGGGAGCTCGATCATCTCACGGACCTTCATGAGCTCCTCCTTCAGGCCGCCGATGTCCTCGTACGTGACCGTCGGCGTGAGGACCTCGCCCTCGCGGACGGGCTCCTCTTTCATCTCGATGATCGTGTCGTCCTGGATCTGCACGACGCCTTTCGGTGCGGTACTGATCACCATGAACGGAAGCGCGCCGCCCATGAGGGCGATTCCGGGGACGATCACCACATCGCCCTTGTTCAGGGGCCGCTTCAAGAGGCCCCGCTTCACGAAGTTCTCGATCCCCTGGCCGAAGGAGATCTTGTGCCCCTCGCTGATGATCGGGGCGATCGTGATCCGCTCCGCGGGGAGGACCTCCGCCTTGCGGACCTCGATCTTGTCGCCCAGGCTCACGCCGACGTTGCGGCGCACGAGGCCATCGATGCGGATGATCCCTTTCCCCTCGTCCTCTTGCATCACGCGGAACAGCTTGGCGGCGGTCGATTTCTTGCCGATGATCTGGATGATCTCGCCGACATCGACCCCGAGGGCGACACGGGTTTTCGTGTCGACCCGGGCGCGGCCAAGACCCACGTCAGACTGAGGTGCTTCCGCGACCTTCAGTATGATGCGCTCGGACACGGCGCTTCGAACTCAGCCGGCTTATATCAAGGTTGTGGGACGATATTCAGTCGTCAGACGGTCGGGCCTCACACACCACGTTGGCGGCGCTCGCGGACCTCGCTGGACTGGTGGACGACGAGATCGCCCGCCTCGACGACATCGATCCGGCAGTGCGGGCCGATTCGGACGTTCTGTCCGCGGACGAGGGTCGCATTCGTCGCCTCGAGGTTGATCTCCTCGCCCTCAATCTCGTGGACCGTGAGATCCCCTCGAACCCGGAAGAAGCCGCTCGTGGCCTTCACGAGGATGTTCTCCCCTTTCATGTTCCCGCCGATATTCGAGGTCCCGCCCAAATCGATGCGGATCTCCTCCGCTTCGAGATTGCCCCCGATGCGGACCGCGCCCGACAAATGGAACTGCTCCGCCTTGACATTGCCGCCGACCTGGAAGCTCCCGCTCGCGGAGATCTCCTCGCCATCCACGTGGCCTCCAACCTGCAAAGAGCCGCTCGCCTCGATGTGTTCCGATTTGAGCGAGCCGGCGATCCGCGTCGATCCGGCCGCGCGGAACTCCTCGACGGTCACATCGCCGTCGCAGTTGCACGAGCCCGCGATCCGGGCAACTTCTGCGACGAGGGGGCCCTGTACCTTTGCGCTTCCCGCGGACTTGAACTCCGTCGTGCGGACCGGGTTGCCGGACACGACGCCGGACCCGACGATCTTAATGGACTCGTCGCTCAGCGTCGTGCCGACGCCTGAGAACTCGACGGCCCGCATCGCGTCGTTGACGGCCCTCGCCGCATCCTCGGCGGCTCTCGCGGCGCCCTCGGTCGCTTGGGCCACCGCGGCCTCGATCGTCGCCCCGATGTCGCCAACGGGAGACTCGACGGGCGTCTCTTCCTCCGGCTCGTCCGGTTCCAATTCGTACCGGGCCTTGATCTCGAGATACGTCTTCTCGGAGACCTCGCCGCGGGCGAGACGCTCCTCGAGCTTCCGCAGGATGTCCTTCCGCTTCATCGGTTCCACCGGGCAGCGCTCGCCATTGCGAAATATCTTTCCTTCTGCACGAAGACCTCGATGGGGGTGACCGCGGCCGTCCCGGGTGACTCCTTGCGTCGATCCGCACCGCCATTCTCGCGCCGGCGGTACAGGCCCAGAGTCTCCAGTAATCCCGCGTCCCTGTTGCCGAACATGACGAGTCAATGTGTGCCGCGTTATTTATACAAACGTCGCGGATAAAAATAATATCGTCCGCCGCTCGCGACACATCTTCTCCTTCGAAGGAGATGACGTACGACGCACGGTGAACGAACGTTGAAGTAGGCCGAAACGCGTCGCCGGCAAGCGTGTCGGAGCCGCTGGAGCTCATCCGCATCGCGTCCTCAGAGACGCGACGACAGATCCTCCGCTTGCTCCAGCAAGGGTTCGACCATCCGGAGGATCTCGCGAAGAAACTCAAGATCCGCAGGACCTCCGTGGACAAGCAACTCGCCGAGCTGTTCTCCTGGGGCCTCGTCGACCGGGCGGCCGTGTTCCCCCCGAACGGGCGGCCGCGGATCGTCTACCAAGTCACGCAGCGCGGCCGGGACCTGCTCGATCTCCTGGAACGGGTCGTCAAAGAATACACGGGGTCGTTCCGCGCGGACTTCCAACGAGAGCTCGAGGCCCTGGAGACGAAGCTCGCCGCGGGCGAGATCGCGGAGGAGATGTACTTCAAGAAGCGGAAAGAGCTCGAGGCGCGGTACTCCTCAGCCCTTTGAACGGTGCTCTTTCCGGCGGGCCCGGGCGATCGCCTCCTCGAGGGAGAGGTCGCCGCGCGCGACGGCATCCGCGAGCTCGGACGATATCGTGACCTGTCCCGCGCTGTCGAGTCGCGACCGGCGTTGGATGTCCCGCACCTCGCCAGGCGTCGGGCGGACGTCGAACGGGGGCACGACACGCCGGCCGGGCGTCCTCGCGATGTCGATCGCCGCGTCGACGTCGGGCTGTGGAGATCGGCGGGTCGTCCCCGCCTCGTCGACGATCTCCACGCGCAGAGGGTCCCGTGCGAGGGCATTCAGGATCCGGTTCCGGTTCGTCGGGTCTCCGTGGCCTACACGTACGCGCACGTCGCGGGCCGGAAACATCCGCACGGCCTGGCGGACATGGAACGCGACGGCCTCTGGGCTTGCGGCAATCCGCGTGTCGATCACATCCCCGTCGCCAATGATCGCGACGCCGGGCTCCCGTCCCGGATCCACGCCGACGAGCAGCTCCCGCCACTCCGATTTCCCCTTGAGCAACTGAAGAGCCTTCGCGACGGATTCGTCGATCTCGTCGACGGCCACGACATGACGGGATCGAACCTTCGGCGCCTCGGCCGGGGATGTCAGGACGGCGCCGACGGTCTCCGGGACGCGCCGTGCGAAGGACAGGCTGACGAACGGGATGTCGCGGGCCTTCAAGGCGGCAACGAGGTCGTGGTAGAGCCGGAAATCCTCCGTCAGGACTCCAAGGACCTTGCGCATCGTACGCCCTCAAATCCGCCCCGGACGGATAATCCTTGTCCGCGTCGGGTGTTTTCAGAAATGATTCACATCGGTGATTACGGGGCCGAAACCGATTCATACCGACTCCCTTCATTTCTTCTTAAGAGGAGATACCATCCTACAGGAACAGGTTACAAACCAAGTCACGCCGGACCTCGACGCGAAAGGTCTTCTCCTCCGCGACGCGCTCGCGATTATCACCGTCGTCGGAGCCCTCGTGGCCTTCTACGGGATGATCAAACTCGTCTCGTACCTCGCCGGCATCCCGTCTCCCTAAGACGACTTGAACCGGTCGAACACGCCGCGCCGGCTTGGGTCCTCTCCCGACATCTCGCGGAGCTCCTCGAAGAGCCGCCGCTCCTCTGCGGTCAGGCGGGTGGGCGTCAGAACGATGACCCGCACGAGTTGGTCTCCGCGCCCCGCGCGCTGGAACCTCGGAAGCCCTTTTCCGCGCAGGCGCAGGACCGTGCCCGTCTGGACCCCCGCTGGAATCCGGAGCCGGCTCGCCCCGTCGAGGGTGCGGACCTCCACGTCGGCTCCGAGGGTCGCCTGGGTGATGGAGATCGGCACATCCATCGTGACGTCGTCACCGTCTCGAGAGAACGATTCGTGCGGCTGCGTCCTCACGGTCACGTAGAGGTCGCCCGCGGGTGCGCCCGAATTGCCCGCGAGGCCGCGGCCGGGAACGCGAAGCTGCACGCCATCCGGCACGCCCGGCGGGATCTCCACGGCAATCGTGCGGACGTCGGCCACGCGGCCCGCGCCGTCGCACCGCGCGCACGGACGCTCGGGCCATCGGCCGCGACCGCCGCACTTCGGGCACGTGGTGATTGTGATGAACTGGCTGTAGCCGCGGCGCTGGGATGCGCTGACCTGGCCCGCACCGTTACACGTCGGGCAGGACACCATCCGGCCGCCCTCCGCGCCCGTGCCGTTGCACACCGGGCAGGTGATCGGATGACGGCTGATGACCTCCTTCCGGGCGCCGTTCGCAATCTCCTCGAGGCTGAGCTCGACGTCCACACGCGCGTCCTGTCCGGGCGACGGTCCCCGCCGAGGTCCGACCGCACCGCCGCGGAGGAACTCTTCGAATAGACCTCCGCCGAACGGCGACCTCGTGCGACCGAAGAACGACTCGAAGAAGTCCCGGCCGAGCAGATCCTCCAGGTCGGAGGCGTGGGTGAAGCGGTCCCAATCGAAACCCTGCCCGCCCCAGACCTGCTGTCTCAGCCCTTCCGGCCCGTACGCATCGTAGATGCGCCGCTTCTCGTCGTCGACGAGGACCTCGTAGGCTTCGGAGATCTGCTTGAACTTCTCCTCGGCGGCCTTCGGGTTGTCCTTGTTCAGGTCCGGGTGGTGCTTCTTCGCGAGCCTCCGGTAGGCCCGCTTGATCTCTTCCTTCGACGCCCCGCGCGGGACGCCAAGGGTCTCATAGTAATCCTGTTCGGCCATACCGCGTTCTTCCGGCCACATGGCTCCCGGTCACTTCTTGTCCACGTCTTCGAAGTTCGCGTCCACGACACCCGGATCCGAGGAACCGCCCGAGTCGCCCGCTCCCGGCGGAGGGGCCTCCGCGGGCTCACCCTTCCCGTACATCTCGACGCCGATCTTCTGGGCTTCCTTGTTCAGCGCCTCGATTGCGTTCCGAAGCTGCGAGATGTCGTCCGTGTGGACGACCTTCTTCAGGGCCTCGACCTTCTCCTCGACGGCCTTGCGGGTCGCCTCGGAGACGCTGGACCCGTGCTCCTTGAGGAGCTTTTCCGTCGCGTAGACGAGCTGGTCCGCGTGGTTCCGCATCTCGACAAGCTCCCGCCGACGGCGGTCGTCCTCCGCGTGGGCCTCCGCATCCCGGATCGCCTGGTCGATTGTCATCTGCTCCATGCGCTGCGGGGCCATGATCGTCAGCTTCTCGGTCTTCCCCGTGGCCATGTCCTTCGCGGACACGTTCAGGATCCCGTTCGCGTCGATGTCGAACGTCACCTCGATCTTCGGGACGCCGCGTGGCGCCGGTGGCATCCCCGTCAGGTAGAACCGTCCCAGGCTCACGTTGTCCGCCGCCATCGCGCGTTCTCCCTGGAGCACGTGGACCTCGACGCTCGCCTGGCTGTCCGCCGCCGTCGTGAAGATCTCGCTCTTGCGGGTCGGGATCGTCGTGTTCCGCTCGATCAGCTTCGTGAAGACGCCGCCGAGGGTCTCGACACCGAGGCTGAGGGGGGTCACGTCGAGGAGGAGGATGTCCTTCACCTCGCCGCTCAGGACCGCGCCCTGGATCGCCGCGCCGAGGGCAACGCACTGCATCGGGTCCACGCCGCGCTCCGCCGGCCGACCGAGGACCTTCTCGAACCGCTCGCGGACGACGGGCATGCGGGTCGGACCTCCGACCAGAATCACGTGGTTCACGTCCGTGAAGGACCACTTCCCGTCCTTGAACGCCTGGCGGATCGGGCCCTCGAGGCGGTCGAGGACCGGCTCGATGAGCTGCTCGAGTTTGGCCCGTGAGAGCTTCTGCTCCAGGTGCAGCGGTTGGCCCTCCTTCTGCGCGATGAACGGAAGGTTGATCGTCGTCTCCACGGTGCTCGACAGCTCGATCTTCGCCTTCTCCGCCGCGTCGCGAAGGCGCTGCATCGCCTGCCGATCGCCTGAGAGATCGATCCCGTGCTGCCGTCGGAACTCTGTCACGAGCCACTGGATGAGCGCATTGTCCATGTCCATCCCGCCCAGCTGGGTGTCCCCGGACGTGGACACGACTTCGAAGACGCCGTCGCCCATTTCCATCAGGGTCACATCGAACGTGCCGCCCCCGAGGTCGAAGACGCAGATCTTGCCCTCGCCCTTCTTGTCGAGACCGTAGGCCAACGCCGCAGCGGTCGGCTCGTTCACCAAGCGCAGGACCTCCAGTCCCGCGATCTTCCCCGCGTCCTTCGTCGCCTGACGCTGGTTGTCGTTGAAGTACGCGGGCACCGTGATCACGGCCTGTGTGATCTTCTCGCCGAGGAAGTGCTCCGCGTCCGTCTTGATCTTCCGGAGGACCATCGCGGAGATCTCCTGGGGCGTGTAGTCCTTCCCGTCGATCTTCACCGTGTAGTCCGTCCCCATCTTCCGCTTGATCTGCATGATCGTCTTCTCGGGGTTCAGGACGGCCTGGCGCTTCGCAGGTTCGCCGACGAGGATCCCGTCCTTCGTGAACGCGACGACGGACGGGAACATCTTGCCGCCGTAGGCGCTCCCTTCAGCGCTCGGGATGATCCTGGGCGTTCTACCTTCCATGTATGCGGCCTCGGAGTTCGTGGTCCCGAGGTCGATTCCGATGATCTTAGGCATTCGTTTCACCTCCATTTTTCACGACGATTACTTGCGCGGGACGCAGGATGCGGTCGTGCAGACGGTATCCCTTCCGCACGACTTCGTTGATCACGCCGTCCTTGGACCCGGAGTCGGGCACCTGCTGGACGCAGTCATGCACGTACGCGTCGAACGGCCGGCCCATGGCCGGGATCTCCTGCAGCCCGGCCTCCTGAAGAACCTTCACGAGATTGTCGCGGACCAGCCGGACGCCCTCGCCCGACGTTCCCTCGAGGGCTGCGACCGCGGAGTCCATCTCGTCCAGGACGGGGAGGAGCCGGGACAGCAGGACTTCGTGGGCGAACTTCACGACGGATTCGACCTCCCGTTCCGTGCGCTTGCGGTAATTCTCGAAGTCCGCCTGGAGGTACTTCAGGCGCGTGACGAGTTCGTCGTTCTCCCGGCGGAGGTCCGCGGATTCGTCCTCCCGGGTTTCGTCCTCCGGAGCGGCCGATTCCGCGACCTGAGGGAATGCGGGTCTGGCACTCTCTTTCTTGGCGGCCCCTTCCTCGACGGTCGGCGCGTCCTTTGCCATCTTACTCCCCCTTCCGAACGCGGATGCGGTGTCCCCTGAGTCGCGGCAACGCGACATCGAGGACCCCGTTGCGGTACGTGGCGGTCACGGCCTCCGATTCGACGGGTGCCGGGAGCTCAATCTCCGAATGGAACTCGCGGCCTTCCTCGCCGCGGGCGTGGACGCTCAGGTGGCCGTTCGTCGCGGTGACCTCCAAGGTCTCCTTCGATGCCCCGGGGAGCTCGAGCGTGATGTAGATCCGAGAGGGCGTGAGCACGATGTCGGCCGGAGGCACGCGCGCCTCGCGGCCTTCCTCCGCGACTGCGGTGGGTGGCCCGAGGGCCGGGACCGATGAGGCCTCCATGGGAGGGAGGCTCCGTCGAGCGCCGAGCCGACGCACGATGCGGTCCACGCTGCCGGTAGAGGGGTCGGGTTCGCGACCGGGTTCCTCGCCCATGGAGACCACCGGGGGCCTCCCGCGGAGGGGGCGCCCCTCAGAAATCTTCGCCCTCGCCTCCGCCCTCGCCGCCTTCGCCGCCTCCGCTGGGGCCCTTCCCGCCTTCGCCCGACCTGGCGGCGATGACATCATCGATGCGCAGAATCATTACCGCGGCGTCCGTGGCCGAGGAGATCGCCTGAGCCCCGACGCGGATCGGC
>Ga0209520_10001515_pt1 | contig 13247 bp, 15 predicted proteins | sample Rifsed16ft1_FD_184009 | JGI IMG/M metagenome (GOLD analysis project Ga0209520, IMG submission 184009) | Soil microbial communities from Rifle, Colorado, USA - sediment 16ft 1 (version 2) | ecosystem: Environmental > Terrestrial > Deep subsurface > Rock core/Sediment | place: Rifle, Colorado...
AAGACGGCCCGCAAGGCGGCGACGGAAGCGCAGCGGGCGCGACAGTTCATCCGTGGTTCGGAAGCGTTTGACGAAGCAACCGGCACGGTTGAAGAACGAGTTGCCGCATCCTTTGGTGCGTTCAGAGGCGGGCAGGACCAGCGGTTCACCCCCATTGGTAATCGGTTCTCCGATGAGGAGACGGCGGAGTTGATGGACGAGATCGTCAAGGCGTCCGAGGACGGCCGGATCGGCAGGGTCTTCGACCGCAACCGCACCGTCGATTCGCTAAACCTTCTCCTCACCGGCAACCGATTGCCCGGATCGACGAGAGGGCTAAACCTCGAACCGGGTGAGATCAAGATGCTCGGCAAGGTCTTCGGGCCGGAGTTCGAGGCCGCGCTGCCGAAGACGCCCGAACACCTCGCCGCGCTGAAGACGCTGGTGGACTGGATCAACCTTCCGCGTGCGCTTGTTACCGCGCTGGATTTCTCCGCTGCCGGTCGGCAGGGGATCGTGTTGGCTGCTCGTAACCCTATCGAGTGGGGCAAGTCAATTGCCCCGATGATCAGGGCGATGGCCAGCGAGGAAGGCTTCGACCGCGCCGGCAGAAACTTGCGTGGCAACAAGAAGTACGAAGACGCGATTCGGCACGGCTTGGACTTCGCCGATATCGGGGGCGGGGCGGCGGGCGAGGAGCCGTTCGTCTCGCGGCTGGCGAGCAAGATTCCGTTCATCAAGGGGTCGGAGCGCGGCTATGTGATGTTCCTCGACACGCTCCGCATGTTGACCTACGAGAAATACGCGACTCGTGCTGAGAGACTGGCGCAGAAGCAGGGATGGGACGTAGAACGGCTTGATCTCGTCAAGATGAACGTCGCGAAGTTCCTCAACGTCGCATCCGGCAGAGGCGACCTGAAGGCGGCGGGCGAGTTCGTACCCGCACTCAATGCGGTGTTCTTCTCGCCTCGCTTCGTCGTGTCGCGGTTCCAGAGTGTGTGGGCGATGGTGAGGCCGGGGCAGGACGCCTTTACACGCCAGATCGCGTTTGAGAACCTTGGCGCGTTCGTCGGCACGGGCACGGGCATGTTGCTCGCCGCTAAAGCGATGGGCGCGGATATAGAAGTTGACCCCCGATCATCTGACTTCGGCAAGATGCGCTTCGGCAACACACGCATCGATTTCTGGGGTGGCTTCCAGCCGATCGCGCGGTACATCGCGCAATTGGCGACGGCAGAACGCAAGGAATTGTTTACGGGCGATAAGGTGCCCGTATATCCGGGCACGACGGCATTGCGGTTCTTCCGCTCCAAACTCGCCCCTGGCGGGTCGATGATCTACGACTATACCGTTGGCGAGGGAAAGACCTACAACGGCGACGACGTGTTCTTCAAGGAACCGGGATGGCAGTCGGCGTGGAGCGACTTCGGAGAGCGCATCCTGCCCCTGTCGATCCAGGACGCCATCGAGGGTTACCGCACAGGCGGCGCGTTCGGTGCTGCCGCTGGTGGTGGGGTGTCAGCAGTGGGCGGCGGCATCAGTTCGTTCGAGGCGAGCGAACGTCAAAAGAAAGAGATCGCGGATACCCAGATCGAACGCGAGTTGGCCGACGCGGGCTTCCCCGACGTGGGGCGTGACTTCGAGAGCAACGCCGAGATGCGCGTTGTCGTCGCGCAGCGGTTCAACATCGACGCGGAGCAGGCGCGGAAGTTCGACTCGCTCGACGAGATGCGCGAGTTCCTGTACGAACGCGACGTGCCGATCGTCGCGAAGGCCAGGGGCGTCTCAGAGGCCATCGCAAAGCAGTTGGTCTCACAAGGCATCACCAACGCCCTGCGTCCGATCTACGACAACGCGCAGAAGGCGCGGCTGGAGTGGATGCGGAACAATCCCGACGACGCCAAGAAGGCGGCAGAGGCGGGGCTGCTGGGCGACCTTAGCAAAGATGAGCGGGAGATACTGGGGATCGACTAGCGTTCGGTGCAGACGCCGCCGTATGCCTCGGCCATCGGGCTGCCGCACGACCAGACGCCGCTACACGACAGCAGCAATGACCCGACGATGAACAGGGCCAGTAGCCCCATCTTGATCCGGTTCCACATCCCACCGATTCTCCGCTTCCGCTCCCTGAGCCGTCAACCGGCGATGTCAAGCACGACCAACAAAACGCACGCCTATTGACGAGCGTGATAGATGCGGCCATAATCCACCCGAACGGGTGATAGAGTACGTCTATCACGCGAAGGAGGCGTATGGTCACGCAGACTGAGACCCGCACTGAGACTCCGGTAGACCCAGAACCGCCGCAGGTGGAGACCGAGACTCCAACTCCTACTGAAACAGTAGGGGATGAGAGTGCTGCTCCCGAAGCGGAGGCTGCTGCTCCCGAAGTCCCGCAAGTAGAGGTCACGGAACCCGAAAAGCCGGACTACATCACCCGCGAGGAGTGGGAGAAGGAGCGTCAGGCGATCGCCCGCGACGCCCGTGAACAAGAGCGGCGTAGACGGCAGACCGAGAACGCCCGCAAGGCCCATCAGGAGCAGCGTGACCGGGAGGAGCAGCAAGAGGCTGTTGACACCATCCGCGCCGCTCTCGTCTCCCAGGGCATCGACCCGCAGATCGTCACCGAGGAAGGCGTCCAGCGCACGGTCGATCGGCTGGCAAGGAAGAAGGCAGACCGCATGGCTGCCGAAGCCTTGCAGACCATCGAGCCGGCCTGGGACTACCTCACAGGCGTCGAAGCGGACCTGGACGAACAGGCAGCAGGGGCGGCGAAGCTCCTCTACCCCCGCCTGCAAGCGCTGGTCAACCAGATCAAGCCCCAGATCGAAGCCGAGGCCCGCAAGGGCTACATCGCCGAGTCCGACCTTCCGCAGAGGGTGGAAGCGGAGATCGCCCGCCGCAAGGCCAAAGCGCGGGAGGGGCAAGAAGAACTCAAGCGGCCCGAAGGCCAGCCTTCGGTCAGCGACACGAGCACAGTGGCCGAACGCCTCGACCGCATCGGCACGTCGCGGGAAACCCCCGCCGACCGCCAGTGGTGGAACGAGCGCGAGAAGGCGCGAGGACGAGGATAATCAATGGCACAGATCAACCACCCCGGGAACGCCCTCAACGGGGCAACGATTCCCTCCAACGTAGGCAACTACCTGCGGCTGATGATCGCCACCGCGCGGAACACGCCGCAGGCCGAAGGCAACCTCACGCAGTTGTTCCAGAACGACCCCCTGCCCAACCACATGGGCACCAGTTGGAACTCCACGAAGTTCGGCACCTTGCAGGCGTTCAGCTTGCAGGCCGGCGTCGATATGACGCAGCAGCAAGCCCTCACCGGCACGAACGTCTCCGTCACGCCGGGCGAGGTCGGCGTCCAGATCGTCCTCACCCGCAAGGGCGTGGCGCAGTGGAACGAAGACACCGCTGAGCGGGCGGGCGTGGCGATGCGGAACGCGATGGACCGCAAGAAGGACACCGACATCGGCGGCCTGTTCAGCGGGTTCTCCCGGCGCGTGGGCGCGGCGGCGGCGGTGTTCTCGCTCGGCCACATCGGCGCGGGCATCTCCCGGCTGGCGGGCGGCGCGAACACCACCGGCACGGCGATCGTGGCGGGCAATGGCTACGACGTGAACGACGGACCGTTCCTGTTCGTGGCGCGGCCTGAGTCCGTCCACCACCTGCTCCGGTCGATCGTGGGCGGGCCGATGGCCTCCGCCCCGACGGTCGGCACCACGTCTCCGGGCATCGAAGGCTCAGGCTTGAGCCAGGAGTTCGCCCGTCGCGGCCAGTCGAAGTCGCTTGGCGAGATCGGCGGCGCGCAGGGCTACCGCAACGCCAACCTGGCGAAGGACTCGTCCGATGACGTGTCGGGCTTCATCGGCGAGAAGGGCGCAATCGTCTACGTCCCGATGGAGTACGAGGGGTTGGGCGCGGGCATGAAGGACCCCGACGTTTCCCTGCGTGCGTTCGAGGTGAACATGGTCGAGGACTACGGGTTCGCCGAACTCGACGACAACAAGGGCGTCGAGCTTCTTCTGGATGCGACTCCCGCAACCAGCTAGTAATCCCTTCGCCCGTTAGACGGCGATCAGTGCCTCCCGTTAGACGGAGGCAGGAGAAAAGAGAACAATGGGACTCCCAAACATCGCGTTCGGCGGCAACGGCTCGCAGTTTGTTGTGGGCACCGCCAAGACCTCGCCGCTCGGCACGCTCATGCAGTTTGCCGATGGCAGGCAGTACCGGTTCGGCAAGGCTGAGGGCACGCAGATCGCCACCGCCAAGCTCTGCCAGCAGACCCTCAACGACGCCAACTTTGACGAGCTGGTCGTCCCGACCGCCCGCGCCATTGGCGACACCACGATCACGCTCACGACCGGCTCGACGGCGGTGGGCAAGGACGACCTCGTGGACGGCTGGATCAACGTCGAGGACGACGCCGGCGAGGGCTACCTGTACTCGGTGCAGTCCAACGACGCCGCCGCGACCACTTCCACGCTGACGGTGCGGCTGAACGAGCCGCTTCAGGTGGCGTGGACGACCTCGACCACGGTGGGCATCTTCCGCTCGCCGTACTCGGCGGTGATCGTCCACCCCTCTCCGGCGACGGCCATGCTGTGCGGCGTGACGCCGCGCGTCATCCCCGCCTCGAACTACGGCTGGTTCCAGGTGTGGGGGCCGGCGTCGGTGACGATTGAGGGCACGGTCGTGATCAACGAGCGCGTGATCGACTCCGCTTCCGCGGACGGCGCGGTGGCGCCCACGGCGAGCACGGCGGCGGGCGAGGAGAACTACGTCGGCGTGGTCATGGAAGTGGCCGCGACGACGGAGCAGGGCATCATCTGGCTGAAGATCGCGTAAATGAGCGGGCCGAACTACGACGTGACGCGCGTACAGGGTGGCTATCGAATCATGGAGGCAGGGCAACAGCCTCCGGGAATGTTCGTTGGCGACGACTGGCTCCGTGACGCCGGGTTCGGCCCGCTCTCCCGCTCCAACATCGAGGCGGTGATCAACGCGACGCTCTACAACGCGCAGAAGAACCCGATCACCAGGTTCAACCCGAAGGACCTCGGCCACCTGCCACGGCCGCGCAGCTTTGCCGTGGACGGGTTGCGGGATAGCGGATTGGTGATCGCAAAACGATGAAGATCGAAAAACTCGTCTCGGCGGAAGTCAACAAGCTGGGCCTGGATTTGCGGGCGGTCGTGGACGGCAAGGAAGCCCAGATCGTGATCTCTCGCGGTCTGTTGAACCGGCTGTTCAGCAGCATGGAACCCGTGGAGATGGAACTGTCGTGACGAGCGACGAGATCATCGGCAAGTTGCACCGTGCCTGCACGCAGATTCGGCTTGCGATCGCGGTGTATGAGAAGGAAGTGCCGCCGCAGGAGTCCACCACCGAGCGGCTGGCCGAGGCGATGCGACTCGTCGCCGAAGTACGTGAGGAGATCGATGACTGACAGGAAGAAGGAAGCCGTCAAGGAAGCTGTCGAGGAGACCGCCGTCGAACTCACTGACGACGAAAAAAACGAGGCCGTGCGCCAGGAAGCCAAGCGCAGGGCGGCGGCACTCCGGGCGGGCGAGAAGATCGAGGGATGACGCTCATCCTCGTCAAGCGGCCCGGCGGACGGATTCGCTATGCGCGGGAGACGTTCGTCAACGCCGAACGGGTGCTGAACGTCGTGCGCGAGTACGAGGATGGCGTGGTGACGGACGAGTGGGTGCCGATGCCCGCGTCCAACAGGCCGCTGCTGTTCATCCCGAACGACGCGGGCGACCTCGACGAGTCCTACCTGAAGGACATCGTGCAGTCGTTCTATGGCAGGGAACCCGCCGAGCGGTTGAACAAGCCCAACATCACCACGCTCTACCACGAGATGAACGAGCGGCGGGCGCGAGAGTTCAAAGGGCTGACCGTCCATGCGGTCACACACGTCCCACCGGGGCGCAGAAAGAGGAAGTCTGATGGTAACTGACACCGCAGCAGAAGTCGCCGAAGCGTTAGGCGTCCCATCCGAGGAACTGGCGGCGATGCAGCCGCAGGCGATGCCGGACGGGATTCCGGGCGGCGGCACGTTCACCTACCAGGTGTCCGACCCCGACAAGGAGTCGTGGCGGCCTGCGTGGCGGCTGGAAGTCGGCAGAGACGGGCTGGAGTACGGCAAGCCGATGAAGCTGCCGAAAGACCCGCAGGCGCTCGCCCGGTATCTGGCGAAGAAGCGGCTCGACGGCGGCAGGCTGTTCACGCTGACGATGCCGGCGCGGATCGCGCCGCACGGCCAGTTCGAGTGCTTCGTCGCCCCCGATTTGTGCAAGAAGCGGGCGCCGACGAAGGGTGCGCTCCTCGACCACATGGAGGGATGCCATCCCGCCGAGAGCAGGCACTACGCCGCGTTCATCAAGGAGATCAGGGACTCCATCGCGGCGGAGAACCCGGCGCTGGCGAAGATGGTGCGGCAGATCGCCCAGACGCCCGACAACGCGCCGCTGGCGGTGCCGGACGCCGTGCGCGAGGAGTACGACGCCACGGTGCCGGTGATCCTTCCGGCGCAGGAGACACAGGTCTACAGCGTGTCGTTCGTCTGCCAGGTCGAAGGCTGCAAGCATGGGCCGGACGGCGGGCCGTGGCAGCCCAGGCCCGGTGTTTCCAAGCCGGAGTTCGCACGCCAGATGCACATCCGCGCCAAGCACCCGGAGGTCTACGGCGATGATGCCTGATTCCAACGCCTTGAAGGTGATCAACATCACGGCGGACACCGACGCCATCGTGACGGGCGGCGGCTACTACTTCGGGTGTCGCGTGACCACGGACGGCACGAACGCGGCGCGTGCGGAGGTCAAAGACTCGCTCACCAACGGCAGCGGCACGGCCATCGACGACGTGAAGGGACCGGCGTCACTGGCGACCAGCATCGGAGGGATGAACCCGTTTGGCGTGCGGTTTGCGACAGGGCTGTCCGTCAACATCACGACGGTCGGCAGCGTCACCATCTGGTACATCCCGACGGGAGCGTAAATGCCAGCCACGGTAACGCTGCGACAAATCCTGATCGAACTCGTCGAACGCTACGCCCTCGGCAGGGTGATCCCCGTCTCGTCGAACACGACGACCACGTTCACGCTGACGACGACGGGATCGCCGGAGCTGCGGGGGCCGTTCACAGGACTGGCGATCCCCGTCGGCTCGCCCGTCATCTGCACGGTCGAGACTACAGGAACGTCCGCGTTGGGCAACCGCACGTTTGTCTCCAACTGGGCTCCCTCCACCGGCGTTCTCACCGTATCACCGGCCGTCGGTGATACGGACGTGACGGAGATCATCGTCCTCGACCCCGAGATCAAGGACGCCGACCGGCTTCTGGAAGCCGTCAACCGCGCCCTGCTGAACAGGCTCGGCAGGTGGGAACTGCGCCCGCTGACGTTCGTGCCTGACGGCGACCTTCAGGGCGCGACGGTGACGGACTACTGGACGGCAGCGGCCAACGGCACCGCCGCCTACGCGACAGCGCAAATCTTCCCCGCAGGGTCGGCGGCAGCCGCTTCCGGCCAGGTGGGGGTGAGCAGGCTCGTCCAGCTCACCACGGCCGGCGGCGCGTCAACGCTCACCGGCAACGGGATCAGGGTTCCGGTGAGCACGCAGCAAAGAACCTGGTACTTCCTTACCGCCATCCGGCTCGTGTCCGGCACGGGCACGGCGGAGTTCAAGGTCAGGGACAACACCAATTCCGCCGACATCACCCTGCAAGTCATGCGGGGCAACGACACGAACACCCTGACCGTGACGGCGCTTGGCGACTTCCTGATCTGCGAAGGGACGTTGCAGGTTCCGGCGACGTGCGCGGAGATCGCGCCGCGGCTCAGCCTGTCGGCGACGGGCATGGTGGCGCAGATGGCCCCGGTGATCATGTTTCCCGAGGGCGCCGTCAACTTCCCGTTGCCCAACCGCATCGAGTCGGTGGAGCAGGTGGGCAACTTCTTCACCAGCCTTGCGCTGCGGTCTCCGGGCAGCTTCTACGACATGGCGATCTGGGAAGACCCGGTTGTCCACAGGATTCACGACTACGGCGACCACCGCACGGTGACGTTCGACTCGCTGATCATCCATCCGCTGTGGTTCGAGGAGTACGTGAACGGCTCAGCCCTGTCCGCCATGACGGATACGACGACGTTTCCGCTGGACAGGATCGTGAAGTGGGCGAAGGCCGAGTACGAGTTGCTGAGGATGGAGCGGGTCTCGAAAGGCCACAACGGCACGGCGGAGTCGCAGTCGAAGGTCAGGGGCGCGGAGCGGCTTGCCGCCCGCGCGCTGCGCGCCGCGCAAGGCTCCGGCTACGAGCCGCGCCTGAAGAACATCGTAGGACGCCGCTGAGGAAGCGGAGCCGGAGCGCTGAGGAGGCGAGATGGCAAAAGACCTGCAATACCCATCTCGTTTCGGCGCCCCCGGCTCGATAAACGCATACACGCTTGACGGCGGCTTCACGCCGCAGTCCACGCACTTCCTGCTCACGCATCCGGCAACGTCGTATTCACCCACGACCGACCGGCTCCATTACTACGCCGCCGCGCTGGAGACGAAAGCGCCCGCGGGCACAGGCGGCCAGCCGCGCCAGTATGCGGCGGTGGCGCGTTCGATCTTCCGGCTCGACTCCGGGACGATCACCGACGACCTCGTGAACTTCCAGTCCACCAACGACGCCTTCAACGACGTGGTGCAGGGCGCGGTGATCTTCGACATCCCTTCCATCACCGACGTGACCTCGTTCACGCAGGGCACGGCGGGGCTGATCGTGGCGTTCGGTTCAGGCAATCCCGACCCCGGCTCCGGCAGGACGGGGTTCTTCGGGGTTTACTACCGCTCGCTCTCGACGGACTCGGCGCCGTGGGCCGTCAACGGCGACGCCAGCCGCTCGACGGAGACGACGAAGGGCACCACCTACCTGACGTGCTGGCAGATGGTGAAGGCCGGGCCAGACCTCTACGCGGCATGCGACGCGGGGGTCGCGGGGGCGCTGGGCGATTACCGGGTGAGCAAGTGCCCTGCTGGCAACAACCCGATCCTGGTCGCCAGTTGGGGCAACGGCATCGAAGTGGGCAGCCCGGAATGGATCGTCAACGGGTTAGCGGCCATCGGCGATGCGCCCGTAGCCGGCAAGGCGGACGGACTGTACTACTGGAACGGGCAGACCCGCCGCTACGAAAACGTCCTCAAGCACTTCGAGATCACGCCTCATGCGCTGAACGGCAAGGTCACGGCCTCGGTGCAGGATGGGGTCGTCTACACCACCTTCGACGGCGGGGCGTTCCTGTTCGACGGCGTGTCCACGACGGAGATTTCGCCCTACAAGCTCTGGAAGATGCTGGGGAAGGACGTGCCTTCTTCGAGGATCACCGCCGTCGCGGACAGGGGCGACAGCATCATCATGGTGCCGGAAGTCGGCTACCAGACCACCCAGCAAGGGCTACAGGTGAGAGTCGTGTCGGCGGCGCTCGCGGCCACCGATGTGACGGCGGACGTGATCGACGGCTCCCTTGCCACGGGCACGGGCACGGCCCTTGACTCGCTGGCGTCAGGCTCGTTCATCGACGTGTGGGCACCCATTCCCTTCGAGGCGGTGCAGTTCCACGTCACCCGTTCGCCCAACTCCACTGCCGCCACGGTGTTCGATCAGGTGCTGTACTCCTCCGCGAATGACACCTTTACCGCGTACGCGGGCTTCCGCGACGGCACCCGCCTCACAGGCAAAGGAAGCGACGCCACGGCGGGCGGGTCGCTGAGCTATGTCGCCTTTCCGCCGTCCGCGAGCGCGGGGCTGATCATCCCCACCGACGTAAACGCGGGCGCGTTGATGCAGGCGGTGACGTTCAACTACGCCTCGGGCACGGACATCTCCACGCCCATGTACGGCATGCGATTCCGCACGTCCGGCATCATGGACGCGGACGTGGAGACCGACGAGATCGAGATCGTGCCGTTCCGGCCCGGACTCCCCAACGAGACGCTGCTTACGGCCACGACCAACTTCACCCCGCGCTACAGGTCGAACATGGTGCAGCGCGTCTACTCGCTCCGGCGCAAGGGAAGCCAGTTCGTCCCGCACGAGATCACCGCGATGAACACCTATGGCGCGACGTGGGCGGTGTCAGCTCACGCGGGCAGGTTAGGGCAGCCATCGGGCGGGCAGAACATGGGCCAGCCCCTCATCTTCTGGGGGCGGTACACCACGGCCGCGCTCTCGGAAGGCCCGACGCGCAACCCGTCCAAAGACCTCTACCAGATCACCGTCCAGCATTCTTCCACGAAGCCCGGCCCGGTCTGGCAGTTCCTCTACGACTGGGATGCCGGGGACAGGACGCGCATGAAGCGGATCGAGCGGGTGCTGATTGACACGCTCTTTCTCGAGCCTACGGACGCGTGGGAGGCGTTCTTTCAGTACGACCAGCGCGACATCGTGAAGGTCGGCTACGGCAAGGGGGGTCCGATCGTCTTTGACCCGCCGCAGACCGCCGTGCGGCTGATGCAGGGATGGATCGTCTTGCAGCGCGGTCAGGTGACGAACGAACGCGCCCCGCAGCTCCTTGAGCCTGTCAAGTTGTTCTACGAGTTCGAGGACGACATCCAGGCCGTGCAGGATACGGCGCGGCCTACGCCGTTGGTGGCCGGATGAACGATCAAGAGAAGCAAGAACTTGCCGAGGACATCGCGCAGCGCCTCGTGACGACGGGCGCGATCCGCGACCTCCTGCCGATGCTGGACGAGCAGAGCGTCGCCGACCTCGCCGCGCGCACCTCACCGTACATGTGGGCGAACATCCCGATCAACGCGCTCAGGAAGATCAAGCGCGCCGCCCCGATCCGGGTGCTGGTGGACGGCGAGGATGTGGACGTAGACGACAGCGGCGCGGGCGTCGGCCATGCTGGCCCGACCCTTCCCGACATCGTGAACTTCATCGGCGCCACCGGCTACCTGACGGCGGGCGACGGCAGGCAGGTGAACATCCGCGCTGGCGGCGGTGGCGCGGACTGCATGTTCGACTATCTCGTAAGCCCGTGCTTCGCCACCGACCTGCCGAACTTCACCGAAGGCCAGACCTTCACCTCCCTGTCCGGCTGCACGTTCAAGGGCTACTCGACCGTGCAGGGCATGTATACGGCAGCGGCGGGCCAGGGGCATACGACCGCGTTTATTTGCGGCGGGACGTACAGCGAGAGCCCCACCATCAACCTCACCGGCGCCGATGATCGTCTGTGGGTCTTTGGAGCAGGTTCGCGGCGGACGGTTATCGAAGGCACGCACACGCTCACCGATGTCGGCTCGGGGATGTTCTACCAGAACGTCGGTTTCGGCTCCGCGTCGTTGACGTACCGCACGACGGATATTTTCACGTCTGGCGCGATCAACCCCGACATCGACTTCGCGCACTGCTGGCTGGCGGGACGCTTCAGTTGTGACGCGACGACATTTCGATTCGTCGATTGCGACTTCAACCACGGCTTCATCTGGCACACGCAGGCCGTCGATCAGGTCATCTGTGAAGGCTGCATGTTCGGCGACAATGAGTTCAACTCTATCAACCTCTCTGTTTCGGGGGACTTCCGTTTCGAGGGCGGGCAACTCAACCGGGGGGTGCTCATCAACGGGAACTCGATTTCGGGACGGTTCACTGCCATCAAGTTCGGCACGTCGGGTGTCACTGCGACGTGGCTCAAGTTCACGGGGGGCATGGTAGGACGGTGGGTTGTTTCCAATTGCCAGTTCGATAGCCCTGCTGATGCGACTGGTTCGATCTACTTCGAGAACGTGAGCGGCAGTTTTGAGATCGCGGTGATCGGCAATCGCTTCACCACCGGATCGTCGAAGCCCATGATCACTTCGGCGGATGCCTCCGTGATGGCCATCATCATCGGCAATGTGTTCCAGAGGGACGGCGCTGGCAATCACGTCGAAGACTACGGCGGCGTGTCGATCAGCGGCAGCTTCACAGATTCCGTGTTCGGGCCGAACTATCCATCGACGGCCCAGTACGACATCACCGGCTCCAACAACATCTTCTTCCCGGTGTCGTCGGCCGTGGGCTCGTCGGCGCCGTCCAACACGCACACGCTGCTCGACGGCCTGGAGCACGCGGACACGCTGGCGGGGACGGTCGTGCGGGGCGACATCCCCGTCGGCAACGCGACGCCGAAGTGGGCGCGCTTGCCGATCGGCGCGGCGGGTACCGTGCTGCGGTCGGACGGCACCGATCCCGCATGGACGACGCTCTACAGCCTGCACACCTACTTCAACGCGCCGGACGCCAACGTGGGCGACGTGGTGACGGCGGGCGACGCGCAGGGGCTCATCCTCCACTCCGGGCCTGCGGCGGAGACGGCGATCAGGCTGCGGGTAGACGCCGAGACCGCGCCGGGCGCGTCGGGGCTGCCGGTGACGTGGCAGTACGGCGACACCGACGACCTGGACACGGTGGCGAGCTGGACGACGATCGCGACGGTCACGCTGTCGTCAGAGAAGTCAACATCGACGACGACGATGACGAACGCGACGATCCCGGCGGCGCGGCTGATGCGGACCAACTACGGGACGATCGTCGGCTCGCCGGAGGACGTGACGACCAGCCTCGAAGCGAAGCGGCCGTTGTCGACGTGAGGGACGGAATGGACGAGCAGCAGCGGGACGAGCTGGCGCGGGCGGCGGGCATCGAGGAAGGCCGCGAGCAGGCGCGGGCGGAACTGCGTGCGGAGCTGGCGGCCGCGCACGAGGCGCTGCGCGAGTCGTACAGGCAGGGCATCGAGGACGCGGGGACGTGCGGCGCGAGGGCGGATGGCGTCGAGATCGCGGGCGTGCAGGTCGTCTGCGGCCGCGCGGCGGGGCATCCGCTGGGGCCGTACGACCGGCACAAGGCCGTCTACGGCGAGCCGCACGTCGCGGTCGTGTGGAACGAGCCGGAGGGGGGCCGATGGCTGTAGACCTGCTGCCGAAGCGCGACATCGTTGAGCAGATAATCCCGGTCGATGCTGCATCGGCGGCGGTGAACGTCGGCGCGTCCTGGGCGTGGGGGTCGTGGTTCCAGGTTGTCGCGAGCTGCCCGAACGATTTTGTTCTCGTGGGCATCATGGCCTACGAGATCGTCTCATCGACGGCGACGCCGAACGTCGTCATATACCAGTTGGAGATCGGCACCGGCGCGGCCGCCGCAGAGTCGACGATCGCCGCCGTCGGCAGTGGACTTCTCGCAACCGCCTCCGGGTCGGCTGAGACGAAGAACACCATCCACGACA
>Ga0209520_10001524_pt1 | contig 13216 bp, 13 predicted proteins | sample Rifsed16ft1_FD_184009 | JGI IMG/M metagenome (GOLD analysis project Ga0209520, IMG submission 184009) | Soil microbial communities from Rifle, Colorado, USA - sediment 16ft 1 (version 2) | ecosystem: Environmental > Terrestrial > Deep subsurface > Rock core/Sediment | place: Rifle, Colorado...
ATTTCATCGACGATGTGGCTGGTGGGCTGCTGGGCCATCCAAGCGGAATATAACGACACCGGCATCCGGCATGAATGAAACGGGGGCTCGTGAGAGCCCCCGTGTTGCATTGCAGCGTGACCGCGACGTCGTCTAGAGCGTGTACCGCGCCGACAGCTGAATCTGGTAAGAGTTGAACGGCGACGTGGTGCTGACGTAGCGGTTGGTGACCTCAGTGGGATTGAACGTGAACCGGTGCTGCTGCGCCGCCACGTCGTACGACCGGGCCTGCAGGATGCCGTAATCGAAGAAGATGATCCGGCCCGTGCTCTTGATCTGGCCCCAATCATCGTTGAGGAGATTGAGCACGTTGAAGATGCCGAGCTCGAGCGACACGGCGTTGTTGTTCCCGAATCGTGGGAGCGATTGCCGCAACGTAAGGTTCAGGAAGTTCTGCCACGGCTGACGGCAGGAGTTCCGCTCCATGATGCCGCCGCGCTGCGCGGCCAGGCACGGCTCGCCGGCGATATACTGGTTGAGCGCCGCCGCCTGCTCCGCGGGCGTAGCCACCACCGCGCCCGCGGGGTCGGTGAGGTTGACGAACGTCATCTCGGCAGCGGCGTCGTTCGGGATATAGATCGGATCGTTGGTGTTGCTGCCGTCCGCGTTCAAGTCGCCGCGGCCCCCCGCACCACCCGCGATGAGCGTGTACGGCTGGCCGGACTGCCCCACCCAACTGAGCGACAGATCCGTTTGCGCGGCGCTCCAGGGGAACGTGTACGTGACCCCTGCGACCACCCGGTGCGGCCGGGAGAAGCTGGAGACGGTGGCCTCATCCTGCAGCTGGTCAGTGGAATACACCCGGCCGAAGCGCCAGTTGGAAATGGCGCGGCTGGACGTAAAGCTCTGCACATCGTAGGCCCGGGAGTAGGTGTAACCCAGGTTGCCTTCCCAACTGCCGCTGAACCGCTTCTGAAGCTGTCCCGTCAGGCTCCAGGAGTCGTTCTGGTTCGTGTTCCGAAGCTCGAAGACCCCGCCGTTGAACGACGGTCCGTAGAGCGTCAGATCCATGTAGCTCGGCGTGCTGACCCCGGAGCCCGGGAACGTGCCGTACATGACCCGGCCGTTGGCGTCGGTGCCCACGGATGGATTGAGGTTCCGGTTCACGATGAAGAAGTCGTTGATGCCCTTGGTGTAGATGAACTCCGCCGTGGCCGCCACGTTGCCCGGCAGACGCCGGTCCACCCCGAGGTTGGCGCGGAGCACCTGCGGGAACTTGGTGTCGGCGGCAATGATGTTCACTTCACCGATCGTGGTCCCCGCGGCGATCCCGGTGCCGTCGGCGCATTGGAGCGGCCCGCCCAACCTGGTATCGAACGCCGGCACGTTGCCGCCGGTGCACGTGATCCGCCCCAGCTTGGTACCATTGTTCGAATACGCGTTGGAGTACCAGACGTAGGCCGGCGCGCCCGTGAAGATCCCGGCGCCACCCCGGATCTGCGTCTCTCGGTTCCCGAGGTCCACGTTGAACCCCAGCCGAGGCGACAGCAGCAGCTGGCCGCTCGGCACCTCCGTATTGAAGCCGTCGGACGCAACCCGCGGATCGTAGGTGGGCTGGTCAAAGAACATGGGCACGTCCAGGCGAAGGCCGGCCGTCACCGACACCTGCGGACCGAGATGGAACTGGTCCTGCATGTAGGCGCCGAGAATCCCGGCGGTGAACGTCGCCGCGATGCCGCCGCCCAGATCCCCTGCAGATTCATACTGCTCCACCACGCCGTTCTGGAAGTCCGCCAGGTCGTCGAAGGTCCACACGCCGTAGGAGCTTTGGGCGAACAGGTTACGGACTTTGTACAGCTCGTTGCGGGTCCCCAGTGTGATCCGGTGGTTGCTGCCCACCGGAATGGTGAAGTTGTCGGTCAGCTCCCAGATGTCCTGATCCAGCTCATTGCCCTGCGAGAACCGCTCGGAGCCGGACTGGAGGGAATACAGACCTGAGCCGTCCGCCGCGGTGAAGTTCTGCACGATGATCAGGGGCGCCGTGACGTCCGGGGTGCGCTTGTCGCGAATCCGGTTCAAGCTGAACAACAGTTCGTTCGACGCCCCACTCGCCAGACTAGTGAAGAACTGCAGCGATGGGTTGTGGGTCTGGCTCTTGAAGTGGTAGCTGGTGCTACTGAGGTCGAAGGTGGTCCCGGTACTCCGGTTGAAGATGTCGTCCTGCGCCGTATTGAAGATGTAGCGGAACACCAAACGACTCGTGCCGCTCAGCTCGTAGTCGACCCTCGCGAGGAGGTTGTTGAGCGGGTTCGTATTGGTGATGAGCCCACCGATGCCGGTCGCGGGCACCCCGTAGGCCCCCAGCGCCGCGTTGAACGCATCGATGTCGGCCTGGGAAGCCCTTACCGTGCCCAGGCTGACCGGCTGCCCCACGTACGGACCCCCGGCGGGCGTGGAGCGGCGGCGGAACTCTCCATTCAGGAAGAAGTGGGTCTTGTCCCGCTGAATGGGGCCGCCGACGGACGCACCGAATTGGTGCTGCCGGAAATCCGTCAGCCCCAGCGGATCGCCCGCCAGGCCCTGATTGCGGAAATACCAAAACGCCGAACCGTGGAGCTCGTTGGTGCCGCTCTTGGTCACGGCGTTGATCAGGGCGCCCGTGAAGTTGCCCTGGCGTACGTCGTAGGGCGCGAGGAGCACCTCGTATTCCTTCACCGCTTCCAGGCCCACGGCACGCCCACCAGCCTGGCCACCGGTCTGGCCCGTGCGCCCCAGGCCGAACCGATCGTTCACGGTGGAGCCGTCCACTTGAATGGTGTTGAATCGGTTGTTCTGGCCCGACACCGACACGCCGCCCTCATCCCGCTCGGCCACCTGAGGCGTCAGCCGCACGAAATCCTGAAAGTCGCGGTCCAGGGTCGGCAACCGCCGGAGTGAGGAATCCGTGAAGCTCAGCGACGTTCCCTGCGCGTCCCGGCTGAACACCGGGTTCTGCTCGTCGGGCGTCACGATGATCTCGCCCAACTGGACCGCCGCCCGCGCCATGTCCACGTTCAGCTCCAGCACCTGGCCCAGGGAGAGTGTGATTCCGGTCCGCCGCACCGGCTGGAAACCGATCATCTGCGTGCTGAGCACGTATGGGCCGCCGACCGCGGCGTTTTCGATGTTGTAGTGGCCGCCGGCGCGCGACACACTCCGGAAGCGCTGCCCGGTACTGGTGTTCAGCAACACAACGGTCACGCGCTCTACCGGCGCGCCCTGCTCGTCGAGTACGCGTCCGCGCACCGAGGCCGTCGTGATGCCCTGAGCGGCGAGCGAAGTCGCCGCGACGCCAAGGCACACGACCGCCCACGACGCGCTCAGTAACGCACGAAGTGGTCTACGCATACAAACGGTATTCTCCTTCGGAGAGTTGGGTCCTGCAGGGTACCAAGGGCGCATCAAAAAGAACCCCCCGGCGGGTACCGGTCAAGTCACACCGGCATCACGCCGCCGGTTGCGCCGCTCCCACAGAAGGTAGACGGGGATGCCCGTCAGGATGACCCCGACATCCGCGAAGAACAGCACCGGTTCGGAGATCATGTAGTTCCCCAGAATGAACAGCGCGGCCAGCAGAAACAGCACCGGCACCACCGGGTAGCCCCAGGCGCGATACGGGCGTTTCAGGCCGGCATGTGTCTTCCGCAGCACGAAGGTCGCCGCCACGCCCAGCGCGTAGAACGGCCAGATCCCAATGATGAATTGATCCGCCAGCTCGGCGAACTCCCGGATCGACACGTAGATGATGCCGAGGATCCCCGCCAACACAATGCTGGCGTACGGCGTCGCGAAGCGCGGGTGCACTTCCGCCAGCCGCCGGAAGAACAACCGGTCCTCCGCCATGGCGTAAAAGATCCGCGGGCCCACCATCATGGACCCGTTGAGCGAGCCGAAGGCGCTCACCATCACCGCCGCCGACACGAAGGCCACGCCCGCGGCGCCCAGGATGCGCTGCGCCGCGTCCGCCGCGATCAGCGGTGAGCCGGGCATCTGCGCCAACGGGATCAACTTCATGTACACCGCATTGACCAAGAGGTAGAGGACGATGATGCCGGCCGTACCCAGAAACAGCGCCCGGGGCATGTTGCGTTCTGGGTCCTTCACCTCACCGGCCACGAAGGAGAGGTCGGCCCACCCATCATAGGCCCAGAGGATGGACACCAGCGCCAGGCCGAAGCCGGCCAGCGGCGCCAGCGTGGTCGCCGGCGGCACCACGGTCCGGCTCAATGCAAAGCTGGGACTCAACACGAACCCCAGGGCCACGAGCCCCAGCAGCGCGGCCACCTTGAGCACCGTGCTGACATTCTGGACCATGGCGGCCAGGTGGATTCCCCGGTAATTGACGGTCCCCACGATCACGATGAACACCGCAGCCGTGGCCTGCGCCAGCGACAGGGGCAGCCCGGCGAACGGGGCGCCGCCGTCCACGCCCAGGAGCCGCCACAGGTACTCCGCGGACACGATGGCGATGGCTCCCAGCGCCGCCGGCCGAATCACCCACAGCTCGGCCCACCCGAAGAGAAACGCGGGCCCGCGGCCAAAGGCCTCGCGGATGTACACGTAGATGCCGCCGGTGCGGGGGAAAATCGCGGCCAGCTCGGCATAGGTCAGCGCGCCGGCCAACGCCAGCACGCCGCCCAGGATCCAGCCCGCGACGAACAGCTCCGGTGTCCCGACCCGTTCCGCCACCACCGCGGGCGTCCGGAAGATCCCGCTCCCGATGGTGGTGCCCACCAGTACGGCGACGGCGCTGGCGAGACCGAGGCGGCGGGGAAGGCGCTCGCCCCAGCGGTCTGGCGCGGGAGAGGTCATGGCCGACAATGGTAACGCAGAGGCGGCAGCGGCGGCAGAAGCGACGGGATCCCGGAGGGTGTCCGGAGCCGCTTCTGCCGCCATCGCGTTGCGGCCAGCAGAACGCGGCGCGAGGTTACAGCCCATGCGCACACTCCGACTCCTCGCCCTGGTCACCGCCGCCTTCGTGTACGCGCTCATCGTGCTCGGCGCCGTGGTCCGGATCACCGGCTCGGGCATGGGCTGCGGCGACGACTGGCCGCTCTGCAACGGCCGGCTGATCCCTTCGCTCCACGACCTCCCGACCCTGGTCGAGTGGTCTCACCGCCTCGCGGCCGCCGGCGTCAGCGCGTTGGTGGTGGCGCTCGCGGCGCTGGCATGGGCCAGGCGCGGTGAGCTGGGCGTCGCCGGACGGGGCGGCGCCCTGCGACCCGCCCAGCTCGCCGCCCTGCTGCTCTTCGTTCAGGTGCTGCTGGGCGCGGTCACCGTCTGGCTGGAGTTGCCGGCGTTCGTGGTGACCGTGCACCTCGCCGCGGCGCTCGGACTCCTGGCGGCGGTCATGGTGGTGGCGATCCGGGCGTCGCGGCCCATCGGGCCGCCGCCGTCCGCGATGGCCGCGCGCGGGACGACCGCGGCGTTGGTGTTGGCCGGCATCACGCTGCTGCTGGGCGGACTCACGGCCAGCACCCACGCGGGGTTCGCGTGCCAGGGATTCCCGCTCTGCAGCGGGCGCCTGTGGCCGTCGGTCGAAAGCGGACTGGCCGAAATCCAGTGGGTGCACCGCCTGGCGGCGTACGCGCTGCTCCTTCATTTGGTGGGGCTGGCCGTGCGCTTCCGGAAGCGCGGCGAGGGTCCGATGGTCCAGCGACTCGCCTGGATCGCCCTGGCCGCCGCGTCGGTACAGGTCGTGGTGGCCGCGGTCATGGTGCTGCGGTTCCTCCCGGCGGAATGGCGCGCGCTCCACGCCGCCTTCGGGTCCGCCGTCTGGGTGGCCCTGGTCTGGCTCGGCGGCCGCGTGTACCCGTGGGCCGCGGGCCGGGTGTGGCCGCGGGACGCGTGATGCCGGGCGGCGCGGTCGAGCTGGCGCGGGAGCTGGTTCGCATCGAGTCACCCACCGGGGAAGAAGGGGAAGTCGGCGAGTACCTGGCGAGTCACCTCGCGGGGTTGGGGTACGACGTGCAGCGCCAGCAGGTGACCCCGGGCCGGTTCAACGTCTTCGCCACCCGAGGCCCGCCCGTCGTGGTGCTTTCCACCCACATGGACACGGTGCCGCCGTCGCTGCCGGTGCGCGATGACGATACCCACCTCTACGGCCGCGGCAGCGCCGACGCCAAGGGAATCATCGCCGCACAGGTCGCCGCGGCCGAGCGACTCGCCGCCCGCGGGGAACGCCGCGTAGCCCTGCTGTTGGTGGTGGGCGAGGAGCTCACCGCGGACGGGGCACAGGCCGCGGCGGCGCTCGAGCCCAAGGGCCGCTATCTCATCAACGGCGAGCCGACCGACAACCGCATGGCGCTGGGGCACAAGGGCATGCTCCGGGTGGAGCTGCACGCGCGCGGCCGCGCGGCCCATTCCGCGTATCCCGAGGAGGGAGAGTCGGCCATCGAACCCATCCTGGACGCGCTGGAACGGATTCGCCGCCTGCCGCTCCCCACCGATCCCGCGTTAGGAGACTGCACGCTCAACGTCGGCACGATCGCGGGGGGCATCAGGCCTAACGTGATTCCGGACGCTTGCCGGGCCGAGTTGATGTTCCGCACCGTGGACGCCACCGGCGAGTTGCTGGCCGCCGTTCGCGCCGCAGCCGGGGAGCGCGTGGAGGTGGTGGTGGCCCACGACGCCCCCCCGGTCACGCTCCGCGTCCTCCCCGGATTCGAATCCACGTTGGTGCGCTTCGGGACCGACGTACCGTGGCTGGCAGCCTGGGGCGAACGATTCCTGATGGGCCCGGGCTCGATCCGGGTGGCGCACACCGATCACGAGCGGGTCGCGAAACGGGAGCTGGAGCAGGCCGTGGCGCTGTACCAGCGAGCAGTGGATATGCTGCTTGCGGAGGCGGCGGGCGGACCACGTCCAGCGCGGGGCTGAGGCCCGCGTTGCGCCCTACGCGGGCAGGATCAACTCCCGCTGGATCTCCGCCGGTGTCACCACCGGCCCGTTGTCGGTGAGATACACGTTCACTTCGCTGCGAACGCCGAAATTGCCTTCCAAATAGACGCCGGGCTCCACCGAGAAGCCCACGCCCGGGAGCAGCTCGCGCGAGTCGTTGGTCTCGAAGTTGTCGATGTTGGGCCCGGAGCCGTGGAGATCGGCGTCAATGGAATGGCCGGTCCGGTGCGTGAAGTACTCGCCGTACCCCCGCTCCGTGATGAGGCCGCGGGAAGCGTCATCGAGCGAGGCGCCGGTCATCCCACCGTGAGGCCGCCACTGGGCGCGAAGCTTGTCGAGCACCGCGTCCCGGGCATCCCGGACCGCGGCCCACACGCGGGCCACCTCGTCCGGTACGATGCCGCCGGCGAATCCCATCCAGGTCTGATCCGCGAACACGGTGTCCTCCCGGGTCCGGGCCCAGAGGTCGAGCAGCACCACCTGTCCGGCCTGTAGCACGGCATCGGCGCCCTCACGCGGCTCGTAGTGCGGATTGGCGGCGTTGGCCTGGAACGCCACGATCGGCGGGTCCGGGACGATGAGCCCCGCGGCTTCCATACGCTGGCGCACCCGTGCCTGCACCTGCGCCTCGCGCGCGGACCCGGCCTGCGTCACAACCTCCGCCACGGCCTCGCGCGCGATCCGTGCGATCCGCTCGGCCGCCTTCTGGTGCTCCTCCTGATCGGTGGCGGACCAGCCGGCGGCGAACCGGCTGATCAGCGGGGCCGAGCTCACAATGGTGGCGCCGAGGCGCTCCAGCAGCTTAGCCGCGCCGGAAGGGACCCGATCGAGGTACGGCACGTCGCCGTCCGGCGAAACTTCCATGGCCACCCGGCGCCCGCGGAGCAGCAACGCCAGCTGTTGTTGCAGCTCGCGCCAGCTGCCGTACACCCGCACCTCGCCCGGGAAATCCGGTAGCACGTGCCGTTCGATTCGATGCACCAGCGCCACCGGGCCGCCGGTGGCGGGGAGCCAGACGAACACCCGCCGAGTGATGAACCCGCCGATCCCCGCGACGCGACGCGCGATGGGGTTGGCACCCTTGAAATCGTACAGCAGCCATGCGTCGAGCCCCGACGCCTTGAGGGCGCCGCTGAGGTCCTGGAGATCGATCCGCAACGCGGCCATCGTCACTCCTCTTCCGGCGGGCCCGCCCGCCAGTGGCACGCGCCGTCGCCGCGACCACGGCAGGCATCGTGCAGTAAAGCGCCGTCGAACGGCGTGAAGATACGCAACAGTTCCGCCACGGCGGAGCCGAAAAACGCGCAGGCGGCGCCGTCCGGGGTCGCCCGAAGGGCGATGGTTTCGTCCATGGTGGCCGCCTCGGTCGCACGGTCCCGGCGCAGGGCCACGCCGAACACATCCGCCGCCGCTCGCCGCGCGAGCAATCTGCCGAACCCGGCCGGCAGCATGTGGCGCAGCAGCCGGAGGGTCCCGGAACCGCGACGCGCCGCCCGGCGGGCCGCGCGGCGGCCGGCCTCCGCGTAGACCAGGCCCGCATCGGCCCGGCGACCCACCAACCGCAGCAGCGCGGCGACCTCCTCCCCGTCCACGCGCTTGTCGCTCCGCGCCAGCCGATCATAGCGCCCGATTTGGGCCACGACGGTACGGTTCATCCCCAGCCGTTTCACCACCAGCTCGTCGTGGAACTCTTCGAGGCCGTCATCCGTTGGTAGATCGAGGGCGCGCACCGCCTCGAACAGCGCCAGCGGGATGATGGCGTGCGCGCGGAAGGGGACGGCGGTGGTCACTCGGTGCGTCAGCGGCATGGCGGAAGAAGGCGCGCAAGCTAGCACGGAATCGCCCGGCCTTCCAGTGGACCCATTGCCCGGCACGAGGCGCGAGGCGATTGTAAGGGTCCTCCTCCACCACCCGGGCCCATGTCCGTCGCGAGATCGTAGCCGTGACCCTGACCACCGAGGAGCGCCGCCGGCAATTCGAGACCGAGGCGCTGCCCCATCTGGACGCGGTGTTCCGGTACGCGCACGCCCTCACGGGCGATGCGATGCGCGCGGAGGACCTGACGCAGGAGACCATGTTGAAGGCTCTTCGCGCCTGGCACCAGTTCGAGCGCGGCTCCAACGCGCGCGCCTGGCTGCTGACCATCCTCCGGAACACGTTCATCAACGAATACCGGCGCCAGCAGCACCACGGCGAGACCGTGGACCTGGCCGCCATCGAGCCCTACCACGTGTTCGAGGACGTCCAGGACGTAGATCCGGAAGGGCGTTTCTTTGCCAGCATCGTTGACGACGAGGTCCTCCACGCCATCCGGGCGTTACCCGAGGAGTTCCGCGACGTCCTGTTGCTGAGCGACGTCGAGGGCTTCCCCTACGCGGACATCGCCCAGATGCTCGACCTGCCCATCGGGACCGTGAAGTCGCGGCTGTTCCGTGCGCGGCATGCCCTGCAGCACACATTGTACGACTACGCCGTGGAGATGGGTTACGTGAAGCGGAGGACCTCGTGAGCGACGCGCCACACTCCCTGGATTGCCGCGAGGCCATCGAGCGCCTCTACGAGTACCTGGATCAGGAGCTCACACCCGACGTCCGCCAGGAGGTGGAGCGGCACCTCCGGATGTGCGGCAAGTGCCACCAGCACTTCGAGTTTGAACAGGCCTTCCTGCGCTTCCTCGAGGCCCGCGCCCGCGGCCGTGGTGCCGGTCCGGAGGTCAAGCGGCGGGTTCTCGAGCAGCTGTTCGGCACGGAGGACAGGTGAACCTCCGCTGGCTGACCACCCGGGGCGCGGCGGCGGCCGTGGTCGTCGGCGCGCTGGTGGTCTGGGGAGCCGGGGTCAGGGGCCTGGCGCTGCTCACGCTGTTCTTCCTGTCGGGGAGCCTGCTCACCGCGTGGAATGAGCGGCATCCCCTCCGTAACGCACGCCAGGTCATCGCGAACGGCGGCTGGGCCGCGGTGGGCGCGGTGGTCGTCCCATGGAAACCCGAGATCGGCTGGGCGATGCTGGTCGGCTCGCTGGCGACGGCGCAGGCGGACACCTGGGCCACCGAGATCGGGGCGCACGCCTCGCGCCCGCCACGACTGATCACCACCCGCCATCCGGTGCCGGCGGGGACCTCGGGCGGCGTCACCCCGCTGGGAACCCGAGCCGGCATCCTCGGCGCCGTCGCGCTGCCGGGCCTCGGCGTCCTCCTGGGCCTGCCGCTTCGCCTCGCCGCGCTCGCCGCCGTGGTGGGCGTGCTCGGGATGATGGTCGATTCGCTGCTCGGCGCCACGCTCGAGGCACGGGGGTGGCTCGACAACGACGGCGTGAACCTGGCGGCCACTTCGTTCGGCGCGCTCGCTTCCGTCGCCCTGGGCCAGGTCGTGGGCCCGTGACGTCGTCCGTCGCGCCCGCACACGACGCCGTCGTCATCGGCGCGGGCCCCGCGGGAAGCGCCACCGCGGCTCACCTCGCGTGCGCGGGCTTCGACGTGGTCCTGCTGGACCGCGCGCGGTTCCCCCGACCCAAGCCCTGCGCCGAGTATGTGAGCCCCGGGGCCGTTGATGCTTTGCACCGGCTGGGGGCGCTGGACGCCATCCTGGACGAAGGCCCGGCAAAGCTCGCGGGCATGCGTGTCGTGGGACCCGACGGACGGGGCTTCACCGGCCGTTTCCTCCGGGGCGTGGGGCTGGGCATCCCCCGCGAGCGGCTCGACCTCCACGTCGCGGTCGCCGCCCAGCGCGCCGGGGCCCAGTTCCTGCAAGGCGTCACGTGCGAGTCGCTCGCCCAGGCGCCGGGTGGGGTGCTGGTGCGTGGCCGATCCGACAGGACCCCCTTCGAGGTGCGCGCGCGAATCGCCATCGGCGCTGACGGCTTGAACTCCCGGGTGGCGCGCCAGCTTGGCCTGGCGCGTCGCCGCGGCCCAACCCGGGCGGCGTTGGTGGCGCACGCCCTGGGCATCGCCGGGATGGGAGATGTGGGCGAGATGCACGTCGGGCCGGTAGGATACGTGGGCCTGGCACCGCTGGCCGACGGCGCCACCAACGTGGCTCTGGTGGTGGATCTGACGCGAGACCGCCTCACGGCCCCGATCATCGGGGCGCTCCGGGCGCACCTGGCCCGGTTTCCCACGCTGCGCGGTAGACTTGATGAGCTCGAGATCGTGTCGCCGGTTCGGGCCGTGGGGCCGTTCGGGCGCACCACGCGGCGGGCCGCCGCGGAGCGCGTGCTGTTGGTGGGAGACGCGGCGGATTGCTACGACCCGTTCACCGGCGAGGGCGTCTACGCCGCGCTCGCGGGCGCCGAGTTGGCCGCGGGACACGCCGCACGTGCGCTCGCGACCGATCGCCTCGGCGCGGGACCCCTGGCGGGGTACGACCGCCTCCGGCGGGACGCCTTCGCCGCGAAATGGACACTGGAGCGGATGGTGAGCTGGGTGATTTCCCGGCCGTGGGCATTGGGACACGTGGCGGCTCGGATGCACCGCCGCCCCGAGCTGGCCGACCTGCTGGTGAGCGTCACCGCGCACGTCGCGCCGCCGGCGCGCGTGTTCCGGCCATCCTACGCCTGGCGCCTGGTCGCCTGAACATGGCGCCCGCCGCCGATTCCAGACAATTCCGGCAGCTGCTCGGACGATTCGCCACCGGCGTCACCGTGGTGACGGCGCTCGATGCCAGCGGGCGCCCGGCGGGCATGACGGCCAGCGCGCTCTCGTCCGTGTCGCTCGACCCCCCGCTGCTGCTGGTCTGCGTGGGCCTCCAGGCGGAGTTCCACAAGGCGATGAGCGGGGCGGCGCGGTTCGCGGTCAACGTGCTGGCCGCGGACCAGGAGCACCTGTCGCGCCAGTTCGCCGCCATCGGCGGGGATCATTTCGCCGGCGTTGCCTATCATGCGGGCCCTCACGGCCTCCCGCTGCTGGACGGCGTCGTGGCCCACGTCTGTTGCGATCGCTGGAGCCGGCACGAGGCCGGCGACCACACCGTCTTCTTTGGGCTGGTGACCGGAGGCGAGACGTTCGAGCGACCGCCGCTGCTCTACTACGGCAGCCGGTACACCACCACCGGCGACTCGTCGTGACGCTCGCGGTCTCGAGCCTGGGGCGCGAAGCGCTGGATGCGCCCGGTGCCCACCCGGCCCTGGTAGAAGCCACGCTCAGGGACATCGTCAGGGTCAACGTCGTGCTCGGCGGGCGCGCGGCCGCCGCGTTCGGGCTCGACCGCCTGCTCGACGGTGTGACCCCGGCATCGCAGCGCACCTTGCTGGATGTGGGAGCGGGGAGCGGCGACCTCGCGCGCTACCTGGTGGAGCGGGCGGCGCGCCGCGGCGTGGCGCTCGCGCCGTTGATCGTCGAGCGGCACCCGGTGGCGGCCCGGCTGTGCCGGCGGGCGGGACTGCTCGCCGCCGTGGGCGACGGCGGGCAGCTTCCGCTGGCCGATGGGTCGGTGGACATCGTGCTCGCGAGCCAGCTGCTGCACCACCTGGAGCGTCGCTCGGCGGTGACCCTGCTCCGCGAGCTGAATCGGGTGGCGCGGTTGGGCGTCATCGTCGCGGACCTGCGGCGGCACGCGGTCGCCGCTTTCGGTATCTGGCTGGCGTCGTATCCCCTGGGCCTCCACCCCGTCACCCGCCAGGATGGCGTCACATCCGTTCGCCGCGGATTCACCCGGGCCGAGCTGGAGCGGTTATTGTGCGACGCGGGCGTCGCAGGCGCCGTGTTCCGGCGCCCGGGGTATCGGCTGGTGGCGGTGTGGAGCAACGGGCCGGAGAGGCTGGAGGGGCCGCCGGAGCACCCGAGGTCGGATCGTGCGCACGGTTGACCGCATTACGATCCGCGCGCCGATCGAGCGGGTGTTCGCGGCGGCTGCGGACGTCCAGCGATGGCCCTCGTTTCTCGCCCACTATCGCTGGGTCCGCGTGTTGGAGCGGAGTGCGCAACGGGCCACGGTCGAGATGGCCGCGTGGCGGCCATTCGGCGTGGTGAAATACCCCACCTGGTGGGTGTCGGAAATGGAGGTGGTCCCGCACCAGGTGGTGCGCTACCGGCACGTTCAGGGCATCACGCGCGGCATGGCCGTAGAGTGGCGATTTCAGCCAGAGGCGGGGGGCGTGGCGGTGACCGTCGTGCATGAGTGGCCGGGCCCTCGCTGGCCGGTGATCGGTCGGCTGGCGGCGGAGTGGGTGATCGGGCCGGTGTTCATTCACGGCATTGCCTGGCGCACGCTCGCGGTCGTCAAGCGGCACCTGGAGGCGGCATGAGGGCGGTCGTCATCACCGGCGTGGGGTGCGTGACGCCCATCGGCACGGGCGTCGAGGGTTT
>Ga0209520_10001551_pt1 | contig 13091 bp, 10 predicted proteins | sample Rifsed16ft1_FD_184009 | JGI IMG/M metagenome (GOLD analysis project Ga0209520, IMG submission 184009) | Soil microbial communities from Rifle, Colorado, USA - sediment 16ft 1 (version 2) | ecosystem: Environmental > Terrestrial > Deep subsurface > Rock core/Sediment | place: Rifle, Colorado...
GCGCCGTGCCTGCCACAATGTCTTGGCCTCCTGCCTATTCCCTGCTATCCTCACATCTGTTGCGCCGTTCTCCATACATATACCTCTGATGAGGAGCGCCTCCTTCTCTATCAAATCCTTATCTCCGTCAACCTCAATCAGGAGCGCTGCCTCTATGCTGCCAGAAAGGTCCGGAGGCAGATAGCCTGCAACGCAGCCAATACTTTCTTTATCCATAAATTCCAGTGTTGAAGGAATAATCTTTGAAGAGATAATTTTTGAAACAGTATTTGCAGCATCCCTCATATCCGAAAAAACAGCAAACATGGTCTTTGTTGCCTCAGGCAAGGGAAGGAGTTTTAAGACCGCTTTTGTGACAATGCCCAGGGTACCCTCAGAACCTACAATGAGTTTTGTAAGGTCATAGCCCACAACACCCTTAGCAGTCTGCACACCTGTATTTATTATCTCGCCTGTAGGAAGCACAACCTCAAGCCCCAGGACATAGTCCTTTGTAACACCATATTTCACAGCCCTTGGCCCGCCTGCACACTCTGCAATATTGCCGCCGATGGTGCAGAACTTGAGGCTTGAAGGGTCAGGCGGATAAAACAATCCCATATTCTCCGCCTCTTCCTGAAAATCTCCTGTAACAACACCCGGCTCAACAATGGCAACAAGGTTATCAGTATCAATCTTTAAGATTTTGTTCATCCTTTCCAGGGAGACAACCACACCTCCCTCAACAGGGAGGGAACCGCCTGAAAAACCAGAACCTGCGCCCCTCGGTATTACAGGAAATGCTTCCCTATTGGCAAGCTTTAAAATAAGAGAGATTTCCTCTGCACTTTTCGGAAACACAACCGCATCAGGCAGGAATTTCTGGTTTGTCGCATCATAAGAATAGCAGATGAGGTCTTCCCTGCTGGTCGTGATATTTTCTTTGCCGGCTATATTGTTTAACTCTTTTGCAATATTCTGTGAAAGCACAACAACCTCCAAATATTTTTAAGTATAACACACCGGAGTAATGGGATAAAGTCTTTAAAAGGCTGAAAAACACCCTTGACCGCCTTAGAAAAGTGTGGTTTATTTCGGAACAGGCTCCGGGTTTAATACAATATTGCGTTGCTTCAATTAAATTAGAATCTGGACAAAATAGACCCCGCATCCCATTCATCCTAATTTATAAAATCACTGCCTATGAATGAATAGGCAAGGCGCTGTATGTTTGAACTAAATCAAAGGCTCGAAAATGATGCTGTTGAGGTTTGCCGACTGAGGCTATCGCTGGTGGTTATTCTGATTATTTTATTCTATCGGAGTTGACATATCTGGAACTTGTGCTATTAATTCACATATAATCACGAATTCAGAAGCATACAGCGAGAAATATAACCCCCACACCAAAGATTTTGCTGTGAGGGGTAAAATAAGGAGGGGAGTGCTATGCTGCTAAAATATAGATTTTGGTCTTTACTGTGCATGGTAATTTTCATGACATCTTGCGCGGGTTCGTCTCCATATATGAAGCCTTCGGCAACCATGCTGACCCCAACGAAAGAAAAGGCTGTAGTCCGTTTTATGAGGCCCTCGGGTTTTGGCTATGCCATAGATTTCAATGTATGGGATGGAGAAAAGCTTGTCGGTAATAGTTTGATTATCTTGCAGTTCCTGGGAGGCATATATTTGTCGCTGTAGCGGAAAATAAAACATTCATGGAGGCAGAACTTGAAGGAGGCAAGGTATATTATGTTATAACACAGGTGCGTATGGGCGTCTGGAAGGCAAGGGTAGGCCTTGTGGCTGTGAACAGGGGCTCTGAATTCTGGGATAAGGTGCAGGAATACGAGAGAGGATTAAATAAACTTCAATCCGACACGGAGGCTTTGAAAAAATGGGAGGATAAAGGTAAATCTAAGATAAAGGCCGTTCTAACAGAATATGACACATCGTTAAAGGCTTCAGGAAAGTGGCCCAGATTAAAACCTGAAGACGGCAGATAAGAACAATATTTTTGAAGATGTTATTGCAGGTGGTATATACCTGAGAATATTCCGGATATATTACAGCAGGTTTGCGGCGCGTTCTGCCAGGTCCGAACGCTCGCCTTTTGACAGTGTCACATGGCCTGCAATAACCTCGCCTTTGAACCTCTCCACAACATACGCCAGGCCGTTGCTTGAGGAATCTATATAGGGGTTATCTATCTGGTAAGGGTCGCCGGTAAGGATGATCTTTGTGTTGTCGCCTGCCCTTGTTATGATTGTCTTTATTTCATGTGGTGTCAGGTTCTGGGCCTCGTCAACTATCATATACTGATTTGGTATGCTCCTGCCCCTTATGTAGGTCAAAGGCTCCAGCTCCAAAATTCCCTGATTCATCAGTTCCCTGTAGCCGTGGTGCCTGCCCCTTTCCTTGCCTTTGCGTTCCATGCCAAAGAGAAGTTCAAGGTTGTCAAATATGGGCTGCATCCATGGGGTGAGCTTCTCTTCCAGATTTCCGGGCAGGTAGCCCACATCCCTTCCAAGAGGGAAAATAGGGCGGGATGCCAGGAGCCTTATATAAGCCTCTTCCTCCACTGCCTTTTTCAAACCTGCGGCAATGGCAAGAAGGGTTTTCCCTGTGCCGGCCTTTCCGGCAAGGGTGACAAGTTTTATTGAATCGTTGAGGAGGAGGTCCATGGCAAATTTTTGCTCTGCATTTTTCGGATGGATTCCCCAGACGCCTTCCTTTGGTATATTAAGCGGCACAAGGTTCTCTTTATCTTTATCAAACCTTGCAAGGGCTGTATGCTTTTGGTCGCCCTCATCCACAAGCATAATACCTTCATGTGGGTACAGGTCATTTGCCAATGGTTTAATGCCCCCATCGGCATAATAACGGTCTATCATACTTTTTGAAACTTTAAATAGCCGGAATCCCTGGTACAGTTCGCTTATATCTACCTTGTCGGATTCATAATCCCTGGCAGTAAGCCCCAGCACATCTGCCTTGATTCTCAGGTTTGTATCTTTGGTAACGAGGATAACAGGCCTTCCCCCTTTTTCCTTCAGTTCCATGGCAACAGACAATATCTGATTATCTGCCTTGTTGGACATCAGCTCCGGCGGGAGGATGTTGTTGGCCTTTGCAGTTGGTATAAAAACCCTTACAGTGCCGCCATTTTCAAGGGGCACACCTTTGTACAGTTCCCCTTTTGCCCTGAATTTGTCAAGTATCCTTGAGACCTGCCTTGCATTGCGGCCTATCTCATTGAGGTCTTTCTTGAACCTGTCCAGCTCCTCAATGGAGATTATCGGGATTACCACATCGTTGTCATCAAATGCATAGAGGGAGTTTACATCGTGAAGGAGGACATTCGTGTCCAGCACATAGTATTTTTTCATAAAGGCATTTTATGAAATTAAAATGATATGGTCAAGGGAGAATATATTTCCTCTATGGAATTCCGCGCTTCGCTCGGTTTGGCGGCATTTTCTTTTTATTCAATTTTATCTATATGAATACGCTTGAGCCGCTTTAGCATATAGGTTTTTCTGAAACGCAAAGAAAATTGAACGAATTTTGTCTACGTCCCCGAGTGATTGCTCTTGTTTCTGATTCGTTCATAATTATTTTTTCTTGTGGGCAACGCCAATCTTCCAAACGCCTTTTTCAAGAAAAGCTTCTATGGTTTGGCGATTTGCTTTATTTATCAAATTAGAGTGTGATACTTTATTCTTTTTTGCATATTCAGCAAGTGTCATGATGTGCGCACCTTCCAGATACGCAAGTCTCTTGTAATAACTATTCGTAAGCGCTTTGCCGACTATTTCCGCCATGATTTTTGTAGTACCTTTTTCATCAAATTCCTTAAATGCCTCGTAATACATTTTTCTATCAATGAATTTAATATTTACCGGCACAAAACCTTCTCGTATAAGCAAATAATTATTTATTACTCTTCCGATACGGCCATTACCATCAACAAATGGATGGATGTGTTCAAAAGTAAGATGTAGTAGCGCAATACGTTTTATAATATTTCCGTGGCTGTTTGCATAATATTGCACAAGCATTTTTTCTAATCTTTCTACTACTTCTTTTGGGTCTGGCGCTATGTGGTTCGCAACCCTAACCCACTCACCGTCCTTACGAAATCTTCCTGCGATATCATCTCGGATATTTGCTATAAGCATTTTGTGAAGCGATAGCATAACCTCGAGAGTAAGCTCTTGTTCTTTGGCTTTTGTATCGATATAAGAAACTACCCGCGCGAGGTTTTTTGCTTCAAAAATTTCTCTTTCAGTGATATATCTATCCAAATCTATCTGCAAGAGTATTTTCTCTGTTTCTTCAAGAGTAAGGGTGCTGTTCTCGATAGCATTGGAGTTATATACCTGTTCAGCAACCTCTGCTTCGCTCAATAATTTTATAAGTGATTGTTTACCGACAGACGCAATATAATACCGCTCTCTTAAGCGATTGATTGTATTAAAAATATGTAATGTCTTTGCCATAATTAAAGTATATATATTTTCACTCTTTTGTCAACATAATCGTGAATAATTGCAAAAAAACAGCGAATTTCACGGTTTTGAGCTACAACTCCCCTTTAAACGCTGTTTTCAAACCGATTTTTTCAATTCTTCAATATTGGCCAGTTTTTATTTATAAATTGCTTCGAGCTTGGCGACGATGGCGTGTTATTCGGAGAGAGATTGATAGCGAAAAAACTCCGATTGTGCGAAAAGCATTTGAACTTTACGCAACTGGCGAATATACCCTGAAAGCTGTTGCGAAAATTTTGGAGCAAGCGGGGCTAAAAAGCTACAAGGGCAATATGTTGAATTCAAAACGGCTTGATTTTTTGGCGAAAAACGGCTGGCTTCCTTATTGGGGGTTTTGCTCAAAAAATGTTCGGATTTTTACCAATTGGCGGAGAGGGGGGGATTCGAACCCCCGGTAGAGTTTTATCCCTACAACTGCTTAGCAGGCAGCTGCCTTCGGCCGCTCGGCCACCTCTCCAGGAAATGCAGTGAACAGTGATTAGTGAAGGGTATTCAGAAAAACCGCAAAAATACTAAGCAGCCACACTTTTCACTCTTTACTGTTTTTAGTGCGTCTTTATTTATACAATTAACTTAATGTATTGTCAATTATTTATAGATATTGTAATGCAGTGCATACAAAGCTGTTACCTTTTCCTCACCACCCCAATCCTGTTACAATACCTGTAAATCCTGCATTTGCTGCAAAGCGGTGAAACCGGCTTGCATATATTCTGGCCGAATGTCACCAGAAGGTCGTTTATGATAATCCAGTATCTTTTTGGAAGTTTTTTCCTAAGGGCATACTCTGTCTCCTCCGGCGTTCTGGTCTTTACATAACCCCATCGGTTGGTTATCCTGTGGACATGGGTATCAACACATATACCCGGTTTTCGGTATCCGACTGTTACAACAAGGTTTGCCGTCTTCCTTCCCACGCCCTTAAATCTTAAAAGCTCATCAATTGTATCAGGTACCTTGGAATGATACTTTTCTATCAATTCCTTGCAGATGTTTTTAATAACCTTTGCCTTGTTGCGGTAAAAACCTACCGGGTAGATGGTTTTTTCAATTTTTCTCGCAGGCAGGTTCACCATGGCTTCAGGTGTTCTTGCGAGGTTAAAAAGTCTTTCAGAGGCTGAAACTGTGGTGTTATCCTTTGTGCGCAGGCTCAGGATGCAGGAAATCAATACCATAAACGGGCTGCGGGATGTCCTGGAGATTTGTGTGACCGCAGGGATGATAAAAGGTCTGTTCTGCGCCTTTGTGGTCCTTATGATTGCGGCAATGTCTGTATAATGCATAGTATGACCGTAAAACACTTTATAAATAAAAAAGGCGGCGTTGTGAAACGCCGCCTTTATAATTATTCACGAACAGGCTTACATCATTCCTTCCATGCCGCCCATTCCCATTCCCGGATGCATTCCGCCGGGACCGCCTTTTTCCTCCCTCGGCTTTTCAACAATCAGTGCCTCAGTGGTCAGCATAAGCCCTGCAATGGACGCAGCGTTCTGGAGCGCATATCTTGCAACCTTTGTCGGGTCAATTACCCCTGACTTGAAAAGGTCTTCATAGGTTTCAGTTGCAGCATTAAACCCGAATGCGCCGCTCTCCTTCTTTATCCTGTCAACAACTATTGAGCCTTCAGCGCCTGCATTTTCTGCAATCTGTCTGATGGGTTCCTCAAGGGCCTTCTTCACGATATTGACACCGAACTGCTGGTCGCCCTCCAATTTAAGCTTTTCAAGAGCGGGCAATATCCTCAGGTATGTGACGCCACCGCCCGGCACTACACCTTCTTCAACAGCAGCCCTTGTGGCATGGAGCGCATCCTCAACCCGTGCCTTCTTCTCTTTCATCTCAATCTCGGTAGCAGCGCCGACATTAATCACAGCAACACCGCCCACGAGTTTTGCAAGCCTCTCCTGGAGTTTCTCCTTGTCATAATCTGACGTCGTCTCTTCAATCTGAGCTCTCATCTGTTTTACGCGGCCCTCTATATCTGCCTTTTTGCCGGCGCCGTCAATGATGGTGGTGTTCTCCTTGTCAATCACTATCCTCTTTGCCCTTCCGAGGTCTTTGATATCAATGCTTTCCAGCTTTATGCCGAGTTCCTCTGCGATCATCTTGCCGCCTGTAAGGATAGCTATATCCTCAAGCATGGCCTTTCTCCTGTCGCCGAAGCCGGGGGCCTTTACTGAGCATGTGTGAAGCGTGCCGCGGAGCTTGTTCACAACCAGTGTCGCAAGCGCCTCGCCTTCCACATCCTCTGCAACTATAAGGAGCTGCTTGCCCATCTTTGCGATCTTTTCAAGGATTGGGAGCAGTTCCCTCATATTGCTTATCTTCTTCTCATGTATAAGGATAAATGCATCTTCCAAAATGCATTCCATCCTCTCAGCGTCTGTTACAAAGTATGGCGAGAGATAGCCTCTGTCAAACTGCATACCCTCAACGACTTCAAGGGTTGTCTCCATACCCTTTGCCTCTTCAACAGTAATTACCCCTTCTTTGCCGACCTTGTCCATTGCCTCTGCAATGATATCGCCGATTGTACTGTCGCCATTTGCAGATATTGTGCCTACCTGGGCAATCTCTTTTTTATCCTTTGTCGGCTTGCTTATCTTTTTTAGCTCCGCAACCGCCGCCTCAACAGATTTGTCAATACCCCTTTTTAAATCCATGGGATTGTGGCCTGCAGCGACAAGTTTAGCACCCTCCCTGTATATGGCCTGGGCCAGGACTGTTGCAGTTGTTGTCCCATCACCGGCAACATCGCTTGTCTTGGATGCAACTTCCTTAACCATCTGGGCGCCCATATTTTCATACCTGTTTTCAAGCTCTATCTCCTTTGCAACTGTAACGCCGTCCTTGGTGACGGTTGGCGCACCAAAGGATTTCTCGATTACAACATTTCTGCCTCTTGGCCCCAGGGTGACCTTTACTGCGTCTGCAAGTATATTGACGCCGTTTAATATCAGGTTTCGCGCCTTTTGGCCAAAAGCTATTTCTTTTGCAGCCATTTTATTCCTCCTTTTTTAGTTAACTGTGAGTTGTGAACTGTGAACTATTTTGACTGTTTGCAGTTTACAATTTATTTTACTACTATTCCGAGTATGTCTTCTTCTCTGAGGATAAGGTGCTCTACCCCTTCAATCTTTATGTCTGTACCACCGTATTTGCTGTAGAGTATCCTGTCGCCTGCCTTGACATCCATCGGTATCCTCTTTCCATCATCCCCTAACCTTCCGGGCCCAACTGCAATTGCCTCTCCTTCCATAGGTTTTTCCTTTGCACTATCGGGGATGATAATGCCACCCTTTGTCTTTTCATCCTCTTCAAGTCTCTTCACTAAAATCCTGTCGTGAAGTGGTCTAATCTTCATCTTAAACGTCCTCCTTTAATTAATTATTTTCCTCTAAATATATGCGCTCCTGTTCCCGTTGTCAAGGGGAATATTAGCACTCGCAGGCAGTGAGTGCTAATATAGAGCGTTTTAAATGATATAAGCAGGCCATAATTCTCACAAAATCAGACCGTAAAATAGCGGTTGAAAATCTCGCTATTTTACAAGGGCGGATATTGATTTTTAATTTTTGGCGGGGATATACGGCGGGTTATGGCTATAACCTTAAATCCTTCAGGCTTGTTTTATCTGCCCCTGCCTTTTCCATCTCTTCTAATGCTTTTGCTGAATCTCCATGTTTTATATCAACCCCTTTTATCGCATCAATAAGCACGGTTACGCTGAACCCTGCCTTCAATGCATCAAGCACTGTGGCCCTCACGCAGTAGTCTGTTGCCAGGCCTCCCACATAAAGATGTTTGACCCCCTTTTCTCTTAGACTTCCGGCAAAGGGATTTCCTTCGCTGTCATTGGCCTGGAAACATGAATAGCTGTCCTCTTCAGGGTCAGTGCCTTTTGTAATAATTATGATGTTGGGAGCAGATTTGAGGTCCGGATGAAATTCAGCACCCTTTGTCTCCTGGACACAATGCGGCGGCCATAGGCCGCCGTATGCCTTAAAATGCCTGGTCTTCTCCGGGTGCCAGTCCCTTGATGCATATATGGGCAGTCCTGCCTTCTGGAACATCTGGATATAGTTGTTCAGGGCAGGGACAACCGTATTACCTTGAGGCACTGGCAGCGCCCCTCCGGGACAGAAGTCATTTTGAACATCCACAATAATAAGGGCGCTCTTTTTCTTCATCCTCTTATATAAAATTGGCATTGCTGACACTATTATAACAAGGAATAGGCCTGTTAAAAACTCTTTTGAAACCTTGCCGCTGAATAAATCAAGCAATGAACTTGAAAATAATACAAAGGCAACAATAGCCGGCAGCATGAAAACAGAGGACGCCAGCACATAGTGGCTGAATTTTATCTTTGTAAGGCCAAAGGCATAATTCAGAAAGTTGTATGGGAAGAGGGGGATCAGCCTTGTAAACGCAACTATCTTCCACCCCCGTCTTTCTACTTCCTTATCAAGCTCGCTCCACCGTCCTTTCTTTGATAACAGTTTCGCCACAAGCTCTCTTGCCAGATAGCGTGATATGAGAAATGCAATGGATGCGCCGATGGTTGACCCAATGGCGGTGTATATAATTCCGCCAACAGGCCCAAAGAGGATACCGCCTGCAACTGTAAGGGGGAGGGCAGGCAGAAGCATAACAGGGCTGATGCTATATATCACTATATAAGCAACAGGTCCCCATGGTCCGAGTTCTAAAATCCATGTCTTTAATATTTCCGCGGTAAAATATTTCTTGAGGTCTGTATATTGAAAGATGAAAATTATTGACAAAATAAATATAATAAGGACTAAACCTTTTAGGGCTGCGCTGTTTTTCATGCCATATTCATAGCTGGTTTAGCCCCAAAAGTAAATCCAAAAATTTAGGCTTATTAAGCCTTGACAGTCCTGCAATTCCACCTTATTATATCGTAGTAAAATTTAAAACCACTCAGAGGGAACCCCTAATTTCAATTCCTTGTATTTAAATCAGGAGGATAAATGGCGCAGGAGAAGATACCTGTATATATTGAAGACGAAATGAAAAAGTCTTATATGTCCTATGCAATGTCCGTCATAATAGGAAGGGCGTTGCCGGATGTGAGGGATGGACTTAAGCCTGTTCACAGGAGAATCCTTTTTGCAATGCACGAAATGGGGGTTGAATGGAACAAGCCTTATAAAAAATCTGCCCGTGTTGTTGGAGATGTGATAGGTAAATACCATCCCCATGGCGACGTGGCAGTCTATGACGCCATAACAAGGATGGTCCAGGATTTTTCGCTGAGGTATCCGCTTATAGACGGCCAGGGTAACTTCGGCTCCATTGACGGAGATGCACCCGCTGCCATGCGTTACACAGAGGTGCGTATGGCCCGCCTCTCAGGCGCCATTCTATCTGATATAGAAAAAGAAACCGTTGACTGGGGCCCTAACTATGATGATTCTTTAAAAGAGCCCCTTGTTATGCCTGCCGCATTCCCAAATCTGCTTGTAAACGGCTCATCAGGTATCGCTGTGGGCATGGCAACCAATATGCCCCCCCATAATCTTTCAGAGGTCATAGATGCCATTGTGCATCTCATAAATAAGCCTGAGGCCACCATAAATGAGCTTATGAAGTTTATCCCAGGTCCTGATTTCCCCACCGCCGGATTTATCCACGGCAGGGAAGGCATAAAGGAGGCTTATACAACGGGCAGGGGCATTATCCAGATGAGGGCAAGGACTATAGTAGAGAAAAACCCGAGGACTAACAGGCAGGCCATTGTCATAACCGAGATACCCTATCAGGTTAACAAGACAAAGCTCATTGAAAAGATTGCTGAACTTGTAAGGGACAAGAAGATTGAAGGCATATCTGATATAAGGGATGAGTCTGACAGGGAGGGGATGAGGATAGTAGTTGAGCTCAAGAGGGATGAGGTTTCAGAGGTTATACTGAATAACCTTTTCCTCCATACGCAGATGCAGGGGACATTCGGTGTTATAAACCTTTCCATTGTGGACGGCCAGCCAAGGATTCTAAACCTCAGGGAACTCCTCCGGCAGTTCATAAGGTTCAGGAAAGAGGTTGTAACAAGACGGACGATATTTGAACTTAAGAAGGCAAAGGAAAGGGCCCATATATTAGAGGGCTTGAAGATTGCCATAGATAATCTTGACGAGGTTATAACACTTATCAGGAAGAGTAAAGGCCCCCAGGAGGCCAAAGACGGCCTTATAAAGAGGTTCAAGCTTTCTGAAATCCAGGCACAGGCAATCCTTGATATGAAACTCCAGAGGCTGACGGCGCTCGAGAGGGAAAAGATTGTTGAGGAATATAAGGAAATATTAAAGCTGATAAAGAGGCTTGAAGAGTTACTTGCAAGCGAAAAACTCCTTATGGAGGTTGTTGTTGACGAGCTAAAGGAGATCAAAAAGCAGTTTGGCGATGAGAGGCGCACAGAGATTATTGAGAAGACCGGCGAGATAACCATGGAGGATATTATCGCGGAAGAGGATATGGTGGTTACCGTAACCCACGGCGGTTATATAAAGAGAAACCCGACAAGCCTCTTTAGAATTCAGAAGCGGGGCGGCAAAGGAAAGACAGGTATGACAACCAGGGAAGAGGATTTCGTGGAGGCTCTCTTCGTTGCATCAACACACAGCTACATCCTCTTCTTCACAAACAAGGGCAAGGTATATTCGCTGAAGGTTTACGATATCCCTCAGGCAGGCGCTGCTGCAAAGGGGAAGGCAATCGTGAATATCTTAAACCTGACGCAGGATGAGAAGATAACGGCATTTCTCCCTGTAAAGGAATTTGCGGAAGGCAAATTTATTGTCATGGCTACGAAATACGGCGTAATAAAAAAGACAGACCTGCAGGCGTTTTCCAATATCCGTTCCGGCGGCATTATTGCGCTTGGCCTGGATGAGGGTGATGAACTCATTGCAACAAGGCTTACAGACGGTTCAAAGGAGATATTCATTGGAACAAGGGAAGGACAGGCGATAAGATTTAATGAAGAACAGGTAAGGGATATGGGGAGGGTTGCAAGGGGTGTAAGGGCAATAAACCTTGCAAAGGAGGATGCGGTTGTATCAATGGAGGCGCTTGAAGAGGGTAAAACCATTCTGACAGTAACCGAAAGGGGTTATGGCAAGAGGACAGAGATAAAAGAATACAGGAGCCAGCTCCGCGGCGGTATGGGGATAATAAATATAAAGGTGACCGAGAAAAACGGGAGGGTTGCTGGCATTGCTCAGGTCAATACTGAAGATGAGCTCGTGATTACCACCAATATCGGCAAGATTATCAGGATAGCAATGAAGGATGTATCTGTAATCGGCAGAAATACACAGGGGGTAAAACTGATAGGCGTAGAAAAGGATGAAAGGGTGACAGGCATTGCGCCCATTGCAGAAAAAGAGGAAATTGCGCCCATTGCAGAAAAAGAGGAAGAGGAATGAAAAGAAAAGTAAGCAGTATGCAGAAAACAGTATGCAGAAAGCAGAAGATTAACTGCTTACTGCCTACTGCCTACTGCCTACTGTTTGTTGCCTGCTGTTCACTGCTCACTATAGTTACGGGCTGTTCTGACGACCCGGTGCGTCCTCTGTATGAAAAGGCAGAAGAGAATTTCAGCAACATGGCCTATCTGAAGGCCATTGATAATTACAATGAGATTGTGAACGGATACCCTGAAAGCTCGTATGCCCCTGCCAGCCAGTACAAGATTGGCCTCATAAACAGTCTTTATCTAAAGGATTACAGAAAGGCCATGAATGCCTATACAACCTTAATCCTTCTCTATCCCAAGAGCAAAGAGGTCGTGCTGGCAAAGCAGGATATGGCAGAGATATATATAAAGAGAGACGATTACAGAAAGGCAATAGGTGAATACCAGTGGCTGGTAAAAAATACAATCGGGCCGGAGCGCGATGATTTCCAGTATCAGATAGCGATGACATACCTTAAGCTTACTGATATAAAACAGGCGAGGATAGAACTCCAGGAGGTCGTCAAAAGCTCTCCAAATTCTCAAATTGCCCCTCAGGTTTATTATCAGATAGCAAATACATATTATCTGGAAGGCGATTACAGCGGGGCTATCAATGCGTATGAAAGGTTAATTTCATTATATCCCTCCGACCCTTATGCCACTGAGGCAAGACTCTGGAAGGCCATCTGTATTGAAGAGACAGGAAATCTTGATGAGGCAATGGAACTTTACACGGAACTGGAAAAGAGCTATCCGAATCCTGATGCGATAAGGGTAAGGATGGATGCAATAGAAGAGAGGGAGAATAAAAACACCCCTGTGGCACGTAAGGAGAATTAGAATGGACCCCGTTAGACCTATTTAGCGTTATGCTCATATTCTTTAAAAATCATAAAAAAAGATTTTATGTTTAAATTATGAAGGAGTTCTTTAAAGGAGGTCTAACGGGGTGGAAAAGGTCTGTATCCTCGGCGCCGGAAGTTGGGGGACAACCCTTGCCAACATACTGGCTGATAAAGGTTTTGATATAACCCTGTGGGTGAGGGAAGAAGATATATATGAAACCATAC
>Ga0209520_10001553_pt1 | contig 13089 bp, 11 predicted proteins | sample Rifsed16ft1_FD_184009 | JGI IMG/M metagenome (GOLD analysis project Ga0209520, IMG submission 184009) | Soil microbial communities from Rifle, Colorado, USA - sediment 16ft 1 (version 2) | ecosystem: Environmental > Terrestrial > Deep subsurface > Rock core/Sediment | place: Rifle, Colorado...
CGCCAGAAGGCATGAAGCCGAAGCGGGGCCAGGTGCTTCTCCTCATGCAGGGGGAGAGCGCCACAGTCATAACGCCGGAGGTGACGTGATGACAATGACAATCACTCGTGACCCAATAACAGAGGTGTACCGCATCAGCGTCGGCGTGGGGAAGCTGGCAAGAGCCAAGGGCTTACAAGAAGTCGCAAATGCCTTGGTGCATTACTTCCGAGACCGCTTGCCGGGCTATGTTGAGACCTACGATTTTCACTCCCACATCGCCCACGCCAAAGAATGCTCTTGTTGTCCACTCTGCCGACTCAAAACAAACCCCGAGAAAGTGAGCCAGCAGGAGGTGATGTGATGGCAGCAATATCAGTCCCGGCTCCAGGCACCAAGCTTGGCCCTTGCGAGGGCCAGTGTGAGCATCGTGGCTGCGCCGAGAGCCGGCGGATGGCACGCGCTCTGTGCGCGGCCTGCCATGTGCTAATCAGCTATGATGCGCCTAAGAGGAGGTGGTCCCGGGCCCTGAGTGCCACCATGATCAAGAAGTTTGCCACTGCCGCCATCGCCAGGGCCACAGGCGGATTAGAACAGGAGGTGACATCGTGACCACGCGACGAGGAGGTGACGGAATGAAACTGAGCGTGGAACAGGCGCATGAGGCCGCCGACCTGGCGCAGGAGGTGCAAAATCAGGCGTATGCCGCCCTCAAAGAGGCAATGGAGGTGACGGAATGAACGCGCCTCATGGGACCACGCCGCGCCGCAAGGTATGGCGCTGCCAACGCTGCGGCCACAGGTGGATGCGCCTGTCAGGCCGCACCGACCCGCCCATCCGCTGCGCTAACCGCGCCTGTGGGACGCCCTACTGGGCCACGCCACGTAAGGAACCTCACACTTCCCCGAGGTGACGGGGGGAGCGAGAATCACCCTTATACACGCGGAGACCGCATCAACTTCCTGAGCATCTGCCACAGGCTCTCCTGCCCCTCCTCCACCCTGGATGTCTCCACATAGGCGGCCACCACCCAACCCCAACAGGAATGATGCTCGGATTTCCGGCGAGTGAACCAGTACTCGCACAGGGCAGCTCCATACAGTAGCAGGAACATCTCCAGCGGCCCCACGACGAAAAGGACTACGAACCAGCCTATCAGGTTAGCCGACATCTCCACCCTATCCTCCGAAGACACGATGCCAGAGAGCAGGAATGTCGTCTAAGGCGTGAGCGCCCGAAAATGAGCCGATGGAAGCATCTCCACCAAAGAGGGAGTTGAGGCCCCACATGATCGCGCCGCCGATGAGCCCTATCACTAGCATCAGCATGGCCAGGAGCAGGAAGTATCCTACCCGCGCAATGACCGACTTGACCTTTTTCAATCACTCCTTTCCCCACCAGGTCCGACTGGCTCAGAGGATGCGATACAATCGCGTTGTCCCCTCGGCATATTTCAACTGTAGCCACGGCAACGCATCCGCGCCCTGCCACGGCGCAGCCGGCGCCCCCCACACCGGAGGGGCACGGCGATTGTAATACGGGAACCGCGTCTCCAGTAGTAGCCATTCGTACCCCGCCAAAGCGGCCCGGGCAGCCGCCACATCGCAACCGGCAATCCACCCCAACAGGCAGCGCGTATCCTCATATCGCTCTGCATAAGCCCGTGGTGGCGGGGCCGTGAATGTCCACGCCGAGGGCATCTGCTTCAGCCCAACCACCCAAAGGGAGAACATATAGCTGTTGGTGATGATGCCGCCAGAGCCATCGGGAATAACGGCCAGGGCTCGCGCTGTCTCAGGCGTCACCATATCGGAGTACGTGGCCTGCCCGTTGAACTGCACGATGAAAAGGCCAACCATCCCAGCGAAGGCGAGCCCCAACCCAGCGGTTCGTAGGACACGCGGCACGTGTCCCCACCAGTGCTGAAACACCAGCCGCGCCGCGCCGATGTACCACACCAACGGCAACAGGTAGCGGCTCCGATAGAAGAGGTTGATCACCGTCTCGTCATAGGATAGCCAGACCAGCAGAAAGCCGAGGGAGAGAATTAGCACTGCCAGGGCTCGCCACAACGTCTCTCTGTTGGTGCGCCAGAGCCAAATGCCCACAACGGCGGCGAGCCCGAACTGCCACCATGCGGAGGACCCCCATCCCGACAGGAGGAGCCACGGCCCGTCAAAGTGCATTTTAGCGGAGCCAGGGGCCAACTCCAGGTACCAGGGCAGTGCCGTGGCCGCCAGGGCCACCCCAAGGCCCACGGGGGCAAGCAGCCGGCGCACCGATCGCCATCCCGCACTCCTCCAGAGAAAGAGGACCAGCACGGGCAGAATAACCGCCGTGATGCCTGCCGTCGTCTGATTGACGTAGGCGACCAGAGGGAGGCCGACCACGACGGCAGCGGCGTAGCGCCATGCCCACCCCGTTACACTGAGCCGGAGCACACCCCAGAGCACCAACAGAAGGGGCGCAAAGGCCATAAGGGGCAGCACCCCGGTCACCAGCATCTCCGCATGTAGCAGGTCCACCAGCAGGAAAGCCAGGGCGAATACCGCCTGCGAGGGAGACAAAAAGAGCCGCGCCAGCAGCCAGAAGGGGCCTATGAGCAGAAGGGAGCCGAGTGCCGCGAAGACCTTGTAGCCTACATCGTAGCCGAAAAGATTGAGGAAGGGCACCAAGAGCCACCCCGGAGCCAACGGCGGGCGGGTGAAATCAGTGCCGAATGTGGGCAGCCCCAATTGGACGTGGGCTGAGAGGATGTATGCGCCGCCGTCTACACCGAGATATCCAGGGTGGGTGAGCACCAAGGTAAGGCGGCCCACCAGAGCCCCGGCCGTGAGGCCCAAGGCCACGCCTCCTGCCAGGCGTTCACGATCTATTAGCGTCTCATGCCTCGCACCCTCAATCCCTGCACCCTCGGCTGCGAGGCCCGGAGGCGTGAGTCAAACTCTATGGCGTCGTCCCTAACATGCACTGCAAAGAGCGGTTCTGTCAAGGTGCGCGGTGTCGGTTTGCTGCTACTGAACTCAACGACCCGGAATGTGCCCCGGGGTGTTAGAGTTGGGTCGCCCTCATTGGCGCGAGCTGTCACTGCGCCAGAGCTCAAGTCCACCATCCATGATGTGACGCCACGGTTGTACTGCACGACTTTGGGATACAGACCAGGGGGCGCGAAGGCACCACCAGGTAGCCGGAACCGTGGTACCTCCCCTGCCGCCTGGCGGCTTTGCTTAGGCGTGTCAAAACCTCTCACATCTAGGCGACTTGGGTGTTCTTGCCACTTTGCCAAAAGAGCCTGTTCCTGTTTGCTACGTGGGAAGGGTTGTGCAACAGTCTTGGCGAGCCGTCGCCTATCTTGGGCCAATCCCCGTGGCGTTTGGTTCGTGGTGAGGTTCTTGGCGCTGCGGCGTAGTGCCCGGGTGCGCTTCGGGCGCGGGACTGAGGGCGCTTCGTCTGCTGGGCGTGGGGCCGCGACTTTTGGCACTTCAACAACCTTGGGTGCCTGCGATACGGGGGCAAGCAGTTCATCTTTTTGTTCTTGCCAGACCCAAGCATCATGCCGTTTCGCAAGACCTTGCAGTTCCCTCAGTTCACGCCCCGCGATGCCTGCGGGTGCATCATTACGCACGAGCAAGTCTTGGAGTCGCTCGAACTCTGCATCGGAGAGTGGCAATGCTTTCCCTGCCCCCTTCCTTATTACCGGGGATGGCTCAGGTGCCGCCTGAGCGGGCACCCGCTTCGTGGCGAGCGGTGCTGCGGCCTCTGGAACGACGGGTTTCGCAAGGTCTGGGTAATCCTTCAGGACTTCAGGCGGCACGGGCTTGCCCTCATCGAGGGCATTTCTGACAACGTTTGAGTGGAAACCCACGGCCACATCAGCATCTTGTTGCGCCTCTGACTCCAGCAACCCGGGGCGGACTTTACGCCTCCCTAGTCCATGCTTACGGTAGCTTTCAAGTGCTTCTAGACGATAGCTTTCGTGGTATTGTGCCCGCGTCATCTGCCACGGCTCTTTGGCCGCAATCTCAGTGGGCGCGGGGATTTCGGGAGTAAGAGGCGATGGCTCCTCGGCGATTGGCTCCGCAATCACCCCACCTTCAGGCATAGCGATAGCCCGCGCCTTCCTTACCCGAACCCGGGTCTTCGCGGGTGCTGGCTTGACGGCAACGCCCTCTTCAATGGCGTCTATCGCCTTGGCCTCAGCCCTGACCATCGCTGGCGACTCCAGAGGCATCTCCGCAGTACCCACCTCTGCTATCTGACGGGCAGTTGCTCTCTGTGTCTCGCGGAAGGACTCCAGGGCAGCAGGAGGAGACAAGTCCGGAAACTCAGCCAGCAACTTGTCCCCTACAGGTTCACCGCGACGTAGCCTGTTCTCCAAGATTCGCCTTCTTCCAGCCTTGGCGACATCCGCGTCAAATTGCCGCATAGCAGGGGCATTGAGTTCTCGCACCTGCTGCACAAGTTGACTGTTCCACCGACGCAAATCCAGCATCCTCTCGCTCTTAGAAGGGCGTAGGACTTTAGCAAAATCATCACCCGTTGCAGGCCGCCAGTTGGTCAGAGTGTAGCGATATGGAGTACCAGCTTTTCCTACCGGAGCGGTGGAGGGATAAAGTCCACCCGTTTTACCAGGATAGATAACAACGGGATTGCCTTCCGCGTTCCAGCCAACCGCTCTGGCGATGCCTCCTTCTGCATTGACTACAAAGAGTGGAGGGGGTTTCTCCTGCAACTCCTTAGCCGCCCCCGCCACCCGGGGCTTGCCTACCACGCGCAAAGCAGTACCAGGGCGACCCGCCGCAGCGCCAGGAAGTTCACCTTGGCCTCTTGCAATCGCAGCACGCCGCTCCGCCCGGGCCGCCAGTTGTTCCTCAGAGGCCAACGGGACCCGCTCTCCACCGGTCGTCTCAGGAAGCATCTCAACTTGGGGAGTCCGTTCACCAATACCCATGCCCACTTGCACCGCGCCGATGCTGGGGGCTACTGGCGCTGCCTGTTGCTGCTTCTGCGCCGCAGTTACGGAACGCAGGGCCGCAACAACCGCCTCGCGGGCCGCAGCAACAGATGGACTCTCTTCGGGCGGGGCGGGGATTACCACTGGGGCTATTGGCGTTTCCTCGTCGGGAATCTCCAGGGCCTCCCCCACCTCTTCTCCCTGGAGTTTCCTTTCAACTCTCGCCAGTTCAGCGGTCAGGGCGTCAAGGCGAGCCGCGTGGGAGAAGGGCGCACTTGCCTGCGCCTTGTACGTGGTGAGGGCAGCCAGACTCTTCTGGAGGTTCCGTTGATTGCCCTCCAGTGCCGTGGGGATGGCGTTGACCCTGTTGTCCACACGGCGCATAAGCCCGTCGGCGTTCAAGTCCGTCGCTGGCACCGCCTGAGTGGTGTACGTCATATCCGTGGCGGGGTTGTGGATGATAACTTGGTGGCCATCTGGAGTGACCATGCCCCGGAGCGCGAAGCCCTTATAGACCCCGACCTGGGGGGTATTCGCCGTCTGGGGTGTCCTGAGTACCGCGTCCAGCAGGGCCTTGGTGCCCTCCGGCCTATCCGAGTACACCTGCCCGTTGACGGTGAGCGCGAACGCCCCGGTGTGCTGGCTCACCAGTTTGGCGTCCTCGGACATCCCTGCTATGGTCTTCTCAAACTGCTCTATCTCGGTAGGCAGGGCTTGGAGTTGTTGACCGGCACGAATCCGGGAGTCCTGGTGGGAGCCGTGGAGGAGTTGAAGGCGGGCGATGGCGTTCTTCAGGGTGACGGCCTTCAAGACATCGGGGTTGCCCGACGCCAACGCCTTGGCCTCTCCCGCGCTCATAGCCAGACTGTCAACGTCCTCAATGGTGCGGGGACCCGTGGTGTCGCGCCGCATGATGGACTTGATCGCCTTGGCCTTCGCTTCGATGGCCTGCCACATATAGGCGTCGAAACTGCGCTCGGTGACGTAGGTGTACACCCGCACACCGGGCCCGGCGTCTACAAGAGCGCCGTTCTGGAATTTTGGCCCGTATACCTTGTTGCCCTGGCGGATGACGCGGCCCTCGCGCTGTTCAATGTCCCGGGGGCGCCAAGGTGCGTCAACATGATGCAGGGCGGCGGCGCGGGCTTGGATGTTCACGCCGGCACCCATCTTCCCCGTAGAGCCGACAATCACCCTTATCCGGCCATCATTGACGGCCTCAAAGAGCGCATTCCGCTGCTGGTCGTTCTTGGCGTCGTGGATGAAAGCGATCTCGCTGTTGGGAATACCAGCGGCGACCAACTTCTGCCGAAGATTGCCGTAGACGTTCCGCAGCAGTTGGGCTTCATCCGTCGTCTCTTCCTGCTCCTTGCCTTCGCCAGCATCTTCAACCTCAGTCTCGGCCACCTTTTCTTGAGCTTTGGGCGTGCCGATGTCCAAGAACACAAGCTGCGTGCCCTTCTCTGGGGTAGTTGCACGGTAAAGCTCTGCTACCTTCTTGCTGACTTGCACCAGCTTCCCTTGAGGATTCTCTGGCGCACGGGGGTCAACCATCCTCATGTCCAGCGACGCCATGCGAGCGTCGTTGGCAATTTTGAGCATGTTGTCGTCGTGCGGGTCAACATTCGGGAGTTCATCGGCTCGTTTCGAGAGGAGTTGTATATAGTCCAAGAGGGCCTGGTCTGGCGGCACAGCGATTACCGTTCTGCGAGCCTTGCCCTGGTCGTCAACGAGGCGTGGCCGCTGCCGAACGATGTTGAGAGAGTCGTCGGCCACGCGGATGTCTGCCGTGGCCTGCCACATATTGCTCAACTCAGGGATGTTCTGGAACGCTGCGAACCTTTGAGTAACCTTGTATCCGCCAGCGGGCGTCTGCTCCAATCCCTCTGTCGTCTGGCCGAACGTCTTGGCCCAGGCATCGAAGTGTTGCAGACCCCGCTCCTCCAACATCGGCTGCTGAAGGTAGCGCATGTTGGTGTACATCTCGGCCACGGTGTTGGCGACTGGCGTGCCGGTGGCGAAGACGACGCACCGCCCCTTGTAGGCGTTTTCCACGACCCGGACCTTCTCGTACATATCCCAGGCTCGTTCTGAGTCGCTGTTGGGCAGCCCCTTGATCCGGCCCATGCGCGTTGTGAAGCGGAGGTTTTTATACATATCCGCCTCATCCACAAACACTTGGTCAACGCCCATGTCCTCAAAGAACGTGAGGGTATGTTCTTGGCGTTCACCAATCTTCGCCATCGTAGTCGCCAAGCGGACATTGGCGCGCTCCAAAGCCTTCTGTAGTTCTTTGTGAGTTCTTGTTGTGGCCTTGGTCCTGCGGCGACCCCACTGTGGCTGCGCTCCTTCTTGTGCCGACTCCTCGGTTTCGAGGGCATCCCTGAGTGTCGCGATCTCTTCCCGTAGGAATGCGGCCTCCGTTTCGGGCTTGACGGGGATAGTTTTGAACTGGTCGTTGGACATTATCACGCCGTCCCAGTCCCCGGTTGCCACGCGGGAGAGAAACGCGGCACGGTTAGCAGGCGTGAAATCTGCGTCGCTGGGGTAGAGGACGTTTGCGTAGGGATACAACTCGCGGAACTGCTCGCGGAACTGGGCCTTGGTGGCCTTGGGGACCACGAACATATTCTTGCGGGCGAGGCCGAGGCGCCGAAGTTCCATGCCGCCGCCGATCATTGTGGCTGTCTTGCCAAACCCTACCTCATGGGCCAGGAGAGTCTTGCCGTCCTCAACGATGCGCCAAGCGCCGTCGCGTTGCTGGGAGTGCAACTTGTTGGCCCACTGGATGTCCATGCCAGGGAAAGTCAGGTGACTACCGTCGTACTGACGAGGGCGCAGATTATTGAAGGTGTCGTTGTAAAGCCGAGCCAGTCGCGTGGCTCTCGCCTCGTCTTCCCAGAGCCACGTGCGGAACCGTTCCTCAATGGCCTTCGCCTTCTCCTGGGCGGCGATGGTGTCTGGCACGTTGCGAACAGTTTTCTTCCCTTTGGGATCGTCCGGGTCTTTATCGCTGACCTCAATCGGCTTGCTGTTCAGTAGGTGCTCAAGAAGGTCAGCGGCGTCCCTCCGGTCAGTGCCCCACTCGGAGACCATCTTGGCGCGGTTGCCTTCTATCTTCTCATCTCGGACCCATGCGCCGGTGGCTGGCACATATCGGAAGTAGCCGGGCCCTGCGCCGTGCCGTCCCCACCGTGTTGTCTGCAAGAGTTCTTGGACAAATGCGTTGACATCCTCACTCGGAATCCACGGTGCCCCCAGACGCGCTCCGATCTGGGAGGGCGGTATGTCGGCAGGCTGAACGGCTCGTAGGGCCTCCACGTTGGGTTGCACGGCGGGCTGGGCACTCGCCGCCGCCTCTGCCACGCGCAGTTTTTCGCGGACGTTACCGCTCAGGTATTCGCCAGCCTCTTCCCAGTCCCCGATAGGGTTCTTGAAGATAAGCCGCTGCTGGGCCAGTTCCATTCGGATGGCGTCAGGCTCACGGCCCAGCATCTCCCCCATGCGGGCGAAGTCCAGTCGCCCCGTCTCATTCTGGGATATGGCCATAGCATCGAGGGGCGTGGTGGCTGTCGGGTGTCCCAGGCCCCTGACCACTCGCTGAGTGAAGATGGGCATTTTGAGGTCGGCGGCCTGAGCGGGGGTGATACTCGGCGCCATCTTCAAGGCACTGAACTTCGCTATCCGCGCCTCTAACTCCGCGAGTTGTTTCTCCCCATATTTCGCGCCCTTGGTTCTCAGGTCTTCGCGGTCTTGCTCCAACGGCCAGTGTTCCAAGGCACGAAGGAACGGCCCGTCTGGGTCCTCTCGCATGAGTTCTACATTCTTGGCCGCGTTGAGCGCCCCGTGCTTGACCGCAAAGGCATCGTAGGCGACGGTCAACGCCTTCTGGTGCCTGGCGATCTCCTCATCGGGCACATCTTGGAGTTGGGCGTTCAAGGTGGTCCTGGCCGCGTCACGAATGCCAAGCACCCCCCTCACGCGGGCCTCGTCCTCTGTGGATAGCTCAGGTGCCATCAAAAGGCCACCGCGCCTCTGTTGGAGCTTGTCCGAGTTATCAACGATGTAGGCACCGTCGGCCACATTCTGGTGGCTGAGGACGGGAGTACCGCGCGGGGCACTCTCTGAGGCCTGCCACTCGCGGACGATGCGTGGGGGAAGGTGGGGAGTAGCCCCAGCAAGCCCCTCCCCCACGGTCTGACCGGGGAAGGGGTCTACGGCATACTCGTTGGCGCGGTACTGAGAGCCGCTGGTGCTGTGCTTGCCCAGCACCATCTCCGGGTGGTCCACAAAGTAGGTGTTGATGTCCACGGGCACGTTGTAGCGGGACCGGAGGTCACCCGCCTGGAGTTCGGTGTGGAAGGACTTGACCCAACTGGTATCGGCTGCGGCTTCTCCAGGCACCCGCTTCCGCATGAAGATGATGTCTGTGACAACCTCTGTGTCTGGGAAGGCACCCCTGGGCAACCGAATGGCCCCCACCAGGTCGGCTCGCTCCGCCAAAGCCTCACGAACTGGCTGGGCAGTAGGGGCGTCCAGCGTGTTGTGGGACGTGACAAAAGCCAGCACCCCTCCGGGGCGCAACTTGTCCAGGGTCTTGGCGAAGAAGTAGTTGTGAATCTGGCGAGTGAGTTTGGTACGCTCCTTAGTGAACGCGGGGTCGTGAACGGGGTAATCCCCAAATGGGACGTTAGAGATGGCGATGTCAATGCTGTCGTCGGGGATCGGGGCTTCCTGGAAGCCCATGACGTAGACGGCTGTATCGGGGTAGGTGTGTTTCAGGAGGCGTCCGGTAAGGCTGTCCAGTTCCACGGCGGTGCGCGTAGACCGCGCCGCCATCTCTACGGGTTGCATCCCCAGGAAACGCCCGGAGCCGGCAGAGGGCTCCAGGACACGGGGGTGAGCGATGTCCCCTGCCCCAAGTTGCTCCAGACCGCGCCACATGGCCCGGACCACCTCTGGCGTGGTGTAAAAGGCGTTCAGGCGCGACTTTTCAATGGCCTGGTACTCTTCAGGGGTGGTGATCTCTTTGAGCGTCGCGCCCCTGCGTTCCCACGCGCTTTCCTTCTCAGGCGAGCCCCCATAGGAGCGAGAGCGGGGAAAGGCTTGACTGAAGGCACTATCACCGAAGCCGGAATACCTGCTCAGGGTGCGCTGCTCTTCCGGTGTGGCAGACCGCCCCTGAGTCTCTATCTGCTTGAGGGTGCGAATGGCCTCCAGGTTCGCGTCAAAGCGGGCTGCGGGGCTTTGGAGGAACGTGGTGTCGTCGGATTCAGGCGACAGAATCAAGTCTCGCCCCTGAGTCGAGAGAGGCGGGACGGCTTGACCTTCGGTTAGTCGCTCGCGGACTCCAACAGCACTGCCCTGATTGCTTGGTTCCATGCCTCTCCCTCCCACACACCAGACGCAATGAGCTCCGCCGCGTGCCGCTTGCACTCCCCGACGGTCGCTATCACGGCGTCCTGAGTCGGCCCGCTTGACCGGAGTGCCTTATACATGGCAGGCTTACATGCTCTCAGAAAGTCCAAACGCTGGCCGTAGAGGGCAAGGTCACCCGGGGGGGCGTAGGGAGGCATAGCACACCTCTTACTTCGGAGTAGATGCCAGTATACCTCATTGATAGCCTCCAGGGGAGAGCACCCCACCACCAGCATGTCGTTCAGGGCGGCCAGGGCCTCCAGAAGATGCTGGTGCGGCGTCATGGCTCTTGCCGGGACTAATTGTCCGACCGGGATACCTCGATCCATCTGTCGCTGACGTACATGAGCACTAGGGAATGCTGGCCACAACAGCCTTGCCGCTCTAATAGATGGCGCACTGCCATGCGAAGGTGGCCGTGGTCGCACCAGGGTCCACGTCCACATTGATTATGAAGGTGGTGGCTCCAAAGGTATCAGCCCAGAACTTTGCGGCGTTGCCAAGGTTGTTGGTAGGCGTCACGGTGCAATTCCGGGCCAGAGGCGTTGTGGCCAGAGTGTGGGTGACGGTGGTGGTCGTACTACCATTGGCTACTGTGGCCGTGCCGCGAGCGAGGGTGACAAAGGGTGTAGCAGGCGAGCCGATGATCATATTGTCACGGATAATATCATTGGCCCCGACCACTGCGATGGGCACATTGGACGCCCAGATCGTGTTGCCTGTGATTATATTGTAGTCGCCGGCCCATTCGCGGATGCCGCGCTGTTGGTCAGCAGAGAGGGTATCTGAGATGATGTTGTTGCTAATCACCGTCCCCGTCGCCGCGATTGTCCCGCCCAGAGCAATAGCCGAATACACCCCCGGGAGCGCCCGGCTATTGTTGACGATGTAGTTATTGTCAATGACTGTGGCGGAACCGCCATCTACGATGATGCCGTTGAGGCCATGCTGATTGACGATGTTCCCCGTGATGAGGACGCCCGTAGAAGAGGCGTCAACGCGGATGGCGGTATTCTGCGAGCCGGCGATGATGTTGTTGGAAATCGTTGTAAGGCGGACGTAGGGGGTTGCCGCTGCCTCGCCAACGTCAATGGCGTAGCCAGAGGCCGTCACCACGTTGTCAACAATTTCGTAGATGACGTTGGCGTCTATGACATTATTCGCGCCGCTCACCAGCCTGATACCAGCGTAGGAGTTGTTGATGTGGTTCCCCTGGTAGGTGATGTCGTCGGCGTTGTTGTGCTCGATGGCGTACTGGTCGTCAACCTTCCCAGATCGGGTAAAGGTGTTGTTGCTCACCGTTGTCCAGTAGACGCTGGTTTGGAGCAACAGGCCCACCCCGTCGTTGCCATCAAAGTGGTTTCCCTCAATCTTGCACCACTGGCACCAGTCCAGCCGGAGCGAGCTACCCTTGATGCCCCCCGACGCATTTCCCTCGTTGTTTGTAAAGTTCACATTCTCGACACGGAGGTTGTCCATGTTCTTGAAGAAAACGTCCGTGATGCGGTTGACCGGTGCCATTGCGCTCGTGTTGCCATCAATTGTCAAGTCCCTGAGACTAATGTTGTACCCCCGACCTGCCCCTGGGTCTGTGTTAGTAATCAGATACTCGGTGGCACCTGTCGCAGAAGTGGCGCGCCGAAACGTTGTGCACGCCCCACCGCCTGAGAGGGTGCCGTAGTTCGGAATGGCGATAGCGCCCACGCTGGGGCCAACGAAAAGGCCACAGGTTAGGGCCACCCACGTGCTGGTGCCCCCAGCAGTGAAGGCTGCGTTGATTTCTACGTCGTCGCCCACGCCATCGGCCAGGTAGTCGCATCGCCCCGTGTTGGTCGCGTTGGAAGCGCACACCACAAAGGTGGGGGCTGTGCTGGCCGCAGTAGTCTGGCTTGTCCCGTCAGACCACGTGGCGCCGCCCAGATTCGTCAGGCTGTAGCCCCCCCAGGAGATGTTGGCCGTGGCCCCCTGGCTGCCATTGGCCCGGATGCACTCACCGTCGGCGGCCTCCGCAGAGGGCGTCGGGCTGACGAGCACTCCGCCCAGGAGCAGGGTGCCCAGCCCTGCCGAGAGGACCAGCGAAAAGGCGGTCCCCTGGCGTACCCTCCATGCCAGTACGCCGATGACACCCAGAGGAATGAGCACGAGGAGGGCGTACCAGGCGAGCGGCACCAGCTTGGTCAATGCACTAGCCACCGCGAAATCGCAGATTGAGCCAACGGTCTCGCTCACTGAGGTGCTCTGCGTGGTTATTACGTTGGCGAATACCAGGCCGAGCACTAGCAACAGCAAAAGAGCCCCCAACCCGATGATGGGGGCCATCGTTTCTCTGCTCATACGGCCCTCCTACTCAGACGTATCAGACCCGGGGCGCTTACTGCTACTCCTTCTTCGCTGCTGGTCCGATGCCCACGGCCCCGGCCACGCCGATGCCAATGAGCCCCACCCCTGCCACCACCACCACGGCGTTGTACACCAGGGGAATGAGGTTGTTCAGAGCCCCAGCGCCCGCGAATGAGCCGATGCCGGTAGTCTCGCCGGAGGTCACGGCCTGGGCGATGATCGTCCCCTCCAGGACCAGGCCGATCACCAGAAACAGGACGCCGACTATCAGGGCGATGAAAGGTTTTGCCATTTCTCCCTCCTGAGAGTGTGATTCGTCTGGTGGAGCCGTATGGATGTTCATGCTCCACACGGCTCCACCACCGCACAGGGCTACTTCTTCGGTGACGCCTTCGCTG
>Ga0209520_10001554_pt1 | contig 13086 bp, 13 predicted proteins | sample Rifsed16ft1_FD_184009 | JGI IMG/M metagenome (GOLD analysis project Ga0209520, IMG submission 184009) | Soil microbial communities from Rifle, Colorado, USA - sediment 16ft 1 (version 2) | ecosystem: Environmental > Terrestrial > Deep subsurface > Rock core/Sediment | place: Rifle, Colorado...
ACACTGAGCGCGAACACCCGCCGTTGGTGGAACTGGTTCATTCACTGCCTGGGGAACAACGTCCTGTTCGGCATCCCGAACACGGGCGAACGGGCTTTCGTCTGCACGGAGCACACGGACGAGGACATCGAGTGGGCCCTCGAGGTGGCCGACGGCGCCTTCGCCGCGATCGCGAAGGAGGCCCGCCGCCACCGGGAGAAAGCGCCCTCCGTCCAACTCCAGGCCGCCGGCAAACAGGCCGCGCTGTACGGAGAGGCGCCTCCGCCGAGCGCGTGATCGACCGGTCGCGACTCAGTTCAGCACCCGGGTCTCTTCGGCGATTTCGGTCACCCGAATGCCTCGGCCTTGGGCCGAAAGCTCCTTGAAATACGACACCGGCTCGAACGCGAGTTCCGGCGGGAGGACGCCAGGCCCCTTCGTCCGACCCGCCACCATCCACTGGGCCGCGATGGAGGGCGGGACGCCCGTGTCGACGACGCCACCACCCAAGTTCCACTTCTCGTGCGGCCACGTGACCGCCTCGTAGCGAAGGGTCACGGGATCCCCTCCTTTTTCGCCGATGAGGACGCATCGCTGGATATCCACGTCGAGTTCCGGCTCCTTCGCTTTCGGGAGTGAATCGATCACGGTCGAGGACACCTCGTACGGACGAACCTTCGTCCCTTCGACCCCGATCTCGTCCCGACTCGCGAGACCGAGGCGAACAATCGTCTCGATCGTCTGTCGGAACGAGGGCGGGAACGCCACGATGAAGTCCATCTCCTGGATCCCCTTCCCGATCGTCTTGGGCATCGTTGCCAACTCGGAATGAATTGTGTAATAGCCTTCGACGACTCCGACCGGAGGGATGAACTCCGACCGCTCGAGGCCGGACAGCGCGGGCACGAATTGGATCTTCCCCTTCCGCAGGATTGGCGCGTCCATCGAGAACTCGTCGAAGATGGTCCGGATCGCGTACGGCGGGACGAACTTGCCCGCTTCCCCGCCCGAGACGACGGCCCCGCTGCTCCGCAACAAGACCTTGTGGACTTTGTCCAACTTGCCGGCGCCGTATGCGCCCATCACGTTCATCGTCCCGGGGGTCGAACCAATTCCGAGGACGCATGTGACCCCGGCGTCCTTCGCGCGCGCATCGAGCTTCAATTGACGGAGGGTCTGGTGATACAGGCCGCCGAGATCGCAATAGTGGATGCCGGCCTCAATCGCGGCTTCCGTGACGGGCACGTTGAGATCGTACCAGCTGCTGTGGATCACGCAGTCCCACCGCTTCATCTCGCGCACGAGGGCGGTGGAATCGCGGGCGTCAAGCGGGACCGCGACCGCGCGTTCGTCCCGCTGCGCGGCGGCGTTGGCTTTCGCTTTCGCCGCGCTCCGTCCCGCGATCCCAACGCGATCGACCCCGGGGCTCGCCAAGAGGTCGGGGACCGTCGACTGCGCCATCGCGCCGTATCCACCAAGAATGAGGATGTCCAAGGGGATTCCGGCTCGCGAGAAGACCGGACCTCATTAATCCCTTTCGCCGCGACGTTCACGTGTCGCGGCTAAGCTATATCATTGGAGGGGACTTGAGGGGCGTGTGGGACGCCGCCGCACGAATGTCGTCTTCACCGCCGCGGCCATCGCCGCGGTCCTCCTCTCCGCCACCGTCCTTTTCAGCTACCTGTCGACGGCCCCGTCCGCGTCGATGCTGCGCCTCGGCTTTTTTCCGAACGTGACCCACGCCCAGGCGCTCTACGGCATCGCCACGCACGCCTTCCAAGACGCGTTCGGCACTGAATTCTCGATCCAACCTCACGCGTTCAACGCGGGCTCCACCGCAATCGGGGCATTGTTGTCGAACCAGGTCGACCTCGTATTCGTGGGTCCGTCGCCCACATTGAGCGGACTTGCCGTTGCCGGCCCGGATGTCTTGCGGGTGATTGCGGGGGCGGCGAGTGGCGGCGCGGTCTTTGTCGTCCAACCGTACCTCAACCTGACACGGGACGAGGACTTCGCGGGCAAGAAGTTCGCGACGCCGCAGGCCGGAAACACGCAGGACATCGCGTTGAAACACTTTCTCCTCACGAAAGGACACCACACGCTCGCCGACGGAGGAGACGTCGACGTGATCAACGCCGCGAACCCGCAAATCCTCTCTCTGTTCCAGAGGAGGCAGGTCGATGGGGCCTGGGTTCCTGAACCGTGGGCGACCCGCCTCGTGCGAGAGGCGAAAGGTACGGTGCTCGTCGACGAGCGGACCCTATGGCCCAACGGACAGTTCGTGACGACCCACCTCGTGACGACGAAACGATACCTTGATGGGCATCAGGACATCCTCCGGACGTTCCTCGCGGAATACATGAACGTGACCCTCCGTCTGCAGAGGTCGAACGCCTCTGACCTTCGGATCGTCAATGATGCGATCTACAACTTGACCGGCTGGAAAAACGAGACGATCTCCGCCGCCGCATTCACGAATTTTAACGTCACGTACGATCCGATCGCGACGTCGCTCGCCACGTACCTCACATGGGCCCAAGATCTCGGATTCGTCCCTGTCGGTTCCAGCGCTAGTTCCTTGTACGACCTGACCCTGCTCAATCAGATTTTGGATGACATGGGTCTCCCGCAGGTGAGCGGACTATGAAAGGGGCTGCGCTGAAACTTGTCATGCTGGGGAAGCGGTTTACCCGCAAGACCACGCGGACGGACGCACTCCGAGACGTGAACCTCGAGATCTCGGAAGGGGAGTTCCTCACAATCGTCGGACCATCCGGCTGCGGCAAGTCGACTCTGCTGAACTTGGTCGCGGGCCTCGAGGAACCCACGACGGGATGGGTCGAGATGGACGGCCATCAGATTCGCGGTCCCGGAGCGGACCGCATCGTCGTGTTCCAGGACGCGGCCCTCTTCCCCTGGCTCGATGTGAAAAGGAATGTCGAATTCGGGCTCCGAGTCGCCGGCGTCCGGCGGGCCGAACGGATCAAGCGGGTCGGGGAATATCTGAAGATGGTTCAGCTGGAGAAGTTCGCCCGCGCGCGCGTCCACGAGTTGTCCGGGGGGATGAAGCAGCGCGTTGCCCTCGCGCGCGCGCTCGTGCTCCGACCGCGGGTCCTCCTCATGGACGAACCGTTCGCGGCCCTCGACATCCAGACGCGCGAGGAGATGCAATCTGTCGTCCAGGACTTGTGGCTGCGGAGCGGCACGACGACCCTCTTCGTGACGCACGACGTCCGCGAAGCGGCGCTGCTCGGGGATCGGATCGTCGTCCTGTCCCATCGTCCTGGGACCGTGAGTGCCATCCTCGAGAACACTGCACCGCGGCCCAGGACCCTCGATAATCCGGAAGTCATGGAACACATTCGCCGGTCGAACGAGATCCTGAAACAAGAGGTCCAATGGTCGAATCAACCCAAGCTTTGAGCATGAAACGCACCCGGGAACCCCGTTCCAACCGGAACTTGCGGCATCTGATCCCGATGGTCATCGTCGCGGTCGCTTTCGTCGCGTTGTGGGAGCTAATCGTCCAACTGCACATCTGGGAACGCTATCTGTTCCCCGGTCCCGACGATGTCGCCCGCAGCCTCCTTGACATCTGGAACCGTGGCCTCCTCCTCCGATCCATCGCCGCCACCCTGGTGCGACTCTCCGTCGGCTTCCTCATCTCGCTCATGCTCGGGGCGATCCTTGCCTTCCTCATGGTCCATTTCGCCACGTTCGGAAAGGGAATCCAGCCATACGTGCTCGGACTGCAGACGTTCCCTTCGATCGCCTGGGTCCCGCTCAGCCTGATCTGGTTCGGATTCTCGGAGTCGGCCCTCCTCTTCGTCACGATCATCGGTTCCCTGTTCGCGGTGAGCGTCTCCTTTGCGGACGCCCTGCGGACCGTCCCGCCCGTGTATCTGCGGGCGGCGCGCAACATGGGGACGGACGGCATGGATCTGATTCTGCACGTGACGGTCCCGGCCGCCCTCCCGCATCTCATCTCCGCCGCGAAGGTCGGATGGTCGTTCGCCTGGCGGTCGCTCATCGGTGCGGAGGTCATCTTCGCGACCGTGGGGCTCGGATTCCTCGTGAACCAGGGAAAGGACTTCCTGAACATCGCGCAGGTGATGGCCACGATGATCGTGATCCTGGTCATGGGGGTCCTGGTGGATCGGTGGGTCTTCTCCCGGACGCAGGAATGGGCGAGCCGTCGACGAGGCCTCCTGCCCTCCAAGTGACCGGTGCCGCGCGGCGCCTGGAGCGAGGCGCCCGTCACAGGAGATCGTAGATCAACTTCGCGGCGGCGATGAACAGGACGATGATGAAGATCAACGCGACGGAGCTCGTTTTGAGCTTCGCCAGGCCCCAACGAGATCCGAGATAGGAACCGACGAACACGACCGGCATGAGGATCGGAATGAGCAGGTACTCGCTGGGCCACGCCTGGCCGGGCGCGTGAAGCGCGAGATCCACCAGGTACGCGACGAATCCCACCGCAGCGGTCGGGATGATGAGCAAGGACGAGGTCCCAATCGCCTTCCGGGTCTTCCGCCCGAGGACGTAGACCAGGAGGGGGACGTTCAGCAGGCCGCCGCCGATGCCCATGCTCCCGGACAGAAACCCAGATCCGGCGGTCGCGACTGCGGTCCCAATCACGCGGGGCCGTGTCATCATCGCGTCGTTGTCATCGTCCACGGACCGCGTGTTCTTCACCCAATCCCGGACCATGTAGGCGCCGAACAGGAAGAGCACGGCCGCGAAGAACGCCTTGAACGTCTCCTCGTTCAGGACCACCAAGGTGAAGAACGTGCCAATCACGGCTCCGAGGAGAGCGCCGGCCACGAGGAGCTTCCCCAGGCGAAAGTCCACGAGACCGCGGCGGTGGTGGTTGATCACAGAGGACGCGGCCGTCGCGATCGTGAGGGTGAGAGAGATGGGGACCGCGAGGTTCTTCAAGGGCACGCCGGTCGACAGGAGGATCGGGACGAACAAGAGCCCCCCGCCGAGGCCCAGGTTCGAATAGATGAACGCGACCGCAAAGATGAGGACGGCCTGAAGCGCCAACAGAAGGACGTCCACGGCGCTCGTAAGCCCGGGCCGTATTAATTATTAACGAGGAAGTATCGGGACACGACGGTCGATGGTCCTCCTCGTGCGGTTTGGCGAGCTCGCCCTCAAGAGCCGGTATGTCCGCCGTCAGCTGAGGGACCGCCTCGTCGCGAACATCCAAGATCTGTTCGCCTCGGAGGGCGTCGAGTGCATCACGGAGGCGGACGAGGCCCGCGTCTACGTCCACGCGAACGACCTCGTCCGGGCCCGCACGATTCTCGGCCGGGTGTTCGGGGTCGTGTCCATCAGCCCCGCGGCGGAGGTCCACGCGGATCTCGAATCGCTGCGGAAGGCCGTCCTCTCCGAAGCCGCCGGCGCGCTTTCCCCGGGCCAATCGTTCGCCCTCCGGACGCGTCGCGTCGGCACGCACCCGTTCTCGAGCCAGGATCTGGCCCGCGAACTCGGCGAGGATGTCCGGCGAGCGCATCCCGACGTCCGCGTGAACCTGACCGAGCCCGATGTCGAAATCCACGTCGAGGTCCGCCGGAATCGCGCGTTCGTCTTTCGAGAGCGATGGCCCGGACCGGGGGGGCTCCCCCTCGGCAGTCAGGGACGGGCCCTTGCGGTCGTGCGAGACGACGCCGGCCTCGTCGCCGCGTGGATGGGGATGAAGCGCGGTTGCCGGGTCGCGGTGGCTACCTCGAAGGGCGACGATCTGGTCGAGCCCCTGCGCAAATGGGACGTGCGTCTCAAGGTCCTCGATCTTCCGGACGAGGGAGCGCTGGCCGACATCGTGCGGATCGCCCGCGCAGAGGCCGTCTTCCTGGGGACCCGATGGGACACTTTCGATCGAGGGAAGCGCGAGAGCTTGGACGTCCCGATCTTCGAGCCGGTCATCGCCTTTGGGGACGAGGAAATCCAGCGGATGGCGGCGCGGATTCGCGACGCGTGAAGGTCACTTGCCAAGCCGCCCGTGGCGGCTGATGCTCGGGCGGATCTTCTCCGCCCCCTTGCCTTTGTAGAGCAGCCCGCGACCTTTCTTCCCGGCGGACGTCAGGCCCCGGAAGACCCGGCCCCGGTTCTCGGGGGCGCAAATCCAGTTGATCTTCGGATCGTTCCGGATGACCGGATGCTGCGGGTCCACGAGGATGACCTCGTAGTACTTGTGCATCCCGTCCTCGCCGACCCAGTACGAGTTGAGCACCTCCATGTTCGGATAGTGTTTCGCGGTGCGCTCCTCCGCAATCCGCTGGATCGACTTCGCCATCGTGATCTTCTTGAGGCCACGCCGCTTCGGATGGCGGCCTCCCATCGGCTTCGGCCGACGACGGCCGCCGCGGCGGACGCGCGCCCGCACGACCACGTAGCCCTGCTTCGCCCGGTATCCGAGTTCTCGCGCGCGGTCCACACGGGTGGGCCGATCGATCCGCACGAACGCGTTGCCGCGGCGCCACTCGACCATCCGCTGAAAATGCGTCTCCTTGACGACCCCGCTCCGCGGGTTCTTCCATGCCTGCTTCACGTACGCGTAGAGGTTCCGGGGGCGCGCCGGCGCCTTCGCCTCCTCGACTCCGATGCTGAGCTCCGGTTCCGGAGCCTTTGGGGTTTCTTCGGCCATGGCCCAACCCCCTGGATTTTCGGATTCGCCCGAAGGTACATCTCCCGACCAGGGACTGAAAGCGCTGCGCCAAGGACCGAGGGCTATTAAAGGCCTTGCGAGCGGCCCGGCCTTCGGGTGCGCCGCCCACCGTTCTCCGGGTGGATGACTCGCTCGTACGACTGGACGATCAGCCGGGCCGCGGGCTCGACGCGCTCCATCGAGGAGACCTCGAGCCGGGACAGGAACCATCCCCAGCCCTGCGTCCGCGGCGCCCGCTGCGCGAGGCCGCTGTGGTCCTGAAGGTCCCGAGGACCTGGGAGGATGAACACTTGGATCCGACCCCGCAAGGGCCGGATCTCCGCGAAGACCCGATCCCTCTTGCGGCTCCGCCAGGAAATCCAGTCCTCGCCGACGTGCTCGTCGATCCGATCCCCTCGACGGCTGGCCGCCGTCCGTACGCGTTCTCGCAGCGCCGTCACAATCGCTCTCGAGGTCCCTGGCGTCCACGCCACCGTTCGTTTCATCATTCAACCATCCGATGCCCCAACTGGTTTCCGCAGGAGCAAGAGGAACTTGAATCCGCGAAGGAAGAAGTTGAACCGACGCGCCCGGTGCTCCCACATCGGAGAGGCCGACCGATCATGATGACGGACAAGGACCACGGTATCGAGCGGTTCGAGCGTCTCGGAGAGTACGCCGAGGAGACGGAAACCCACGGGCGTGTAGTGGCCGCCTCGGTATTCGTCCGCGATGATCCACGCGAGGACGCCCCCGGGCCTTAGGACGCGACGCGCTTCCGCCGCGACCCGGCGCATCTCGACGTAGAACCGGGGATCGCGGCACGAGATTCGGCCGAGGCACCTCGGATCCGGACCATAGGCGATGTTGTCAGAATACGGGGAGTCGACGATCGCGAGGGCGGCGATCGCGTCCGGCAAAGGCCATGCGCGAGCGTCCGCGCGGAGGATGTGGGAGCGGCGTGTGACCAAGTCAAAGGACACCGCGCGGCGGCCGAGTGCTCGCGCGATGTCACCGATCGTCCCGGACCCCGCCATCGGGTCCACGACGAGGTCGCCCGACCGTGAGTATCGACGGACCAGGTTCGCGGCGCATCGGGCCGGGGTGACACCGTTGAAGGTGGCATCGCCCGCCCGTGTCTCGCGGTCGGATTGGAACGGGAAGTCCCAGCAGGTGTACGCCTCGAGGTCCGTCCGACCGAGCATGGCCCAAGCCTCGCGGGGGACGGGGGAATGGACGCGCGGGGAGGCGAGGGCCATGTCCACTCCCTACGCGGACGATGGGTATGAACGAGCACGGCAGAGGGAGATGGGTGAAAGTGAAAATCTGCCTAGGTGGGTGTGAATCGACTGGCTAGGAACCGGCGGACCTCTGAGATCCGGGCATACGGGCGCAGGCGGTTCTGGAGGTGCAGAGCCGAACACGCGTTCGCGAATCGCAGGGCCCGCGCGATGGGGTCCCCTCGGAGGCGCGCGTACACGTAGCCCGCATTGAACACGTCGCCGCAGCCGGTCGGGTTTTGTTCGCGGACCGAAAATGCAGAAGCCTCCGTCACCCGGTCCGGCGTGATCGACGCGGACCCGCGGTCCCCGCGGTGGACGACGACTTCCTTCGCGCCCATCGCGCAGATCCGGCGGGCCGCTTCGAACGGAGAGGAGGCGTTCCCGAGGGCGACGACCTCCACCTCATTCCCGAAGAACGTGTCCACGAACGGCAGGCACATCCGGACGGACCGGAGGCGTTCCCGTGGCCAGCCGCGGGGGTCCGTCGACATGTCGAGGGAAGTGCTCGCGCCGGCGCGCTGCGCACGCGACAGGAGGATCGCGCTGGGCCTCCCCATCAGATTGGGTGTCCACCAGTATCCCGCCCGGTGGACGTGATCGAAACCACGCAACGCGATCGCCGGCACGTCCCGTAGGCGGAACGACCCGTTCGCGCCGAGCGACGTGATCAGGGCGCGTCGGCCGCCGATCCATGAGAGCGCCACGGTCGCGCCGGTCGAGCGCCGCGGGTCCGTACGGACGATCGCTCGGACTCGATGCCTCCGATACGCCGCCCGGAGCAACGCCGCGTCCGCGTCCCGACCGAGGACGCCGCAGAACGCGATTGCGGCCCCGAGCCGCCCCATCTGCAAGGCGAAATTCGTCGCGTTCCCGCCTGGCAGCGTTTCGAACGATTCGATATGGCCTTGGAAATCGCCCCTCGGCAGGTATGGGATCGGAGGCGTGATGCGATCCACGATCGCGTCTCCGATTGCCAGGACGCGAGGTGTCCGTCCGGCCATCCCTCACGCCTTCCAGAGTCCCTGGCGCTTCAGTTCTTCGACGACGATCTTGTAGTCGGCCGGCCGCCCGCATTCCGGACAGAAGAGGCTCCCGTGGGCGTCGCGGACCGGGTTCGGCCCTTCCCAGCCGCAAAATCGGCACAGGGCATCGGTGACGGACATCGTGCACCTCAGAAGAAATCTTCGAGCGTGAGCTTCTTCCCGTTTCTCCGAACTCCCTCCGAAGGCGTGGCTTCTCCGTTGAAGTCGTCGCTGAACAGGGACTTCTGCTGCGCGGGCTGCGTGCCGGTGAAGAGGGCCTTCTCGTCCCACCCGTAGGCTTCCGTGATGTATGCGAGGGTCTGGGCGACCCGTCGCGCGTAGTATTCCCAGTCGGGCCGTCGCTCGAACGCGCGACCGGACACGTAGGGCTCGACTTCCATCGGGCTTCTCTTCGAATCCGTCACAATCCAAGAGACCTTCATGCCGGGCATGAACTCCTCTCCCATCTCCTCGAGCTTCCGCGCCGCGATCACGTTGCTCATCGAGTTCGGGTTCACGTACCGGTTCTCCTCCTTCACCGTCCGTGAGATCACGAGGGCCTCAATCGGATCCCGCTTCAAGTCCTCCAGGGCGGGCGCGCCGGCCCGGACCTCGGCGACGATCTGCTTTGCCAAGGCGATCGCTCCGTCCTGATCCCGGTCCAGGATCTTCTCGAACACGCGGCGCTGCGCCTCGCTTTGCAGGTCGAAGGCATCCGTGCGGCGAATCTCGTACCCGCGCACGATCATTTGCCCCCCTATTTCCTCCGGCCATGCGACCTTGCCCGCGTACCGCTTCTTGCGTCCGTGGCTGAACAAGGTCTCGTAGATCTTGTCGACCTCCATCGAGATGCGCCCTCGGGAGAAGCGCTCCGCCGTCTTCCGCGCAAAGTCCCGGGACGCCTCGAGGTTCGGCGTCGGAGACTGGAAAAACACGGAGTCCGTGTCCGCGTAGACGACCTTCACGCCGTCCGCCTCGAGCTCCCCGATGATCCCTTTGATTCGCTCCCGCGCGAACGCGGTGATCGAGGCGCCGACCTTGGGGTCGTTAAACCGGTAGAACGAGGACGCGAGGACGCCGTAGAACGCGTTCATCAGGACCTTGATCGCGGCTTGGAGGCCTTCGTAGAACTCCTTCATCTGCGGGTCCGTCGCCTCCTTCATTCGCGTCCGAACGTCCTGGCGGTCTTTCATCAGGTTCGCGAGGATCACCGGGAGGAGACCCTTCTTCACGTCAGCGGAAAGGAACTTCGCGCCCGTCGGGCTCGCGATTGTCCCGGAGGAGGAGACGGTCGTGAAACAGATGTTGTTCTCGATGATCAGGGATGGGTACATCGCCCGGAAGTCCAAGGAGATCACCCATTCGTACAACCCGGGCTGCAGGCTGTGCACGTAGCCGCCCTCGATCTGCTCGACTCGGCCGCCACGCATCTTCATCATCGGGACGGCAACCTTCGCGCGGTCCGCGGCCCGGATCAGGATCGAATCGATCAGGTTCGACGTGCGGCCGTGGAGGACATCTTCGAGGGGGAGCTTGCTCACAGCCGCCAGGTCGAGGGTCTTCTCGATCCGACGCACCCGCTCCAGGATCCTCAAGGAGAGCTCCGCATCGTTGATGCAATAGCGGATCACCTTGTCGCGGTCCCGCTCCCATTCCTCGTCGATCTTGCGCCGCTCGAGCTCGTGCTTCCCCTCATGGAGGAGCTGCTTCGCGACGTAATCGAGGGTCTCCTGCTTCGGGCGCATCTCCGCCTTCACGGCCCACCAGACGTCGGTCAGGATGCGGCCGTCGAGCCGCCAGAACCGCTCCCCGAGGTGGAAGAAGGTGGAGTGGTCCCGCGCGAGCCGCAGGTTCGGCATCCCGTGCTTCGCAGCGCGCTCGATCAGGACGGGCAGGTCGTATCCGTCGATGTTGTATCCGGAGATGATGTCCGGATCGAGCTCATCGATCAGTTTCACGAAGCGCTCGATGATCTCCTTCTCGTTGCCCGTCAGGATGCGGGTCTTGATCTCCCCGGCCTCGCGGTAGACCACGCCGATGCAGAAGATGTGCCTGTCCCGGATCGAGTTCTCGATGTCGAAGCTCAGGATCCGAAGGGCGGGACGGAACGGTTCGCAGGATTCGAAACGTTCCGCGATGAGGAACAGTTCTGTCGTGTACCGTCCGGCGGAATCCTCGCGGGTCCCATGGACGCGGACCGCGGCGCCGAGGTCCATGTCATAGATGAACCGGTGCTGGAACGGGATGTCCGCCTCGAGGGGCGTCGAACCGAACTTCCTCGCCTTCTCCCGGTACTCCGGCGTCTTCCACGGTTGCCGGAGGACGACCCGGGCGCATGGCGTCGGCCGCCCTTCGACCTCGAGGGTCACATCCTCGAACGCCGCGACCTGCGTGTCCCGCGCGAACGCGCCCCGGAGTGCCTGCGGCGGCGCGATCACGTAGAAGTACGGCTTGAAACCGGAGTATTCAATCGTGATGCTCGCCCCCTCGCGGGTGCGCCCGAAGAGCTGGATAACGGGCTCCTGCACGTCCTCTGGGCCTTCGACCGGCTGTCGACGGTAGGAGGCCGTGATGATCCGAACATCAAACGATTCGCTCATACCTTCGCCACGATCTTGATGACGTCCCCGTCCTCGACGGGATGCTCGCGGCCCACGACCATCTTCGTCCGAGCGTTGATCGCGCGGATGAAGTGGTTCCCCAAGTCCGTGTGCACCTTAAAGGCTACGTCCGCCGCCGTGGAGCCGCGGGGCACGAGGAACGCATCCGGGAGCACGTTCCCGTTCTTGTCCGTCCAGTGATGTTCGTCCTCGACCGGATACACGACGATGAGGTTCAGGAGCTTGAAGACGGCCTCCTCCAAGCAGGGCTGGACACCAGTGGACCCGCGCTTCTGCAGGAACGCCGCGATCGTGTCGAGGGCCTTCAACTGGCCCGGCGTGAGCTTCTCCGGCTCGAGGATTCGGAACGAGGAGGCGCCCGGCTCGTAGGCGATCAAGCTGGCGGCGGCCGCGCGCCGAAGCGCGAGCTCGTATTCCGCGGAGGTCGGAATCGTGCGGTATCTTTCCACCCCCGCAACACGTTCCAGCGCTTCGGGGGAAGCGAGGTCCGCCTTGTTCGAAGCGAGGATCATCGGCTTCCCTCGCCGGAGCAGGGACCGGGCAAGGCGGAGGAGATCCTCGGAAGTCCAGCGGGCCATCTTCGGATCCAGCGGAGCCTCCCGGAGCGCGAGGTGAATCTGCATTTCCGTTAACCCGAGACCAGTGAGCCGCCCCAGAAGAACCTTCTCGGGCGGCATCTCCTCGAGGTCCGCGCGACGCGCTTCCTTGTCCCAGTTCCGGGAGAGAATGCCCGCGATCCAGTGGGCGAGTTCCTCCTCGAGGAAACGGACGTCCTCGAGGGGATCATGGCTTCCCGGCGGCACCGGGTTGCCCTCGAAGTCGGTACCCCCGGTCGCATCGATCACATGAATAAGGGCGTTTGCCTGCCGCAGGTCGTCCAAGAACTTGTTCCCGAGGCCGCGTCCCTCGTGGGCCTTCGGCACGAGACCCGCGACATCGAGCATCTCGAAGGGGATCAGGCGCGTACCGCCCTGGCAGGGGGCATTCTTCGGGTTGCAGGGCCGACCGAGCTCAAGATGAGGACATCGCTTCCGAACGTAGGCCACTCCGTGGTTCGGTTCGACGGTCGTGAACGGATAGTTCGCGATGTGGACGGTTGCGAGGGTCGCAGCAGCGAAGAACGTGGACTTCCCCACGTTCGGCTTCCCAACAACCCCCAACTCCATCGGACAACGAAGGGCCTCCTCGCACAAGAAACTTGGTGGAGGAGGTATGCGACCGGACGGTTCAGGCGATCTGGCGGCGACGCCGCACGGCGAGGAGGACAACGACGAGCGTAAAGGCGATGGGGACCGCGATCTCCTGGAATTCCGGCGCGTCGATTGTCTGGCCCGACAACTCGGGGGCGGGCGCGGGGGATTGGACCGTCGCGTTCGCGGGCAGCGTGAGGTCGCCGATCCCCGCCCAGTCCGTCGCCGCGAAGACCATCCGAGTGCGATCCGTCGTCGGTCCCACAGCGAGGGACCCCTCGAAGTGCGTGCGGTTCTTCGCAAGCGCGACCGCGGGGAGCGCCACCGGGAACGCCGGCG
>Ga0209520_10001555_pt1 | contig 13085 bp, 9 predicted proteins | sample Rifsed16ft1_FD_184009 | JGI IMG/M metagenome (GOLD analysis project Ga0209520, IMG submission 184009) | Soil microbial communities from Rifle, Colorado, USA - sediment 16ft 1 (version 2) | ecosystem: Environmental > Terrestrial > Deep subsurface > Rock core/Sediment | place: Rifle, Colorado...
GTGGTTTCAGAACAAAGGAAAGGGTGAAAAATCTTTCTTCGCTCTAGACCAGGACACGGGAAGCGCAATTCAAACCCCAGCCAGAGCCGATATATATTTTGGAATAGGCGACCAGGCCATGCACGAAGCGGGCGAATTAAATGCCTATGGCAGACTCTACTACCTGTTGAAGCGGTAGATTTCTTTGCTTGACATAAAATATATTTATCCGCTATAATTTTGCATCAGATATAATTTTAATTTAGTTACTATTAACACTGTATTTAAAAGGAGGTAACAAAATGAGTGGATGCCCAGGATCAAAAACGATTGATTTTAGTGAAAAGACAAATCAAGAAGGTAGTGAGACAGGAAAACGCCCATCTCAACTGAGACAGTGGCCAATACAACTGCATCTTGTTTCTCCCATGGCGCCTTATTTCCAGGGAAAAGACATATTGCTGGCGGCAGACTGTACGGCTTTTGCATTCGGCGATTTCCATAAGGATTATCTCAAAGGAAAGAGCATTGCAATTGCCTGTCCTAAGCTGGATTCAGATCAGGAAATTTATGTTGAGAAGATAAAGTCATTAATTGATGACGCAAAGATCAACACCTTATCTGTTGTCATAATGCAGGTACCTTGCTGTTTTGGTCTGGCGCAAATTGCCAAGGATGGCGCTGAAAAGGCTTCCCGTAAGATACCGGTCAAACAGATCGTTGTCGGTCTGGAAGGCAATATCTTATCCGAAGAGTGGATTTAAGACCTTCTTGATATTTGAATAATTAAAAATCCCTGAGGACGACAAATCCTCAGGGATTTTTTTTAGTACTGTGATCGCCATAAATAAGTTGACATATGAGTGTCATTACGAGCGAAGCGATGCAATCCCAAAAGGCTGATTGCTTCTGGCTAGCGCCCTTGCAATGACAACTTTCATTTAGCGTTTACTTATAATTATGTTATTTTCCGGAAAATAAGGCGCTGTGCCCTTGTACTTTCTCCACGCTTTATGTCTACAATCATCTCTGTACCCTTACCCTGAAACTCATAGACCAATTTGCCCCCGCATTCTTCTGAGTGGCTATTGAATAAAACCCTTCCGGAAACAGTCTCTCCGTTCAGACGTGCAGCAATTACCTTTAAGGGTAAGCAACAGGCAGCCTGAAATATCAATCCATTGTCAAGTACCAAAAGACGGGTATAGTGTGGTTTCCGAACACCTTTTTGCCGCATTTCAATGTTTGAAGAGGCGGATGAACTGGTTGCCGGATTAGCAGGCTGTGTTTCAATCATATATTTCTCGTCGGCTTCAATGATACTTTTTGGGGTCAAATTTCCCTTCAAACCTGCGTACCTAAGAATTATTTTAGCATCTTCTGCATCCTGTGAAATGCTCTCCTGTGTCGCACTAATTTCAGCCCTATTTCTGCGACTCATCACCTTTGGCGCAGTGAGGTCGACCAGCGGGAGTTTCTTGAAAGGGATATTTGTGGAACTTTGTGGCATCATTTTCTTATTTCCAATAAAGAAGTTACATTTTCTACGCCTTCCACGCTCATGGTAAGGCTGATTGCTTCTATAATCTCTTCCTTGCAGTGCACCGAACCTGCAAGGATGACTTGATCTTTCACCGTCGTCACATGTATATGAAGTGCGGAGACCTTTGGGCTTTTGGCATATTTGGCCATGATCTTGGCCGTGATGGATACCTCAGAAAATTCTTCTTTGGTCCTATCGATCAATACCTCCCCTTTTTTAGAAACAAAGATACCTCCTTCTTTTATTTCTGTAACTACTACGTTGGTACCTTTTTTAATTTCTTCTAAAATAATTTTTATCAGTCGATGTGAGAGTTTTCATATTCACAATTTAATAAAACTACTCTTCCACCATTTTCAATACTTCTGTTTTTGGTAGGGAGTTTGTAATAGCATTTGTATTCGTGCGATTTAAAGGCAGGCTGATATAAAAATCAGTTCCAGCAGCCTCTTTACTTTCTATATAGATCCCCCCTTCGTGATCCTTTATAATTCGATACACTATAGCTAATCCAAGTCCCGTTCCTTTATCTTTATCGGTAAAAAATGGTTCAAAGATATGTGAAATCTTTTCGGCGGGAATTCCCGCACCGTTATCGGAAATTTTAATTACAAAATACAGTGTATCATTTGGGTCTCGTAAGAAGGGAGATGCAAAGGAGAAGAAAACGCTGTTAGGATTTAATTTTGCCATCCTTCTGAACTCCGAAAGGTCGTCCATAAAGCTCGTACTGACTTTAATACTCCCATTTCTTGGCAGTGCATCGAGACTGTTTTGTAAAATATTCAAGAGCACCTGTTTTATTTTATCCTCATCTGCAATAAGCGCACATCTTTTTTCTTCTAAAACCGTGGTTATTTCAACGCCTTTCTCTGCAACTGTATCCCTTAGGAAATTTATGGTATCCAATATAGTATTATGAGGATCTATGGGCTGCATTAAAGGTTCAGCAGGTTTTGCCAGATTTAGCATATCTTCAATAATTCTGTTAATCCGCCCGATTTCCTTTAAAGCAATTTTCTGGAAGTCAGTGTGGAATTCCTTATCGTGTTTCTTGTAAGGAAGCAGTTGGAAATATGTATTTATAGCTACAAGTGGATTTTTTATTTCATGAGCAATATTGGCAGCAAGGACGCCAAGATAGGCCAAACGGTCGGCATGTTGCTTTTCAGTCTGAAGTAATTTCAACTCTGTTAGATCTGTCAGAATCATCAAAGCCCCGAGTTCCTGTCCGTCTTCAGTTTTAAGCTTAGTTATGGTCACCCCACACGGAATTCGTTTGCTCTTTCTGTCCACGAAAGTTTCTAAGTTCTGATACTCAGCATCATTATTAAGCGTATGTCTCAATAGTTGATGAGTATCTTTCCCTAAATTCTTAAGTATTTTTTCAGATGGACTTGTACCCTTCAGCCCAAGAATCCTTTTTGCCTCATTATTAATGAGGGTAACCTCTTCTTTAATATCCACAACGATAACCCCACTTTTCAAACTTTGAAGAATATTGTCCCTATAGGTCTTGGCCTCTTTCAGTCCTAAATAAAGACGCGCATTCCTGGCCGCCATGGCTAACTGACCTGAGAAGGCAAGAAACATCTGAATATCTTCTTGAGTAAAGACCTTTTTGTTAACTTTCCTTCCGAGGAGAATTATCCCGAAGAGATTGTTCTCTTGTAAGACTGGAATACAACTATCCACATCAAGAGAGGCTAATGTCTCCTCTACCATGTGTTCAGCCTCACTATGCGTAAATCGGTTCAACTGATCTTTGGAAAGAACTGTTCTATTCTGGTAAAGCCAGGTAACAATAGCATCATGGCTGGAAAGGAACAAATTATTATCTGATGGGAAATTTATAGCCGCCTTCAGGCTGTAATGCCGGGTTTTTTCGTCCTTCAGCAGTATACATATCTTATCAATACCTACAGAATCATATAAATATTGGATAGCATAATGGAGAAGCCCATTCAAATCATGGATAGACGAAAACATTACCGTAGAATCGCTCAGTATCCTTGGATGGCTGTACCTGGTATGGAACAAGGTCTTCTCAATGACGTGTTGAATTGATTCTCTGGCTGGCACAAAGATTAAGACTATTACTATGATAGAAACGATGTTAGTTACGGTCTGCCTGTACTCTGAAACGGGGAGTATGCTGCTCATAATCAGACCAACAGCGAAATAAATGATACTGAGGATAATGGATATGGCAGCGTAAACAGTACTCCGCTTAATTACTACGCTGATATCCATGAGGTGGTATTTTACGATAGCGTAGGCTACAGCTATTGGAATAGGAACAGCTACTAGAGGTACAAACATCTCAACCTGCCATATACCTATTGTTGGTAAGAGAAAGTTTGTTATGACTCCCAGAAATACGGATGCTGCTACCCCAAAATATAAATACTGAACCTGCAGTCTCTTTATGCCGTAATAGCGTACGCTTTTTCTATAAAGGCTATATAAGGAATATGCCATACAGGTTATAAAGTAAAACCAAAATACGAGAAATAACGGACCGTAATCTGGATGTGGCTGAGGCAACTGTTTCTCGAAGGATACCGATTTAACAATATACGAAGAAAAAAATACAGGAAGTATGCTTATTGCAAAGAATGATATACTTAAATATCGACTGATGGAACTTTCCACTTGATCAGGAAATACGGAAGAAAAGAAGAAAAAGGCAGATGGAATAAACATCGCTGCACAAAAGACTAATCTAAGTCTGAAAGTAGCCAACGCTGGATCTGGAGTCAGGTGTGTGAAAAAAATAGAGAATATCCACAAAGATATAGCATGTGCAAATACACAAAATCTTTTGTTAATAGTGTTTGCCGGATTTCTCAAAAGTACGAAAACCCCAAGTCCAGCAATCAATAGGAACATAAAAATGAATATTACCTGGCTTGCGAGCATAATCTCTATCGCTAAGAATATCTCCTTAATACCAGAACGGCATGTGTCCCGCCCACACTATGGCTATTTATTAGCGCTGTGTCCATGGAAAAACGCCTGGCATGATGAGGAACGTAATCAAGGTCACATAAAGGGTCAGGTACATCCAGATTAATTGTAGGAGTAATAAACCCGTTCTTTAAACACAGGCTTGCAGCAACGACTTGGAAACCACCTCCAGCAGCGTAAGCCTGGCCTGTCATCGATTTAATAGAGCTTATTGGTATTTTATACGCATGGTTCCCAAAGAATGCTTTAAAGGCGTTTGTTTCTTCCACGTCGTAACTAGGTATAGCATTCCCATGTGCACAAATATAATCTATCTCTTCTGCCATCGTTTTGCCTGCTATTAATGCTTGCTCCAATGCGGAGACCAATGCATGCCCACTCACATCAACCCGACGAACGTCTTCTTGTGCCTCGCATGTAGAAGTATAGGATACTATCTCAGCATATATATTTGCCCCTCTATCGAGGGCATGGTTTAACTCCTCAATCACTATTGATGCCCCACCTTCACTAATCACCATACCATCACGATCTTTATCGTACGGCCTCGATGCTTTTTCAGGTTCTTCATTTCTTTTTGAAAGAATTCCCAGGGCACAAAAGGTAGCCATGGCAAAGGGAAAGACAGGAGCATCAGAACTTCCTACAACTGCTGCATCTACAGCTCCTCGCTTTACCATATTATAACCCCAGTTCACCACATCAAGCCCTGTTGAGCATCCTGACGTCAATGTTGAATTAGGCCCTGTAATTTTTAGTTCCGAGCATATGTAAGCAGTTGTCACATGAGGTGTGAACTCGGTAGAAGTAAATCGGTAAACTGCATTAGGGCCGGACTCTAAGAATCTTCTATGCTGTCCCTCGTATATATCATTTTCCGCCCCTATCGTTGTTCCAAAACACACACCGCATCTATCTCTGTTTTCCTTGTTCAGGTTAATGCCAGAATCTGTTACTGCCAACTTTGATGTTGCGACACCAAAATGGGTGAACCTTCCACTCCTTTTGACCAATTTTGGATCGAAATAATCGCAAGGATCGAAGTCTTTTACCTCGCCCGCAATCTGCGTACTGAATGGAGACGGATCGAAGGAAGCAATCCTTTTTATCCCCGATCGTCCGTTGATTAGTGCATCCCAATATGCGTCTTTCCCGTTACCATTAGGGGCCAATATTCCCAGGCCAGTGATAACTACACGCCTTGTTATCATGGGGCTTTTCCTCCGCAAAAAATATTTTGTTTGTTGAAGAGAAGTTTTTCTCTGCTAGTTTACGGCTGTATTCATTTATTTTTTGATAACCGTCTCTAAGGAAGCGGTAGTCTGTTGTTAATAAAGCCAAATCGCTCTTCATTTTAAATTCTTCCAAACCCATCTGACCTACAAATCCAGCGCTTCTTGCTGCAAGACAATGTTCATCGGTAACGTTTACCGTATAACCCATTTCCCTTACTTTTTTCTCCATAAGCCCAGACATCTTAAGCATATTCAGGAACTTTATTCCGTTTAAGGAGATATTCAGCTCAGGCCACGTGCTTGGGTCCTTTGTCAGCTCGTACTCATAGCGCAAAACAATCTGAAGATAGTCTTCAGGCACATCAAACCCGAATCTCTTATGTTCTATTTGCCATGACGTTGCGGGCAACGGTGCTGCAGGAGTTATAAGGACGGAGTCAGGCTTGTAATTTTCGCTTTTTAATGTATCAAGGAAAACCAAATTTTCCTTTAAAACCTGATCATGACTTATTCCACTACCAGAAGGTATTGGGCAAGGATAAATAAAACTTATACCTACGTCAAGATGTTTTCTTTGGTTGTAGGATGCCTGCTTTATGGCTTTAATCGTAAAATAAACGTCTTCTACGGAATTACCTTTATGCATAATCTTTGAGAGGATGTCGTTGTTAGCGACCTCAACACCCAGGAAAACGGCCCTAAGTCCAGAACGTATTATTTTTTCATAGACTTCGACAAGTTCATCTATTCTCTCCCTTGCCCTGTTTTCTGCCCGAATGAACATTGAATACTCAATATGTAAGCTTTCTTCTAATAAAGCATCAGCGATCCGACCGCTCAGCGAGACAGGAGTCGTGGAGCCTGCAAACCTAAAAAGTCCGATACCCATTTTCTTAATAGTTTCCTTGATCTCCTCAATGGTTATGCTAATATCCCTGATCTGGTATTTACCCGTAATATTTGGGTGTGTGCAAAAATTACACTTTCCATAATAGCATCCTGAAGATTCATTTATTACTGCTATATTTACCTTTCCATCTTCCTTTTCATAAAGGGGGAAAGGCTTTGAGTTTAAAGAAAGCCTCTTAACGGGTGTTTCCTTCACCTTGCCGTTACCATTCTTGTATATCAAATTAAAAATCTCACCGGTTTCGGCAAGGTCAGTAATTTTTCTTATAACTTCAGATTTTGCGCATCCCTGGGAATACATTTCCCTTGTTGTATGAATAATCTTTGTTAGAGTTATTTCGCCCTCAACATCTATGCAAAAGTCAAAGGGACTTTTTTCTAAGGCATGCGTTTTGAATTGATTAACCTGTGGGCCTCCGGCAATTATCAATGTATTTGGACATAATTCGCTGACTCTTTTAGCAAGCTTCTCAGAGTATGCAAATCTATCTCCAAGCCAGGTCTTGATCCCGAGTACTTTTACATTATTCTCGCATATCTTTTGAGCCAGACCTTCGATATATTTTTCCATTTTTTCTTTGATAATCTTAGCGAGATTTTCCTGGAGATGGTTCCACTCCCTTCTCAAGGATACGGTATTTTCAATATCTCCCTTGCAAAAAATATGCGCAGAGAGTTCAGATAGTCTTGGCGTAAGATCATTTTTAGTAAATGTTGTGTAAAAATCGATTCTGGCTGGGTCTTCAACGATAATATTAAATCCTTCATTTTTACATGCCCTGACCAGTATGCCAATACCATTTTCCTTAAAGCAGTCACTAACGGAATAGGCCTTCCCCATAAATGAATTCCATAACATAAGGTCTATGCCTTGAGAGTTAGACACGGCAATTCTCCTAAAGAAATGAATGGAATATGTGTGTCAAGCAGAAAGTAACATGATTATGTTATGCCTACGCAGTCCCCCTTAATAAAGGGGGACATGGGGGGTTGTGTTTTTTCCGAGGTTATTCCCCATTTTCATGAGGACAAGTTTACAACCCCCTAGCCCCCTTTTTTAAGGGGGGTTCTCTATACCATACACCGTGTAACCCGCCTGTCTGCGTGCGGGGACGCACAGGCAGGCATAAATAAAATGGAAATCCTATATAATTCAATTAATTCATTTTAATACTTTTACCATAAAAATGAAAGAGTGATATTTTAAGTCCTTCCGAAAATATATAAAACCAAAATAAAAATATTAGTGGTGGGTAACAGTTCAGCACCCCCACCTGGCCTCCACCATCAAGGGGGAGGAACCGTTTTCCCCCGCCCCCGGTGGGAGGGGTTAGGGGAGTGGGCTGAACTGGTACAGTGTTGGTTATCTATGACGATAGGTATGGCAAATACGAGGAACATGAGCTACGTTTTGAGATGGATGCTTTTTGCCTGTATTAAATATAGAGGCTTTTGCTTAGGAAGTTTTCGTAAGTAGACAAACAACATTTATTGGCTTATTTTAATGAATTTTGCTCCATTTTTAACCGGTGACGGTCAGAAAACCAGCTTTTTGATAAATTAGTAACAGCTTGTGTTAGTTCAGGAGGGATGGTATTTTCAGAGTTAACTAAATATCCATTTACCAGGTTTTCCAAATCCTTTATCTTCGTTTCCATTTTCTTAACGTCGCTTAAATCAGAGAATATCATAATTGCACCGAGTTCCGTATTATCATCTAATAACAAAGACGTGCTAATATCATATGTAGAATGAGTAACAGGATGTACAACCTCACTCCTCTTAAAAGTTTTCTTGTCTTTTAGAGTTCTCAAAAGATAATTCGCAAACAATGAACCAATATACTTAACATCCTTTCCTATTGCATCATCTGAAGAAATATTTAACATCCTTGCCGCATTTTTATTAAAGATATTAACCTTACAGTCTTTATTAATAACAATAATTCCGTACGGGATATTTTCCAGGACGTTTTCGTTATGAATTCTCCTGAGATTTACCTCCTGGTAAAGGAAGGCATTCTCCACTGCCATGCCTATATACCCCGCCAACATGGATTGTAATTCGATGTCCTCATCAAAAAATGCCTTCCCGGTAATTTTATTTCCCAGGGCAATTATACTGCAAAGATTCCCATTAGCAAAGATAGGTATACACAATTGCGCCTGCAGAAGATTCATTTCCTTCTGTATCTTTATGGCTTCCCGCACTGCTAATTTGTTCGTTGCAACTTCTCTGTTTATGACCTCCTTATTTAATATCTGATGATTCCTGGTTAACCACAGCATGATACCTTGATTCATGGTGAAACAAATACTACGGGCAGTTATCTCATCTAAACCAAGACAGCGAAAAGGCCGAAACAAACCATCGTTTTTGTCCATAAACATAAATACTGCCCTCCCCACCCCGAATGTCTCAGCCATCGCCTCGACAGTTAGATCGGCAAGCTTCCCAAGATCATACACACGTGTCAATACCTTCGAAAACTTTTGAAAGACTTCCTTGTAAGTAAGGTACGGAACTCTGGCGCTCTCTTGTTTGTTGAAAGCCCATTCGGATATTCTCGTATATTCAGGCTTTAAATTCTTTATATGAGACTGAATAAAACCCAGTTCCCTTTTCAGTTCTTGCTTTTCAAGTGCTCTTTTTGAGATATTCTCTATTGCCTCTTTTCTCAGCGGTTTTTTAAGATATTCACACTCACCAAATATCCGGCATTCTTCGGGTAATATCGACTGAGCCTCAGGAACTATCATAACAATCGTTGGATCAATATTTGTTTGTCGAAGCTCCTCTATGAGCTTGTTTGCCCCATCATCATTCAAGAGAACATCCAGAAAAGTTACATCGATGTCTATTTTGAGAAATATTTGTAGCGCCTCCTCATGTGTCCTGGCAATATGGACTACGTAATCTTTACTCAAAGATCTCTTAAAAAAAGCACTAATTGCCTTATCGTTTGAAACTACAAGAAAAGAGTACACAGGGTAATCCTCACATAAATAAGCTATAGACACACCTGCAAGAGGTATTACTAAAAACATTATACCTTAAATAACAATTACAGGTTTATCATAAAGCCTAATACTTAAACTTAAAAAGCAACTATTGTACCAATTGTCACAGTAATTAACTAGCGAGTCGAGGCCTCAGACCGGTACTTGTCCTCGTGCAAACGGGGAAACAAGATTGGAACCACAGATTTCACAGATTACACAGATTTTATGAAGAGGTTGAGAGGTTGGGCATTTCCCAACTTCACACCTTCCCATCTTCCCAACTTCTGCCCTTTGCCAAGATAAATCGCACGAAATATGTACAATATTGAACATTATATTGACATTTATGTTGCGGATTATGCAAAGCGTAATCAATATCATAAATTATTGTATTGGCAATAAACTCTTACAAATTAATTAAAATAGTGAGCTTGGTTTTGAAAACAAAAGAGTTACAATTTATCAATAATTTCTTTGTAAAGATTGGTACACAAATTGTCATGATTACTGAAAAACAAACCTGAAGATATAGTTAAAAAGTTTTATGCTTATTTTTTAGGAATTAAATTATGGTACAAAGAATTAAATCAGCAAGTATACTTGTAGTTGATGACGATTTAGGTGTAAGGGAATCGCTAAAAATGATCCTGATGGATAAGTATTACGTATCTACTGCATCACATGTTGATGAAGCCACCAATAGTTTAAAGACCATCGAACCGGAGATGATCTTCCTCGATATAAAAATGCCCAAGATAAGCGGCATGGACTTCCTAAGGGAAATGCATTTAAAAAATTCTACTATTCCGATCATTAATGATTACGGCATTCCCTCCTCACAAACCGAAATTACAGCATTTCGTAGCGGTGCATTTGATTACATTATTAAACCCTTTGAGCCCTCAGAGATACATACAGTGGTTGAAAGGGCGTTACAACATCGTGTCGAATCAATGGAAAAAGACAAGCTTGTGTATAATCTGAGGATGGCCGTTCACAACAACTTCTTCTCTACCACAGATTCTCTTTTACTTGCTATAGACGCTAAAGACTCTTATACTGCAGGCCACTCCAAAAGAGTGTCTTTATTGTTCGGCTTAATAACAAAAGAATTAGGCATAAGCGAGACGCGAATTGTAAAATTGCGGTACGGAGCATTCCTTCACGATATAGGGAAGATAGGGGTGAGAGATGATATACTGACAAAAACAGGCAATCTTACTGAGGAAGAATTTTTCTTAATGAAGCGACATCCTGAGATAGGTTACAACATTCTTGAGCCTATTAATTTCTTAAAGGAAAGTTTACCAATAGTACGTAACCATCATGAATGGTATAATGGTGAAGGCTATCCTGACGGCCTAAAGGGCGTAGAAATCCCTCAGGAGGTTGCCATTCTCTCTATAGTAGATGCTTACGATGCATTGACTACAGATAGACATTATCACAAAAAATATTCTAATGGAACTGCATTTAAAATCATCACAGAGGGAATAGGCACTCAATTTATGCCTGCCTTAACCGAAAAAGTTCTTTCAATTATTAAAAAATGTAATTTATAACCGGCATGAAACGATTAGCTTTTGTCTATACCTTTATCCTTCTCTTCTCCTTGTGTGGAAAGAACGTCTTAGCACAGGGAGCCGCTGGATTACACAATCCGGTTTTTGGCGCTTCAGCGCTTGCACAGGGGAACGCGTTTGTAGCCCGTGCAGACGATGCCTCTGCAATTCAATTCAACCCTGCAGGTCTTACACAACTCCAAGGGCCACAAGTTTCTCAGGGGGTTAGTTTTATCCTTCCTTCTGTAGAATATCAAAATAATAGTGTCAGTGAGGATATGGACACAAATATAAACATTATACCAAATATTTATTTTGCAAGTCCGATTATAAAAAACAAATTAGCTGCTGGCCTGGGCATAACCGTTCCTTATGGGCTCAATGGCGAATGGGATGATGACGGATTTTCCAGGTATGTCGTTACAGGCTTTAATTTACGAATTATCAACATAAATCCAACCATTACTTATAAACCACTTTCTTGTCTTTCGATTGGTGTGGGCTTTGATTATTACTATGCCAATTCTAGTCAAGAGAGTCGTATTCCCTTCTCTTTAATAACAGGCACACCCGATGGGCATAGTGACCTCGATATGCATGGGGATGGATTTGGATACAATACAGGAATACTATATAATATTACTCCACATCATAGTATTGGTGTTTCATTCCGAAGCAAGGCAGATATCAACTTTGATGGCAAGCTAAAGCAAAGCGGCTTTCCGGTTGGGGTATTTGGCTTTGATCGTTTCAATTCACAAGCCACTACCTCTGCTACAATACCAGAGATGCTTTCATTTGGTTATGCCTATCGACACGGAGACCTTTGGAGTATTGAAGCGGACGTTCAGTGGACTAATTGGTCTCGTTTCGACATTCTTAACATTGGTCTTGAGCCACCGAATCCCCTGAGAGGGGCAGAAGTTGAGGATGTACGAAACTGGCATAATACCTGGAGCTTTGCTTTAGGTGGAGAATATGCGTTAAGCGAGGCAATAAAGGTGAGAGGTGGTTATACATTCCATGAAACACCGGTTCCAAGTGATACCTTTGAGCCTTCCGTTCCACAGAGTAGTCGGCACGGATTATTTACAGGACTTGGATATAGTTGGGGGAAGAAATTGAACAAAGGGATAGACTTTGCTTACGGAGCAGTATTTTACGAAAACAGGAAGATAGATAACTCAATAGGAGATGCTTTTGGGACCCCTATAGATGGGCGCTACGACCTTATTACCCATATAATGGCAATAAATTTTAATTACAGATTTTAAGTGATTTATTGAATAGTTACTTTCTGTCTGGCTTTTTTGTAAGGTTCAGCTTCAATGCCTATTTCTTCATCAGTAAGGTAACAAGCGGGATCGTGTTCCCATACATCGCCATAATATGCCTCTGCTCTTGCCCTAAAATTCCCACTGCATATATTGAGCCATCTGCACTTAGCACAACGCCCTTTAACGTAAGGGTTTTTATTCTTGAGTTTAGCCATTAACTCATTGGAAGTGTCTTCCCATATCTCGCCAAACTTTCTTTTTCTGACATTTCCGAAAGAGTATTGTCTCCAAAACTGATCGGCATATACCTCCCCATCCCAGCTTATACAGGCAAGTCCCTTACCAGAGCTATTCCCCTCGTTCCATTGGAGGAGTTCCAATACCTCTTTCGCCCTCTTGGGATTTTCCTTCAAAAGTCGTAAATATATGTATGGACCGTCGGCATGATTATCCACGGTGAGCACCTCGATCTTGCGACCTCTGTCATACGCCTCTTTGGTTTTATTAATAATAAGATCAACAACCTCGCGGGTTTCTTTGTGGGAAAGGTCTTCTTCGATTAGGTTAGAACCCCTTCCTGAGTATACCAGGTGATAAAAACAAACCCT
>Ga0209520_10001556_pt1 | contig 13084 bp, 7 predicted proteins | sample Rifsed16ft1_FD_184009 | JGI IMG/M metagenome (GOLD analysis project Ga0209520, IMG submission 184009) | Soil microbial communities from Rifle, Colorado, USA - sediment 16ft 1 (version 2) | ecosystem: Environmental > Terrestrial > Deep subsurface > Rock core/Sediment | place: Rifle, Colorado...
CACCGATGAGCCTGGCCAATCGGTCGTACAGGGTTTCCCAGGTCTCGCCCGACATCACCGCCTCGAGCGGCGTATCCGGGATCTCCAGACCAAGATCCAGGGTGCGGCGATGACCCTCGTCCACGATCGCACCGTGGGCGGACGGCGACGCGCCCGCCGGCTCGGCCTCGCCCACCAGGAAGCGGGCGACCTCATCAATCGGCTTCTGGGTCGCGGAAAGGCCGATGCGTTGCAGGGGACGCCCGGCCACGTGCTCCAGCCGCGCCAGGCTCAGCGCCAGATGGGACCCTCGTCGGGACCCGATGACCGCGTGTATTTCATCCACGATCACGGTGCGCACGGTGCGAAGCATGTGCCGGCTCCGCTCCGCGGTGAGCAGCAGGTACAGCGACTCCGGCGTGGTGACGAGGATGTGCGGCGGCGAGGCGAGCATCGCGGTTCGCTCCCGCGCCGGCGTGTCCCCGGTTCGGACCGCCGCGGTGATCCGCACCGGTCGAAGCCCCATGGCCTCCGCCATCTGGCGTATCTCACGCCGAGGTTCCGCCAGGTTCTTGTGGATGTCGGCGGACAGGGCCTTGAGCGGGGATACGTACACAACGCGGGTCTCGTCCGGCAGATGGTACTCGAGGCCTTCGCGCAGCAGCTCATCCAGGGCGCCCAGGAAGGCGGCCAGCGTCTTGCCTGAGCCGGTTGGCGCCGCGATCAGCGTGTGGCGGCCCGACCGAATCGCCTCCCAGCCCTGGATCTGGGCGGGCGTGGGCTCGCCGAGACGCTCGGCAAACCAGCGAGAGACGGCGGGATGAAAGGCGGAGGGGCTCACAACGGGAAAATACTGCGTAGGGGGTAAGGGGTGAGGGGGCCCCTTGCCCCTCACCGCTCACGCCGTTTCGGGTCTCGCGGCGTTGGGATGGCGGCTCCCCGGAACGCTTCCGCCGCCGCTCTCGCCTGCCACAGGTGCCGGCGGTCGTGTGCCAGGTTCAGGGCGATCGCGGATCCCAGTTTGTACCGCATCCAACCCGCGAATGGCGACTGGACCCTCACGGCCCCGAGATCGTACCCATTCACCTCCTCGAGCAGGCGCAGGAGGCCGTCGTGGAGTTGCATGAACTCCGCCAGCACGTGCTCGCGCGACAGGTTGCTGGTCGGCACGAAACCCCGGCCCGTCGCATAACGCCGCTTGGGCGGCGGCTCCATGTCGGCGATGAACCACCGCATGAAGAACCCGTGACGCATCGCGCCCCGCGCACGCCGCCCACCTGCGCGCATCCGCCCAGCAGCCGCCTGCATTCCGGGCAACATGGCACGATGGGTGATGTTCAGGTGTTCGAGGCACTGTGCCCCGGACCATTTGCCGGGCGCGGGTTGCCAATCGAACGCCTCCTGGCTCAGGTCGCCCAGCCCTGAGGCGTCGGCCTTGATAGCCGCGATCTGCCTCACGAAATCCGCCACATCGGGCTCCACACTCGCCATGCTCGTTCCCCCTTTCGTCGCGGGAGGGGCCTTCCCTACTGCGCGCGCTCAGTCACGACCAGAAGCTACGGAACGGTGCGGTTGGGCGTCAGAGCCAGCAGGGCGTTATCTTCCGCTCCGAATCGGGCTTCCACCTCCGGGGCGATTACCCTCTTGTTCGAGAACATCTTCGAGACCGTCAACTCCGGGTTCGCGCAGGCGCTGTATGAAGATTATCTGCGCGACCCGAGCTCCGTGCCGCCGGAGTGGCGGGAGCTGTTTGAGAACGGACTCAAAGGCCAGCCTCCCGCCACGGCGGCGGCAGAGGCGAAAGAAGCGGCATTCCCTTCTTCTGCCGCCCCTCCCGCCTCGGCCGCCACCATCGAGCCCATTGCCGGCCCCGCGCTGCGTCTGCTCCAGAACATGCAAGCCTCGCTCCAAGTGCCCACCGCCACCTCATTCCGCGACGTGGACGTGTCTCGCCTGTGGGACGCGCGCGCCCGCGTGAACCGGGACCTGGCGTCGCGAGGGATGAAGCTTTCGTTCACGCACCTCGTGGGCTGGGCCATCGTCCGCGCGGCGCGCCAGGTCCCCGCAATGGTCCGCGCCGTGGTGGACGTGGATGGCGCGCCCCACCGGTTCGACCCCGGCGGCGTGCACCTGGGCCTGGCCGTGGATGTGGAACGCAAGGACGGGAGCCGCGGGCTCCTGGTACCGGTCATCAAGCACGCCGACGCGATGACCTTCGCGGCGTTTCACGCGGAGTACGAGCGATTGGTGGCTGGTGCGCGGGACGGCAAGCTCCTGCCGGACGCCTACCAGGGCGGCACCATCACGCTGACCAATCCGGGGACCATCGGGACCGTCGCGTCGGTGCCGCGGCTCATGAAAGGCCAGGGCTCGATCATCGCCACCGGGGCGATCCGGGACATCGCCGGCCGCCGGGTGATGACGCTCACCAGCACCTACGACCACCGCATTGTGCAGGGCGCGGAGTCGGGGATGTTTCTGCGCGCCGTGGACCGGTTGCTGCAAGGAGAAGAGCGGTTCTACCAGCAAGTGGCGCAGGCCTTCGGGATCGAGTCAGCGGCAGCTGCTCCAGCCCCTGCCGCTGGAGTGGGGACGGGGGTTGGGGAACAGTTAATCGCCGCCGCCATGTCTCTGGTGCGCGCCCATCGCACCCACGGCTACCTGTGCGCGCGGCTCGACCCCCTGGGGACCGAGCCCAAGGGGGACCCGGCGGTGGACCCCGGCCCCCCGGAACTCAGCCCCGAGATCCTCCAGCGGATCCCGGCCAAGGTGCTCAGGGTCTACGTGCCGGGCGACACGCTGGCCGATGCCCTGCCCCGCCTCCGCGAGACGTACTGTGGCACCATCGCCTACGAGATCGAGCATATCGCCAGCCACGAGCAGCGGGTCTGGCTGCGCCAGGTCATCGAGTCCTGGCAGCATCGCGCCCCGCTGGCGCCCGAAGAGCGCGTCCGCCTCCTCGAGGCGCTGACCCGAGTGGACACGCTGGAGCGGTTCCTCCACAAGGCCTACCTGGGGCACAAGCGCTTCGGCATCGAGGGCGTGGACCTGCTGGTGCCGATGCTGCACTGGGCGTCGAGCGTGGCGGCGGCCCACGGCGCGCATGAAGTGGTGATGGGCATGGCCCACCGCGGCCGGCTCAACGTGCTCACCCACGTCGTGGGCCTGCCCTATGAGACCCTGCTCGCGGAGTTCGAGGGCGGCCGGCAGGTCGAAGAGACGCTCACTCCCCGGGGTGGCACGGGCGACGTGAAGTACCATCACGGCGCCACGGGCGTCTACACCACGCCCGAGGGCCGGACCATCAACATCGTCCTCATGCCCAATCCGAGTCACCTCGAGGCGGTGAACCCGGTGGTGGAGGGACGGGCCCGCGCGGTGCAGACGACGCGGGCCCAGTCGCAGGCCCGCCACGATCCCGCGCGGGTCATGCCCATCCTCATGCACGGCGACGCCGCGTTCGCGGCGCAGGGCGTGGTGGCCGAGACGTTCAACCTGGCGCGGCTCGAGGGATACGGAACCGGCGGCACGCTGCACATCATCACCAACAACCAGGTGGGCTTCACCACCGACCCCTGGGACGCCCGCTCCACCGACTTCGCCAGCGACCTGGCCAAGGGCTTCGACGTCCCCATCATTCACGTGAACGCGGACGACCCTGAGGCCTGCATCGCGGCCGTCCGGCTCGGCATGATGTATCGGGAGAAGTTCCGGCACGATTGCGTGATCGATCTGGTGGGTTACCGGCGGCACGGCCACAACGAAGGCGACGAGCCTCGCTACACCCAGCCGGTCATGTACCAGCGCATCGACCGGCACCCCACGGTGCGGGACCTCTACGCGACGGCCCTGGTCCGGGACGGCGTGCTGACGCAGGCGGCCGCGGACGAGATGGACCAGCGTCAGTATGACCTGCTGGTTCGCACCCAGCAGGCGCTGCGCGACGATCTCCGGGACGAAGGAACGGAGCCCGTACGCATCTCCGGCCAGTGGACCCCGCCGGCCGAGCCCGAGACGGCCGTGTCCGGCGATCTCCTGCGGGAGATCAACCAAGGACTGCTGGCGCTGCCCGAGGGGTTCACGGTCAATCCCAAGCTCGCCAAACAGCTGGAGCGCCGTCGCGACGCGTTGGGAGATCCAGCGGCTATTGACTGGGGGCACGCGGAGGCGCTGGCCTTCGCCTCGCTCCTGGCGGACGGCGTGCCGGTCCGGTTGAGCGGCCAGGACAGCGAGCGCGGCACGTTCAGCCAACGGCATCTGGTGCTGCACGAGGCGGAGACGGGCCATCGCTACGCGCCGATCCACCATCTGCCCAATGCACGCGCCGCGTTCGAGCTGCACAACAGCCCGCTGTCCGAGTACGCCGTCATGGGCTTCGAGTACGGGTACAGCGTGGCCGCGCCGGAGGCGCTGGTGCTGTGGGAGGCGCAGTTCGGCGACTTCGCCAACGCCGCCGAGATCATCATTGACCAGTTCATCATCGCCGGGCTGGCCAAGTGGGGACAGACCTCGCGGCTCGGGCTGCTGTTGCCCCACGGCTACGAGGGCCAGGGGCCGGAGCACTCGAGCGCGCGGCTGGAGCGGTATCTGGCGCTGGGCACGGAGGGCAACATCCGGGTGGCGAATTGCTCCACGCCGGCGCAGTACTTCCACCTGTTGCGACGCCAGGGGAAACACACCGAGATCCGCCCGCTGGTCGTCATGACCCCCAAGAGTCTCCTGCGCCTGCCGCAGGCCACATCGTCGGCGCGCGAGCTCACCGACGGACGGTTTCAGCCGGTGCTGGATGATCCGACTCTGGTGGCGGACAAGCAGGCGGTGACCCGGCTGGTGCTGTGCTCCGGCAAGGTGTACTACGACGTGGTGACCGCGAAGCGGCGTGCCGAGGCCCCGCACGTGGCGGTGGGGCGGATCGAAATGCTCTATCCGTTCCCTCGGGATGAGGTGCTCCATCTGCTGAGCCAGTACCCCACCCTCACGGAACTGGTCTGGCTGCAGGAGGAACCGTCCAACATGGGCGCGCGCAAATGGGTTGTGCCGCAGTTGGAGGGGCTTGCCGGCGAAGGGATTCCCGTGCGTGACGTCTCCCGCCCCGAGCACTCCAGCCCGGCGGAGGGTTATCCGGCGGCGCATCGGGCGGAGCAGGACCGGCTGGTGAGGGAAGCGCTTGCTTGACCTCCTCCGCTACGCCGTCTTCGCCGCGTTCGTCGGGAGCGCGCTGATCGCGGTCGGGTCCTGGGCCGTACGGACCCGCCGCATCAGTCCGTTCAGCGGTGCGACCCGCCTGATCCGGGCCCTCACGGATCCCATCGTCAATCCCATGGAGCGCTGGGTGCACCGGCGCGGCGGCAATCCGCAGAACGCCCCCTGGTGGCTGTTGGGCGTCGTGGTGGTGGGGGGTATCCTGCTCATTTCCGTGACGCAATGGCTGGTCGTGCAGTTTGCGCGTGCGTCGTTCGCGGCCAACGCCGGCCCCCGCGGCATCCTGCGCCTGGTCGTGTACTATGCCGGGCAGCTGGTCCTGATCGCGTTGATCGTGCGCGTCATCGCGTCGTGGTTCGGCGCCTTTCGGTTCAGCCCCTGGATGCGCCCGGTGTATTTCCTCACGGACTGGATCATCACGCCGCTGCGGCGCGTCATCCCACCGCTGGGCATGATCGACATCACGCCGCTGGTGGCGTGGATCGCGCTGCGAATCGTGCTGAGCTGGCTGATGAGGATGCTGTGACGGGAAGCGGGAAACCGACGGCGGGCACCGTCAGCTCACCGGCCGCGTCACTGTTGGTCCACGTGCAGCCGCGGGCGCGACAGACGGAGATCGTGGGGTGGCACGGGGACGCGATCAAGATCCGGGTGGCGGCGCCTCCCGTGGACGGGGCCGCCAATGCCGAACTGCTGCGCTTCCTGGCGGAACGGCTTTCCCTGCCCGCGGCCGCGGTGCGATTGGCGGTGGGCGGCACCGGCCGCCGGAAGCGATTAGAAATCACCGGCCTCGATGCCGCAACCGTCCTCGACCGGCTCGGTATCCGTTAGTGCAACACCCCGGTTTGACCTGGCGACGACCGCCGGCTACATTGGTCGGCACAACTGATTTCGTGGCGATTTGCGGCATATTGCGGCCACGTTAAACAAGTCGCTAAAAAGCCCCTAACCCCGGCGCGTCTTTTGGCGACCGGGGGTTTTTGTTCGAACGGAGTCTTGTGAGCGGCAAGGAAGTCAAACAGCGGCTGCGTACCCTGCTGGGGCAGCGGATCCTGGTGCTGGACGGCGCCATGGCCACGCAGATCCAGCGCCATGGTCTGACCGAAGAGGATTTCCGCGGCACGCGCTTCGCCGGGCACACGCGGCCTCTCAAGGGCGACAACGATTTGCTGTCGCTCACGCGGCCGGACCTGATCCGGGAGATCCACCGCGCCTACCTCGAGGCGGGCGCGGACATCATCGAGACCAACACCTTCAACGGCACGTGGATCTCGCAGTCCGACTACGGACTGGAGTCCGTGGTGCGGGAGCTGAACGCGTCGGCGGCCCGCCTGGCCCGCGGCGCGGCGGACGAGTTCACCGCCCGGACGCCGGAGAAGCCACGGTTCGTGGCGGGCGTGCTGGGCCCCACCAACCGTACCGCCTCCCTCTCCCCGGACGTCAACGACCCGGGGTTCCGCAACGTGACGTTCGACGAGCTGGTCACCGCGTACGCGGAACAGGCCGACGGCCTCCTGGACGGGGGCGCCGACCTGCTCCTGGTCGAGACGGTGTTCGACACCTTGAACTGCAAGGCGGCGCTGTTCGCGATTGGTGAGGTGCTCCGGCGGCGTGAGCTGGAGGTCCCGCTCATGGTCTCGGGCACCATCACCGACAAGAGCGGCCGCACCCTGTCCGGCCAAACCACTGAGGCGTTCTGGAACTCCGTGAGTCACGCGGACCTGTTCAGCGTGGGGTTGAATTGCGCGCTGGGCGCGACCGAGCTCCGGCCGTACATCGACGAGCTGTCGCGAGTGGCGGGTGTGTTCGTCAGCTGCCACCCCAATGCCGGGCTGCCGAACGCGTTCGGAGCGTACGAAGACACGCCCGAGCATATGGCGTCGGTGCTGCGCGAGTTCGCCGAGCGTGGGTTCCTGAACGTCGTGGGAGGGTGCTGCGGCACCACGCCCGAGCACATCCGCGCCATCGCCCGGGCGGTGGCCGGCCTGCCGCCCCGAGCGATCCCTCCCCTCGAGCCATACACCCGGCTGTCGGGCCTGGAGCCCCTCACCATCCGGCCGGAGACCGGTTTCGTGAACGTGGGCGAGCGCACCAACGTCACCGGCTCGGCCAAGTTCGCGCGGTTGATCCGCGAAGGAGGCTACGAAGCCGCGCTGGAGATCGCGCGCGACCAGGTGGCCAACGGCGCGCAGCTGCTCGACGTGAACATGGACGAGGGGATGCTCGACTCCAAGGCCGCGATGGTGCGGTTCTTAAGCCTGATCGCCTCGGAGCCGGACATCGCGCGCGTCCCGATGATGATCGACTCCTCCAAGTGGGAGGTGATCGAGGCCGGGCTCAAGTGCATCCAGGGGAAGGGCGTGGTCAACTCGATCAGTCTCAAGGAAGGGGTGGAAGCGTTCATCGAGCAGGCCCGCCGCATCCGGCAGTACGGCGCGGCGGTGGTCGTCATGGCGTTCGACCAGCGCGGCCAGGCGGACAGCCACGAGCGCAAGGTCGAGATTCTCTCCGAGGCCTACCGGATCCTGACGGAGGAGGTGGGGTTCCCTCCCCAGGACGTGATCCTGGATCCCAACATCTTCGCCGTGGCCACGGGCATCGAGGAGCACGCAACCTACGCGCTCGATTACCTCACCGCGTGCCGCACGCTCAAGGAGCGGTTCCCGACCAGCCTGGTGAGCGGCGGCGTGAGCAACGTGTCCTTCGCGTTCCGCGGCAACAACGCGGTGCGCGAGGCCATCCACGCGGTGTTCCTCTACCACGCGCTCCGGGCCGGGATGGACATGGGGATCGTGAACGCCGGCCAGCTGCCGGTCTACGACGATATCCCCGAGGAGCTGCGGATTCGCATCGAGGACGTGGTGCTCAACCGCCGGGCGGACGCCACCGAGCGGCTCATGGAGCTGGCGCGCGGGGTGGATGGCAAGGCGGCGGCTCGGAAGCACGACCTCGCGTGGCGCGACCAGCCGGTGGACACGCGCCTGGCCCACGCGCTGGTGGAAGGGATCGCGGATTTCATCGAGGCCGACGTCGAGGAGGCGCGGCAGCAGGCCGAGCGACCGATTCACGTCATTGAGGGTCCCCTGATGGACGGGATGAACGTCGTGGGAGATCTGTTCGGCTCGGGCCGCATGTTCCTGCCGCAGGTGGTGAAGAGCGCCCGCGTCATGAAGAAGGCCGTGGCGTATCTGATCCCGTTCATCGAGCGGGAGCAGACCGCCGGCGGCGCCGCGCCCAGGGCGAAGGGCAAGATCGTGATGGCCACGGTCAAGGGCGACGTGCACGACATCGGCAAGAACATCGTGGCCGTGGTTCTTCGCTGCAATAATTACGAGGTGGTGGACCTGGGCGTCATGGTGCCCGCCGCCAGGATCCTCGAGACGGCGCGGACGGAACACGCCGACGCGATCGGCCTGAGCGGCCTCATCACGCCGTCCCTGGACGAGATGGTGCACGTGGCCAGGGAGATGGAGCGGGAAGGCCTCGAGCTGCCTCTGCTCATTGGAGGCGCCACGACCTCGAAAGCGCACACGGCGGTGAAGATCGAGCCCGCGTACCACGGTCCCACGGTACACGTGTCGGACGCGTCGCGCAGCGTGGGGGTAGTGGGACATCTCTTGTCGGAGGACCGCCGCGGGGCGTTCACCCGGGAAACCCGCGCGGAATACGCGCGGGTGCGCGAAGCGTATGGCGGGCGGCGCGCGAACGCGAGAATGCAGCCGCTGGCGGAGGCGCGGCGGCGGAAGCTGGCGCTCGATTGGACGCGCTCCGCGTCCACGAGGCCGCCCCGGCTCGGCGTGGGCGCCTTCAATGATTATCCCCTGGCGGAGCTGGCGCGGTATATCGACTGGTCGCCGTTCTTCCGTGCCTGGGAGCTGCACGGCGTCTATCCGCGCATTCTGGACGATCCGGTGGTTGGGCCCGCGGCCCGACCGCTGTTCGAGGACGCACAACGCCTGCTCCAGCGCATCGTGAACGAACGCCGCTTTGGCGCCCGTGCCGCGTTCGGCCTGTTTCCCGCGAACGCCGTCGGAGACGACATCGAGGTGTACGCCGACGAGCGGCGGGATCGCGCGGTGGCGGTGCTGCATCACCTGCGACAGCAGGCGGAGAAGCCCCCGGACCGTCCCAACCTGTGCCTGGCCGACTTCGTGGCACCCAGTGAGAGCGGCGTGCCCGACTACCTGGGCGCCTTCGTAGTCACGGCGGGCCCCGAGGTCGAACGCTTCGCGCAGGAGTTCGAGCGCGCGCACGACGACTATCACGCGATCATGACCAAGGCCCTGGGCGACCGGCTGGTGGAGGCGTTCGCGGAACGGCTGCATCAGCGGGTGCGTACCGAGTGGTGGGGGCATTCGGCCAAGGAGGCCCTGACCAACGAGGACCTGATCCGAGAGAAGTACTCCGGCATCCGGCCCGCGCCCGGGTACCCGGCGTGCCCCGATCACACGGAAAAGCACGCGCTGTTCCAGCTGCTCGACGCGAAGCAGCGCACCGGCGTGGTGCTCACGGAGAGCTGCGCCATGTTGCCCGCGTCGTCGGTAGCGGGCTGGTACATCGGCCATCCCGAGGCGTTCTATTTTGGCGTGGGCAGGATCGATCGCGATCAGGTGGAGGACTACGCGCGCCGCAAAGGGATGCCGGTGAGCGAGGTCGAGCGGTGGCTGGCGCCCAATTTGGCGTATGCGGCAGAGGACTAACGCCGGAACGGCATGGCGGCATGCCGTTATGCCGCTGACCTCATGACCCCCGCTCTACGCGATCTGATTGGAGACGGCCGCGTCCACGTTTGCGACGGCGCGATGGGCACCATGCTGTACAGCAGGGGCGTGTTCGTGAACGTGTGTTATGACGAGCTGAACCTCACGACACCGAAGCTGGTTCGGGAGGTGCACGACGCCTACATCCGGGCCGGCGCCGAGTTGTTGGAGACCAACACCTTCGGAGCCAATCCGGTGAAGCTCGCGGGGTACGGCCTGGCCGAGCGCACGGAGGAGATCAACCGGGCGGCGGCGCATCTCGCCACGGAGGCGGCGAAAGACCGGGCATGTGTCTTGGGCGCCATCGGACCGCTCGGCATCCGCATCGAGCCGTTTGGGCCCACCAGCCGGGACGAGGCGCGGGCGTATTTCGCGCGGCAGGCGGCGGGCCTGGTGGACGGCGGTGTGGACGGGTTCATCCTCGAGACCTTCGGCGACCTGGAAGAGCTACACCAGGCCCTGGGTGCGGTCCGGGCCGTCGCGGACGTCCCGCTCTTCGCCCAGATGACGGTGAGTGAAGACGGCAGCACCGCGTTCGGGACCGACGTGGAGACCGTGGGGCGGGCGCTGACCGAGTGGGGCGCCGACGTCGTGGGGCTCAACTGCTCCACCGGTCCCGCCATGATGCTGGACGCGATCGAGCGGATGGCCCAGGTGACCGACCGGCCGCTTTCCGCGCAGCCCAACGCGGGGCTGCCCCGCGCCGTCGGCGACCGCAGCATCTACCTCAGCAGCCCGGAGTATATGGCGAACTACGCGCGGCGGCTGATCGGGGCCGGGGTCCGGTTCATCGGCGGCTGCTGCGGGACCACGCCGGAGCACATCCGCAAGATCCGGGAGGTGGTGGGGGACCTGACGCCCACGCACCCGAGCGCGGCGTCGGCGCGCGGGACCGTGACCGTCCCCGCCGGCGTGACGCCGGTGCCGCTGGCGGAGCGATCGCCGTGGGGTGCCCGCCTGGCGCGCCGGGAGTTCGTGACGACGGTGGAGCTGTTACCGCCCAAAGGGTGGCTTCCGGAGAAGCTCATCGAGCAGGGACGGGCGCTGAAGGCCGCGAACGTCCAGGCCGTGAGCATCCTGGACGGCCCGCGGGCCATGAGCCGCATGGGCTCCATTCCGGCGGCGATGGTGCTGCTGCGCGACGTGGGGATCGAGCCGGTGATCCATTACACCTGCCGCGACCGTTCCATGCTGGGCATGCTCAGCGACCTGCTGGGTGCGGCGGCCGCCGGTTTGCGCAACGTCTTGATCGTGACCGGTGACCCGCCGCGGATGGGGCCGTACGAGTCGGGCGCCGTCTCGGAGATGGACAGCGTGGGGCTCACCAACCTGGTCTACCGGCTGAATCACGGCCTCGACCCCGGCGGGAATCCCATCGGCGAACCCACCCGGTTCGTGATCGGCGTCGCCGTGAACCAGACGGCGACGGACGCGGAACGCGAGCTGTCGCGGCTGTATTGGAAAGTGGACGCCGGCGCCGAGTTCGCGGTGACCCAGCCGGTCTTCGACGTCGACCAGCTGGCCCGGTTCCTCAAGAGCGCCGAACGGTACCGCATCCCCATCGTGGCCGGACTGTGGCCTCTGGTCTCGCTCCGCAACGCGGAGTTCCTGGCGAACGAGGTGCCGGGCATCACCGTGCCGGAGCGGGTCCTGGCCCGGATGCGGAAGGCGCAGGAAAAGGGAACCGACGCCGCGATTGCCGAGGGCGTCGCCCTGGCGCGGGAAATCAAGCAGGCGGTGACCGGCTTGGTGCAGGGCGTGCAGATCAGCGCGCCGCTGGGTCGGGTGGATGTGGCGTTGCAGGTGGCCGGCTAAGCGCCCAGCGCTTCCAGGAGCTTCCCGTATCTCTGCTCGGGTTTCTTGAAGCCCAGATTGCTGACGTAGACCTTCTCCACCCCTACCTCCCGCAGGGCGCGGATGGACCGGGCGCAGATCTCCTCAGGCGAGGCCCCGGCCGCGAACTCGCGCGCGACCTGGGCGGCGGGCACCGGGAAGAACTGCCGCAGCTTGTCCAGGGTGGCTGGATTGCCGCTCCGGTACACGAACACGCCGAACACGCCGGGCTGCGGCACACCGCGGCGGCGCGCTTCCGTCACGAATGCCTCGACCGCGCGAATGCTGTGGTGTGAGACGACCTGCGTGAGGTAGAACTCGCCGGTGAACCGGGGGCTCAGCAGAAAATCCACCTGCTCCGCGGCGGGCCGGTGCGGATTCGCCCAGCCTCCCAGCAGCAGCCCCGGCACCCGCGCACGGATCATCTCCCGAAGCTGATACGCGTACTCGAGGCAACGTGACGGCCCCACCGTCCGGTCGCCGCCCAGCACCGTGAGCGCCTGGAACCCATGCGAGGCGGCGCGGGTCGCGTACATGAGGCAGTAGTCCAGCGCGTGCTTGGACGTGAGAAACGGCACCAGCTTCGACGGCTTGACCTCGCCCGCGAGGTTGGTCGTCAGGTGCTGGAGGTTCTCTTCCTCGGCTTCGCCTACCGCGTTGTCGGTGAGGAACACCAGGGTGTCGCCGCGCGTGAGTCGCCGGAGCGAGTGATACATGTCGATCCAGGTGTCCATGCCCTCGCGCCGGGAGAGTCCAGCCCGCGGCGGCCGCAGCTCCACCGCGATCAGGGGCCGGGGATCGCGCAGCCGCTCCAGCACATTCTGGGGCGCCGGCGCCTTCGGCTTCACCTTCCGGGACCCGCGCCGCCGGGCGGCGACGGCGTGAGCAGGTGATCCGGCTCGACGTCCGCCTCATGGCGGTACCAGCGGAAGAACATGACCGTCATGGTGCCGAACAGGAGGGCTCCCCCACAGGTCTTCATGATGAGCCCGGCGACCCGCTGGTCGGCGACCGCCGAAATGCCGTTCACGCGCGGCGCCAGCTCGTACAGCGCGTAGATGGGGTACTGGGAAAAGGTGAAGAACGACGCCGGCACGGTGGGCAGGAACACGTTGAGCCCCAGGTACCCGATCCGCGCGCCGTACGACATAGGCTGGAGCTCCGGCAACCGCCCCAGCGCGGGCCACCAGAAGATCAATCCGGCCCCGATCACCACGAGGTCCAACACGAAGGTCCACCACTGGCTGCCGGCGAGGTTATCCACCACCACCGGCAGGTGGGTCGCCACCAGCACGCCGTTGACCACGGCC
>Ga0209520_10001557_pt1 | contig 13082 bp, 35 predicted proteins | sample Rifsed16ft1_FD_184009 | JGI IMG/M metagenome (GOLD analysis project Ga0209520, IMG submission 184009) | Soil microbial communities from Rifle, Colorado, USA - sediment 16ft 1 (version 2) | ecosystem: Environmental > Terrestrial > Deep subsurface > Rock core/Sediment | place: Rifle, Colorado...
AATACCACCATACTTTTTAATTATTTCTTTGATGGATTTCTCCGCTTGCTTGTTTATTTTCTCTTGTGTTTTAGCTTCTAAGTTTTTCATATTCTTTCTTTAACTCGGATACAGTTTTTCTGTGCAATTGATAGTGTTTACGTGAGCAGAAGTATTTTGGATCTTTTTTTGTCTTTACATAGAGTCTTTTATTTCTAAGTGGATTAAATTTAGTATTACAAAAATAGCAAACTACAAAGAGGTGGTCGTATGTAAAAAATTTAAGTTTACAATTTTTGTTGCAGAATCTTCTGTTTTTATATTTTCTGTTCTTTGTTCCGCATTGAGCACAATAAACATAATTACCTCGATATAAAATTTTTTGTGGTCTACTTTTTAGTAAAGCTCCAAATTTCTCTCCTGTTCTTATCTCGAAGGCTTGAGCAACTGCCTGTCTTGATATCTCTAAGACTCTGGTAAGATCACCAAGACCCAGCCCTTTGTTTCGATATTTAACAATCAAGTCAGTTTTATTCATTTTGTTGGTTTTCTTTTTTTATTATCTTTGTACTTATCTTTCCCTTTATCCATAAGTTCTACTCTACAATCTAAACAGTATTTGGAGCCTCCTTTAGCAAGATACTCTTTCTTGCACCTCTGACAAGGTTTCCACTTTTCGGGCTTAGCTTTTCTTCCCATGTAATTTGTTACTCTAAGTTCTCGCATATTAGTTCCCCCAGCAATCTCGGCTTGCTTCCCAAGCTCCCCAGTTTCCATTTCTTGCCCATATTTCATATGCAGTATCTATATTCTCAATCCAGTTTTCTTTAAGTTCTAATGCTGTATCTCTTCCCATTTTTTTCCTATAAGACTGCCAAGTCCCTGAAATAATCTGAAATACTCCCGTAGCACTTGATTCTGGATTCTTAGCATTATGTCTATAACCGCTTTCACATTTAGCTACTTTTAAGGCCGCTTTTGCCTCTTTTACTCCCCACTTTTGCTTTATATAAGCTATAATATCCTTAGGGTTTGGGTTGTCCGAAACAATCGCTTTACCTACTTTATATAAAGGACGTATCGTTTTTCGTGCAACCCTTACTCTTTTAAATCTTCCATTTTTAATCCTTCCATAAAAGCATTTTCTGCGGCATTCATGTAATTATCGTGATTAGCTTTAACTACATCTGCATATTCAGGATTATCTATAATCCATTGTAAAGATTCGCTGTAAGCAGGTTGATAATCAGCTTTAATTTTTTGAATTTCAGTGTAAGCAAAATATCCGCCAGTGATTCCAGCAACTACAAAGCCTACTAAAAAAGCAACTACAGAAGTTTTTATGTTTTTCTTTGTATTAACACTTATCATGTTTATCACCACCTTTAATCTTCTTTTGTTATGATTCTTCTAATTAAATTGAGTAATACCCTAATGTTTTTTCCTTCCGCCAAAGATATTTCATAATAGGTTTTGTTTAACTCAATTCCATAATAATCTTCGCCTTTGTGAGTAAATTTTATTGTCGTCTTTTTAATCATGCTATTGTATATATAATAACATACCCTAGCATTAAAGTCAAGTTAGATGTATAACTGATATCAACCCGTGAGCATTATATAAGTGGCTTTGCAAGTGTTGATATCCAACTTTGCAAATCAGACAAATTCCTTTTGATTGTTTTTTAACATTTTGTACTTGTTTTACTAGCCTTTTTCTTGTTTGCTTGGATACTCTATTTGTCTGAGCGTGACCCTTTTTAAAATGGTATTTCTTCCCAGATTTTAAAAGATTCTTTAAATAATATTCCCGTCTTTCTTCAAAAGCTAATCTTTTCTTTTCTTTGACTTCGGCAGATATAAGCGGGTAGTTATAATCTAAGCTAAACATTTCTTTGTAAGCACGAGCTTTCATTTTATGTTTAAACCACAAATGACTACCGAGATATAAGCACTCTTTTCCACACAATTTACAAATGATGTTTTCTTCTTCCATAATCTCCTTATCTCTAGCCTCGAATAGTCAAAGCTAGAGTAAAAAGGTTAATTATTTTCCTTTAACTATTGCTCGTAGCATAGCTATCAAGTCTTTTATTTCTTTTATGCTCAGTTTTTCAATATCTATTCCATAATCGTCATCTAGTATTTGCTCAATTAGACTTTCTGCGTGTATTGCGTGTGCTATCTGGTATTGATTTTTCATTTTCATATATATTTCACCTCCTCCCTTGTAGCACATAGTCTTTATATTCCCATTCCGTGTTGCATATATTTTCTATGGTTTCTCGCAAGCCTTCTAATGATTTGTGTCCCCAAGATGTAGCATAATGTCCATCTCTTTTTTGTTTTAATTGTAATACTTCAACTAATTTTTCTGTTTGTTTTATTGTAAGTCTGGTCATTTTTTATTCACCCCCTTATTGTCAGCGTATCTTTCAGCAACAAGCAAAAAGTCTTTAAAAAACCTATCCCGATATTCTCGGTCCCACTCCTTAAACTTGGCTTTTTGAAAGAAGCCATATTGTTCAAGCACTCCGAAAACTTGTACTTTGAGTTCTTTTTGGTTCATAATCTCTTTATCCTTGCCAGCTACAATTAACTAGCAAGGTAAAAAGGTTAGTAGTATACTTCCGCTTCTTTGCCCGTAGTTCTTTTGACAAACTTTTCAAGCAGGTTTGCCTCTTTTTTATCATCAGCATAAACAAGCACTTTATACTCTGGGAATGTAACCTCGATAGCTCTTGATCCATCTTTAACTCTAAAAATATCTGGTAAGTCTTGATTCCGCCATTCTCTACTACTTCTCAAGCAATTAAGATATTTTCTGGGATTCATGGCATTGGCGTAGTAGTATTTTCTCATTTTTTAAATGCTTGTATTGCCTCTTTCTTAGTCTTTCTCCAGATAGCAGAATGATCTTTAAAAGCTACGTATCCAGTTTGTCTTTCTTGTCCGCTATTTGTATAGAATAGATAAAAAACAATTTGAGGCATGGTATAAAAATCAGCTTGTGTATTAAATCTGTGTTTATCACAAGCATCGTGCCATTTTGCTTCTTGCCTTCTGTTATATTCTTTTACTTGTAATACTTGCATTATATTTCACCCCCTCTCGCTTATTTCTTTTTTAGTTTCTTATTATTGCTAGTAATTACTTACTAGCAATGTAAAAAGTTAAATTACCGAATAACTAAGCCCTTCGTACCCGTTGCCATTCCAGTATTCGTGTACATCCTCTTCAATTCCACTAAGTACATCCTTAGTTAAAAACACAATAACCGCACTTATAGACTGTTCATACTCACTACCTGTACTGAGTATATTTTCTCTAATCTCATTATAGTTATTAGGTGTAAAACTCATAAACCCATCATACGAAGTATAGTTTTCTGCTAAAAACTCTTTAAACTCTTGATTTTCTTTTAAGCTATCAAGTGTTTTTACTAATTGAGCTTTGCTGATATCAAGTTTAAAGTCTATTTCGTCTGTGACAAAGTTATACTCACGTGGACTATAAAACTCGCCTGTGAATTTAATATCTTTGACGAATGGCAAGTTTAATTCACTCAATATCCATTTTTCTTCATTTTTGTACGCTTCAACTATAGACTTCATTAAATCCTCAAACTTGTAGTCAACTTCGACTTCGTCCCCGTTATCTTCGTACTCGTTAACCTCCCATATACTTTCATATGTACCTCTAAAAAGTGGTACTAAGTTTGAATTCAACAATACTTTCATTTATTCATTCACCCCCTTTTACTTATTTAATTTACTTACTAGCTTAGTCAAAGCTGTTAAGCGTCGACTAAGCTGTAAATAAACTAAGCGTTTAAGTTTGCCAGTTTATATGTACCATCTTTTATTTTCCTTAACGTTTCCGCTTTATTTTCGTTAAGAAACAGGTTTCGGTACTTGCCTGTAGTTACTGAGTAATCCCAAGAGGATTTATCAAGCGTTATTTGTCCGCTATTATCTCTAAAAGCTATTACAGTTTCGTAGCTTTGAAAGTACCAGCCTTCACTTGTCCAAATCTTAAATTGATTCGGTACTTTGTTGCCTCTTGAACTTTCCATATTTACAACTTTTATTTGCAACATTTTGTTATTCACCCCCTTAAACTTACTTACTAGCTTGAAGTTTTAAACCTCAAGCTAGCTATAAACTAGTTACTTAACTTCGTAACCGTCATGCCCGTATAAACAAAAATCACTTGCTACAAATTCCCATTCCCTTGTCACGCATTGTTCTAAAATTAAATCCTGTCTATGTGTTACCGCCTCTTCAACATCACTTTGAATCAATCGTGTGTATACAGTAACGAATCCAAAAATAAAACTAATAACAAAAACGATTGCTAATATCCACGCTCTGTTAGATATATAAAACCTTCGCACTTGTCTAGTCTTAACGTATGGGTATAAGTTCATATTTTACTCACCACCCTTATATTTTTAAATTCAATTCCTTACTTATTTTTAACAAGTGTTTGTACTCTTGATTACGTTTCAACTCGAATATATCGGCCTCAAAGCTTCGAGGGTTTTTAATAACGTAACTTGTGCCAGTAGTAGTTTTATTTTTGGTTGTTTTTTTGTTCATGTTAGATAAAATACACTTGATCGTAATATTTAACTTTAATTAGTCTTTTTATAGGTTCTGATTGTTCATACCTAACATCTTCGGTAGTAAATCGACCTCGATTATCTCGTTGAGGTAAACTTTCAAGACGGTCAATATAATTAACATACTTAATACCCTCGTTGACAAGGTAAACTAAGGTTATATTTAAGATTATTACAAAAATCATCATGTTAGTTTGTTATGTACTGCTAGTTAATTAGTAAAGTTCAAGTCTAGTAGTATATTAAGTTCTAGGGACTCACTATATATATTGACTTCAGTGAACATTACGCTTGATATTGCTATCAGAGGCTAGTTATGTTAAGTCTAGGGATATAGTATTGAGTATATTGATCTCTAGGGACTCTAGGCTTGAACTCTGCTAACTAACTATTTTAAAGTGCTAACAACTATGTGTTGTTGTATATATAATACTATCATAGTTATAATTGTTATGTCAAGTGTTATCAACCAAAAAGACGAAATTGCTTGAACAAAGTGCCGAAAGATAGGCACTATTTAAGTGTCAATTTTACCCCGTTTCTACTCACCCAAAACACCTCAAAATGACTAGAATACACTCTTATTATAGGTTGATACGTTAGAGGTATAAACCCACCCAAAACCACGTTACGCACAAGTATGGCCATATGTATACCCCGAACCTACGGGCTTGGTATTGCCCATTTATTACTTGGTTGTTTTACTATTCTTAGTAATAGATATCACTACATATACATATATAACTAATCAATAGAATCAACTAAGGTAGTTGGTGGGTATGATGGATTAGACATGTACCTCAATAGGCCAGATGTACCTAGTACAGTAGACGGGCAATGTGAGGGGCGGGGGGTTCAACTATGACTCACACTTCACACGCACAATGTACCGCTAGTATATACCCGTATTATATATAGTATAATATAATATAGGGTATATAATGATAACTATTATCAACACTTATATATACAGTAGTATTGATTATTAGACGCAAAATATATCTTGTGCGACCTTGTGATATCAGAGGATACTACTACTATCACGCATCCCCCCTAGGTCTGAAATCCAGAAGGATAGGCACATCTGGGGTACGGAGGGCTTCTTCAGATCACGTTGATTTTTCCTGGAATATCCTCTTATACATCTAACCAGCCTCACAGAAGTATATTGATACTTGCCATTTGATATACGTTGATATATAATTGATATATAATTGTATATAAATGAGAATTCTTGTCGATATACCAACTGAGATGTTAGCTCAAATTGACGATGACTGTAAGCTACAGGAGCGTACACGCAGTCAGTTTATTAGGCTAGCTATACGGAAGTACTTTGATAATCTTAAGGTAAGGGGTGACAAACCTCTTTTAGTGGGTAAGGAGTGGGTAGAATCTCTCCCCAAGCCTAATCTGGATAAACTCTGCGACCACTGCGAAAGACCATTTGTAGGAACATATAAGTGTATATACTATGAGTTGGAGCGTGGAGAAGAGGAGAAGATAGAGAGGCTTTGTTATAAGCATGTACTGGATGCCAAGAAGAAGTGTTTGAGAGTGGAGGAGATAAAAGAATGAAAAAAAAGAAAAAGGCTCCGCTAAGTAATAGATATTTTATTTACCATCTTAAGGATAGCTACGGCAACTTAGTCGATTACGTAACCTGTGAATCAAAGCTTCAAAAGCTCGTAGACAAGCACCCCATAGTCATTTCTCATCTTAGAGAAAGCGGCTTCACTCCAGTAAAAGGTTCAGCTTACAATAAAGAGAAAGTTGTTATAGATGGATTTATCTGTCCTAAGTGCGGGAAGGATATTTCCGATAACAGGGAGGCTAAGGCGGCAGGAACCATTAATCCTAAGTACCCTGACTTTAGTTGTTTGGACAGGGAAGGATGTAACTGGGCTGTCTGGGCAGGACAGTATGAGGTTAAGGGAGAGGAGAAGAAGGTAGAAACTAAGTCTAAACCGAAAAAGGGAGAGTGGAAAGAGGAGAAAGGAATAGTTGACGATACAATCCCATTTTGAAAGAAGGTGAAGTTTAATGGAATTTACACCTAATTGGGTAAGACAAGGATTTAAAAGCAAAGAAGAAAGCTGGAAACAGATCTTAGAGTTTCTTGCCAAGAACAGGAAGAGGATAACTGCAAGAAGCTTAGTTGGCGAAGCAGTATTTCAGCTGGGAGGACAGATGTTTGTTGTGAAAGGGAAGAGGAAGGAAGATACAAGAAGTCATTAATGAAGTGGAGTAATGAAGATATAGAGCTTCTAAAAGAGCTTTACAACGATCTGCCTAACGCAAACTTAGCTAAACTATTTAATAGGCCATTAAAGAAGATTTCGACTAAAGCCAGAAGTTTAGGGTTAACAAAGCCCAGAGAAATAGTCAATAAGGCTCTAAAAGAAAGGTACAGAAAGGATTATGAAAGCGGTAAATATAATTTTAAAGGACCGAATAACCCAAAGTGGAAGGGTATTTACCGTACAGAGGGTGGGATACTTTACGTTTACAAGCCTGATCATCCTGACGCTAATAGAAACGGAAGGGTGGTTTACGGAAGGCTTATTGCAGAAGAACTTTTGAGAAGGCGGTTATATGATACGGAAAGGGTTTACAGGAAAAAAGGGAATTTATATATTAAAGAAGTTAGAGGCGATTTTAAATTAATAGTTAGAGGATATAAAGATGAGCACCTTAAGACCTACTCAATCAATAAGTGAAGGGGATAAGTTTCTTGCTTGGAAGAAAGCCAGAAAGAGATTGGTTAAAATTTACGCCCACGAAGGAATTACAAGGTGTGAGTTTTGCCGAGGAGACTGGATGCTCTCCTTACACCACCTTGATAAAAGAAGCTCTGGCAATGCCAAGCATACATTTAAAGATACCCGCTTACTTTGTCAAGTTTGTCACGATCTCGCTGAGTACAACAGAGAGTTTAATGATAAGTTAAGGAGGTTAAGATGAAAAAAGTATTATACGTTCTTGCTATTATCTCTAGTTTTATTAGTGGCGGATTATTTATCAGTTCGATATTACCGCCACCGAGAATTGTAGAATCTTCAGAAACTCAGGTTTGTAAGATAGATGATATAAAGTTGCTTTATCTAATAAACGAAGAGCGTAAATCTTTAGATTTACATTCTCTTAGGTATAACGATAAGTTGGCTATGTCGGCGAAGTTTAAACTAATAGATTTAACCGAGAAGAATTACTGGGATCATGTTGCTCCAGATGGAACCGATCCCTGGCTATTTTTCGAGGAAGCTGGATATAACTACCAAGAAGTCGGTGGATCTGTAGGAGAAAACCTAGCAAGAGATTTTTGTACAGAGGATGAGGCATTTAACACCTGGAAGAAGTCAACTAAACATTATGAGAATATGATGGATCCTGACTTCGTTGATTTTGGTAGTTCAAATAATGGAGTAATTATAGTTAACCATTTCGGAGTGTTAGACAATGAAAGATAAAAAAGAAGATATCGACAATAAGTAACCCTTGCATTTTTATTAATTATATGTTAATATCTATATAACAATGTGGAAAGAAGAGAAAACGGAGTTCCTTACAGAAATTATTTAGTTTGTTGGAATGAATTTAACAGTTTAGCTTGGATGACTGAACAAGAGGCTGATGCTCTTAGAGAAGAACATACAATAAACTGGGTTTTGATAGAAATGGAAGAGGGGCATGTACATTTTACAGGAGATGAAATAAATCATCCTAACCACGAAGAAGGAACAAGTTATGACATCGATCAATAAGAAATTTATAACAATAGGGGTAATCGCTTTTCTTGTCGGTTGGTTTGGCGGATTCTCAATTGGTTCTTCATCCGAAAGTCGAGAGGACAAGATTGCTCTACAAGAAGAAAAAACTGCTAATCTTCAAAGGCAGGAAAAAGATCAAAAAACAATTCAAGCTTGTAGAAGTACTATTGAGATAAACACACAAGCATTGGGTTTGGCTGGAGAAATGCTTAGTTTGTCAGGAGAAGCTCCAATGATGGTTTTCAACGATGATGCTGATGGAATAGAAGAGATAACAAGAAAAATTGAGGCGAAGACTGAAGATCTTAATAAATTAAAAGATCAGGTTGAACCAATAGCAAAGGAGTGTTGGAAAGATTAATGCCACGATATAATTGTCCAGTCAAAACTTGTAATGTAAACTTCACAGGAGCTGTTTATGAGATTGTTCCCAGAGCAGTGGGCCATGCACTGGGTTCACATCAAGATATTATTGATGAAACTGATGTCAGAGAAGAAATTGAAAGACAAGCCAACCCCCAAGAACCTCAAGCCAAAAGAATCGATCTTGATAAGTGGTGGAAGAAGATAAATGACAAAAGTTGATGTAATTGGAGAGATTTACGACTTTGCCAAAGATAGATTAGTAGAATACAGTAAAGATATAAATTCATTTACAACCAGTCAAAAAAATAAGTGGAAGAGATTAGGTAAGATTGATTTATTGCAAGAGCTATTACATTTTATAAAAGAACTGGATAAAAAATAATTATGGTACAACAAATATTAAAAGAACCAAAGTTTAATCCAAACGGCAATGTGTTTATAACAAGAGATATGCCTAGTTTAACTTACAGTATTTATGTTTTAAGAAGATTGCCAGACGGAACCCCAATAAACTTTTTGACTGTAGGAAAAGATGGCTGGCTAGAAACTAAAAAATTTGATGAGAACAAGTCGTACCCACTTATGAAATTCTCCACACTTAATGATTCTTATGATTGGCTGGGAGAACTCATAGATGTTTTGTTGGAAATGGGAATTAAGCCAAAGAAGGCAATTTTGGATGAAAAAGAGGAGGGTCGCCTCGTAGCTCACTTGAACGATATGAGAAAAATTGTTGCTAATGAATTGGATGTAAAACTGGAATGAGAATTTTTATTTTTTTAACTGACCTTATATTGATTTTATTTCTTGTCTGGATTTTACATTCAACATACAAGAAAGGTATAGAGAAAGGGAAAAGGGAGGTGAAAGAAAGTGGAAGAAGAAAGAAATCCTAATTATTTTAAGATTGGTGGATTAATTGCATTAACTTTATTTGTTTTGTTAACACTCCTTTTGGGAGTAAGAACAGTTGATGCTGGAGAGGTGGGTGTTATTACCCGATTTGGTAAAGTTACTGGAAGAACACTAGAACCTGGTGCTCACATTGTCATGCCTTGGATAGATGGTGTTTTAAGATATGACACCAAAAAGGTTATTTACGAAACAGCAACAGAGGAGGGGCAGAAGGGTTCAAATGCTGATTTCAAAGACTTCCCAGTTGACACAAACACCAAAGATGGACAAAGGGTTGATATTTTCTATACAGTCAGATTTAGCGTTGATCCAGGCCAAGCAGGTTGGATAGCTCAAAACGTTGGAACCCAAAATGGATTAGTTGAAAAGATAGTTAAAACAGAGTCTAGAATTTGGGCTAGAAATGTACCAAGAAGGTTTGATGCTGAACACCTATATACAGGTGAGGGTTCACAAGAGGTACAAAATGAGATATTTAATTCTCTGTTACCTACCTTTAAAGCTAACGGTTTAGTTCTCGATGGAGTTGGTGTGAGAGAAATCAAGTTTGCAGATGATTACATTCACGCCATAGAGCAGAAACAAATTCAAGCAGTTAAAATTGAAACTGAAAAGAATATTGCCGAACAAGCAAAGTTTCAGAAAGAAGCAAGGATAACAACCGCTGAAGGCCAAGCAAAAGAACAAGAATTACAGAGGTTAACTATTTCACCTGAACTATTACAGAAAATGTGGATAGAAAGGTGGAAGGGGAATTTACCTCAATATTTGATTGTTGGTCAAGGTGCAGGTTCATTCATATTGCCATTACCTAATCAGTAATGCTTATGCTTTGCTTCCTTAAACGGGGAGCAAGGTATGAGAATAAAAGTAGTCACTCACAAAGAAAATGCCTCTCTTATAAAGAGCTTGAAAATTGAGGCTGAAGTTGGAGAGATAGAGGAAATGGCCAACAACGAAACTGCAAGACCAATTTATAAATCTCTTATAAGACTTTTAGAGCGAGTTGCGGGCAAGGATAAAGAAAATGCCTAGTTATATCTGTTTTACAGAAAAAGATGATATTGTTATTAAAAGAGATCGAGTAGGTAACCAGAATTTTTTTCTTGGAAGGAATCCAGGAAAGGATATAATCAAGGTCACGGCTAGAAGTAAAGAGAAGGCTTATTTGACAGCTAAATCTCTTTTTGGGCAGATAGAACAATATAAGTTAGAGGAAAAAGGATCAACAATAGTTGCATCAACTGAAATTGAAACTAAAGATGGGTGAAGATATAACCGATTTTATTATAACTTGTAAAAAGTGCGACAGCCTTAAGAGAAAGCACGAAACCACTCTTTATGTTGATTGGAAGAAAAAGTACTATATGATAATGTGCTTTACCTGTAAGTTCAGCGAAGCATTCGATGAGAAAGGAAGAAAAATTACCAAAGATTCTGGAGAAAATTAAAATGAAATACAGAGCAATCAAAAAAAGCATACTTAGAAATCTACAGACGGATATGGATGTTGGTAGAAAATATCTTAAGTTAAGAAGCCTGTTCGCCAAACAGTTTGACAAAGTGACTCCAATTGTCGTAAGAACAAACAAAGAGAAATTGGTGGATGCATTACCTACTATATTAAAAGTCTACTTAGATGATGAATCCAGATCTTTATTCATGGAATTGGTTAAAAATGGCAATTTTGACAAGACTCAAGATTTCATTAAATTTCTGGAGAAGATTGCAAAGTGAAAAAGTATTATTCCTGCAAAGAATGTGGAGGACAATATTTTGGTATCTTTAACTCTAAAGGCAACGTTTATTGTATATGTGTACATTGTGGAGCTGAATTTTTGTTAATTACAAAAGATGAAAAAAGTAACTTGCCCAGATTGTAATTCTTCTTTTAAAGCTATGGGTAAAGAATGGTTTTCCCAAGCTAAGTGTCCCAAGTGCCATAAAATATTTTCTATTGATGGGAATCACAGAGTTCCTTTCTTCAAGAGATTCAAGGACTTAATTGCTCAGGGAGTAGATACTAAAACAGGCCAACCTTTTTGGTTGGATTCTAGGGGTAAAAGAGTAAGACACGATGATTCTTCAATTAGGTACAACGTGATACGAGACCCTCGCGGATGGAGGGTAACTGGTACTAAAGTTAAATATAAAGGTTATGGAGATGAAGGGAGATGGTAAAGAGAGTGATAACTATGAATCTTAATGAAATGGCTAAAAAATTGACCTTGGCCGAGGGTCTTAAAAAGTCAATAAATATCGGGCAAGTCAAAGAAATGATGAAGCTTTTATTTCAAAGACTTGCAAAAATGGATATAAAGGATGTAGAAAAAGTATTGAAAAGATATAAAAAATGAATCTGCTTAAAGGCTGGGAAAATAGAAAAAGATTAATGAATTATGTTATAAGATTTTCTATAGTGACCACTGTGCTTATTTTTGTTTGGATGGTTAATCAAGTTGTAAATATGAAAACGGTTATCACTGAGAAAGATAAAGAAATATTGGCATGGAAAGAACGTTCCATAAATTTAGCTGAAATGAGTGGAGAACTTTATCTTCTTTGTGAACATCGATTCAAATATACTGTCCAGAATAATTTACAGAAAGCTTACGAATTTTTAGATCAGGAAGAAAATTTATATAAAAAGTTTCAGGAGGAGGTGAGAAAATAAATGTACTATATAATAACATTATTACTTTTTACTTTATTGGCTTTAATGCTTGCCCTAGTCACTAGAGTTTTAAGCAGATTAGAGAAAAGAACAGGAGGACTTGAACTTTCATTGGCAGATCTTAAAACAAACATAAATTGGGCGAAGAAGTTTTCGAAAGAAGCCAGAGACTTAGGAAGGAAAGTTGGGGGTAGATTTGATAAAATAGAAAAGAAGTTAAATAAAAGATGAGCAAGAAGAAATTGCTTGAAGAATGGCAAGATTTATTTTCGCATGTAATTGTCTTGCTTGCAAATTTTGGTAAGGATGAAAATATAGAAAAAATTCTAAAAGATATTGATATATTTGTTAAAAAATTGATAAAAGAAAGATGACACACACAATAGTTATACCTCTAATTAATGGATTAAGGGAAGCTATGCCAGCTCTGGCTTTACTGAAGTATAATACGTCTCCTGATACAGAATGGCTTATTATTGATAACGGTTCAACGGAACCAATTGAAAGGTACATTAGAGATTATATTAAACCTAAACGGTTGAACTACTTCAGAAACGAAGACAATCCAGGACTCATAAAGAATAGTCAATTTGCTTACGAAAACACAGATTCAGATGTTCTTATTTGGGTTCATGCCGATTGTTTCATTTACGAAAAAGATTGGGATAAAAAAATAGAAAGTTACTTCAAAGAAATGCCTGATCTGGGAGTTGTTGGTCTTATGGGCTCGCAGGGTTGTCTCCCTAACGGCGGAA
>Ga0209520_10001558_pt1 | contig 13080 bp, 8 predicted proteins | sample Rifsed16ft1_FD_184009 | JGI IMG/M metagenome (GOLD analysis project Ga0209520, IMG submission 184009) | Soil microbial communities from Rifle, Colorado, USA - sediment 16ft 1 (version 2) | ecosystem: Environmental > Terrestrial > Deep subsurface > Rock core/Sediment | place: Rifle, Colorado...
TCGAAACGTGGGGCTCTTCTCCGCGCAGTGCGGGCGCGAAGATGGGGATGACGCCCGACAACGAAATCTCCGGCTCGGTGAGCGGCGGGTGCGTCGAAGGCGCGGTGTTCGATACGGGCGTGGAAGCGCTTAAGACCGGCCGGCCGCGGCTCCTGCACTTTGGGGTGGCCGACGAAACGGCCTGGGAAGTCGGTCTGGCGTGCGGCGGCTCGATAGAGGTGTTTGTGAAAGCCCTCGACCTGGCGTTTTATCAGGCCGTGCGGGCGGCGCTGCTCGCCGAGCGCCCGTTTGCGGTCGTCACCGTCGTGCGTGGCCCGGCGGACTATCTAGGCCAGGAGATGATGTGGGGGGAGGAAGGCCAGATGGTGGGCGCGCTCGGTCATGGGCTGGATGAGGCCGTGACGCCTTTGGCCCGCGCTGCGCTAGGCGAAGGGAAATCACAACGCCAGACGGTCAACGTCGGGGCCGAAGCGGTCGAGGTTTTCATCGAGGTGGCGCTGCCTTCGCCCACGCTCGTCGTCGTCGGCGGCGTGCACATTGCCATCGCGCTCACCGCGCTCGCCAAAACGCTGGGTTATCGCACGGTGGTCGTGGATCCGCGCAAAGCCTTCGGCGCGGAGGCCCGCTTCCCCCACGTGGATCAGCTCGTTCAAGCATGGCCGGATGAGGCGCTGACCAGGATCGGCCTCACGCGCTCGACGGCGGTGGCGATGCTCACGCACGATCCCAAGCTCGACGACCCGGCGCTGAAGGTGGCCCTGCCCAGCCCGGCGTTCTACGTGGGCGCGCTGGGGAGCCGCAACACGCAGCTCAAGCGCCGGCAGAGGCTGTTGGCCGAGGGGGTGACAGAGGCGCAACTGGCGCGCCTGCGCGGCCCGATCGGCTTCGACCTCGGCGGGCGGACGCCGGAGGAGATTGCTTTGGCGGTGATGGCGGAAATCGTCGCCGCGCGCAACGGGCGCACCCCGGAGCGCTGATCACAACTGCTCGACGAACGACGGGCTGTTCTTGTGGAAAAACCAGTAGCCGAAAACCAGCAGGAGGAGCGCCTCGGCGGTGGTGATGGCCAGAAACTGCATATCGGGCAAACGGGCAGAATAGATGATGTCGCGATAGCTCACGATGAGCGAGGCCAGCGGATTGACCACGCGCACGAGCAGTTGCACGGTCGGGTTCCGGATAAAATCCAGCGGGTAGATGATGGGGGTCAGGAAAAACAATGACTGGAGCAAGACCTCCACAACTTGTTGAGTGTCCCGGAAGTGAACGTTCAGGGCCGCCAGAAACATGCCCAACCCGAGGCTGAAAAGGCACTGGATGAGGATGACCACGGGCAGAAAGAAGAGCGAGGCCCTGACCGGAATACGGTAGACCAACGTGAGCGCGAACAACACGATCAATGCCAGCAGAAAGTTTATCAGATTCGAGAGCACAATCGAAAATGGCAGGATGTCGCGGGGAAAGTAGACCCGGCTGATCAGATGGCCGTTGCCGACGATAGACGCCACGCAGCCGAGCGTCGCGCCCACAAAAAAGTTCCACGGGAGCAGGCTGGCCATGAAGAAAACCGGAAACTTCTCGATGGCATTGCGAAAAAGAAAAGCGAAGACGAGCGTATAGACGACCGTCATCAATAACGGGTTGAGCAGAGTCCACAAGATGCCGAGGACTGAGTTGCTGTAGCGCACCTTGAGGTCACGCGCGACCATCGTGCGGATGGCCTCGCGGTAACGGAGCATCTGACGAATCTGGGTAAGCAACTTCGCGCGCCTCTCTTCTCCACAGTTGTTCAACCGGCCTGAAGGCAGTTTCCTGCCCACGGTTTCCCATAAACCTAGCCGGGGCCTGCGAGTGTGATTATAATGTCGCAACTTCGCGCGTCAAGAACCTGATGACCGCGTTCCCATGCCATGAGTCCGATTATTTGCTTCGAGCATGTCAGCAAGCGCTACCAGGTGCGGCGCGACCAGCCTCGCTCCTTCCGGGATCTCTTCATGCGCCTGTCGCCGCGCCGTCAGGCGCCGGCCGCCTCCAGCAGCGCCCTATGGGCCTTGCGGGACGTCTCCTTTGAGATCCATCCTGGCGAGACGGTTGGCCTGATCGGCCCCAACGGGGCGGGTAAGAGCACGGCGTTCAAGCTCATCAGCCGCATCCTGCCGCCGACGACTGGGCGGGTGGAAGTCAATGGCCGCGTCGCCGCGCTGCTGGAACTCGGCACGGGCTTTCATCCGGAGCTGAGCGGGCGCGAGAACGTTTTCCTCAGCGGGGCGCTGATTGGCATGGGCCGCGCGGAGATGAAGCGCAAGTTCGATGCCATTGTGGATTTCTCGGAATTGGAGGAATTTATTGATATGCCGGTCAAGCATTACTCGTCCGGCATGTTCGCGCGGCTGGCCTTCGCCGTCAGCATTCATCTTGACCCGGAAGTACTGCTGGTGGACGAAGTGCTGGCCGTGGGCGACCAGGCCTTCCAGCAGAAGTGCCTGGACCGGATCGCCGGCCTGCAGTGTGAGGGCATCACCATCTGCCTCGTCACGCACGCCGCCGAGGTCGTACGCTCGATGTGCACCCGCGCTCTTTGGTTTGACCATGGCCGCCTGATTGCAGACGGCAGCGCCGAATCAGTCGTGCGCCAGTACCTTGACAAGACCGCGGCGGCGGAGGCCAAACGTCTGGCGACGGAGGCCGTCCGGTTGGCGGCCGAAGCGGAACACGCGGCGGCGGAGGACGCGCCGAAGGAACCCGGACGGCGGTGGGGCAGCCGGGTCGTCGAGATCACCCGGGTGGATCTCTTGGACGCCGCCGGGAACGAGCAGACGATTTTTCAAACCGGCCGGCCGCTGGTGCTGCGCATGCACTATCGCGCGCATCGCCGGGTCAGCCCGCCCATCTTTGGCATGGCGATTCATCGGCAGGACGGCGTACACGTTTGCGGCCCGAACAGCGCATTTGGCAATCTGCGGTTGCCCCCTGTGGAAGGAGACGGCGTGGTGACTTATACTATCCCCTACCTGTCGCTGCTCGAAGGGTTGTATCATATTTCAGTGGCCGTGGTGAATGAGACGGATACGGAGACGTTTGACTTCCATGATCGGCTGTATGCCTTTCGGGTTAGCAACCATGACGGCGGCGTCAAAGAGCGTTATGGCCTGATGACTCCGGGCGGCGAGTGGGCGCATCTCTCGCTGGCCGAGCTAAACACGGCGGCATAAAGGGTGAAGAGGCGCATGGCCTGGGCCTCGCTCCGGAGGGAGGCCTTGGGGGATGTTATAATACGCGGCTGTCTGCTTTGTGTTGCCGTACCGTTGGCCCATCGCCGACATCTCAAATCGCCCGTATAAGCTTGGCGAATGCCTCACCTGGTCTCGGTCATCGTCGCGAGTTGGAATGGTCGCGCTTATCTGGAGAAGTGCCTGGCCTCATTGATCACCCAGACTTATCCGGAGGTCGAAATCATCATCGTAGACAACGGCTCCACCGATGGGAGCGCGACTTGGGTGGCGGAGCATTACCCCAACATACGCCTGATTTGCAACCGCCAGAATCTGGGTTTTGCCGCAGCCAATAACCAGGGCATTCAGGCCGGACGCGGGCATTACCTGGCGCTGCTTAATAATGATACGTGGGTTGAGCCCAGGTGGATTGCGGAAATGGTCGCCGCGGTCGAACAAGATGCGCGGGTGGGCATGGTCGCTTCCAGGATGGTGTTTGCCGACCAGCCGGGGATGATCAACTCCACGGGGATCTGCGTGGATCAATGCGGCCTCAGTTGGGACCGGGGCGGGGGAACGCCGGTAGAGTTGACCGAGCGAGAGCCTGTGCCCGTATTTGGCGCGTGCGCCGGCGCGGCGTTATACCGGCGTGAGCTTTTTAATGACGTGGGCTTGTTTGACGAGGATTTCTTTGCTTACCTGGAAGATGCGGACTTAGCCTGGCGCGCGCGCTGGCGCGGCTGGAAGGCGATTTACGCGCCGGCCGCCTGCGTCTACCATCTGCATTCTGCGACCTCACGGGAAGGTTCGCCGTTCAAAACCTATTTGCTGTCGAAGAACAAAATTCTGATGCTGGCCAAGAACTATCCTCTGCCCTATCTTATCTTCTTCCTTCCGCCCATCTTATTTTACGAACTTCTCTCCCTCGGGTATGCGTTGGTGGAACGGCGAGGCGCCAGCGCTTGGCGTGGGCGGATGGCCGGCCTGAGAGCCTTGCCGGACGCATGGCGGAAACGACGTCAGTTGTGGGCCAGGCCGCATATCTCCGCCGGCGAGGTGTTTCACCTGCTGGAATCGGCGGTGACGCCGTGGCAGGTCTACTGGCGCTATCAGCATATTGAAGCCAGAAGTTCGCCTCGGAAACGCTGAACCTCTTGTCTGCTCGTCCGGCCATGCCTGATAACGACGATACCCAACTCTACGATGCATACTACTTCCAGCATGGATGCGGCCGGCCTTACGAACGGTCGCCGGAGTGGTTGGGGTTCTTTGGCGGGATCGCCGAGAAAATTGTCAGTCGCATCGGCCCGCAGACGGTCCTGGATGCAGGGTGCGCGATGGGGTTTCTGGTCGAGGGCTTACGCGCAAGAGGCGTCGAAGCTTTTGGCGTCGATATTTCGGAATATGCTATGGGAAAAGTGCCTGAGGCTGTCCAAGCGTACTGCTGGGTCGGATCGGTCTCGCACCCATTCCCCCGGCGCTATGATCTGATTGTCTGCATTGAAGTGCTAGAGCATCTGCGCCAACCGGACAGCGAGGCGGCCATCGCCAATTTCTGCCGGTTTGCGGATGACATTCTTTTCTCCTCGACCCCACTGGATTACCGCGAGGCGACGCACTTCAACGTTCAGTCCCCTGAATATTGGGCCGACCAGTTCGCGCAGCACGGTTTTGTGCGCGATGTAGACTTTGATGCTTCGTTCATAAACCCCTGGGCTGTGCGCTTCCGCCGCAATCACGAACCCCCGCACCGGGTCATCCGCGACTACGAGCGGCATTTCTGGTTGTTATGGAAAGAGAATGTGGACCTGCGCCAGTTGACCGTGGAAATGCGCGATCAGTTGGCCGCCGATGAACAGGCCGTACAAGCCCTGCGCGCACAGTTGGAGGCGCTCAGGACACACATGGCCGCCCAAGAGCAGGAACTAAGAGCACAACTGGACGCGAAGGAACAAGAACTGCATGCCCGCCAGCTCCAATGGCTGGACATCACCAGCCGACCTTCCTGGAAATTAGTGCAACTCCTGCAGCGCCTGCGGCTGTTTCTCGCGCCGCCCAATACTCTGCGTGAGCACCTGTTGAACCTGGCAGTCCGCGTGGTCGTCGAAAGAAAACCATAGAGCGGCCTTCTGCTTTGAATGCGCCACCCCAATTCTGACCAAGGACTCCCCCATGGAGACATTTGTCGTCCCAACGCCTCTGCGTGATGTGTGCATCATCGAGATTAAATACTTCCGCGATGAGCGTGGCTTTTTTATCGAGAACTACCATCAGCGCGATTTTGCCAAAGCGGGCCTGCAGCTCAATTTCGTTCAGGACAATCATTCGCGCTCAGGCGCTAAGGTGTTGCGTGGGCTTCATTATCAGGATCTGACGGCCCCCATGGGCAAACTCGTCCGGTGCACGCTGGGGGCCATTTTTGATGTCGCCGTTGACCTGCGGGTCGGCTCCCCGACGTTCGGCCAATGGTTCGGGGTCGAGTTGTCCGCGGAAAATATGAAACAGATGTATGTGCCGCCGGGTTTTGCGCATGGGTTCGCCACCCTCTCCGAGGTGGCTGAAGTACAATATAAGTGCACTGGTTTCTACACGCTCGCCTCGGAGAGCACGCTGGCGTGGAACGACCCCGATGTCGGCGTGAAATGGCCCTATACCGACCCGGTACTGTCGAAACGGGACAGCCAGGGGATGAGTTGGCCACAGTATCTGAGGAACCCGGCTTTTCACTATGAACAGTGAGGAGGCGAGAAAGCCTGAGACGACCATAAGGTCGCTTATTTTGGGCAGAAATGTGGTACTGATACTCCAAATGGGAATTGCGGTAGAACTGGATGACTGCCTCCAACGAGAACGCCGCTCTATACAACGCCTATTGTGCGCGTGGCGGTAGCACGCTGTATGAGCGCACACCCGAGCGGCTGGACTTCTTCGGCCGCATCGCCGAGCGCCTAGTGTGCGACCTGCATCCCCGCACTGCGCTGGACGTTGGCTGCGCCATGGGGTTTCTGGTCGAGGCCTTGCGCGATCGCAGCGTCGAGGCCTACGGCGTCGACGTCTCGGCCCAGGCCATCAGCCGGGTGCGTGAGGACCTGCGACCCTTCTGTTGGGTTGGCTCGATCCTCGACCCATTCCCCCGCCGCTATGATCTGGTGATCTGCATCGAGGTGTTGGAACACTTGTCCTCCGGCGACGGCAGGCGGGTGCTGGGCAACCTGTGCCAGGCGGCGGATGACATCCTGTTCTCCTCCGCGCCGTTCGACTACCGCGAGGCTACCCACTTCAACGTCCAGCCCCCCGAGTATTGGGCAGAACAGTTCGCGCTGCATGGATTCGTGCGCGACGTCGACTATGATGCCTCATATATCACGCCGTGGGCTGTCCGCGTCCGCCGTACGCGCGACCCGTGGACGCGCGTGGTTCGGGATTACGAACGCCGTTTCTGGCTGATGTGGAAAGAGAACACCGACCTGCGCCGCCTGACAGCGGAGATGCGGCAGCGGTTGGAAACCGGCGAGCAGACTGTGCAGGCGTTAGAGGACCGGATTACGCAGCACGAGGCGCAGTTTGCCCATTTGCAGCAGCAGGCGCGCGAGGCGCAGGCGCTCCAGGCCCAGCTGGCAGAGATCACTGGGCGCCCGTCATGGAAGCTGATCCAGCTACTGCAGATGGCCAACCGGGTGCTGGCCCCGCCGGGCACGCTGCGTGCTCGCGCGTTGGACCTGGGCGTGCGCACGCTCACCCGGTTGCGCCCATCGGGGTGGGAGGCGCTAGTGCGGGATGCCCTCAGCTTGGCACGCCGGGTGCTGGACAAGGGCTGGCGTATGACGGGCCTGGCAGGCGACGTGGACGCCTACCAGGCCTGGATGGCGGCACATGAGCCCGGCCCGGCCGAACTTGACCGCCAGCGGCGGGAGGCGGACCGCTTCGCGTACCAGCCGCTGATCAGCATCCTCACGCCGGTCTACAATCCCCAGCACGCGGTGCTACAGGATACCATCGCTTCGGTGCGCGCCCAGACCTATCCACACTGGGAGCTTTGCCTGGCCGACGGGGGCTCGACTGCAGCCGGCGTGCACGATGTGCTGACGGCCGCAGCGAAGCAGGATCGTCGCATCCGTGTCCGCTTACTCGAGAACAACCAGGGTATCTCGGGCAACTCCAACGTGGCGCTGGGGATGGCGCAGGGCGAGTTCATCCTGCTACTGGACCACGACGACCTGCTGTCGCCGGACACGCTATATGCGGTCGTGCAGCAGCTCAACCAGACGCCTGAGGCTGATCTGATTTATTTCGATGAGGATAAAGTTTCTGAAGACGGCCGGCTCCGGCACGAGCCATGGTTCAAACCCGGCCACTGGTCGCCAGACATGCTGTTGTCGGTGAACTACCTGATGCACTCGATCATCCGCCGTGACCTGCTAGTACAGGCCGGCGGCTTTGATCCGGCTATGGATGGCGCACAGGATTGGGACGTGGCGCTGCGGCTGACGGAGCGGACGCAGAACATCTTTCACATCCCGCGCGTGTTTTATCACTGGCGCCAGGTCAAGGGGTCGGCGGCGCGCGACGCCAACGCCAAGCCCTGGGCGTTTGAGGCCCAGGCGCGCTGCCTCACGGCTCACCTCAAGCGCCGTGGCGCAGGGCAGGCGCAGGTCGTGTTCCCCAGCTTGGGTCAGGTGCGCGTCCTCTGGCCTACCTCCGGTGCCCGGGTGTCTATCATCATCCCTACTAAAGACAACGTCGCCATCCTGCGCGCGTGCCTGACCTCCATCCGGCAGTTGACCGCCTCTCCCAATTATGAGATCGTGCTGGTGGACACCGGCAGCGTTCAGCCGGAGACGCAGCAATACTACGCCGAGCTGGCGGGCGACGCGCGGGTGCGCCTGGTCCGCTGCGCCGGCCCGTTCAACTTCTCTAAGGCCAACAACTTCGGCGCGGCGTATGCCAGCAGCGATCTGCTGCTGTTCTTGAATAACGACACCCAGGTGCTGACGGCCGACTGGCTGGACGAGCTGGTGGGGTGGGCAGAGCAGCCCGGCGTGGGCGCGGTGGGCGCCAAGCTGGTCCGCCCGGATGGCACCATCCAGCATGCGGGGATCATCATGGGTCTGGCGGGCCACGGCAGTCACATCTTTGACGGCGGGCCGGAGAACGTCTACGGGCCTTTCGGTTCGTCCGAGTGGTATCGCGATTACCAGGCGGTGACCGGTGCGTGCCTGATGCTGCGGCGCGAGGTGTTTGAGCAGGTTGGGCGGTTTGACGAGGCGTACCAGGTGGGCTATGGGGATATAGACCTGTGCCTGCGGGTGCGCGCTCGGGGCCAGCGTGTAGTGTACACGCCGTTTGCGCGGCTGCTGCACCTTGAGGGCGGCACGCGCGGCTTCTCCCAGCCCCCCAGCGACGTGCTGCGCGCCTCCTGCCTGATGCTGCCGGCCATACAGGGCGGCGATCCTTACTTCAACCCGAACCTATCATATACGGATCGTCGCCCTGCGATCGTGCGACCCGGCGAGATCGGACGGGCGGAGCATCTGGGCCAGATCCTGGCCGATTTTGGCCTAGTGCAGCATCCGACCGGTCCGCTCATCTCACCCGCGCTGATGGAGCGGCTGCCTACCCTGGCCGAGGGGGACGGGGCGGCAGACCCGGGGGGGGCGGGGCGCCTGCTGCTGGTGACGCATGATCTCAGCCTGAGCGGCGCGCCGCTGATCTTGTTCCTGCTGGCGGAGCACCTGCTCGCCAGCGGCTATCGGCTGACGGTGCTCTCGCCACTGGATGGGCCGCTGCACGAGCGGTACACCCGAAAGGGCGTGCCGATCGTGATCGAGCGCGCCGCATTGGACGATGCCCGCGTGACCGCGGTGCTGCTGCCGGAGTGCGACCTGGTGCTGGTCAACTCCATCGTCGCCTGGCGCGCGGTGTATGCGGCACGCGCCTTCCAAAAACCGTGCCTGTGGTGGATCCACGAGTCGCGTTTCGGTCAGGAATACGCCGGGCGCATCCCCTGGGTGGGACGGGCCTTCTCCGTAGCGGATCGGGTTATATTCCCGTCGAGTGCCACCGCGGCTCAGTATGCAGCCTACCTAGCAGCGGACAACTTCCTGTCCCTCCACACGGGTTTTGACGTGGAGCTGACGGCTGGGCCGGCGGATGGCATCCCGAACCGGGATCCGCACAAGTTGTGCGTGGTCTGCCTGGGCAGCCTGGAGTACCGTAAGGGCCAAGATGTGTTGCTGCGCGCCGTCGCCGCGTTGCCGCTGCGGGTGCGGGAGCAGATGCAGTTCTATCTCGTGGGACGCATCCTGGATCGATCGTTTTATCGGCAGCTGGAGACGGCTGCTCGGCGCCTGAGCGATGTATGGCTGGTCGGTCAGGTGCCCCACCAGCAGGCGCGTGCCTACCTGCAGGCGGCAGATATCGTCGTCAGCGCCTCACGAGACGAGGCGCTGCCTATCGTACTCATCGAAGCCATGGCGTACGGGAAGAGCATTGTTGCCACCCGTGTCGGCGGCGTGCCGGAGGTAATCGAGCAGGGCATCAGCGGGCTACTGGTGCCGGCCGAAGACCACCGCGCGCTAGCGCAGGCGCTGGAGTTCCTCCATCGCGACTGGCAGCTGGCGGAGCGTCTGGGCCGCGGCGCCCGCGCCACCTACGCCAAGCGCCTGACCATGGAGCGCTTTGGCCCGGTGATGCTGCGCGTGATCGAGCGCACCCGTCAGGCGGGTTAGGTACAAGGAGGCTGACACAAATGTAGTCGAGCGGGCCCGCCTGCCGGGCCTGCGCCAAGGTGTCCTGAACGAGAAACGCCCCCACCGGCTGCCGCACGTCTTGCGCCGTCCAGGGCGCAATCCGCAAGGTGTCGGCCATGTTCGACGCATTGACGCACTCGACAAACTGCCGTTGCAACGCGGCCAAAGTCTTGTCGGAGTCGCACACCAGCAGCGCATCCGCGAGATTGCAGACGTGTCGGAGCTGGGGCTGGCTGAGGGATAGGTCGAGCTGCTCGATAAAGATGCATAACGCCGGAGAGTTGTGTAGAATTCGAGTGAGCATGGGATGACCTCCTGTTGGAACCAGCGGACTCGGCTTCCCCGAGCCCGCTCAGGAGTATCTCATGCTCAAACGTTAGCGGTTTTTTCGCCAAACTACAGGTCTTAACAGTGATGTATTCCAGCCCATCTTTGGCCGCGGACCTTTCGCGGCACAAGTCATGTGGAGTAGAAGGGAGAAAGTATGCAACTCCTGCGGCATGTGGGTAATTGGCGTCTCGTCCTGCGCCATCTGCGAGGCCGGCTGCTGGAGCCGCCGAAGCCAGCGTCGCCGGACTCGATCAACAACTACTACGTGACCTCCTATCCGAGCGCGCAAAATGCTCTGGATATCTTCAAGGACGAATGGTCGTCACAACTGCCACCCCCGGTCAACCATCTTAGGGCCGGCACCATCCAGTTGTTCGAGGATGCTCGCGTCCACTGGTTTGCCTCTGAAATCGGCGGCTTCCAGAATCAGCGGGTGTTAGAACTGGGGCCGCTCGAGGGCGGCCATTCTTATATGCTTGAGCAGATGGGTGCAGAGTCGGTAACAGCGATTGAAGCGAACACGCGCGCCTATCTCAAATGCCTGATCACCAAGGAGATCCTCGGCCTGCGTCGCGTCAGATTTCTGTGCGGCGATTTTGTCGAGTATCTCCGTAGCGGCGATTGTCCACAGTTTGACATTGGCCTGGCGAGTGGTGTACTGTACCACATGGTCAATCCTGTGGAGCTCATCGGGCTGCTTGCTGCGCATTGCACTGCACACCTGCTGCTGTGGACGCATTTCTATGATGATGCCTGGGCAACGCGTCGGAACTTGCGTGACAAGTTCCCCTTTTCGCAACCAGCCGAGTACTCAGGCTTTCGCCACACGCTATATCGGCAGCAATACGGGTACGCTGTGCAGTGGAGTGGGTTTTGTGGGGGCAGCCGGCCACATAGCAATTGGATGGAGCGAGACGAGATTGTCGCCTGTCTGAAGTATTTTGACTTCGCCAATGTCCGGATCGGATTCGATGACTACGATCACCCCAACGGCCCCAGCTTTGCGCTCGTCGCCAGCCGCCAGTGATAGCGTGGCTCTCGGACGGCCATTGGCGTCGTCGGGAAACGGCATCTGTGGTATATTCCGCGCGCCCTGGTACACGTCGCAGGTTTTTCCGTCCACCCTTGTTGACTGGGAGGTCTCATGAACCGCAACCCGATGTTGTCGACACTGGCCATTGTGGTAATCTTGGCCGCATTGGTCGGCATGCCTTCATCCGCACAGGCGCGCCGGGCCCAGGCGATTACCGTTCCGTCGGCTGTGGCCGAGAGTCAGGACTTTGCCACGTTGATACTGCGTGACCCGTGGGACATGTCTGAGTTCACCGATGTGTCGCAGTACTTGAACGAGTCCGGACAGCGCAACCTGGTGGCCAGCCCGGCGGTGCAGAACGGGTTGTTCATCGGCACTTCGGTTGCCGACGTGAACACGGGCAATACGGCGGCCTTCTTCCCCCTCTTTCCCGGTTATGAGGGCGTTATCCAGGCCGGTAAGGTGGGGGGCCGTTACCCGATCGACTCTGCCACCTACAGGTGCCTATACTTCGCTATGAACGTCAATTCGGGTGCGGCCAACTCGTTTGGGCCGGACCAGGCGCGCCTGTTCTGGTTCGCCGATGAGCGGCTGAACGGCGGCCCAACCTGGGGGAATGCGGTGTTCACCCTATACTACGGGGACTTCGGCGCCGGCGCGCCGCCGGCCAACACTTGGCGGCTGTTCAAGATCAACTTGGCGAATAAGACAGGTCCCGCTGGTGAGTCTTCCTTCTGGTTTGGAACGGATTGGAGCACCAATGCCGCCTGGAGGGGAATTCGCATTGATCCGACCATCAATTCCAACATCTCCTTCAAGGTGGACTGGGTGCGTCTGACCGACTGTATGGCCTCGAATAAGACAGTGACATTCACGTCCAACGCTGCGATCAATTCGATCTACGTTCGGCCGGTGGGTACCAGCAACTACATCCGTGTTGCCAAAGACGTAAATGGCGCTAGCGGCTCCTACGCGCTGGATACCCAGGGCCTGGCCCCGGGCTCGTACTACCTCGGCCTGGGGACGGCTACCTCCTGCTGCCTGGACGAGAACACCACCACCCCTTTCGTCGTCAACCAGGCGCCCATCGCTACCTTTGCCCGGCCGTCGTTCACCAGTGGCCCGGAGTATTCCGAGTATGCCGGCAACGCCTGGGACTTCAAAGACAGCGCGGATGCCAGCAGCCTGGAGAAGTTCAAGAGCACCTCGTTCGTGAGCGGCGAACTGAACCTGGTCACGGCCTCTGGCCCCCAGCCGGCCGGCGTGGACGCGCGCGTCTATCTCAACACCCCGCGGCAGGCCAACCCGGCTAGTTATCGCTACCTGACCTTCCGCATGTCCTCGCAGAACGGCTCAGCTGCTTGGCAGAACGTGGTGGACGGCATGCTCGCTCGCTTCGTTTGGTCGGTGCAGGGCGCCAGTGGCCGCCAAGGCTTTCGCTGTCACTTAGTCACACACGATATTACCTTCGACGTCGGCTACCAGACCTATACTGTGGACCTGTATGACTCGTTTAACGGCGCGGCAGAGGAGTGGTCGCCGCCGCCCGGTGACCCGCTGGCCGCGGAGTGCGACTCGCTGCCCAAGACATGGAAGGACTCCAGCCTGGTGCTGCAGTTCCGGTTCGACCCGAATGAGAACATCTCCTGTAACCCTCAGCAGACCGATCCGGCCCGGCGCGCTTTCATCGTCTCCACTTGCGGCGACTACGTGCAGAAGTTGGACTGGATCAAGCTCAACCAGCCGGACGCGGTGA
>Ga0209520_10001568_pt1 | contig 13046 bp, 34 predicted proteins | sample Rifsed16ft1_FD_184009 | JGI IMG/M metagenome (GOLD analysis project Ga0209520, IMG submission 184009) | Soil microbial communities from Rifle, Colorado, USA - sediment 16ft 1 (version 2) | ecosystem: Environmental > Terrestrial > Deep subsurface > Rock core/Sediment | place: Rifle, Colorado...
TTTCCAGCTTTTTACGAGTCTAATACAATTATCTATATTGTGCGTAAATTCTGGTGCGTCGTGATGAACATGCAAACCGTCATCATAAGACGTATAACAATCGTGATCTAACAAAGTATCCATCACCAACTTAAGTTTTTCAAAACCTTCTTTACCGCGAAGCGGAGGAGTTCTAAGTTCAATTTCAGATCCGTCATAACCTAGACGATCCATAAAATACCAGCGCCGAATACCTTCGCGGTCAAAAGCTTCTCTAAGAATTCTGGAAACACCTTCGCGCCCAAGTTCATTAGAACCAAATTCAATTTCTACACCAAATGCTCTATCTTTCATTTAACCTTTCCTTTTTCGTATTTTCTATTGCATTTGCCCATGCTTCTAAAGCCTCTCTCATTGTTGAAAATCCACCGGCCCTTACGCCAGAACCAGCGACAGACCAATAATCACCGCCCTTAATATTTCTAGATAATTCAATACTAATGCCTCTGGACGGACGGCATTTTTCTATTAGATTTAGAAATTCTGTATCTGTTTTCATTTACTTCTCGCGTATCTTATTTTTTTAATTCTTAAATCTCTTTCTCTGCGCCGTCTATGAATAATTCTGTCAATTCTAAAACCAGCGCTAGAAAGAACTTTCTTTTCTTTGCTATCAATTACTTTACTCATAGCAACCATCCTAAAATAAATACAAAAGCATAAATATTAACTCCGTAAAGGAATGGAATTACAAAATCTCTCTCTAAAAAGAAAGAGAAAAATAGTTTGAATAGTTCTTTATTTGTCATTGCTTAGACCATTCTTCTTTAATTGCTTCTTTAACTAGAATAGGACAATTTTCAAAATTAACTTTTGTTCCTAAATAATTTCTCCAAACTCTGGGATTATTTTTTTGTTCCCATCCATAAAGATTTCCCCAGGGAGACATTAAAAGACAATCAACATCGGAGGATGGGAAAAACACATAATAATAAAGTTCATCCTCATAAACATCAACCGGAGGGGTCATAAAATCTTCTCCAAACAAACTCCACAATATTCGTCAGATTCAATCTGATCCGCAAAAACTACCTTTGGAAAATCATCTGAATCCCATGAATATTCGTCCTCAAGATTTATTTGCCAAAGTTCTGATAGCTGCCGCAGAAGAATTTCGCTGCGATAACCGAAAACTCCAGCATCATATTCAAGACCAACATTTCTTACGATTAAATCAATGTCGCCTTGAGTATAACCTTCTAGGATGAGTTCGTTTTCTGCCCAATTCGCAACACAATCACAACACTGAATTTCTGCACAATGCGTGTATCCTGCGATATGCCAAGATTTCATTTTTTCTTCTCCAATTCTTCATCAATTTTGATTCCAAACCATTCTTGTAATCTTTCAGAAAAATCTTCAAATTGATAAATTGGACTCACTAAATTTTTTGAATCTTCCCAGGTTCTAATAATCTCTCTTGCAGAGATTTTCATTTTAAATCCTTTCTTGCTCTACTGCTACCGAAACTGACATAATTTCTCCAAAAGCTTTTTGAATTGCATCTAAATGATTATTTCTTGTCTCTCTAACTTTCTCAAAAAAGGGAGCAAATCTATTGTCAATTTCAATTAATTGATCAACTGTAGTTGGATGAATATACGGCAACCAACTATTATTAGAAGTTTTATTAAAACAAAGTTCTACCCATCCACTGACAGAAAGATTATAATGTTCTTCTGTTCTGTCCCAAATTGCGACAAGTCCAGAAGAAAATTCTATCTTTTTGGGCAACATTTATGTATCTCCTTTCTAAACCTACATTAAATAGGTTTAAGAAATAGCCGCCAAAATTCAGCGGCTATAACTTAAAACTATTTAAATAGCAAGCCCTAATTCCTTGCGAAGCTGAATTTCAAATTTCGCAAGACTGAGAGCATTATCATTCATTTTTTCAATCGCAGTACATGGAATTCCTCTATTACTAAGAAATTCTTCTGCCTCTACGTCAGTAACGTCAAGAATAACTGCACACATCCCTACAATGCAATGTGTCTCAAGTCCTGTTTTTTCATTTATCCCGTGAAAATCACCACCGCGTTCCCACGTTTCTGGAGTAAGCTTATTTAAAGCTGCGCGAAGCAAACTAAGACCAGTCCAATTATGCATAATTTGTCCTCCTTTTTAATTTTTATTACAATGAGTAGATTTAGGAAAGAGCAGTTTTTTCTCTGCCCAATCCTAAAGCTAGTCAATAATTTTGAACACTATTTGCTTTAAAGCAATAAAGTCGTCTAATTTAACCCAAGGGTCTGTATAGGTTCCCTGCGCCTTTAAATAAGCTTCAAGACCGCGCCAATTTGTTCTTTCAAGGGTATATATTAAATCTTCTAATTGGCCAAAATAATAATTTTCTAATTGCGTAGCATCCATTTTTTCACTATTTCTTCATGTCCCTCAAGAGCATCTTGTTCAGTAATATATCTACGAAAATCTAATTCAGTCCAATCATTAACAACTCCATCTGGTAAACATTCAAAAACCATAGTTTCATAATCTCCTGGTGTACTTAGATCAGCACGACCTTCAATAGGAAATAGGCTTAGAAAGGAATCAAGAGAATTAGTTACGGAATATAAACGAACTGTACTAACAAAATATCCATTAGAAAGAACATCCGCTGTAATAGCATTTTCATTTCTATTATCTTTTCTTCTTGTTACTGTCATTTTTTTGCCGCCTCCTTCATTTTTTCTGCAACAATTCCTTTTACATTTGAATCAAGAATTAGTGTTTTGATATCAACTGGATTTTTGGAAACCACGCAAGGAACCTCCATATTTGTGCCAGTATTGGTATGCATCAAAAGTATTATTTGGTATAGAATAATCTTGAATTCTATTCACTACATCAGATTTAAAGAATTCACTTTCTAGATCATTTAGTTCAGCAGCAGAAAATGGTTTACTAAGAATTTCTGCAAATTCTTTTAAAATTTCATCTTCTTTTTGTGCCAAATAAACTTCAAATTGTTCTCGAGGATTAATTTCTCCATTTCGACGGCAGGTGTCACATCCGCAATATTTCATCTTAAGCTTCCCAATTTTGGATTTAGCTCTAAAGGAATTTCTTTTCCTTGGTAAACGGCCGCATTTGATTCCCATTTGGCCAAAGGTTTTTCATTTTTTCTTTCTGAATTAGCATCTTTATAAAGCCAAGCAGAAAAAAGTCCGCTTGGGTGGTTATAATTTTCTACAAAAGACAATAACGCTGCTTCGGGATTTATTCCTTCAACAAATTTTTCGCTAGTATCTGAAAAGAAAGGAGCAGCGAAACTATTAGCTATGATAAAATATTCGTTCATGAATATACCTCCTGATTTTCTGCATCAACTACATAAAATTTAAGATTATTAATTGGGCTGCCATTTAATCTATCTTGTACGATTCTCATAGCTGCTACTTTTGCCTCAAAATCATCTTCAATTGAAATAATTTTGATTTCAGTTTCAATTGAAACTAGAAAAGTTTTAGCTTCAATCATTTTTAAGACCCTTCATCAACTTATCGCAGTAAGCATTAAAATATTTTTCCGAATCTTCTGGATAAATAACGTCACAAACTGCTTTCACCCAAAAATTATGAGGTAATCTAATTAAAATTGCTCTTGGAGTTCCATCTGGCCGTAATTCCTCAGAAGGTTGCATTACTGATAAACAAACCTGTAAAAGACCTTTCATTCTGTTTTCATCATTCATTTATATAATCCTAACGCTTTAGCTGTTTCAACAATAGAAAAATCTTCATCGTTTTCGTCAATTGCTTTCCACAAAAGTTCACGAAAAACATAATATGCTTCACGTATTTCTTTACTTTGATATTTCTTTTTATTCATACGTTCATTATTTTTGAATACGTCATTCACGTTTTCCCTTTCAATTACAAACACCGCCACGGAGAATTGAACTCCGATTTTTGGGATGAAAGCCCAACGTACTAAGCCATTATACTATGGCGGCATAATTAAAAATTTGGCGGGTTGGCGCTCCTATGAAAATTATGGTATATACACATAATTCTACTGCCTGCATCTTATCAAAGAGGACAAAATGATTAGGATTTGAACCTAATAAGTTCCCGCCAAATTGCAGAGTTAGGAATTGAACCTAATAAAAACCGTCTTCTCTGCAACTATTGCGTTTAAATTTACACACCAAAATTTACGGCTTCACAAAGTTCGCGCCAATCATTAATATCTAGTATTACCTCCACACAGTCACCAAATTCATTTTCTCGCTTAATTCCGCGTCCCATAATATCCCAAATATTTTGTTTGGTAATAACATGATGTGCTTTTTCAGCATCACAAAGAGTTTGCCACAAAGATGCTCTTTCTTCTGCATTAATATGTAGCATTTCAAGCATCTTAATTTCAGTTTTATCATCCATTAGATATCCATTGCACATTCATAAGTGCATTCATCACAGCAATTACAATTATTGCTGTTATCATCCCAAATTTCTTCAGCAAAAGGACAAGAATGCATTTCTTCAGTCCTTCCTTCATGATTACAGGGAGTAGGGAAACCCTCATCTGCAATATCATTCCCACCTTCGTTATCCAATGTTTCAACCATTTTTCCTCCTTGCAAATAGACCATATCATATTGTAAGAAAATAGCTTTGTTTCATGCACGAAACCATATGCTCACTTTTCGTTGTCGCAGAATCTCTCTGCACACCATGCGCTATTTTCAAATCCCCGCGACAGGACTCGAACCTGTAATTCCTCTCGGAAACTTGGGCTTAAACCAAGCGCGTAATCCAATTTCGCCACGCGGGGAAATTCTTTATTTGCCGAACACTTTCGATCTTGCTTCTTCAATTTCAACCCAAAGTTTTTCAGCTTCATATACTGCTTCAGTATATGAATTTAAATCATATTTAGAGGCAACAATTTTTGGATCAAAACTATTGTAGTTCTTCCAAATAAGAACTTTATAAAAAGTTCCTTGAGAACTAATATCAATGCGAAAACCACGCATAACGTTTTTTCTAAAGGGCCACATTATTTTAATTTCTCCTTCATAATTGCTTCAGCAATTAAATCAAGTAGAATTTTATTTTCCGGCAATCTGTATATATTTGAATATAACCAAATTGCCTCTTTATAAGAAATTTTAAGTTTTTGCACGTTTTTTACCAAATTTTTTGTGTCTAATTAATTTTAGTCGGCGTTTTTTATAACGCTTCACTTTTTCTCCTTTATTTGAATCCATAGCCCTGCATCTTTTACCATGCAGGACTAAAGAATCAACTAAGGTTCGAGAACAAATGTTACACAATTATCGTTAAAAACTCCAGCTTTGAATTGCTTTGAACAATTGCCATAAAGAGATTGTCTAGCATCTTCTTTTGGACCGTCATCAATTTTTGCTGCAATTGACCATGTGCCAAAAACAAGAAGCCACATGGCTAAAATACAAACGATAACCCCAAAAGAAACTCCAAGAAAATTCTTTACATCTTCACTCATAAATTCCTCCTCTCGTTTTTAAGAATCAAATAGAAGTAAATTTGCTAGGCCATATAGTTCGAGCAGATTCTAAAAACATTTCTCCAAAATGGAGACCCTCTTCCCAATAACACTTAGCGGTATCATCATGTAGTCTTTGAAGTTTTTTTAACCAAGTGACGTTTTCATGTCCCAAATAAACCAAAATTACTTCATCGAGACTTTCAATTCTTGTTCCGCCTCCCTCATCAAAAACTTCTCTGTACATTTCGTCTGGAAAAAGAACTCCTACTGCGCATTTTCTTCCATCGGGAGTTCTATAAACACACCTAATGTCTGAATCTGATGTATAGTATTCATCACTCTCTTCATCGTATATTTCTTCTGGAAGAACTGCCGGAATGGCTCCTAATTCAGAAGAAAAGTATTCTTTCTCGATTGAAACAATTTCCTCAATAGTCAGTGACATATTGTTACTCCTTTTTTTGTTATCAGTATCCATAGCGAAGTAGCTTATTTCATCTACTTCACTAAAGAAACTGCATTTTAAATATTCCGTTCAGAAAGTTCAAGCAAATAAGTATCCATTGAGCTTAATGATTCTTTGAGTCGTTTATTTTCTTCTTGAAGTCTCAAAATACAATTTGTTGCTTCTTCTGCCCATGAAAATAATGCGCGATCATATGCTTCTCTGTTAAATTCCCGCTTTGTCCAACCAACTCTATCGATAAATTCAAGAATTTTCTCCATATTATTTTCCCAATTGAAGTTGACACTTCAAGAGATCGACTTCTGTATCTTGAAACAAACAAATTTTTGCTTCCAAATCATCAATTCTATTTCCTAATGCTCTGTCCTCAAGACCCGCAACAATAATTATTCCTAAAATTAGAAGTGTAAGAGAAATTAGCCATGCAATAGCTCCATTTTTAAAATCTTCATGCATTTTTATCTCCAATATGTTGTTAGGCAAAGTTCTTCATGATTCTTTTCAAATTCTCGTGCTTCAATTTCAAAAATATTATCCTTGTAACCTGGCTCAAAGAAATTTCCGCCAGCAGAACAATAAGCTTCCAAATAGTCTGAATATTTAGGAAACATTTTAACTTGAAGTGCATGACATAATTCATGCCACAGGACTTCACTTCCTCTATTTTTTCCAATAAGAGGGTTTACTTCGATAATATGACAACTGTTTTTAAAATCATGAGTTCCTTGAACTGGACTCAAGTGAGCAGCTATGATATTGGGGAATTTAATAAAAACAGGATATTTAATTTCCAAATCATTAATTACTTGGTTGATTTTCTTTTTAGAAAAAATCCAGCCGGTAATTGTTCTTTTATTTGTAATTTTATTCATAAACCGTGTAATCTTTCATTAATTGTTTAATATTTTCGTCTTCCGCCTGGGTTTCAGAATCTTGATATTCGGCAGGCAAAATACCAAGTATAATTCTACATCTCTCACAATAATCAGGATGATTAGTGAGTTCAAAGGCTTCTCTGCATTCTTCGCAGAAATTCATGTGTGATCTTTTTTTCATGTTTTCCACTTTACGAAAAATAATTCTATGCCCCAAATAATATTATTTTTTCTTTCTATTTCAAACCACCATTTACCATAATTTATTTTCATTTTATCTTCTTTCTTTCTTGTCTCTAATTCCATAGCCACTCAGCTTATTTCGTCTGAATGACTAAAGGATTAGCCTGTATCTTTTTTCTTATCTAATATCAGAAGATTATTTAAAATCTTTAAAGCATTAATTAGCATAGTTTGCGTTCTAAATGTAGTAAAAACAGCTTCTGCGATATCTTGTATCTCGTGACTTTCAACACCTTCATGCATTTCAATTTCCTGAGAAAATTTTCTGTGGTCAAATTCATCATAAATCGAAATTCTCAGATATTCTCTGGACATTTAGCTCCCCATTGCCAATTGGTATAGTGTTTTTGTATGGCCTGGCAAAATCATTTGAAGATTGTAATTTCCATTTGGAGCCCGCCAATGCCATCCCCAAAATCCGCTTACGATTTGTGCTGTTTTATTTTCCCCATCAATTTCCCAAATTTCTACTTTGTCATCTTCTGGATCGGGTGAAGAATAAGAAATAAAATCTTCTTCATCGTCCCATTCTTCTCTAATTTCTGTTCCCCATCCAGTTTCTTCAACAATATCTTTTAGCAAGCCCTCAAGAGTAGAATTCACCATTGGATGCATATCTACTCTTTCAAGATCGCCATGAAAAGTTGCAACATAGACTTTCATTTTTGCTCCCCTTTCTAGATTCATGACCTACCCGTTTATTTCGCCGGATAGATCAAAAACCTAGCAAGAATTTGCTAGATTCGGTGCTGTTACTGAGAAATCTAGTTTCCCAATAACACACACTCCATATTCGGTTCCAAAACCGAACATGTCTGTTTTTGGATTCCAGTAGGAATCCTCTTCTCCTTGATCCAAACGATGAGCATAAAGAATTGCTTCATCGCGCGAATCAAAAGATTTGTGAATTCCGGGGTGACGGAGAATATATTCTCTTTTTTCTTCAAGAGAATATTCTGGTCCCCAAATTTGGCTGTCCCATTCCTCTACATAGGACATAAAACCGCCAAAGACATAGAATTTTTCATCTTTGTCCTCTATAACAAACCAGGCGTTATCGGCGGACATTTTCTCTCCTTTTGTTTTAGAGTTTTGAATCCATAGCCGCACAGTATCTCTCTGTGTGACTAAAGAGACAACTTTTGAATTGACTTTCTTGCCGCCGAAAGATTCTTATATCCAACTGGATTTGCCGTGTGAATATGAATCTGTGGGATATTTTCTCTCGGAATATACCCCTTGGCAATCAATTCTTCAATCAAACAAAGAACTTGATAACCGTTTTTGGAAGAAAGTTCTCCAAGATCATGGTCAAAAGAAATTTCTTCTACTTCTCCGTTTTTTATGGATGCAAGAATATCGTAAGAACATATTTCTTGCGATGTTCTTTTCCAAACCCATCCATCTGGAGGCAAACGCAAATCATCCAACCAAATCTTCATTTCACATACCACTTATAAGATTTATTTCCAGCATAAACATCTAGTTGGCGAGCGATTCTAGAAATTTCTCCCCAGAAATAAGAAATCTTTCGATTCATTTCTACTCCTTTCTTAGTTCAAGAGAGAGATAAAAAGCCTAGGAATATAAACATAGTCGCCGCGAGAAATCGTTTACGCCAATTGGTAAATCACGTTCTCCGCGAATTCTTTCAGCTACTAGTATTTATGCTGAACTTCAAATGTATATTTTTCTCTTTTTATCTCTCACTTCAACTAAGATAAGAAATTCAGAAATCAATTAAAACCTAGCAGGAAATCAGTTGGAGTCCATTCCCATAATTATATTAATTTTACCTTGTTTTAGATTGAATTCATGGCGGCTTATTCTGAATTCATAGCCCCTGATTTTATTTCATATCAAGGACTAAAAAATCAGCTCAATTTTCAACTCTTTTTACTCGCTTCCAAATTTTCCAGGCATACAAAAATGCCTGAATGCGATTCTTTTCTGGGAACGAACTGCGCGTAAGAATATAAAAGGATTTTATTTTCATCGCGGCGCAATTTCTGGAGGCTCAGGAAAATCCCATTCTGTTTCCCAATAGGGAGATGAAAGATTTTCGTTACCCCATTCAAGACCTGAACTTTGTTCATAATCCAAGCATTTGAACATTTCATCTGCCCAATATTCTGTAAGGCAGATTTTTTCGGGCGAATAATTATAAAGAATAATCTTTTGAAATTCCTCGTAAGTATTTCCTTTTCGTTCCATTTTTTATTTCTCCGCCTTGTACCAATCCTCAAAAATTCCATATTTCTCAGGATTGGATTTAATTAGAGAAATAATTTCTTCGTCTGAATGAGCATAAATTCCCCAAGTTCCGGGAAAAGTTTCCCATTCTTTATGCTTCCAAATACAAATTTTGGTAAGCATTATTATTTCTCCTTTCCGCTTCTATGTATTGCATAGAAACATGCGGCAAAAATTAGCCATAGGAAAAACCAGGACAAAATACCTTGGAACAACTCCCAATTCATTTTTATCCCCCTTTCACTTTCAGGATTACATTTTTCTACCCTCCTTTTTCCTAAATTGCATGGAAGCTGCCGTCCAACCAGCCGTAGTATCCAATGAAGGTTCTACCAGTGTATTCTTTACCGAGTAGTCCCTGGCGATAACCTTCATCATAGCACGACTGTCCAAATCTCTGCATCTCTTCACGCCATTCCTGGCTAATCATTTTCTCTATCCTCCTTTCTTTCTGTAGTTTATGCGCCAAATGGGATTCGAAGCAGCATTTCCTAGTCTCAACCCTGCATTTCCAAAGCAGAAGAAAAATGCAGGATTCAAACTAGTCATGAGTAGTTAGTGTGCCATTCTCATTGAGAGTTTGATGATGGAAATTTCCGCCCTTATCAAAGAACCTTATTTCCATATTTCCGCTCTCAAAGATTTCAAGTTTCCTGCAAAAAAAATCAAGAATGAACATCAACTGTTTATCTGACACTTTTCTCACCTCCTTTCCGCTAAAAAAGAGACTAGGAATAATCTAGTTTCTATTCTCTTATGCCGGATCTTTCCATATCCGATCTAGCCTCAAGACTCCATTTTACCTAAATAAAATGGAGTTTTCAAGCTAGTTCTAGCGACAATAATTCCATAATTGTCGCCAATATTTAGGATGATTGTGAGAAAAAGTCAAGAAAAACCATTTAAATGTTTCCCAATTATCTCGCATTTTTTGTTCCTTTCTTAAGAAAGATAGAGATTAGAGGGATGAAATATCTTTTCTCTAGTGCCCCGCATAAACTATTTCAAGCTTATGCCCTAAAATCCGGCAGATATTTCCCACTAGTAGGTTTTTATTCTAGCTATCCACTAGAAACCATTTCTAATCTCAACCCTACATTTCTACCGCAATAGAAATGCAGGATTCAAACTAGTTTACTGATCCATCGAATTCTGAAAAGCAGCCTGGACACAGATTTCGTTTCAGGAAATCTGTTTGTTCTTTGAGAAAGTTTTCCGCCCATTCTTTCGTGTGAATTCCTTTCTCTACTGCGCTTTTCGCGCGGACTTCTAGGGAATTTACGTTTTGCGAATGTCCGCACAAATGTACCACTGTGAGCATTTTTATTTCTCCTTTCTCCTAGTTTCAAGACCATTCTATTTTACTAGAATGATCTTCAAACTAGCTCAAGAATGAATGGTTCTGTATCTTGATCCTTTGCGCCAACATCAATACACAGAGCGTTATCCTTCATTCTTACATACTTCGGAGTATGACCAACAATTTGTGGAAACAAAGTTGGCATGAATTCGTTATCAAAATCACACCAAAAAAGTCCACCAATTGGATGCCTTCCTCCACGAGCATACCCAACACTAGAAAACCAGGAATGATTGTAATTCTTGGCCTTCCAATGATCCTCAATCGTGTTGAATATTTTTTCTGGAGTCTGTTCAAGATTTGAAAATTGAACAGAAAGTCCAGCGTGAGAAATAAGAGTATTTCCCACAAGAAAAGCGGCCCCGATAAAGTCTTCACTCATAAGAGTTTGAATTTTATCGTTTATATCAAGATTCCACGAAAAACCAGCAAAAGAATTGCTGATGTCAAGATATGGAATCTCATGGTTGCCGCAAATCATTGAGTCAATAATACTTCCAACGAGATTTAGACATTCAATATCGCCGGAAACACTGTCATCGACACAATTTGCCAAATCGCCTATAGAAACAATAAAATGATCTGTTCCTACAATGCGATTCCCAGAACTATCAACCAACTTTTTCTTCTCAAGAGCTCGAAAAAGTCCGTCAATATTTCCGTGACAATCAGAGATAATATAAATCTTCATCATCTCTCCTTTCTTTTTGGGCTGTCTGTATGGAGCAGACTATTTAATTTCTCTCTGATGCTCTGCATTTATAAATTTGCGCGGCATCCTATAGAAAACCCATTTTTCCCTAGTTTCTATAGAGAAAAAGCAGGACGGCAAAATTTTCGTCTTCATTTTACCGTAATCTCTTGGCATTTTCAGAGCGCCGGATTTGTCTAGGAATCTGCCAAATTCCTGATTTGTCCCGGAGGAAGTAATTAACTTCCTTTTACTTGATAATCAAGCTTTTTCTCTATACAAACTAGAGAAATAGATTGAGGCACAGAGATTTACCGGAACCCGTACTCTGTTTTCCCTCGGAAAAGGGCGGATGCTTTATTCCGAAAAGTTTCCGCTTTCCGGTCTTCGTCATCCCTTTTTTATCTAGCCTCAAGAAATAGTTTAGCAAATTCGTCTCACTGGACGATTTTATTTACTAAACTAAATCTTCAAACTAGCCACGTGGTTTGGCAGCCAAAATCGCTGCCAAAAAACACAAAATGATCAAAATCCAGAGAAAATTGATCATTTTATTTCTTTTTTCCTTTCTTTCTCCTTTATAGGAGAAGTTATGCGAACTTGATATTCCAAAGAATATCTGTTCACATGAGAAATTGCGTCATCCCAATCGAAACAAGACCACACAACTTCCCATCCTTTTTCACCATAAATTTCTATGGTGAAATACTTGGAGAAATCATCTATCATTTTTTTTGGCCTCCCTTTTTGGAGTAATTTCAAAATTCCGCCAAAGGTTTTTCCCGGTTTTGGGTATCATGGCTTTGACGGAAATTTCAAATTACTTTACTTTCACTAGCAAGCCTTCTGCCATTATCCCTTCAGCATACCATTTGTGCGGTTCAGGATAATCTGGCCCTTCGAGATACACTGTTCCATTTTCAGGAACAATTCCCAAACCCGGCTGAAATACCCGGATTTTTTCTCCTTCAGAAAGAGCAGTCATAAGTTCTTTCTTGCTACGGAAATTTCTTTCCGTATAGGCCATTTCTCTCTCCTTTTTTTAGTTATAAAAAAGAATCCGCCACCGGAGACTTATTTATAACTAAAAAAAAACTTTGGGGGGCTTAGCCTCGTCTATTACCGGGATTTGATTTAGTCCCGGTAATAGACGAGCATTGTCGGATTCTTTCCGCGATCTACTGTTGCGCCTAGTTCTAACCCTCTCTTCAGATCACTTTGGGTTAGTAGAATCCGACGACTAAGCGCCGGCGCTTTTCGCGCGGGTTTCGGCTTGAAATTGCCCTTATTCCCACCCGGAGTCTTAGTCGGCTTCATCGCCCGTACCATAGCCGCAGATACAGCGCGAATGAATTCGCCCGCTGTGAGCGGATATCGAGCGGATATCCTTGCAGCGCTATGACCCGACGCGGGCGGCGATGACGACGTACTAGTATGTATGGATACATTTCCACACCCCTTTTCGGATTAGGTTAGTTCAGGGTTTCGGGTTTCGTATTGCCCCGATTTTAGTTGTCTGACTTAGACGTTTTCGTCGTCGTTTTCGTCGATCTCGTTCCAGTCGTTTTCGAGTGGTCGCGCAATTGCGACCACAATCGTTTTCTCGTCCTCCGCGAGGATTGTCTCGCAAAGCCCGAAGTG
>Ga0209520_10001571_pt1 | contig 13022 bp, 6 predicted proteins | sample Rifsed16ft1_FD_184009 | JGI IMG/M metagenome (GOLD analysis project Ga0209520, IMG submission 184009) | Soil microbial communities from Rifle, Colorado, USA - sediment 16ft 1 (version 2) | ecosystem: Environmental > Terrestrial > Deep subsurface > Rock core/Sediment | place: Rifle, Colorado...
AAAAGTTAAACAGAGTTGCTCAAGGCTATAGAAATTTTGATAATCTGAGGATTGCCATTCTCTTCTTCAACGGCAAACTCAACTTATTTTCACACTATTAACGGTAGAACCATTTTTTTAGAAAATTCGGATTATTCGACATTTCTGTAAAAGATATGAGATTCAATTTTGCTGACTAAAAGATGTCATCTCTCGGTCTGCGTAAGGTGAATTAATAAGTCATGTTACGCAAAACTTCTAGCCATCTATTAACCCCGCCATTTATGGCGAGGTTGGTACTAAAACATAGGTCCCTGGCTTTAGCCACTATTGGAGCTATTAATGGGCTAAAGCCCAGGGTATGTGGTCTAATTTAGTCCCCCGGCATAAATGCCGGGGTTACTCGATAATGCACTATGCGTAAGGCGACTTAATAATTACTTTTTGTAAATCGACAGACTTTAATATGAATAAAACAAAATTACTTATACCACTAATTATTATTCTATTGATAGGAAGCTCATTAAGATTTTATAAACTGGATTTTCAATCGTTGTGGGTAGATGAACTTGCTACACTTAGAAGGGCGGAGGTTGAATCTGTTCAAAATATTATCCATATGGCAACCACCATCGATATTCATCCACCAGGAATTTATATTATTTACTACTACTGGTTAAAAATCTTGCCAAATTCTGAGGCAAATTTTAGATTATTATCAGCTATTTCCGGGTCCTTAGCGATTCTCGCCATTTTTATTTTGGCTATGAGATTATACTCCCGCAAGGAGGGTTTGATTTCAGCTTTAATTGTCGCTGTATCATGGTTTCCTATTTATTACAGTCAAGAGGCTCGACCGTACTCACTACTTTTCCTTTTTTCAATAATCAACTCCATTTTTTATTGGCAATTAGTTAATAAGTTTTATTTGAATCATTCAGAATCATGGATCAATAGTACTTTATATATTCTTTCAGCTTCTATAACAATGTACATACATTATTTTGGCACTTACCTAATTTTTCTTCATGGAATATTTTTGCTTATCATAGCTGTTAGGGAGAAAAAATATTTTTATGAATGGTTAATTATCTACTCACTCATTTTTATTTTGTTTTTACCGTGGTTACCCTCAATGATTTTTCAACTCAAAGGGGGAGTTGGTACTGGTATTTATTCTGCTCCAAATCTTGGTGAATTATTAAATTATCTAATTTACATAAACAATAATAGTAAGTTAATATTTGGTATTTCTATTTTATTAGTTGCCGTTCCTTCCTTAACCATTTTAATTAATAAAAAATTCAAGATACCAGACGTATTGAAATCAATAAATAACGAGACCATTTTTCTACTTCTATGGTTTGTTATTCCTCTTTTTATGATTGTGCTGTTTTCTCATATCGTAAAACCTGTTTTTTCATTCAAGAATATGATAATATCATATGCACCAATGCCTATATTAATCTCTAGATTAGTCGTTAAATCGAATTCCAAGAATAGAGTTAAATTCTTGCTTGTCTCATTATATGTTTCACTTTTAGTGTTTCATCTTATATTTAAAAAACAGTACTACGAAAGACCGACAAAAGAACAATTCCGAGAAGTTGCACAATATGTTAATTCAAAATACGACCACGAACAGAACCCGGATGTATTTGCATTATCATACGCTGGAGAATACTTTAATTATTATTTTAAAAAATTTAATTCGGAGATTAGAGTTGATGAATGTGTTCAACTCGAGAACAGAGACAGTGAAATTGAGCTGGCGTTATCGAAATGCAAGTCAAAACAATTGTGGTTTATAAGTGCACATCAATCACCTGATAAAAGGATACTAAATATATTAAATAATCATTACACTTTAGTTCACAAAAAGGAATTTATCGGTGCTCATGCTGCAGTCTATTCTCGGATATAGAATTTAAATCAAAAGCAAATTTTATGGGTGATATTTACCGCACATTATTACTGATTATTTTTTGAAAATGATAGATTAACTAACTATTATCATAGTTATAAATTAACGATTACCTAAGTGAGTTATAAGTATCATTTCATAAGCTATAAGATATAAATAATCAAGTTGAAAGAATTTCTATGATTCAGTTTAAGGAACTAAGGCATAGAAATTGTGATATTCTTACTTGTAAAATTAAATTCTTTAAATATTTATGGTGTAACTATTATGAAAAGAATTACAGTCCTAGGTAATTTTTCTGGAAGAAATGCTGGTGACAATGCCATTCTTGGAAATCTTATGGATGATATTTCTACGAAATTTATTGATGTGAAATATTTGATTCCAACATTTAACGCAGGGTTTGTAAGAAAACATTTTAGTACTCACAATATTGAAGCGTTAAATTTAATGCCCTGGAATGGTGCAATTAAAATATTTGGATGGCCTACATACAAATCCATGTTGAATACGGATATGGTTCTTATAACAGATAATATCTTATTTGATAGAAAGTTTTTCAATCCATTATTTAATTATTTATCGACAATTGCTCTTTTTGCGCCTCTATGTAAAAAAAGGAGAATCCCTATAATTCCTTATAATGCGTCTCTTGGCCCTTATACTACAGAAAGGGGTAGAGCAGCAATGCAGAAAATACTTGATGCATCGCCTTTTTTAAGTTTGCGTGATGAAATGTCTCGAGAAACTTTGGATAAAAATAAATTTAAGTATCCAAAGGTTATTATCGGAGCAGACTGTGCTATAAATACTCCGATTCCAAATGATGAACAACTAAACAAAATAATTACGAAAGAGGGATTATTCCAGAATCCTAAGGGAACATTGAGCTTCAATATAAATGCTTATATAGACACATGGGTTAAGCTAGTCGAAGGTGGAGAAAGTATCACTCGAGGATCATTTGTGCAATTAATAGGTGAAACTCTGGATAATATTATCAGAGAGATCGATGTAGATATTATGTTCACAACAACTCAAATTATGGATTATAAAATTGTCAATGAAACCTTACAACATGTAAAAAATAAAAGTAGAGTTAAGGTGATTGGTAATGCAAAGTACGATTACAAAGTAATTACAGGTTTGTTGAGTAAATGTGGTCTTCACGTAGGTATGAGAACACATTCAAAAATCTTAGCTGCAGCGGCATTAACTCCTATGGTTACCATCAATGCATATCCTAAATCGGTGGGCTTTGTTAGAACACTCGGAATGGATAATTGGATGATCAATTTTTCTGATCTTAGAGTTGAGACAATGACGAACATCATAAAAAGTGCTTGGGATAAACGCGAAGAGTTAAAAAAGAAATTAATTCCGCGCGTTAATGAAGAACAGCAAAAAGCGAAAGCAGCAGTTGACTTGTTAAATGAGTTTCTAAAATAATTTCTAAAAATATTATTCTGGAAAAGTAATTAGATGAAAAAAATAGATCCTAAATTTCTCAGTATAGCATTCACAAATAAGGACCTTTGTACAAGAAGCGGTACATGTGTAGCTGTATGTCCTGAAAAAGCTCTATCCATAGGTAAGGATTTTTATCCGGAATTGGATTCTGATAAATGCACTGAGTGCGGGCTTTGTGCACAAACTTGTCCTGGTGGCACAGTAAACTTTAAGGAATTAACTGAGATTACTTTTGGACATAATAATGTTGAAGATTCTTATGATGGTAATGTATTAAAGACATTTGTTGGTTACTCAACGGATGAAAAAATTAGGAGTGGTGGTGCAGGTGGCGGTGTTATCACGGGTTTACTGTGGGATTTGCTTAAACGTAAAGTAGTTGATGGATGTATTGTTACACGAATGAATCCTAAACAGCCATATTATGGTGAAGTATTTATTGCTCGTACATATGAAGATTTACTCCAAAGCCAACAATCGAAATACATAGTAATACCTGTAAATTCGATCCTTAAGGAAATTCAGGATTTGCCAGGTAAGTATGCAATGGCTGCTCTTCCCTGTCAAATTCATGGCATTCGATTAATGCAAAAGTTGGAACATCCCGTTGTAAAGAAAATTGAAGTTGTAATTGGATTATTTTGTGCTGCAGCAATGGAACCATTTGTTGCTCTTGAAATGCTTGAAATGAAAAAAATAAAACCGGATGAAATCACGAATTTTAATTTTAGAGAAGGTGAATGGCCAGGAAACATCAGGGCAACTTTAAAAAATGGGGAAAAGGTGTCGATGCATTACTCAAACTTTAAAGATGGAGCAATTAATTATATGACCCAACTTTATAGCCCTTTCCGTTGTCAAACGTGTATTGATGCTTCTTCTGAATTCGCAGATATTTCAGTAAGTGATGCATGGACACGTGATGAATTTGGTAATTATCTTTTTAAGTCACAATCAAAACTTTTAGCTAGAACCGAAAAAGGTATCAAAGTTATTAATGCTGCAGTTCTCGCAGGTTCTCTCAACGTAGAGGATGTAACTACTAATAAACACTACAAAACACATAAGCTTCATCGAAGAAAAAAAGGTTTGAAAACCCCCCTCAGAGTTGAAAGATTAAAAAAGAAGGGAATTCCAGTTCCCATTTACGACAAGCAGCCACCAAAACCTACTCTCAAAGAAAATATTGAAGAAAGATTAGAAACATTCGTAATGTTTTTGGGAAGATACAGAGGAATCCGATACCCGCTTTATAAGTTTCTGACATCAAAGTTTGGAATTCCAATTATAAAGATCAGGCAATATATCAAGAGTAAAAAATATCGTAGGAAACCTTGATGGCTATTAAAATTTTTAGGAAACAAAAATGAATTCGCATAATAATAAAGGTGAAACAGCACTTGGATTTCATGAATTTATTGAAGATAAAAAAAACTCAACTTTAATGAAATATCAAGATCTTGTTATTGGCAATAGGAAAATTTCCTCTCTTCTAAAATTTGAATTATTTACATTCTTTTTAATGAATATGCCGGGAATACCAGGATTATTTCTTCGTCAAAAATTTTATCGTTCTTTGTTTAATAATTGTAGTTCAAGAGTAACATTTGGAATCGGTATATCATTGAAACAGCCTTACAAAGTAGTCATCGGTAAAAATTGCATTATTGATGATCTCACCAGCATAAGTGTTCGCGGATCAGAAACATCAAATATTATTTTAGAAGATAATGTATTCGTTGGTAGAGGAACTGAACTAAAGGTGAGAGAAGGTACAATAAGTATAAATAGCTTTACTAGTGTAGGCAGCAATTGCCGTATTTCAACCGCACAGGGAAAAATTTCTATTGGGCAATATGTTTTCATTGCGGCGTATAGTTATATTGGTGGTGGGAACCATAAATCCGATAGAACTGATATTCCAATAGCGCAGCAAGGCTTTGAGAGCAAAGGGGGAGTTACAATTGGCGACGATGTTTGGATTGGAGCGAATTGCATTATAGCCGATGGAGTAAATATTGGCAAGGGATCAATTATAGGTGCATGTTCGCTTGTAACTAAGGATGTACCAGAGTATTCCATCGCCTATGGAATTCCCGCGACAGTTCATAAAAATCGATTACAACCTTCCAATCATTGAAATTTCAATATTGCTTGATGATACTAAGTAAAAAAAAGATATTCTCACTATTTAAATGGTTATTAACTTTAGCATTAATCATATTTGCCTTTATGAAAGCCGGCTTATTTGATGAAGCCGGCAGGGAAAAATTTTATGAAACTTTAAAAGATGTCCGGGTAGAGTTTGTTGTTTTATCAGTTTTGATTTTATTCATTCTAAATTTATCGAGTTCTATAAAATGGTATATGTTATTAAAGTCACGACATATACAAATCGAATTGTGGAGAGTTTATGCTTTTTATAATATCGGACGATTCTTTAATCTAATTTTACCAACCAGTTTAGGGGGAGATGTTGTTCGTATTTACCAGCTTGGAAAATTTACTGGTAAAAATCATACCGCTGCTGCTTCGGTAATTGTTGAACGTTTTACCGGAATGTTAACATTAATTTTAATGGCTGCTGTTGCCGTAGTTCTTAACCTAAAACTTTTTACACAAGAATGGTTATCTATAGCTTTGATAATCGGCATCTTACTAATCTCCACCGTCGCTTGGATTATTTTTTACAAGAACTCTTTTAGATTATTCAAAAATTTTTTTGGTGATAAGTTTAAAGTAATTGATAAAATTTTTACAAAGATTGAAAAAGTTCGAAAACCTATTTTTGAGTTCAAAGAGGATAGAAGAGCGATGTCTTGGGCTATGATTAATTCATTAATTTTTCAACTACTTGCAGTGATTAATGTTTGGTTAAGCTCCTTAGCTTTTGGTGATGAATTGACTATTGTTAGTTTATTAGTTGCAGTGCCGGTAATTCTTTTCATTATGAATATCCCTTTCTCAATTGGCGGGATAGGTTTAATGGAATTCGCTTATGTGTTTACTCTTCCATTATTCGGTGCTTCTACTTCTCTCGCATTATCGACCGTGTTGTTAATTAGGGCTAAAAGCATTTTAGATTCTGTGTTTGGTGGGATTTTATATTTATCTTTAAATAAAGACAAAGTAATGATTGAAGAACTTAAGAAAACATAATCTCCAAACATGAGAATCTCTAAATCCTGAAAATATCACTTTTACTCTCTCGTTAATTGATAATGCATTAAATAAATTTAATTCTCTCTCAGGCACTTTTTGTAAATAACACTCACAGTATTTTAATAAATAAAAAAGCCGGTAAAGTTGATTACTCGCCGGCTTTTGTGATTTGAATTTCAGTTTACTTCATTAAGATTAACCTCTTAGTGGCAGTAAAATTAGAACCATTCGCTCCCTGAGCTTCTAACATGTAGAAATAAACACCGCTCGATAATTGAGATGCATTAAAAGTAGTTTCATGAATTCCAGCATCTAATTCCGAATTAATTATATTCGTTACTTGTTGCCCAAGAGCGTTATATAATTTTATAGTTACTCTAGCATAGGTAGGAAGTGCAAATCTTATAGTTGTAGAAGGATTGAAAGGATTGGGATAATTCTGTTCCAATGCGAAGTTTTTTGGTAATCCTAAATCTACTTCTACGATTTTCGAATAATTTACTGATCCATCTAAATCAACCTGTTCTAACCGGTAGAAATATTTCCCAGACAATGCAGATTTATCTGTAAATCTATAGGTTGATTTATTTGTAGTTGTTCCTTTCCCTCTTACAAAATCAAGATCAGTAAACTTACCATCTCCCTTACTTCTTTGTATGCTGAACCCAGCATTGTTCAGTTCTGTAGCTGTCTCCCATTCTAAAAGGACCTGCCCATTAGCTGCAGTAGCAATAAATGAAGTAAGTTCAACTGGTACTGGTGTTGTAACTTCAGCTAAATTACTATAATTAGAAACTGTATCGTTATTAAATGCGTAAACTCTATAAGTATAGGTAGTTGAATCAACTACAGTTGTATCTTCATATGATGTAATTCCAGCGGCAACCGTATCGATTAAAATAAAGGGTTCAACACTAGATGTATCGCCCGTTTTTCTTTCTATCACAAATCCAAGCTCATTTGTGGAATTGTCGTTCCAGGATAATAATACATTACTTGTATCTGCCGGATTAGGAGTAGCTAATAAATTAGATGGACTAGCGATAGAAAGTAATGGTGTGAATACAGTGCTTACATTACTGTAACTCGATTGAGTGAATAGATTGAATGCTTTTAATCTATAAGTATATATTGAAAATTCATTAACGCTAGAATCAATATATGTAATTAAATTGGCACTAAGAGAATCAATTACTTCATATGGATTTGCACTATTTGCATCACCATCTTTTCTCTCAATAATAAAGCCCAATTCATTTGTAGAATTATCTTCCCAAGTAAGTTTAACAAAACGTATATCTGAAGGATTTAAAGCAGCAATCAAATTTGTAGGAGCGTTAAGGGTTGATAAAAGAGTTGTTGCTGAGGATTCATTACTGTAAGAGGATTGAGTTAAATAATTAAAACTCTTTATTCTATAAGTATACGTTGTAGTATCCACCACATTCGAATCAATATAAGCATTGCTATTTGCGAGTAAAGTGGCTATTTGAACGTAACTAAAGCCTGCTTGTTTTCGTTCTAAAATAAAACCATCTTCATTATTTGAACTATCGCTCCATGTTAACTGAACAGCACCAGGAGAATTGACTTGTGCTGAAAGATTTCCTGGAGTATTTAGATTTATATTGCCTAGTGGTCCTAAAGAATAATTCTGCTGTATTTCTTCTGTATCCAAAGCTCGATTATACCACGAAATTAAGTTAATTAAACCTTTCCAAGGTTCTGATGTAAAGACTTCATTAGCCAGTTTCACGGTATAGTCTGGTCTCCAATTACTTAGATCACCCTGAAGCGTGAACCTATTAGCAACTCTAGACCCATTTATAAAGATTTGAGATTGTTCTTTGACATTTCGTGTGAATACAACATGAACTATATTATTTGTCAATGAGCCACCCGAGGTACTAACGTCAAAACCAGTTTCAGAAGTTGTTGATGTTCTTAAATATGATTGAAGGTAATTCCCTTGCTGATTTAATTTAAAATTTCTTCTATCGCTTGTATTACCTGATAAAGAAAATATTGCTGCTGAAAGTTGAGTAAGATTTTCAGGTTTAATCCAACCTTCAAAAGTAAATTCAGTGGTTGCAATTGCCTCGTCGTATAATTTTGTAGCAACATCAATAGAATTGATATTAGCAACAGAATCAACTAATAAACCATAAGGTTTCCATTCAACAAAGCTTGGTGTATTTATTTTTAGATTTAAGGGTGTACCGAAACCCGATACATCTTTAACAGTATCTCCAACACCTTCCTGAAAATCATAGAGTAATGCTTGGCCTACAGTTACTCTTTTATCTGATGCGGTAACAGTTAACCTCGCAAATCGGCTTACAGCAGATCCCGAAGAATTAGTGACTGTACAAAAGTACAGATTTCCATTATCCGAAAGCGAAACAGATGGGATAGTATAAGAAGGATTTATAGCGCCGGGAATATTAACTCCATTCTTTTTCCATTGATAGGTTAAAGTATCCGCTCCAACCACATTTACAGAAAAGACAGCAGGCTGTCCAACAACTAATCCTAAATCCTTTGGTTCAATGATTATCTCAGGTTTGCTATCTACATTTGCCCCCAAGTTAAAGTTAGCAGTTACTTCTGCCTGGCTTAAAGCTCTGTCGTAAACAGAAACCAAATAAAATGTCCCTAACCACTCCCTTGGTCCGTCAACTAATTCATTTGCAAGCTGAAGAAAGTAATTAGAATTCCAATTTGAAAAATTTCCACTAATAACATCGTTGGCAATTTCGACTCCGTTCTTGTATACTTTAGCGTCTCCATTGCTGGCTCTTGTGAATAGTAGATGGGTGAGATCATCAGTTGCAGTCCCAATGGATGTGCTTATTCCAGGTTCACCGCGGTTTCCTGTAGTTGTTGTTCTGGTGCGAAGAATAAAATATTTATCCATTTGATAAATTGAAAAGTTACTATTTGAAACGTCCTCCGATAACACCAATATTCTAGAACCTTCTGTTTGCGTTTCAAATGCAGGTTTAATCCAAAGTTCAAGGGTGGTCTCATTAGTTAACTTGCAAGCATTAATAACTTTTGTGGCAGGATTTTCATTATTAATATAAGCGAAATAGTTTACTCCTAAACCTTTCGGAGTCCATGTAACAGCAGCTGGATTGAGCAATCCTAAATTATATGGTGTACCAACTCCTGATTGATCATTTATTGATGTACCTCCCGCTTCCTTAAAATCATAAAGTACTTGAACTCCCTCAGTGACTCTACTTCCTATTGCAGTAACAAATAAAGTCGCATTACTTGTGGTAATACTATCAGAGGGATTTTTTACGGTACATTTAAATTTTGATTTATTATTAGCTAATGTAGTCGGTGGTGTAATGTATACTGAATCAGTTGCTCCAACAATTAGCGTGGTGTCATTCAAATACCATTGGTAGGATAAAGAATCACCCGATGCTTGAACAAGAAATGAAGCAGTTTGTCCTTCAATAACACCTTGGTTTCTTGGTTGGTTTGTAATTGTAGGTGATTGAGCGAAGATTACTGATGAGAAGATGATTATAATGATACTTATCATCATAGTAAATCTTTTTTTCATGATGCGTCTCCTTATTAATTCTTATTGTTTATGTCCAGAATTATTTACTCAAATAACAAGATTCATACCATAAAAACGAAAGAATGTTGAAAGTAATATAGTATTCTCGATAATTACTTAGTTAAAGTTACAAAAAATGGATATAATATAAAACAAAATTTTCAATTAATTGTTTCATTTAAAGATTCAGTAGATTCTTTCAAACTCAGAGAATCGGAATTCATATTGGAATTAATTCCTAATTTGATTTATATTTAATATATTAGAAAAAAATTAATATATCTTTTCAACTAAGATTCTTTAGTCGTCAGCCTAATTGAAGTTAAAAATAAAATCAAGTTGATTTCGATTAATTGTGTAAAGTTAAATGACGGATAAAATAATCATCGATATATAGCCCTTGAATTTTTTAAAGTTATAAGTAAAATCGTACTAGATATTTTAGCAGCTTACTCCTGAATGATTAAAATTTTTATTTATCTTTTTCTAGTACTAATTTTTAAATCTTTAATATTAATCACCCAAATAAAAGCAAATGAGAATCATTTTTTCAATAAATATAAAATATGATTCCACAAGATTACATGTATGGAAAGAGATGGAGGAAGATAATTAGTAAAAATTCTATTGGGGAAGATCAGTCTGAATTTTTTAGATTAATTAAAACTCCAATAACTTATTAGAAAGGTTCATAAGTGAAAAGCATGCTTTATAAATTTTTCTTACTGTTTTTTATTTTTGCTGTTAACATAGCTATAGCCCAGGAAACGATTATCATACAAGATAATCTGCAGGGAAGTACAAGCGGTGCACAAGTAGGAGGTGCCTTTACCGGAGAAGGATACTTACCTGGGACAGGTGAGAACCATATTTTATATGATGTTCCGGCACAAATAGAAAATGGTTATGTAGAAGTACAAGTAAAGGGATTTAATTTTAATGATTTTCCCTCAGTCGACGCTATTAATCCATCATATGAAACTTCTTTTTTAATTATGTATGATGGACGAGGGATACCGGAACCGATAGGCTACTTTTTTGATTACAGGAATAACTATTTTAGATGGGATGTAACTTATAGAAGTGATAAGTATGATAGTCCTGGTGTAGGTAACAGATGGAAAGGTAAAATACATATAGCTGAAGACTCACCTGAAAGATTGAATTCAACTTATGCCGTATATCCAGTCGTACCTGAAAATACAGCTGATTGGGGAGCGGAACCAAATGGGATATATTCGTATTGGGATCCAAATCAGTGGTATACCATAAGGGTAGAATGGGATAACAACGGAAAAAACTTTAGATTTTATAGAGATGGGGAACTAGTTTGGGATAGCAAGTTAGATTCCGGAGACCCATTAACAGATAATGGAGTTTATACAATTACATCTCCATATCCATGGATACCGGTAGATTTCAAGATTCATCTTGGGAGTGGTCCAGATAGGTATAGCAGCAAGGTGCCAAATATGGTATACAGAAATTTCAAAGTAGTAAGTACCGGAGCTATCCAAAGCACTGCACCGGTAATTACGTCAACGGCAGTAACTTCAGGAACAGTTGGGCAGTTGTATTCATATGATGTAGATACAGATGGAAATCCAACACCAACATACTCGTTAAGCACATTTCCAAGTGGAATGACCATAAACTCAACTACTGGGCTTATAGAATGGACACCGAGCGTAGTCGGTAATTTTGATGTAACTGTGAATGCGTCAAATGGAGTTAGTCCTGATGCAAGTCAGTCGTTCACAATAAATGTACAATCATCGACAACATTTGCCCCAACAATCACATCAACGTCAATAACGACGGGAACAGTGGGGCAGTTGTACACATATGATGTAGATACAGATGGAAATCCAACACCAACATACTCGTTAAGCACATCTCCAAGTGGAATGACAATAAACTCAACAAGTGGGTTAATAGAATGGACACCGAGCGCAGTCGGTGATTTTGATGTAACTGTGAATGCATCCAATGGAGTTAGTCCAGATGCAACACAATCATTTAGTATAACTGTACAGGAAAATCAAAGTGGTGGATGTTCGCCAAATTTAATTTCGTACTGGAAACTGGACGAGACATCGGGAAGTACATATGATGATTTCATTGTCTCTAACAATGGGTCAAGTACAGATATTCCAACATCGGTTAACGGACGAGTAAATGGTGCACAGCAGTTTAATGGTTCTTCAAACGGGATTACAGCACCGGGTATAGCCGCATATGATTTTTCAACCAACACAAGTTTCACTTTTGAAGCATGGATTAAGCATGTTACCGGATCTTATACCGGAGAAGAGATAATTGCAGAACGAAAAAGCCCAAGTGGCGCTTTAGCAATAAATCTTAAATTTAACTCCACAGGGATATCTTTTTCAGTAAGAAACACAGCATCAGAAATCTATGACGTTACTGGCACAACAAATCTTTACGATAACAATTGGCATCACGTTGTAGGAGTAAGGGATGCGAATACAAACCAACTGAAAATATATGTCGATGGAGTTTTAGAAAATACAGTGTCAGCCACATACACAGCCGGATTTACTTCACCAACAACTGAAATAAACATGGGATGGAGAAATAGTACAAGTGCTGGTTTTTTTGATGGCTCAATTGATGAAGTAGCAATATACTATGGTATCCTAAGTTCCTCGGAGATCTTACAGCATTACACTAATGGATTAAATGGTATCGGTTACTGTGTAGGCCCAATCCTTGCCAATATCGATGTTCTGCTTCAAGGACCATTTATATCAGGGGCAACCACACCACCGTATATGACTTCAACATTAAATTCTGACGGCTTCATACCAACTTCGCAACCCTATAATGTTCCACCATGGAATTACTCAGGTATTGAGGAAGTTAATGTCAATTTTTTTATCAGTA
>Ga0209520_10001580_pt1 | contig 12981 bp, 12 predicted proteins | sample Rifsed16ft1_FD_184009 | JGI IMG/M metagenome (GOLD analysis project Ga0209520, IMG submission 184009) | Soil microbial communities from Rifle, Colorado, USA - sediment 16ft 1 (version 2) | ecosystem: Environmental > Terrestrial > Deep subsurface > Rock core/Sediment | place: Rifle, Colorado...
CTTTTCGATGATCTCGAAGACGAAGACCCCAGAGCCCATCGAAAAGGGCGTCCTCCGGGCGAAGCACGAGATCTACGTGTTTAAGGACGGGACGACGCGGTTCGACATGACGAACCTCCCTCTCACCCATTTCACTCCGAAGGAAGCGGGCATCTCCGTGGAGGTGGCCCGCCGACTCGGGTATGCGAAGGATATGGGGGGCCGTCCCCTGACGCGCCCGGAACAGGTCCTCGAGCTGCGGCCCCAGGACATCCTCGTCGCCCGCTCGGGGGGCGAGTACCTCGTGCGCGTGGCCGGGTTCATCGACGATCTCCTCGAACGCCTGTACGGCCTCGCGCCGTTTTATCGCGCGACCACGCCGGAGGACCTCTTGGGCCATCTCGTCGTGACGCTCGCCCCGCACACGAGCGGCGGCGTCCTCGCCCGGATCGTCGGGTTCACGGACGCGAACGCGTGCTTCGCCCACCCGTACCTGATCGCCGCGCGACGGAGGAACTGCGACGGAGACGAAGACTCCGTGATCCTCCTCTTGGACTGCCTGGTGAACTTCTCCCGATCGTTCCTGCCGGACAAGCGCGGCGGGCTCATGGACGCGCCCCTGGTCTTGTCCACGCGAATCGATCCAAATGAGATCGACAAGGAGGCCCACAACCTCGATGTGCCCAGCGCCTATCCGATCTCCCTATACGAGGCCGCGGAGCGATTCGCCCATCCGAAGGAAATCGAAGCGCAAATCGACACGGTCGGCAAACGGATCGGGAGCGTCCTCCAGTACGAAGGGTTCGCGTTCACGCACGGAACGGAGAACGTGGCGCAGGGTCCCCTCGCCTCCGCGTACGGTGAAGGGTCCATGGCGGAGAAGATCGACAAGCAACTCGAACTCGCGCTCCGGATCCGGGCGGTCGATCCCAACGACGTCGTCGCGCGCATCGTCGTGCACCACTTCCTCCCGGACCTGATCGGGAATCTGAAGGCGTTCTCAAGCCAGCAGTTCCGCTGCACGAAATGCGGGACGAAGTACCGGAGGATCCCGCTCCGAGGGAAGTGTCTCGCGTGCAACGGGAATCTCACCCTAACCGTCCACGAAAGCTCCGTGAAGAAATACCTGGAAATTTCGAAGCGAATCAGCCAGCAGTTCGAGGTGTCGAACTACTTGCGCCAGCGGATCGACTTGATCGAGGACGCCATCACGTCCCTCTTCACGAACGACCGGACGCAGGATCTGAAGCTGGACGACTTCTTCTAGGCGGCCGCGAGGCGGGCCTGTTCGCTGCGGATCTTCAATGCCGCGGTGGTCACGAAAAGCGCACCGAGCGCGAAGGTCCCGACCACGAGGAGCGGGAAGTTCGCAATCGTCTGCGTCGCAAGGTCCGTGGGCACGAATCCGGAATTCAAGCCCAGCCGCTCAGGCCCGTAGACGAAGGCTCCGAGCAGGGCGAGTCCGAGAATCATGAGCACGACTCCCATTTTCGCCCCGCCCGGCGTACGGAGCGTGTAGCGACAGGTGGGGCACACCCAGATCGCGTCGTCGGGCAACTCCGCGTAGCACTCGGGACAGCGGCGCGCCATTGAGCAGGACAGAAAGGCCGCGGGCAAATAGTTTGCGTCGGGCTTCGCAGCGACCCGCCGGCGGTCTGCGGAGAATCCTTTAGTAACGTCGCCGGTTCGCCGGCGAATGAAGAAGTCCTCGGGGCTCGGCCTGGCGGCGATCGTGATCGGTTCGGTCGCGGTTCGCCTCTCCCCGCTGTGGTCCTTTCTGTACTGGGGATCCGACACCGGGGAATACTTCGCGATCCTCCGCGGCCTCCTCCAGAGCGGCCGCATCTCGACGGCGTATCGCGGGTGGGGCGTCACCTATCCCTACTTCCCGGGCATGTTCTTCGTCCAAGGTGGGTTTGTCCAGCTCGGCGGGCTCGCCGTGCCGACCGTCTTGAACCTGCTTGTGCCGATCTTGGGCGCGCTCGCGGTCGTGCCGATGTTCCTCATCGCGCAGCGGGTCACGGGCGAGACCCGCGTCGCCCTCTTCGCCGCGGCGCTGGTGGCCGGGGCCCTCCCGCACGCCTACACGACCGCCCATCCGGCCCCCGCAACCCTCGGCGATCTACTCGCGCTGACCGGCCTCCTCCTGTTCCTGCGACTTCGGACGGACAGGAGGGCGATGGGGCCCCTGCTCCTCGTGACCGCGACCCTCATCGCGACGCATCACCTGTCGCTCTACTTCTTCCTCCTCATGGTTCTCGGCGCGATCCTGGTGCGGGGCCTGGTGCGCCCTTGGCGGTCGACACCCGCGTCGAAGCGGGAGGTCGCATACGCGGGCCTCCTGTTGGGCGGCACGTTCGCCTATTGGCTCGGCTACGCGACGACCTTCCGTACGTTCATCCTCCCGGATGTCGCGATCCGGCCGTGGTGGGCCCTGCTCGTCCTCTTCGGGTTCGGCTTGGTCCTGCTCGGGGGAATCGTCTTTGCGCGCGGGCGAATCCCGTGGCGATATCGGCCCAGGTACCCGGGCCTCCGGTACCGGACGACCGCGTACGTCGCCGCGGTCGGCGTGATTCTGTTCATTGGACTCGTGTCCGTCGTCTTCGGCGTCCCCGGGACGACGTTCCGCGTGTCCGCGGACGGACTCCTCTATTTCGTCCCCCTCATCCTGCTGATCAGCCTCTCCGCCCTCGGCCGTAAGTTCCTCGACTTCCTTCGAGATGGGCTGGCTCCGACCGCGTGGCTTCTCGCGCTCCTCGGGTCCGCCGTCGTCGGCATCGCGGTCGCACCGCGCGTCCTCATCCCGTATCGGCACATGGAGTACCTGCTCGTCCCGTTCGCGATCATTGCCGGCCTCGGATTCTTCCGGATCCTGGACCTCCGCGGATTGCGTGGACACGGGAGGACGTTCGCTCTTCTCGCCGCGGGACTCGTCCTCGCCGCGAACGCGCTCACGGGGATCCCTCCACCCTCGACGCTGGCGGGCTGGCGCGAGGGAACGATCCCGGCCGCGCTCGATCTGGCCTATTGGTCGCGGGATCACGCGAGCGGCCTCGTCGTGTCGGACCACCAGGGGTCCACGACGGTCTTCGGATTCGGAGGGCTCGACGCCACATGGGATCGGACCCGCGCGCCGTTCCTCCCCGATGCTCTCAGGGATCCCTACGCGGGGCTTTCGGGAATCGAGTCACCGTCCGGTCCGCGGAACGGCACGTACGTGTGGATCGACCGCGACATGGAAGCGGGCCTTCGACTCACGCCCTGGGAGACCGCCGCCCCGATGGATCCGGCGGTCATCGCCCGGTTCGAGGGGGCTCCGTTCATCAGGGTCTTCGACAATGGATACGGGCAGCTCTACTGGATCGCCTGGGGCTGCCAGCCGACGACGTGTTGAGTCCCGCGCTTTTATGGCCATCGACCGCATCCGCCGGCCCGATGAAGGTCGCGGTCCTCCATGACCACCTCCGCTTCATCGGAGGCGGGGAGCGAGTCGCCCTGACCCTGGCGTCCGCATTCGATGCGGACCTGTACGTGACAGACCTCGATCCGACCCTCCCTGGCCGGGCGGGAATGCCCCATGTGCGGGTCCACGAAATTGCCCGAGTCCCGCAGCGTCCGCCGATGCGACAGGATCGACAGGCCCGCGCCTTCACGAAGGCCATGATTCCGGACCACGACGCGTACGTCTTCTCCGGGAACTGGTCTGTGTTCGCGGCACCCCGCCTCCGGCCGAACCTCTGGTACTGCCACACGCCCGTCCGGGTCTTCTACGACCTCCGCGCATCGTTCCTCGCGTCCCTCGCGCCGATTCAGCGGTCCCTGACGCGTCGCTGGATCGAGACGCGTCGTCCGCTCTACGAGGAAGCCGTGCGGGGGGCGCAACGCATCGTTGCGAACAGCCGCAACGTGTCCGCGCGGATTCAACGGTTCTTCAGCCGGACCTCCGTGGTCGTGTACCCTCCCGTCGACGTGGCGACGTACCGGTTCGATCGGGTGGGAGAGACATGGCTTGCCGTGAGCCGGTTGTCGCACGAGAAGCGGATCGATCTCCTGGTCGATACGTTCCGCCGTCTCCCTCAAGAGAAGCTGCTCGTCGCAGGAGGACCGCAACCGGGCGTTTCCACGGCGCGGTTCATCCGATCCTTGAAGCCTCCGTCGAACATCGAATTCCTGGGGGAGATTCCGGAGCCGAACCTTCGCGAGTTGTATGCGACCTGCCGAGGGCTCGTCGCGACCGCCCGGGACGAGGATTTCGGCCTCGCCCCGGTCGAGGCGATGGCTTCCGGGAAAGCGGTCGTCGCGGTCGACGAGGGCGGCTACCGCGAGACCATCGTGGATCAGGAGACCGGATGGCTCGTCCCCGCTTCGCCGGACCTCATGGCCGCGACCGTGGGGCGTGCCACACCATCCATCCTGGAGCGCATGCGCGACGCATGCGTGGCCCGGGCCCGGGCCTTTGACTCGAACGTGTTCGTCGACCGAATGCGGACCCTCGTGAGGGAATCCATCGAATCATCGTGACCGCGCTGTACCGGGGCCGCTCCCGTCATCTACTAATCGGGCCGCTGCGTTCCGGCCGGCACATGCCCGACCTGGCCACGGTCGTGATCCTGAACTGGAACGGCCAGGACTTGATCCGCGACTGTCTACGTTCGGTGCTCCATCAGACGTATCCTCGGTACCGCGTCCTCGTCGTCGACAACGGCAGCACGGACGGATCCCAGGATATCGTCGCCCAGGAGTTCCCTGAAGTCGCGCTCGTCCGGCTTCCGAAGAACCTCCACTTCGCCCGCGGGACGAATGCGGGGATTCGGGAGGCCCTGAAGGATCACGAATGCGCGCACATCCTCACGTTGAACAACGACACCAAGGTCGATCCGGATTGGCTGGCAGAACTCGTGCGCGTGTCCGCGGGCACGGGCATGGTCGCGTCGAAACTCCTGCTGATGGATCGCCCGCGGATGCTCAATTCCACCGGCCTGACGATCGCTCCGGACGGAAGCGGACTGGATCGGGGATGGAACCAGGTCGATGAGGGCCAGTACGACGCCTCTGATGATGTGTTTGGCCCGACGGCGGGGGCCGCTCTTTATCGACGCGAATTGATCGAGCAAATCGGGCTATTCGACGAGGAGTTCGTGGCCTACTATGAGGATGTCGATCTGGCGTGGAGGGCGCGGCTCGCAGGATGGGAAGCCCGCTATACTCCGCGGGCCGTCGTGTATCACAAGTTCTCCGCCTCCCATCGTCGCGGGAGCTCGCTCAAGACGTACCTCTGCGAGCGCAACCGGATCTGGAACTTGGTCCAGAACTACCCGTGGCGTTACGCCGTCTTGACGGTCCCATGGAACTCCGCGCGGGTCCTCGCGGGGCCGGTCCCCTGGAACGGAGCGAGGCAATCCGAGGCGGGCCGCATCCGGAACCCCTTCGCCGAGACGGCGAATGCGACGGCACACGCCCGAATCGACGCATACGCGGGCATGGGTCGTGCGCTGGCGAAGCGAAGGGAGAGGGCGGCGACAAGGCGGGTGAGTCCCTCGACCGTCGGGGACTGGCTGCGGCGGTACCACGTGTCGTTCCGGGATGCGGTCCTCGCATGACTTGGAAGGGGACGGATGCCGATCACCCGATTCGATGCCTCCGATGAAAGAGGCGGGGGCGGTCGAACGTGAAGCTCGCGGTGTTTTATGATTTCCTGGAGACGATCGGAGGCGGCGAGCGGGTCGCCATGACCCTCGCGAAGCACCTTGGCGCGGACCTCATCACGACCAACGCCGACGCGACCTTGGCGGCCCGCGCCGGGTTCTCAGGCATCAGCGTGATCGACCTGGGGCGGCTTCGGCGACGACCTCCGTTCAAGCAAATCGACGCCAGCCTAAAGTTCGGCCGGGCGAGGTTTCCCGGCTATGACTCATACGTAATCGTGGGAAACTGGTCCGTGTACGCCGCAAAGCACCACCATCCGAATTTCTACTACTGCCTTACCCCGACGCGGATGTTCTACGACCAGCGCGACGCCGTCCTGGTACGCCTCAATCCAACGGGCCGTGCCGCCGCACGCCTCTGGATCGCTTTGCACCGTCCGTCGGAAAGACGGGCGGTTGCTGGTTGCGACAAGGTCGTCGCAATCAGTCAGAACGTCCGGGGACGCATCCGGCGATACTACGGCCGCGATGCGGATGTGATTTATCCTCCCGTGGCGACGACCACGTTCCGGTTCAAGGAAATCGGCGACGCATGGCTCTCCGTCAGCCGACTGTACCCGGAGAAACGGATTGAGCTCCAACTCGAAATCTTCCGCCGCCTCCCGGACGAGAAACTTATCCTCGTGGGAGGCCACGCCGAAGGCGATTGGACCCCGCAGTACATCGCCCGCCTGAAGCCGCCGCCAAACGTGACGATGGCGGGCGAGATCCCCGAGGAGAGACTCCGGGATTTGTACGCGCGGTGCCGCGGGTTCATGACGACCGCGGTGGACGAAGACTTCGGCATCACTCCCGTGGAGGCGATGGCAGCGGGCAAATGCGTTCTCGCGACGGACGAGGGGGGTTACCGGGAGACAATCCTCCATGGGAAGACCGGATTCTTGCTTCCGCCGAACGCGGCTTCGTTCGCCTCGAAAATCCGAGAACTCGACGACGCGAGCCTCCGGGCCATGAAGGACGCGTGCGTCGCGAGGGCCCGTGAATTCGACGAGGCGGTTTTCCTGGAGAAGATGGCCGCCGCGGTCGGCGTGCAGGCGTAATCCAGGGCGTACCCATCCGGGCGGCGATACCGTTAAGGGCCCGCGGAGGACTTCCACGCCCGATGGCGAAATCCGCGCTCGTGTCTGGCGCGACGGGTCAGGACGGCTCGTTCCTAATGGAGTTGCTATTGAACAAAGGGTACGACGTCTTTGGTTTGGTCCGCCGGCTGAGCGTCCCGAACATCGGCAACATCCAGCACTTGGTCGACCGGGTGACGCTCCTCGACGGAGACTTGATCGATCAGTCATCCTTGAACTCCGCCGTGAAGGAATCGGAGCCGGACGAGGTGTACAGCCTTGCGGCTCAGTCCTTCGTGGCCACCTCGTTCGTCCAGCCCGTCCTCACGGGAGAGATCACGGGATTGGGCGTCGTCCGCTTCCTCGAGGCCGTCCGGTCCCACGCCCCCCAAGCCCGGTTGTACCAAGCCTCTTCCAGCGAGATGTTCGGCAAGGTGGACCGGGAACCGCAGGACGAGCATACCCCGTTCCATCCGAGGAGCCCCTACGGCGTCGCGAAGGTGTACGCATACTGGGCCTGCGTGAACTACCGGGAGGCGCACGGCATGTTCGTCTCGAACGGCATCTTGTTCAACCACGAATCGGAACGGCGAGGCCTCGAGTTCCTCACGAGGAAGGTGGCCCGCGGCGTCGCGCGGATCCACGCAGGCCAGACGAAGACAATCGCCCTGGGCAACCTGGACGCGAAGCGAGACTGGGGGTACGCGCCGGAATTCGTGGACCTCATGTGGCGCGTGCTGCAACACAAGGAGCCGGACGACTTCGTGGGCGCAACTGGCGAGGCTCACTCCGTCCGCGAGTTCGTCGTGGAGGCGTTCCGCCTTGTCGGAATCACGGACTGGGAAAAGCACGTGACGTTGGATGAGAAGAACCTCCGGCCCTCGGAAGTCTACAACCTCCGCGGGGATCCAAGCAAAGCGAAACGGATTCTCGGTTGGGAGGCGAAGACCCGCTTCAAGGACCTCGTCCGAATCATGGTCGAGGCAGAGATGCAGGCCGTCGAGGAGACACGGCCCGCGAGGTGAGGCTCGGCCGCCTACGGCCTCGGGGGCGTCGGGAAGCAGGCGGTGCAGTGGGGGTCGATGTCGCCCATGCCCTTGTGGTACTCGCAGAATCGGGCCGTGAGCATGAGGTTCGAGCAGAACTGGTTCACGCTCGCGATCTGACTGGAGAGCTTTATGCCGTCCGCGATGTTTTGCGCAAGCTCGAGGACGAACGGCTTGATTTCGGGGAACAGGCGGATCATCTCCTGGTCGACCCCGCGACTCTGCGTGTTGTAATGGCTCACCGCGGCCTGCGTGATCCCCATCGCACGGGCCACATCGACCTGTTTCATCTTGTAGGTCCGGAGGAGTTCCCGGGCGAGGCGGGCGCGGATCGTGGGCAAAAGCTTGGCCACGACCAGTTCCTGAGGTTGAAGCATCCGCGGAGCCTGCCCTCTTCGGGCCGAACTGAATACTGTATAACACGGTATTTAACCGTGACGACTTTCGTTTTGCGGACGATACTTTGCCTCGGCACTCCGAATCATCGTGACGGGAGCGATTATGTGACGCAGCACCGCGGACTCTCCCAGTAATCGAGTCCGAGTTGGACGAGCGTCGGGTCCGTCGATGTGATCGCGTACGCATCTCCATCCCGCGTTCGGGACATCGTCAGGACCTGTTGACCGTCGACGACGACGAGCACGCAATCGCACACGATGGACCGCACTTCCGCGGCCTTCTCGAGTTCCTTCGCGACGGGGATCGCGGGGAGGGCTAGCCGGACGCGAACGCGCCGCCGGACGATCCGCACGAGTTCCTCCTCCAGCTTCCGGAAGACCGCCTCGTCGGCGGCAAGGACCACGAGATCCTTTCGAGCCGATGCGATGAGCGCCCTCGCCCGAGCGACCACATTGGGAAGGCCCTTCACGATATATGCGACGTCGGCCGCAGGGGTCTTCGTGGCGGCACGAAGCGGCTCGAGCAACGACGCCACCCGCACGGTCGCGGCCTTGCGGCGATCGTACTCCCCCTGCACGATCTGAGAGAGTCGCAACTCCACCTCGTGTGGCGGGACCACGCGGAACGTCTTCGGTTTGCCGCCTTGGACTTCTACCAGACCTTTTTCCGCAAGCTCGTCGAGGGCGTAGTAGATCTTCGAATCCGGGATGCCCGTCTTCCGGACGAGTTCGCTCGCGGCGGATTGGGGGGTGCGGACGAGGGCGCAGAAGGCGTCGGCCGCGTATCCGCTCACCCCGAGATCTCGTAGGGTCCCCGCGATCCGCTCCAATGACGGCTCCAGGGCTTCTTGCAACAGGGCATTCGCGCGGACCTTCACTTCCGTCATCTCGGAGTCCACGGGAGAGAGGGTATTTGAAGTTGACTACTACTAATTGGAAGTAGATAACCCATGGACGCGTCCAAGACGAGTGAGGGACCGCGCGAGCGCGCGGCTCAGGAGCTCAACGCGAGGGGCTGCTGCGGCGGCTCCTGCTGCGCGAGCGCCTGTTGTGCCTGCTGCGCCTGTTGCGGTTGATCGAGAACCGTTTTCCTCGGGGGGCGATCCGTGTTCGATCGGCCCCCGTCCTTTTGTTCCATCGCGGCGATTCCGAGAAAGCTCAAGTCCCCGATATCCCTCCGGAGAGCGTACCGATGTCTCAGGATGTGCCTCAGATCCCGTGTTTCTTCGACGGGGCCTGTCCCCGGAATCAGTTTGGAACGAAGGGCCCGATGAAAGCCGCCTACGTCATCGGAGATGTCGAGGTCGTCCGGGAAGTGCCCGATCTGGACATGCCCGCGGGGGCCGTCCGCAGCAACAACGTCGCAGAGTACAAAGCCCTAATCTTTCTCCTGCGGAATCTCCTTGCACGAGAGGCGACGAAGGGCATCCGAGGGCGCTACCTGATCTGCGGCGATTCGCAACTCGTGGTCCGCCAGATGGACAGCGAATACCGGGTGACGAAACCGCACCTCCAGCGGTTGCATGCGGAGGCCAGGAAGCTCTGTTTGGGTCTCGACGTCGAGTTCCGATGGGTCCCGCGAGGGAAAAACCGTGCGGGATTGCTCCTCGAGGACCGAAATCGCACCGCAGAGAAAGCCACCAGGGAGAATTGAACTCCCGACCTGCCGCTTACAAGGCGGCTGCTCTACCGACTGAGCTATGGTGGCGCGTCGCGCGATTAGGCCGTTGCACTAAAAGGGTTTCCGCGCTCTTGAGACCCGGATTGACGCGAAGGGTCTCATTTTCGGAAATCACGGAAAAGGCTTTATTCGACCCGCCCGGCCTCCGCAGCATTGCGTGAGCAGTCTCCCTTGTCCAAACTGTGGTAGCGAGCTCGCCTTCCTCGCTCAGTATCAGCGGTACTATTGCTACCCCTGCGGCCAATACGCGCCCGACGGATTCGGAGATCGCGGCGCGAAACGTTGTCCCACGTGCACGGGCATCTTGTCATGGATTGCCCAGTACGAGCGACATTATTGCCACCGCTGCAACGCGTATCCGCCGGAGGGGATCTTCATCGAAAAGCCGGTGGAGGCCCCGCCCCAGACGACCTTGGAGCCCGTTGCCGCGAATCAAACGACGGTCGTAGTACTCGAGTCCCCGAAGGTGGAAGAGCCAACGCCTGCCCCCGTTGAGGTCCCGGCGGAATCGGCCTCCCGGGCGGAACCGCCCGCAACGGAAGAGATCGTTTCCGAAGAGACCGTCGAAACCGCCGCGAAACCGGCGTTGGTCCGCGACGAGATTGTCGTTGCGAAGAAACCACTCCTCATGGATCTTTGCAAGGCATACAATCTGGATCCGACCGGGACCAAAGAGGAACTCCGGGAACGGTTGCTGAGTTACCTCGACGGACTCGAGAGCGAGGCCCGGGCGCGAGAGGTCCAAGAAGCGTCACCGATGGTTCAGGAGGGAATCCGCGGGGAAATTCCCACCGTCGAGCAAGAGCAGATCCCGCCGAAACAAGTCCTTCGGGAACAACCGGACTCGTCCGTCGAGTCGATCGTTCTCGCCCCAAAACCGGAGATCTCCCGACCCTTGGTCGAGCTGAAGGAATTCAGCGTCCTCGAGAAACCAGCGGAAGAGGTTGTGCCTTCGATGTCGTCCGCCTCAATGACGGCCTCGGGGGCCGACGCGCGCCCGACACAGACCGTCCTGGAGCCATTCGCGACGCCGGTGAGAATCGAAACGCCGACTCGTGAAGTTACCATTTCGGAACCCGTCCCGATCGTTCGAGTCGAGCATCCCTGTCCCACCTGCGGTCGTGCGCTGACGTCCATCCCTCAGTACGACCGATGGTACTGCTATTCCTGCCGCGCCTACGCGCCTCGCGCCACCGCGAAGTTCGCCTGTCCGAACTGCGGCGCATCCCTCCGGTGGATCACGCAATACGAGCGCTGGTGGTGTGAGGCCTGCCGGCGGTACGCGCCCGCGGATCTCCCGAAACCCGACCTGGCGGCCGCGCGAACGCGCCCGATCGCCCCGACGCTCGCCCAGAATGCGGCCTCGATGGCGTCCCCCGGGGTCCATCGCCACCGGAGCCCTGGAAGCGGAATCGGCCTCGTCGGCTTCGGCATGGTCCTCTTCGTCGTCTACGAGATCCTTGTGGACCTCCCGATCGTCCTCACGGTGAACACCGGCGTCAGCATTGCGCCGGACGTCGCGTTCGGTCTCCGGTTCTTCGCATTCCTGTTCGTCGCGGTGGGAGCCATCCTCGGTCTGTACGCCGTCCGAGATCACCGGTGATTCCGCCAAAGGTTTTTCCGTCCCCAGGCGTTCGGCGCCCCCTCATGCGTCTTCAACAGGTCGTGAAAGACGAACGCCGACCGCGGGACTTCGACCCGCGCGCCTACATCTCCACGTGGACGGAGAAGGACCTGCTCCACGGGAAGGTCGTGGACGCCTGGGTCATCATCTTCCGGACGAGAGGGTGCTACTGGGCCCGCGCGAGCGGTTGCTCCATGTGCGGGTACGTCAACGACGTGGCGCAGGAGGTCGCGCCTGCCGACTTGCTCCACCAGCTCGACATCGTGCTGAGGCGCCACGAGGCGCAGCCGATGGTGAAGGTCTACACGTCCGGAAACTTCTTCGACGACCACGAAGTCGTGCCGGAGGCCCGGGACCGCATCCTCCAGGAGCTCGGCGACCGATGCGACAAGGTAATCGTGGAGACGCTGTCGCACCTCCTCCGAAAGGAGCAGGTCGAGCGGGCGATGGATCATATCGACGAACTCGAGATCGCCCTCGGCCTCGAGTCGACGAACGAGCGGGTCCTGCATCACGCGGTGAACAAGGTGTGGGGACTGAAAGAGCATGGACGCGCGGCGACCCTGGCCCATGAGGCAGGTGCGACGGTGAAGACGTACTTGCTCGTGAAGCCCCCGTTTCTCACGGAGAAGGAGGCGATCGAGGACGCGGTCCGCTCGGGCCATGAGGCGGACCCGTTCAGCGACACGATCTCCTTCAATCCGGTGAACGTGCAGAGTCGGACGATCGTCGACCGCCTCTTCCGTCGCGGGGAGTATCGCCCGCCTTGGCTCTGGTCCGTCGTCGAGGTGCTCGAACGCACGCGGGACCTCGCGGCCCACGTGAAGTCCCACCCGACCGCCGGAGGCATGTCCCGTGGGGCCCACAACTGCGGCTCGTGCGACCGGATGGTCATGAACGCGATTGAAGAGTTCTCTCTCGGACTTCGCCAGGACTTCCAGGGCCTCCGGTGCGACTGTCAGGACGTGTGGCAGGCTAATGTCGACGCGCAGGGGTTCATGCTCACGCCGTCCGATCCCCTCGCGATTTTCGAATCGTAACGTTCTTACGAACCCCGAGATTCCCGAGTCGGGATCAGGATGCGCGACTACGAACTGCGGCGCGGGGTCGGCAAGACCCTCGAAGGCGACGGCCTCCGAAAAATCGCGGTCGACGTGTTCGGCGAGGCAGGCGTCGATGGGCAATCGGTCATCGTGTCGTTCGGAGCCCTCGAAAAGCTGGTCGCGTGGACCGACGGCAAGCGGTTGTTCGTCGAGACGACGATGACGTCCGGAGTCCCGGACCACGTCGCCACCGACACGATCAAGGCGTACAACACCTTCCTCGAGAGGGCGACCGGGTACTCCGCAAAGGAGCGGGGCAAGAGGACGCAGAAGGCGGCGAAGCAAGGCCTGTGAATCCTGACGCATGGAGGCCACGGATATCGAACCCCGGCGCGCACCATGCGAGATGGGCGTGCGACGATCAACGTTCGCGCGGTAGATCGAGTG
>Ga0209520_10001582_pt1 | contig 12973 bp, 9 predicted proteins | sample Rifsed16ft1_FD_184009 | JGI IMG/M metagenome (GOLD analysis project Ga0209520, IMG submission 184009) | Soil microbial communities from Rifle, Colorado, USA - sediment 16ft 1 (version 2) | ecosystem: Environmental > Terrestrial > Deep subsurface > Rock core/Sediment | place: Rifle, Colorado...
CCCGCCGATGACCAGCTGCGGTGCATCCTTGGGGAAGAGCTTTTTCCCCTCGGGGATGGCCTTTCCCGGAGGGGTAAAGGTCGTTTTGCTGCCGAAGGGGGTCATCGGGGAAGTCTGGATCCCCGTATTGGCGTAAGCCTCGTTGTCGTACATGATGAAGAGGACATCGTGGCCCCTGTACATCAGAGCCGACATCGCCTGGAGCCCGATGTCGATGGCCCCTCCGTCCCCCGCCATGACGACGATATTGGGCAACTTGCCCTTGTACTTTCCCTTCCGGATCAGGACCTGGTAGGCCGCCTCGATCCCGGAGGCGACCGCTCCCCCGTTGGTGATCTGGGTATGCGTCCAGGCGTACGCAAAGGGGCTGCACAGGTAGCTCGTGTTCGCCACATACATGCAGCCGGTCGGCCCGAGGAAGATCGAATCGGGTCCCGTCGCCTTGGACACCAGCTTGTAGCAGAGGGCCGGACCGCAACCTGCGCATGTCCGGTGGCCGGGGACATAGTACTCTTCCTGGGGTACTTGCCGGAGATTCTTGATCGGTTCCAATTCCTGAGTCTGCACTTGTGTCGCCATAGAGGTCACTCCTTTTTTATTCTGATCTGGCAATCGTACGATCGTTGTGCGGTCTATACCTCGTTGTCGAAATTCATCCAGTAGACGTACTGGTCGACCTTTCCCGTTTTGGCTGCCTTGGCGAGGACCTTGGCCATGTTGTAGAACTCGTCGAAGGTCACCACTTCCCCGCCGAGCCCGGCCATGAACGACGTGATGGCGGGTCGCTTGGGCTCATCGTACAGGGCGGACCGGACCTCGTGAATGAGGTTCCCGCCTTTCATGGCCGCTCCGTAGGAGGTGCTCGTCTCGACACACCCCACCGCCTTGAACTTGGAAAGGGTCTCCGCGACCTTCTCCGTCGGGAAGGGCCGTAAGAAACGCAGCTTCACCATCCCGGCCTTGACTCCCTTTTTCCTGAGGTGGTCTACGGCGTAACGGGCGGTCCGGGCATGGGCTCCCTGGAGGAAGAAGACGAAATCGGCATCCTTGGTCTTATACTCCTCGAGGAACGGGCTGTAGTTGCGGCCGAAGATCTTGTTGTAGTCCGCGATGGCCGTCTCGATCACCTTCGGCGTATTGAGCATGGCTTGCGCCCTCTGCAGGTCGATGGCCGGGCCCTGGTCGGGAAAGATCTGGGGGCCGTGGGATGTCGGCCTCGTGGGATCCAGGGGATGCGGCGACTTATAGGGCGGAAGGAACTCATCCACCTGGGACTGCTCCGGAAAGATCACCTTGTCGGGAATGTGGGAAACGAAGTAGCCGTCCTGGCAGGAGAACTGGGGGAGCATCACCTTCGGATCCTCGCCGATCCGGTAATAGATGATGGTGTTGTCGAAGATTTCCTGGGGCGTCTCCGCCCAGCCCATGATCCATCCCTGGTCCCGTGCGCTCATGACGTCCGTGTGCTCGGAGCCGAAATCCCCCGGGGGGTCCAGGGCGCGGTCGGCAATGGCCATCTGAATGGGGTACCGCCCGCCCGAGGCCGGGGAGAACGTTTCAAAGGCATAGGTCACGCCGACACCGGAACTGCCCGTGTACGCCCTTGCCCCGCAGGCAGAGGCTCCGTAGGCGATGGATACCTGGGCATGTTCCCCCTCTCCGTGAATGAATTCCGCGTCGAGTTCCCCGTTGGCTACCAGCTTGGAGAGCTCCATCATGATGCCGGTGTACGGGCGGATCGGGTAGGAGCTGATCACCTCGACCCTCGCGAACTTGGCCGCGTGAGCGGCGGCGGCACAGCCCGCCATAATCATTTCTTTTGCCATGTTTCATACCTCCTGTTGATCTCGTGATCTAGTAGGGTTTTTCCAGACGGACCACGCCGCCTTTGAATTCCAGCTCGTTCACGTTCTGGAGAGCATCGGCCGGGCATGACTCGACGCAGATTCTGCAGCCCTTGCAATAGACCGGGTTCCAGACCATCCTCTCCCCCTTCTCGTCCAGATGCCAGCAGGAGTCGGGGCAGAAGACGAAACAGTTGAGACAAAGAGTGCACTTCTCGTGATCGATGACGGGGCGCTCGGTCCGCCAGTTGCCGGTCTTCATGTTCGGGTTTTCCTTCACGGGTGCCGGGATCACGGCGCCCATGGGAACCTCGAGGTGTTTGGGAATCCGGAAATTCTCGCAGTACTTTTTGCTCATGACATTCTCCTTCCGAAAGGCTTATAGGGATTTGACCACTGCCGTCTTGTTGCCCGCCTTCACGCCCGCCTTGTTCGCCGCGACCGCGACGAGATTTTCCACTTTCACCCGGTCCGTCGCCTTGGCCGCCGCGCCGACGAGCGGCGCGGAGATCCCGGCTCCGACGGAAGCGGCTTCCACGCCTCCTTCCGATCCCATGAAATCGAGACCCTCCAGGCCGGTTCCGCCCACGATCCCGGTGGCATCCACACAGACGAGGGTTTTCAGCAGTTCCTTGTTGGGGATCAATTTGAGGATCTCGTCCGGCGGCCGTTTCGTGTTGACGACGAGCACCCCGCCTTTCTGCATCCCCCGAAGGACATCGATCCCCTTGACGATCGTGTCGTCCATCACGATGGACATGTTCGGTTCGCTGTTTTCGTAGGCATACCGCATCTCGATCTCTTCGTCGCTGATGCGGGCGTACTTTCGCAGGGGAACCCCGACCCTGTCCGGCAGGTCCGCGTAGTTGTCCCATGCCTGGGTGAACTTGCCTTCCTTGTCCGCGGCCTTTGACAGCAGGAGCGACAGGTGTCTTCCTTCCATGTCCTGCGTCACCCCCCGGGCCCAGATCGTGATTTCATATACCTTTTCGCCTGTCGGTGTTTTGGTCCATTGAGCCATCGTATCTTTCCTCCTTTTTTCTGCGGAACATATTGGATTGCCCGTGAACTCAGCATAAGGATGGTTTCACCCTTTTCCTCCTTTCTTTGCGACGTTGATGAATCCCTCCTTTCGTTCGGCCGCAAACAGACTGTTCTCGATATCCATCAGGTGCTCGCGCATCACCTGTTCCGCGAGCTTCCGATCCCTCGCCTTGATGGCGTTCAGCACCTGCCGGTGACGCTCGATGGATTTCTTCGGTCTTCCCTCTACCTGGAGGTACTTGTCGCGACTCTCGGAAAGCAGGTCCATGATGTTGTCGGTGATGCGGATCAGCACCTTGTTTTTCGTCGCCTTGGCCATGATGTAATGGAAGCGTTTATCGACATCCGTTCCGGTTTCCCCTCTGGCAATCTCCTCTTCCTGAAGGGCCAGGGCCTGCTCCATCATGCCGATTTCTTCCTCGGTGGCCCGTTCCGCGGCCAGGTAGGCGAGATGGGGTTCGAACAGCCGGCGCATCTCGAACAGTTCCATCTGTCCATCCTTCTCCGTGAAGATGACGGATGCCAGAGGGCTGACCAGGGACTCCACGGGATGACTGGCTATGTACGTCCCGTCTCCCTGCCGGCTTTCGAGAAATCCCTGGCTCTCCAGGGAACGCAGCGCCTCCCGGACGGAGGATCGGCTCACACGGAAAACCTCGGCCAGTTCCCGCTCCCCGGGGAGTTTTTCTCCCGATTGGAGACGGCCTTTCTCGATCATGTCCTTGACCTTGGCGACGATCTCCTCGTAGACCCTGGTTTTCTTGACCGGTTTGAACATTCTCAACTTCTTTTCCACCCGTCCTCCTTCGAGACGCGGGTCAGTGCCTCACCGCGCGACGCGACTGGATCGTCGAAGAGCTCCCCTGGAGAGCCGCCTGCTCGAAATGCCGGGAGGTGATCTTGCAGCGCGAGAAATCGGGGGTCTCCTCAGATTGGAGGCTTTCTTCCACGGCCAGCATGACCGCCTTCTTGCACAGGGCTTCGATATCCGCCCCCGTCCACCCCTCGCTCATGTCGGCAAGGGCATCGATATCGATCTGGGAATTCAAGGGGAGTGTGCACATGTACGCCTGCAGGATCTCGATCCTCTCCTCCCGGGAGGGAAGAGGAAAATCGATGATGAAATCGAAGCGCCCGGCCCGAAGCAAGGCCGGCTCCATGAGGTCGATACGATTGGTGGTCGCGATGACCACAACCCCTAACGAGCTCTGAAGTTCATCAAGCTCCCGGAAAAGCTGGCTGACGATCCTCTGGGAGACATGGCCGGAATCTTCCGCGGTCCGGGCCGGCGCTATGGCCTCGATCTCGTCAATCAGCACGATGCACGGGGATGCCTGTTTGGCCCGTTTGAAGACCTCCCGTAAGCCCTTTTCCGACTCCCCCACCCACTTCGACAGAAGGGTGGGAGGATCGACGACGATGAGGGTCATACCCGTCTCCCCGGCAAGTGCCTTTGCCATCAGGGTCTTCCCCGTTCCGGACGGGCCGGTGAAGAGAACGCCCTTGGGGGGGGACAGACGCGAATGGGAGAAGACGGGCAGGCCTCGCATAGGGAGCTGAATCATGGAGTGAAGCTTTTTCTTGATCTCGTGCAATCCCCCGACATCCTTGAAGGAGATGTGAGGCCTCTCGCTCATGAACTCCCGGGTCGAGGTGGGCTCGACCGCCTTGAAAGCGGTCAGAAAATCGTCGGCGGTGACCTCGATTTTCATGTCCTTGGTCAGGCTGGGTTTCATATCCACTTCGAATTTGATCCCGGGCATGATGCGGCGCAGCGCCGCCATTCCTGCCTCTGCGCAGAGGGCGGCAAGATCCGCGCCGACGTACCCGTGGGTGATTTCGGCCAGACGATTCAGGTCGACATCTTCCGCGAGCGGCATCTTGCGGGAATGGATCTTCAGGATCTGGAGGCGATCCGCCCGTTTCGGCACGCCGATCGTGATCTCGCGGTCGAACCGTCCGGGACGGCGGAGAGCCGGATCGACCAGTTCCGGCATGTTCGTGGCCCCAATGATCACGACCTCTCCCCGGGAAACGAGACCGTCCATCAGGGCAAGAAGCTGCGCCACCACCCGTTTTTCCACGTCCCCGATGACTTGCGCCCTCCTCGGGGCGAGAGCGTCGATCTCATCGAGGAAAATGATGCTGGGGGCGTTTTTCCGGGCCTCCTCGAAGACCATCCGGAGCTTGGCCTCGCTCTCCCCGTAGAACTTGTGGATGATTTCGGGCCCGTTGACGTGGATGAAATGGGCCCTGACCTCGTTGGAAATGGCCCGCGCGATGAGGGTCTTCCCCGTTCCCGGCGGCCCGGAAAGGAGGACCCCTCTGGGCGGATCGATCCCGAGCTTGGTGAAGAGTTCGGGGAACTTCAGGGGAAGCTCGATCATCTCCCGGACGCTGCGAAGCTCCTGTTCCAGGCCTCCGATGTCTTCGTACGAGGCCCGGAACGCCTTTTCGTAGGCGAAATCCGAAGCTCGGAAGGTGATGGTCGTATGGGGGGTTATCCGGAGGGCCCCTCTCGGGCTTGCTCCCTCCACGATGAAGAACTGCGGCCGGGTTCCGAACAGGGCGATCTGGACCCTGTCCCCGATGACCACGTGGAGTCCTGACAGCAGTTGAAGGATATGAGGGATCTCGGCATCCTTGGGGATCCCCCTGCGGGGATCCACGGGAGTGAGGATCAGGGTATCGGCCTGTTTGAACGGGACTTTCTGAACGGTACACCATTCGTCCACCGATATCTGGGCATTGTCTCTCGCGATGCCGTCGATCTGAACCAGGCTCTGGCCGGAATAGTGAGGGGTGGTCTGGGAGGCGCGGGCCACGGTGGACCGGCGGCCCGTAAGCATGAGGGCATCGCCGGGAACCGCCCCCAGGCTTTTCAGCGCATCCTCATCCACACGGGCAAGCCCCTTCCCCTCGTCTTCCACGAAGGCCTTGGCCACGCGCAGGGAAATCTCTTCTTTTCGTTTCACTTGGGTTTTCATCGCCCGGCTGTCTGTTGCGATTCGCTGGTTGGATGGTCCGACCAAAAATATGGCCTATTGGTCCAACCGTATAATGTGTACGGTCAGACCACAAGATAGGCCGCCCCGCCCTCTTCTGTCAAGTAAAAACATGGAACGGGGGAGCCTCCGCTGTCCCGGCTCGGGGGATGGCGGGAAGGAGGACAAGCCCTTCTCCACGATGGGAGGGAACGAGGATTGCCGGACGAAAAAGGGCTGCGGCCCCGGGATGCCGCAACCCCTTGGTTTTCATGGTCGGGATGACTGGATTTGAACCAGCGACCCCCTGGTGCGGGTGAGAAAAAGGCCGAGCCGCCCCTGTGTCGGCAGGGGCGGCGCTATGTTGCCGGATGGCAGGGCCCGAACTCTCGGGCCCTGCCATCCGCCTTACTGCTCGTTCCTTAGTTCGCGTTGTACCGGTAGCGCTCGTGGCACTTGCCGCAGGAATTCGGCATCACCTTCGTATCGTCGCCGCCCGCGGACGGGACCATCTCCTTGCTCACCTGGGGCGCGATGATGTCGAAGGCGTGCGACGACTCGTCGCCCTCGACGAGCGCGGTCCCACCGAACTGGTCTTTCCCGGTGGTGTAGCCGCCGCTCTTGCCGGTCTGGGGCATGTGGCAGTTCATGCAGCGGCCCACGCCAGGCTCGGTGTCCACGTTGTACACGACGAACAGGCCCATGGAAGCGGCCTCGTTCATGTGGTCCACGACGGTCTTGCCGACCTTCGCCTTGGCGGCGGCGATCGCGGTGTTGTCAACGCTTATCGGCGCGCCGTTGAGAGTCGTCGTTCCGCCATAGGAGGCGTTCAGCGCGGCGATGTCGCCCTTGGTCAGGCTGGCGAAGGGTCCGTACGTGGCGTGGCAGCGCAGGCAGTCCGTGTTGTTCTTGAACTTCAGGCCGCTGAAGCCGTAGTTGTTGCCGGCGCTGTCCTTCGACACGGCGAGGGTCGGCCCCTGCTTGAGGCTGTGTACATTGTGACAGTCGGCGCAGGTCATGCGCTCGAAGGGGTTGTTGGCGTGGATGGAATTGACAAGCTCGGTGTACTGCTGCCGGTGCGCCTTGCCGTGCTTGCCGTCCGGCCACTTATCGAAACCGCCGGTGGCCAGGTTGCCGATGTAGTCGGCGATGTCGTAGACGCCCGGCACGTAGAAGCCCTTGCCGACCTTGGAGGCGTTGCCGGCGTTGAAGCCGAAGCCGAAGGCCAGGTTGGGATCCTTGCTCTTGCCGGCGTCGGCCGCGTGGCACTGGCCGCAGGTCTGCCGCTCCTTGTCGGGGCTGAGCAGGCGGGGATTGATGATCGATTTGCCTAGGCCTCCGCCCGCGGCAAAGTGCTCGGAGCCCGGACCGTGGCAGCGCTCGCAGCTGATGTTCAGGTCGATGTAGTTGAAGGACGTAACCAAAGTGTTATTGTCCCACGCCACGGTCATGCCGGTGCTGTGGCAGCCGGCGCAAGCCCGGGAGAAGGTGCGGCCCTGAACGAGCCAGTCGTTCCCATGGTAGCCGGCGAACTTCGGGGCGCCGTCGCCCGACTGGGTGATCTGCACCGGGAGGATGAGATAGTCCTTGTCCTTGCCCGAGGTGTAGGCCCAGCCCGAGGCAGAGGGCACGTCGGCGAGCTTGGCGAAGTAGCGCTGCTTGTACTTGCCGACGTTGGCCGTGTTGTCGATGCCGCCGTCGCCCTCGCCGCCGTAGGTGCCGGAAACGGGGACCAGCGTGCCGTCGGCAACGCCGCAGTCGGCGGTCCCGCCAAACTTCACCGCGTATGCGCCGGCGGTGTTCTGGCACAGATAGAAGGGAACCTGCAATCCGGCCGGATTAGCGGGATCCTGCCCCGTGAGCCCGGGGTTCACCGTCGCCCCGACGGCCGGCCACAGGTTTACGTCCACCATCCGCGATTTGTCAGGGGTGAGGGAGAGCCAGTGGGCCGAACTCTGGTGCGCGGTGGCGATTGCGCTATGGCAGAGGGAGCAGATGAGGCGGCCGGTCCAGGAGGCCGTATCCGACGGGCGTGCCGAAAGCGCGATATCCGGGACGGCGTTGGTGGCGGCGGAGAGGAAGAACGATTCCTTTGTTCCACCCTCCACGTACCCGGTCGGGGCTGTCACGTCGATGAAGTACGGGCCTGGGGTGGGGACGCCGGTGATCGTGTAGCTGCCGTCCGCGCCTGTGGTCGCCTGAAAGGTGGTGCCTACGATTTTCACGGTGGCGCCGGCAACGCCGTTCTTGACGGGCGCGGCGCTGAATCCGGTGATGGCCACGACCTTGCCGGTGACGCTTGCTGCTGCCGGGGGCTGGGACGAGAGGGCGATGCTGACGGAACTGGTGGCGCCGGCAGCAACGCTAACTCCCGCGACCGAGCCGGGGGTGTAGCCGGCCCCGCTGGCGGTCACCGTGTAGGCGCCGATCGGGACATTGGCGAGCGAGAATGAACCGTCAGCAGCTGTGGTTGCGGTAGAGGTTGCCGGAACGGTATTGACCGAGACGCCCGCTATGCCGACCCCCACGACATCCTTGACCGTTCCGGAGATCGTTCCCTTGTCGACGGCGCTGGTGCCTGCCGGGCCTGTGGCCCCGTCGTCCCCTGCGCAACCGATCATCGCAAGCAGCGAGAGGATCGCCACTACTGCAAAGAATCTTCGCATCTTGCCCTCCTTCTGGTTCGTCTGGTTTGGTTGGATTGGTCGGTTCGCCGTACTTGTCCCCATAGCGGGAAACCTAAATGCATCGAGCATGCCCGGAAGGAAGCAAGACGCAATTCGTTTGCATTTCGAATAGTTACAAAACAGAAGAACGGACATCCGCCTCCCTTTCGGGGATATCCCCAAGTTCCCTTGGGGATATCCCCAAGCCCCCCGTTCCGAATCGTCTACCCGCCCGTTTTCGGGGAAATTCCCGGGCGGGACCGGGGAATTGGCGAATTCGCATACGGCAATGAACCCGATTTCAAGCCTTGCGTCCCCGATTTCCCTTGAAAACCGTGCCAGTCGGCAGCTCACGGAGCTTTCCCCCCTGCGGCATGTCGCTTGCTTGGAAGATGATATGCTTCCCCGGTCCGTCCTGGTCGTCGACGACAACCACCTGGTCTGCTGGGGACTTTCCCGATCTCTCGCAGACCAAGATTTTCTCGTCCGGACCGTGGGAACGGGGGCAGACGCCATCTCCCACGTGCAGGCGAATCACTACGGCCTCGTGTTCCTCGATGTCCGCCTCCCCGATACGAACGGGTTCGATGTGCTCCGGGAGATCCGGAGGATCTCCCCGGAAACCCGCGTGATCATCATCAGCGCCGACGGAACGGAAGGGAACCGGCTTAAGGCCCTCGCGGAAGGAGCCATGGGATTGCTTGAGAAGCCGTTCAACATCACGGATGTGAACGAGGTGATCCGAAGGGCCTACACCCGGAAATCGCGTTAACGGGCCACAAGATACGCCCCTGCCGGATTCCTCTTGGATTCTCCCGGTGGGTGGCGCATACCGACGGCCGGGTCGGGGGAGGGTGGGCTACTCCAAGCCGAATTTCTTGATCTGGTATCTCAGGGAATCGTAGGAGACGTTCAGCAGTTTCGCGGCGAGCGTCTTGTTGTTCCTCGCCTTGTCGAGCGCTTGGAGGATCAGGTCCTTCTCGACCTCCTCGAGACAGATCCCGGCTTCGGGAAGGAGGAAACGGTACCTCGGAGCATCCCCCTCGGCTTCGTCTTTTCGATGCATCTCTTTCGGCAGGTGCTCCGGAAGAACCGTTTCGCCGCTTTCCAGCACCACGATCCGTTCGATGACGTTCTTGAGCTCCCTCGCGTTCCCCGGCCAACCGTAGGAAACCAGGATTTTTTCCGCCTCGGGGGTAATTTCCCTCGGCTCGGGCTTGTTGTATTTCCGGGAGAACGAGGAAAGGAAATGCCTCGCCAGGACCGGGATATCCTCCTTCCTTTCCCTAAGCGGAGGGATATGCAGGGAAAATGCGTTCAGCCGGAAGAACAGGTCCGTCCGGAATTCCCCCTTCCCGATCGCATCCGACAGGTCCCTGTTCGTGGTGGCCAGAACGGTCACCTCCACGGGGATCTCCTCGTTTCCGCCGATCCGCCGCACCGCCCTTCCTTCCAGGACCCGCAGCAGCTTCGCCTGGAGGTTCGGCTTCATGTCTCCGATCTCGTCGAGGAGGATGGACCCCCCGGCCGCCAGCTCGAAGACCCCCTTCTTGTCCGCCTTGGCGTCGGTGAACGATCCCTTCTCATACCCGAAGAGCTCGCTTTCGAGAAGCGCCTCGGGAAGGGCGGTGCAGTTGATCGGGACGAACGGCGAGCCCCCCGAGCCGTCCTCGTCGTGCATCCCCCGGTGGATGTGCCTTGCGAGGACCTCCTTGCCCGTGCCGCTTTCCCCCGTGAAGAGCACGGTGGAGACATGGGCATTCGCGATCTTCTCCGCCTTGGCCCGTATCGCTCTCGCCGCGTCCGATTCCCCGAGGAATTCCACCTCGAACAGGTCGGAGCTGACCATGCGAAGGCAGCGCAACTCCCGCTTCATCCTTTCGTTCTCGATCACCTTCCCGATGACGAGCACCACCTCGTCCAGGTTGAAGGGCTTCGTCAGGTAATCCACCGCGCCGAGCTTCATCGCACGGATGGCGGTCTCCGCCGTGTCGTCGGAGGTGAGCATGACGACCTGCGTGTCCATTCCGCTCCTCACGATCTCCTCGAGGAGTTCCATCCCGCTCTTCCCGGGGAGCCTGATGTCCAGCATCACCACGTCGGGGTTGAAGGACCGCACCCTGCTTACGACCTCCTCCCCGCTCGCGTAGGTCTGCACTTCGTACCCTTCGTTTCCCAGCGCCCGGGAAAGCATCGAGAGGATCAGGCCGTCGTCGTCGATAAGAAAAACCCTTCCTTTCGCTCTCATGCTTCCTCCGCTCCGGGGACGCGTATTGCGGGGAGGTCGATCCGGAATACGGTCCCGCCGGCGGGGTTGTTTTCCGCCTTGATGGAGCCGCCCTGCTGCTCGATCAACTGCCGGCAGATGGCGAGCCCCAGGCCGGTCCCCTTCGGCTTGGTCGTGAAAAACGGCTGGAAGATGTTTCCCATGATCCCCTCGTCAATCCCTTTGCCGCTGTCGGATATTTCGATCCGGACGCAATCCGAAAAGGCATCGTATTCCGTCCTGACCGCCAGCACGCCCCCGCCCGGCATCGCTTCGACGGCGTTCAGGAACAGGTTCAGGAGGACCTGTTGCAATTGAAGGGGGTCGGCCACCCTCTCGGGGATGCGGGCGTCCAGGTCTTTCGAGATGTCGATGCCTTCCGGCTTGCCCGGCAGGGATGCCCCTCCAAGGGAGTAGAAATCCATGGTGCCCCGGATGATGTCGTTCACGTTCACCTTCGCGAACCGGGGCTTGGGAGGTTTGGCGAAGTTGAGAAAGTTCTTCATCAGGACTTCCAGCCGTTTGATCTCATCGGTCACCTTCGCCATGACATCCCGGTCTTCCTTGCTCAATGCATCCTCCCGCGAGAGGACGTCCATCGCCACCTTGATCCCGGCGAGGGGGTTCTTGATCTCGTGGGCCAATCCCGCCGCAAGTTCCCCCGCAACGACCATCTGCTCCGTCCGCCGCATCTTCACCATCTGCTCCTTCAGGGACCCGGCCATGTCGTTGATCGAGTTCCCCAGTTCCCCGAATTCATCCGCAAGCCCGGGGACCCGGTGGTCCAGATCCCCTGCCTTGAGCTTCCTCGTCGCATCGAGGAGAATGTCCACCGGCTCCGTCATGCTGCGGATGTAGATGTAGGCCAGCCCCGCCGAGAGAAGAGGGCCGGACGCGATCAGGAGGAACAGAAGGTTCTTCGTCGCCGCGATCCTCCCGAGGGCAGCCTGGGTATGCTCCGTCAGCTTCCGGCTCGTGAGGGCGATCATGGTGTTCACATCTTCGATCAGGTCTTTCCCCGCCCGTAACGCCGTGTCCTTCTCCGATTGCAGTCTCCCCGGGTTGGCGTTGTACGTGATTACCCGGCTCAACGCGTGCTTGTATCGCTCCATCTTGCCCCTCATCCGGTTCAGTCTGGCTAATACTTCCTCGGAATGATGGCACTGGAAGCACCGGTCGGACAGTTTATCCATCTGGATCGCATTCGATACGATGTGGCTGATACTGCGGGCGTAAGGGGTATCCCTCAGGGTCAGATCGGATTGTACCCCCCTGATGTTGAGAAGGAGATGCTCGCGGAGGATCTCGACCTGGTGGAGCTTGATCAGGTTGTCGAACTTGGAAGCGGCCTTTTCGATGCTGACGATGATATATACCCCCACCAGGGCGAAGAAGAAGGCGTAGAGACTTAAGCCGACGATGATCTTCTTCTTCATTTACTTGTTGGAGTATTTGTATGTGGAGAGATCGAGGTTGATCCTTCGCGCGTACATCAGGACGATTTCATAATCGCTGTCCGTGGTTTCGATAAACCGGCGTGCGCCGAACCGTTCGAGTACTTTTCGGCCCTCCGGGTCTTCCTCCATGGAAATCAGGGTGGTCTTGATCTTTTCCTTGAGGGATGCCTCGATCCCTTTTTTCAGGGCCAGACCGTTTTCGGGGAACGGGGAGGACCGATCGAGAACGAGGATTTCCCGCGCAACCCGGGGATCGGCGGAGGCGAGCCTGTCCATCACGGTGTTTTTACAGGAACCTACATCCGTCTTGCCGTTCAGCACGTCCCAGACCATATCCTCGTGCGTCCCCGTGAAGTAGACCTCCCGGAAATAGGTTTCGGGTCGGGATACGCCGTTTCCATGCAGGTAGATCAGGGGAAAGAGATATCCGGCTGCGGTCGCCCGCGCCACGAAGGCAAGTCTTTTTCCCTTCATGTCCCTGACCGTCCGGATGCCGCTGTCCCTCCGCACCAGGATTACTCCGTGGTAGGTGGACTCCCCGGTGGAGTCCTCGGGCCGGGCGAGCACCTCCAGGCCGAGCTTCGCGTGGGCCAGCGCGTAGGAGAAGCTCCCGAAGAATGCCCCGTCCAGCCCGAGAGATTCGAAGTTGTCGATGAGGTTTCCGTAGAACGGGAGGACCTGAAGCTCGATCCGGACTCCGATCTTCCTTCCG
>Ga0209520_10001608_pt1 | contig 12903 bp, 10 predicted proteins | sample Rifsed16ft1_FD_184009 | JGI IMG/M metagenome (GOLD analysis project Ga0209520, IMG submission 184009) | Soil microbial communities from Rifle, Colorado, USA - sediment 16ft 1 (version 2) | ecosystem: Environmental > Terrestrial > Deep subsurface > Rock core/Sediment | place: Rifle, Colorado...
CCTGCCTGTGTGTTTGCCAGCACGAAGCCAACGAGGCCGTAGATGCTGATGCGGGGCAAGCCGGTCCAGCGATGGCCGAACTCGCCCGCCACCCAGGCGATAGCCAGTGCAAGCGGCCACACCAGTTCGGAGGTAAGCAATAACGATTCGGGCATGCGCTGGTCCAGTCTTTACTTGTCAGTTGCGTGTTGAATTGGTGCGCCATTAACTCCGCAGTCCGGCTCGCGGGACAGGCTTAATATCGTGTGCGGTGCGCGGGAAAAAACGGGGGTGATCCAAGCTGAAATGCACAGCTCTTCCACCCCCCAACTCTGCTCGCTACTGCTCTGACCCTGCGTGACTCTGCCACGCAGATTTGTTCCTGCCATCTGCACGATTGTCGTACAGGGAAAATTCCTTCGCCTAACTGTTGCGTCCTACCAGATTCATGCGCACCAGATCCGGCACGCCAGCGACCTGCAGTTTCGCCATCATGCGCGCCTTGTGCACTTCGACTGTTCTCGCGCTGATACCGAGCAGTTCGGCGATCTCGCGATTGTGCCGTCCGCCGACCACCAGCTCCATCACCTCTTTCTCGCGCGGCGTCAGCGTCGCCACCAGCCGGGCGAAATCGCTCTGCCGGCTTTCGGATTCATGCGCCGAAACCTGGCGCGTGAACGCTTCCTCGATCGCCGTGAACAGTTTCGCCTGATCGATCGGCTTCTCCAGGAAATCGATGGCCAGCGAGCGGAAAGCATCCCGTGCGGAATCCACGTCGCCATGACCGGTCATGATGATCACCGGCATGTCGCTGCCGGACTCGCGCAACTGCCGCTGCAAGGCTAGGCCGTCCATGCCCGGCATGCGGATGTCGATCAAAGCACACCCGCGCCAGTCCGCTTTGCGCGCCTCCAGGAAGCTCTCGGCATCGCCGAACATGGCGACGGCATAGCCGCGCAATCCGAGCAGCAGCCCCAGTGCATCGCGCACTGACGGATCGTCCTCGACGATGAACACGGTGTAACCTTTAGGATGCGACATCGGTCTTTCCTTCTATCGGCAGCGTCAACACGAACACTCCGCCGTCCGCCGCCACCGCGGCAAGGTCGCCGCCATGCGCCTGGGCGATGGCACGGCTGATCGCCAAGCCCAGCCCCAAGCCACTGGACTTGGACGACTGGAACGCTTCGAACAGGCGCAGGACGTTGGCGGCGGTCAGACCCGGCCCGCTGTCCGCCACACGGATACGCACCGTTTCTCCTTCCACCACCCCCGCGATGGAAACGCGGCGTTGCCCGGCAGGCCGCTCCTGTACCGCGTCGAAAGCGTTCGCGATCAGGTTGCGCAGGATCACTTCCAGTTGCAGCCGGTCCACCAGCAGCATGCAGTCCGGCATGGGCGCGGCAACCAGCTCCACCCCCTGGCTGGCCGCCTTGTCCGCGAACTGCACCGTCACCGCACCGGTCAGCTCCGCGAGCGGGATGCGTTCGAGTCGCGTGGCGCCGGTGCGGAAGAAATCGCGCAGACGCCTGACCACGTCGGCGGCCCGGTGCGATTCGGTGACCATGCGCTCTATGGTATCGCGCAATCGCCCGTCATCGTCGCCCCGTTCCAGCAATTGCTGGCAGGCCGAGCCGTAGGCCGACAGCGCCGTGAGCGGCTGATTGAGTTCGTGCGCCAGCGCGGCCGCCATCTCGCCTGCCGCTGCCAGCCGCAATGTCTGGCGCAGTTCGTTGCTCACGCGCTGCTTCTCGTCGACCACCGCGCCGATGAAGAGACCGACGAAGGCAAGCACCGCGCCCAGCAATTGCAGCTCGAACACCGTGACTGCCACCAGATTCTGCCACTGCACCGCAACGATGATGCCGGCCTGCAGGATGAAGGCCGCGATGGCGGCGCCCGGCACGCCTTGGCGCGCAGCCGCCCATACGATGGGCAGGAACAGCAGATAGAAATACTGGAACTCTCCTTCGCCGCCCAGCCCGAACGAAACCCACAACGCGACGATCGCCAGCAGACCGTAACCTGCCGTTTCCCAGCGCATGAACAGGTTGCGCAGGCGCACACGCGCCTCCAGCAGCAGCCAGAAGAACGGCATCGTCACGACGATGCCGACGCAGTCGCCCACCCAGAAGCGCACCAGCGCCACCCCCCAGTCCCCGACGGGGATGAGGCCGATGAAATGGAGCAGGGAGATATAGATGACGCTGGTTACCAGCGTCCCGGCAACAACAATGGCCAACCACGACAACAGGCGGCGGCGATCATGCAGGATGTCCCCGTCGGCGTGTCTGCGCAACACTTCCGCCATGATGCCGTAACCTACCGTCAGCACGCCGCTCAGCATGAGCGTCAACGGCAATGACGCTGGCAGGCCGCGCACCAGGACTTCACCGATCAGGATAGCGGCGAACCAGGGGATCGCCACCAGCCTGCCGACCCGGAACCAGACCACCAGACCGAGCGCGAGCGACGGGTTCCACGGCGTGATGTTCAGCCCGTACATCGGATGCAGATAGCTTGCCCAGTCGAGCAGGACGTAGATGACGACAAAGGCAAAGCCACCGAGCAGCGTGGACGGGATTGAGCGCATGGCTTTTCTGGTATTTACACTGGCCGTCATTCTCCCTTTTCTCCAGTCGACGCGCATCCGTAGCGCACGTAAGGGAAGCCCTTATTTGCCGCCGCGCGCCTGCCAGAGCGTAAGTGACACACGTAGTGGCATGCCCGAATTTTCGGGAATCCGGAAGTCTCCTACATTACAGATCATGCCAACCACGAACGAGGTATGCCATGAATCATCTGCTCAAGACAATTGTACGCGTGCTGATTTTCGGCGCGATCTGCTTCTTATTCCTGCTCATGTTCCAGCAGGCATGGGCCGCCTGTGAACCGAAGGTCGCAACGCAATGTGAAGGCGTGCAACTGGATCGTCTCGACTGGCGCAATGCCAATCTGGAAGGCGGCAATTTCCGCAACGCCGATCTGAGGCACGCCAACCTGACCGGCGCTAATCTCAAGGGTGCAGACCTGCGCGGTGCGAACCTGCAATTCGCCCGTCTGCAGCAGAGCGACCTGACCGGTGCCGATCTCGAAGGGGCGGATCTGCGCTGGGCCAACCTGGAGCGGTCGACGCTGGTGCGCGCGCGATTCGTCAATGCGCAGATGTCCAAGGCCGACCTGCAGGATGCAGACCTCTCCATGGCGGTTCTTACCGGCGCCGATCTGACCCGTACCGATCTGGTCAACAGCGACCTGCATCAGACCGATCTGCGCAACACCAGGCTCGATGGCGCGTACCTGAATCATGCCAATCTCAAACAGGCAAACCTAACCGGCTCATCGATCAATCGCACGCGCCTCGACGAAGCACGCCTCAACGAGGCCACATGGACAAACGGCAGGGCATGCAGGGCACCTTCGATAGGCGAGTGCAACTAATTTGCACGCCGGAATACTCCGAATCAATAAAACGAATCGAGCAAAACCATGACAACAGCAGCTCAGACGGGCGTCCTCGGCGTCCTCGCAACAAGCTTCCTCGGACACACGCCGCGCTGGTACAAACTGGCCATCGTCACCAGCCTGATCCTCAACATGGCGGTGTTCTTTGCCGCCGGCCCGCTGGTGACGGGCTGGCTCATCCTCGCCGAATTCATCTTCACGCTGGCGATGGCGTTGAAGTGCTTCCCGCTACAACCCGGCGGGCTGCTGGCCCTGCAGGCAGTTGCGCTGGGCCTGACCGATACGCACGCCGTCTATCAGGAGGTCGAGCACGGGTTGCCGGTGCTGTTGCTGGTGATCTTCATGGTCGCGGGCGTGCATTTCCTGCGCGGCATGCTGTACCGCATGATCAGCCACATCCTGCTCGGGATCCACTCTCGGCTCATCCTCAATCTGGTCGTCATCGTTGTGGTCTCTGTGTTCTCAGCCTTTCTTGATGCGCTCACCCTGCTGGCCGTGCTGGTCGCCGTGTCGCTCGGGTTCTACGAGGTCTATCACAAGGTCGTTTCCAGCAAGGGCTACCACGAGGATCCCGACCTGACCGACGATTATGTGGACGAACTCCATCGCGCCGACCTCGAACAGTTCCGCGCCGTGCTGCGCAGCATGCTCATGCACGGCGCCATCGGCACGGCCATCGGCGGCGTCTGCACGCTGGTCGGCGAGCCTGAGAACATCGTCATTGGCACCGAGGCGGGCTGGAGCTTCATGCAGTTCTTCCTGCATGTGGCACCGTCCAGCATTCCGACCCTGCTGGCCGGCTTCGCCACCTGCCTGGTAATCGAGAAATATAAATGGTTCGGCTACGGCGCAGAACTGCCCGCCGGTGTGCGCCAGATCCTGCTGGATGAAGACCGTCGTCAGCGCGCCAACCACACGCCGCACGACCGCCTGATGCTCATCGCCCAGGCTGTGGTCGCCATACTCATGGTGCTGGCTCTGGCTTTCCACATCGCCGAGATCGGCCTGATCGGGCTGGCCGTTATCGTCGTGGTCTCGTCGATCGCGGGCGTTACCGACGAACATCATGTCGCTGAAGCCTTCATGCCCGGCCTGCCTTTCGCCTCCCTGCTGGTCGTGTTCTATGTCATCGTGGCAATGATAGGCAGCCAGCACATGTTCGATTCGATCATCCACTGGGTGCTGACGCTGGAGGCCAGGATGCAGGTGTTCATGATCTTCGTCACCAACGGCGCCTTGTCCGCCATCAGCGACAACGTGTTCGTGGCCGCCATCTACATGAAGGAGCTCAAGGCCGTGTTCGACGCGGGGCTCACCAGCCGCGAACTGTTCGACGCGCAATCGGTCGCGGTGGTCATGGGCACAGGCATTCCGAGCATGTCGACTCCGAACGGACAGGCGGCTTTCCTGTATCTGTTGACTTCACAGGTGGCGCCGCTGATCCGCCTCGGCTATGGGCGCATGCTGTGGATGGCCCTGCCCTATGCGGTTGTCACGACGCTGGTCGCCGGGCTGACACTGTTCTGAGCCAAGGAAACAGGAGGCGAGGAAGGCGACCCGCGCATGGCTGACAACATGGTTCGCGTCCGCTCCTGTTTCATCGCCATTATTTTTGCCTCGCCGCTGTTTGCGCATGCAAGTCTTCCCAGATCCGCCAACGTGCCCGGCGGTGTCGCGATCGTCCCGCTGGGCAGCGTTGCGGCGGGAGCCAAGCCGCCGCGGGCGTGGCTGGGCAAACAGCCTGTGCTGGTCATCTCCAATGACAGGCTGTGGTACGCGGTGGTCGGCCTGTCGCTTGATATGCCATCCGGTTCGCATTCGCTGCGAACCGAGGTTCACGGCGAATCGAAAATGCTTCAATTCGAGATCAGTCCGAAGACTTACCCCGAGCAGCACATCACGATAGAGGACAAGGGAAAAGTACAGCTTTCCGCCGCCGACGCGGCACGGGTGCGGCGCGAAATCGCAGTCATCAAGAGACTGAAACGCCACTGGCGCGCTGTGCAGGACACCGATCCTGCGCTCGCCTTGCCCACAGAAGGGAGACCTGCCGGGCGTTTCGGCCTGCGCCGCTATTTCAACGGGGAACCGCGCTTGCCACATAGCGGCCTTGACGTGGCCGTACCGATCGGCACTCTGGTCACGTCAAGCTCGCGCGGCAGGGTACTGGCGACCGACGACTTCTTTTTCAACGGGAAAACGGTGTTTCTGGACCACGGCAACGGCTTGCTCACCATGTACTGCCACCTTGAGCGGATCGATGTGAAGACCGGGGATACCGTGAGCAAGGGACAGCCCCTCGGACTCTCCGGAACAACGGGCCGCTCCACCGGACCTCACCTGCACTGGAGCGTCGTACTTAACGGCGCCATGGTCGACCCCGAGTTGTTCATTCCGGAAAATCGCCTGTTGACCGGCACAATCGCAGATTCGCCGGCCCAATAAAAAACCCCGCCGGGGAGGGCGGGGTCGAATGCTTGCCACTACAAGGCTGCTTTAGTGCACCGATGCAGCTTCTGCGTTGATGCCGGTGTTCTGGCGCACGTACAGTTCGTCCCACATCTCTTCCGAACGCTTGTCGCGCGTGAACAGCGAACCCAGGATCACCATCAGGAAGCCCAGCGGGATCGAGATCAGGCCGGGGTTCTTCAACAGGAAGAAGGGTTTTTCCAGGCCCATGATGCTGGTGGTCTGGCCCTCGAACTTGGCGAGGTCGGCTTCCGCCTTGGCCTTGGCCTTCTCGGTCGCGGCGATGTCCTTCTTCACCTTGGCGATGTCGGCTTCAGCCGCAGCCTTGGCCGCCGGGTCGGCGATGGAGGCCAGCGATGCTTCCAGTGCAGGCAACTTCGCATTCAGGCCAGCCAGCTTCTCGGCAGCGCCCGGCTTCGCGGGTTTTTCTGCAGAGGCAGCCTGGGCCGGCTTGGCGAGTACGCAGCCGTCCATGGCGAACAGTTCACACATGAAGCTCGAACGCTCGACCGCGGGTTGCTCTTCCTTCGCAGGAATTGCGGGCTCACCGTTCAGGACCTTGTTGGCCGAGGCGATCACTGCCTTCGGATAGGTCATGTTGGGGGAGACCATCACCAGGCCGATCGCGGTCACGGTACCCACGATCATGCCGGCGATGATGCCGGTGGTGTTGCACTTCTTCCAGTACAGGGTCAGGAACACGGCCGGCAGGTTGCTTGATGCCGCCACGGCGAATGCCAGCGCCACCAGGTGGGCCACGTTCTGGCCCTTGGCCAGGATGCCGACGGTGATCGCGATGATGCCGACGATGACGGATGCCACGCGCGCTGCAACCACTTGCTCCTTCGGAGTGGCATGGTCGCCGCGGATCACGCCGACATAGATGTCGTGCGCCATCGCGGATGCGGAAGCCAGCACCAGGCCGGCCACCACTGCCACGATGGTGGCGAACGCCACCGCTGCCACGAAGGCCAGCATGAAGTTGCCCAGATACGACTGCTCGCCGCCGCCCAGGAACTGCGCCAGCAACGGACCGGCCATGTTGCCGCCGGCGTCGATGGACGAGATCTTGTCCGGACCCACCAGCATCGCAGCGCCGGTGCCCAGGAACAGGGTCAGCACGTAGAAGCCGCCGATGATGCCCATCGCCCAGATGACGGAGGTACGTGCAGCCTGAGCTGTCGGCACCGTGAAGAAGCGCATCAGGATGTGCGGCATGCCGGCGGTACCCAGCACCAGCGCCAGACCCAGCGAGATCTGGTCGATCGGGTTCTTCAGGAACAGGCCCGGCTCGAGGAAACGCTGACCCAGTTCTTCCGAAGTCATGGTCGCAGCCTTGTCGCCCAGCAGCTTGGCGACTTGCTTCTGCACGTCAGGATCGGCCACCACGGATTGCAGGTAAGCCGGCAGGCTGAAGCCGTAAGGCGCCCACACCAGCATCACCAGGATGATGGAAGCGGTCACCAGCAACACGGCCTTGGTGATCTGCACCCAGGTGGTCGCCTTCATGCCGCCGAACACCACGTACGCCAGCATCAGGATGCCCACGCCGATCACGGAGATCTCGTAGTCGATGCCGATCAGCGTCTTGATGAGCACGCCGCCGCCGACCATCTGTGCGGTCAGGTAGAAGGTGGACACGGTGATGGTGGACAGCGCCGCCACGGTCTTGGTCTTCTTGGGGTCGTTACGGAAGGCGAGGATGTCGCCCATGGTGTACTTGCCGATGTTGCGGCAAGGCTCGGCGATCACCAGCAACACGGTGATGTACGCCACCAGCCAGCCCACGGAATACATGAAACCGTCGTAGCCGTACAGCGAGATCAGGCCGGCGATACCGAGGAAGGACGCGGCAGACAGATAGTCGCCCGCGATCGCCCAGCCGTTCTGGATGCCGCTGACCGAACGGCCCGCTGCATAGAACTCGGAAGTGGTGTGCGTGCTGCGCGCCGCCCAGAAGGTGATGGCCATGGTGATCGCGATGATCACGCCGAACACCATGAAGGTCATCCACTTGAACTCGTCGGCCACCGCGCCGTTGCCCGCGAACGCTGCACCGCTGGCGCCCATGGCGGCCACGGACAGCATCAGTTTATTCAACATGCCACTCATCAGATTCTCCCGCTATCTACGTCGTTGATGATCTCTTGCGCCATCGCGTCGAACTGGGCATTGGCCTTCTTCGAATAGACGAAGGCGATCACCCATGCCACCACGAACTCGGACAGGGCGAACAGCAGGCCGAAGTTGACCACGCCCCACACCTTCGTGTTGAACAGTTCCTTGTAATACGCTGCACCGATAGGCAACAGGAAGTAATAGATGATGGAGAACACCATCAGCCCCCACAGGAAGAACGTCTTCTTGCGATGCAGGGCTTGAAACTTGGGGTTGGCGTCGATCGCCGCCCAATTGAAGTTTGTGCTGGACATACTCGCTCCTAGTGATTAACAACGGGTCGGGTGCTATGCCCAACCCCCTCATTACAACCGGGCGCGAGGTTACGGCAGGAGGCTTACGATCAACTTACGGAGTCTTACGGTCAGCTTACAGCGCTGACCCAACGTTGCGCTTTTTCCAGGTCATGCAATCCGGCATAACTGGAAATGTCCTTGATATTTGCGTGCGCATGCGCGACCTGGAACAACTGCGCGGTGGCCAGCGCATCCGCCAGCGCGTTGTGGCGGGCGTCGATGCGAATGCCGAAATGCCCGATCCAGTCGTCCAGCGCACGGTATTTGCGCGCCAGCGGCGGATGCAGGCCGGGCATCACATAAGCCAGATCGAGCCAGGGATGCCTGAAGTTCAGGCCCAGATAGTCGCGCAGAGCGCGCTTGATCATGGTCTCGTCGAAGGTCACATGAAAAGCGACGATGGGGGATTTGCCGAGATACTCCAGGAAGGCCAGCAAAGCCTCGGCCGGCGGGTCACCTTCGAGTTGCGCCGAGGTGCCGATGCCGTGCAGCAGGATGTTTTCCTTCTCGCTGGCCGCCCGCTGTTGCAGCACCGCGTAGAAACTATCGCCCAGCGCGACCTTGCCGTCCACCACGGCGACCGCGCCGATGGAAATGAGCCGGTCCTGCATCAGGTTCAAGCCGGTGGTTTCCACGTCCACCACCACGCAGCGCGTCGCGCTGACGGGGACGTCCAGCGCGATGGGCGGCAGCGCCTGCCAGGCTGCGAAGCGGCGCAGTTGCTCCGGGCTCAGTTGGGGCTTGCGCCTGAACCAGCGTGTCAAACTAAAGAGCATGGAATGTCCTTGCTATCGTTTTCGCCATGCTCTTTTCCCTCTCTCTAACTCTCTGGGTAAAACAACTAGCCATTCGACTAGGCTGCAAAGAACCGCAGCCAAGTCGCTGGTTATCCCGCAGGCGGGAGAGAGAACAAACGCGAAAGGCAATTTTTGTTTCCTGCATCACAGGTGGTACTCCAGCGCCAGGCGCGCCTGCAGCTTGCGCGCCTGACGGAAGGCTTCTTTCAGGATGCGCCGGTCCAGTTCGTTCAGTTTTTCCGGATCGATCTTGTTATCCAGCGCATCGTCGCTCGCCCCTTGCGCGCTGACCTCGTCGTGGTGGCGCAGGCGCAGCACCTGGATGAACAGCAGGGCGTCGATCCAGGCGTCGATCTCGGACGCATGCAGGTTCATTTTGGCCGCACTCAGGCGCAAACGCTGAATGGTGTTGGTCTGCGTCACGCCCGCCGCAAGGCTGAAGATGCGCGCCGCATCCACGAACGGGGTGATGCCGTTCACTTTCAGGTCGAGCTTGTTCTCCTTGCCCACCACGAAGTCGCGCACCACGCCCAGCGGCGGACGGTTGTGCAGCGCGTTCTCCGCCATCATGTGCAGGAAGCGGCTGTTGTCGCTGGCGACCCGCGCCAGCCAGCCGCGCAGTTCCTCGGCCAGATGCTGCGCGCCGTAGAGCGCACGGAAATCGAAGAAGATGGAAGCGTTGAGCAACTGCTCCGGCGTTCCGCCGCCGATCCAGCCGTTGAAGGTGCGCTTCCATTCTTCCAGCGACAGGCACCATTTCGGGTTGCTCGCCATGATCTCGCCCTTGCACAGCGGGAAGCCGCACAAGGCCAGCGTCTCGTTGATGCGGCGCGCGACCGGCAACAACCTCTCGCGCGCCCGGTCGGCGGTCATTCCCGCAGGCACCTCGAAGATGATGGCATTGTCCTGGTCGGTGTTGAGCGTCTGCTCGAAACGGCCTTCCGATCCCAGCGCCATCCAGCACAGCCCGTCATGCAACGGCGTGCCGATGAGCCCGCTGGCCTTGCATTCCAGCTCCACCACGCGCGCGGTGAGCAGGTCGTTGAAGGCGGAGATGAACTGGGTCAGCTGCTCCGGCGCCACGCCCTGTGCCATCATGTTGTGCGCCATGCGGCGGATGTCGGCGGCGCCCTGCTGCAACTCTTCCGGCGTGACCGCGTGACGTATGGCAGAACCGATCTGGCGCAGGCCGACGCGCTGCAGCGCGAACAGATCCTTCTCCGACACCAGCCCGACCAGTTTCCCGTTCTCCACCACCAGCACATGACGGAAGCCGTGTTTGGCCATCATCAGCGCTGCCTCGTGCGCCAGCGCCTGCGGCGGCAGCACCGACAATTGCATGCTCATCACCTCGATGACCGGCTGGTCAAGATCGATCTGCGGAAGGGCGATACGGTCCAGCACGTCGTGCAGCGTCATGATGCCGAGCGGCCTGCCGTCGGCATCCGCCGCCACCATCGAGCCGATGCGCTGCTTCTGCATGACTTCCAGCGCCTGGCGCACGGTGGTGTCGGGCGAGCAGGTGATCGGCGCGCGGCGGACGATGGCCGACAGCGGACTGGCCAGCGATTGCTGCTCGACGCTGGAATGACTGTACTGTGCCTGGATGACCTGCTTGGAGTGCTCCAGCAGGTTGGCGATGCGCCGCGTGCAGAAATCGCGGAACGCGGCGCTCATGCCGATCAGTTCGAGGAAGAACGGAGCGGGCAGCTCGTAGCAGAAGGTGTCGCTGCCCGCGCGATAGACGCTCGCAACCGAGCGGTTGGCCAGCAACGCGCCTAGCGGGAAGCATTCGCCTTCCATCAGTTCCAGCCAGGTATCGGTATCCGAAGCCTGGGCGACGCTCTGTTCGCCGTGCACCACGCCCTGCTTGATGACGAGGAAGCGGTCCACCGCCCCTTGCTCCGGCGAAACGATCACCTCGCCCTCGGCGTAGTAGCCGAGACTCATGCGTTCCAGCATCCACAGCACATGGGCGAGCTCCATGCGGTCGAACGGCGCGTGCCGGGTGATGAAGGCTAGCTCGGAAGGATGAATCGCACTCATTGGCACTCCCATAAATTGATTTTGTGGGCGAATCGCGGCGTCGCGTGTTGGTTTCGGCCACTGCTACGCAGTTTCACATCGGCTGCGCCGATATGAGCCTTCACCGCAACTCTGTTGTCGCTCGCTCCTTGCGCTTCATCCCGCAAAATCAATTTCTGGGAGCGCCAGGATTACACCGCGAAGACTTTTTCCAATTCCGCGCCCGGATCGGGCGCGCGCATGAACGCCTCGCCGACGAGGAAGGCGTGCACCTGATGCTCGCGCATCAGCTTCACGTCTTGGGCCGAGAAGATACCGCTCTCGGTGACGACGATGCGGTTCTGCCCATTCCCGGATGCAGCAATGTGCGACAGCAGGTCGAGCGTGGTCTGCAGGCTGACTTCGAAGGTGCGCAAGTTGCGGTTGTTGATGCCGATCAGCGGCGTCTTGAGCTGCAGCGCGGTCTCGAGTTCCTTGCCGTCGTGCACCTCTACCAGCACCGCCATGCCCAGCTTGTGCGCCAGTGCCTCCAGCGTCTTCATCTGTCCCAGGGTCAGTGCCGCAGCAATGAGCAGAATGGCGTCCGCCCCCATCGCCCGCGCCTGGTAGACCTGGTATTCGTGCACCATGAAATCCTTGCGCAGCACGGGCAGGTCGCAGGCAGCGCGCGCCTGCTTCAGATACTCTTCGCTGCCCTGGAAGAATTGCTCGTCGGTCAGCACCGAGAGGCAGGCCGCGCCGTGTTGCGCATAGCTGGCGGCGATCTCCGCCGGGCGGAAGTTGGCGCGGATCACGCCTTTGCTGGGACTCGCCTTCTTGATCTCGGCGATCACCGCGGGGCGTCCGGCAGCGATCTTGGCGCGGATGGCGCCGACGAAATCGCGGGGGGCAGCGGCCTGTTCCGCTTCGGCACGGATGAGCGGCAACGGCTTGGCCGACAATGCAGCAGCGACTTCCTGGTTCTTGACTGCGAGGATCTTGTTGAGGATGTCGGACATGCAGGGCTCCCTTTAAGAAGGTACGCATTCTATCCCAAGCGGAATGCTAAAATGCACACCTCCTCACGAGACGAGCAACATGGAAAACATCAAGGACTACATGAAATCCGTCGGGCAAGCCGCGCGCGTCGCGTCGCGCCTGATGGCCATGGCAGACACCAACGCCAAGAACCACGCGCTGGAAAACATCGCCACAGCCATCCTGCTCAACAGCGCGAAGCTCATCGCCGCGAATGCCAAGGACGTCGCCGCCGCGAAGGCCAATGGTCTGGATGCCGCCTCCGTCGACCGCCTCACGCTCACCGAGAAGACGGTGACGGGCATGGCCGAGGGCCTGCGCCAGATCGCCGCCCTGCCCGATCCCATCGGCGAGATCTCCGACATGAAATACCGTCCTTCCGGCATCCAGGTCGGCAGGATGCGCGTACCGCTCGGCGTCATCGGCATCATCTACGAATCGCGCCCGAACGTGACGGCGGACGCGGCCGGCCTGTGCCTGAAATCGGGCAACGCCGCCATCCTGCGCGGCGGCTCCGAAGCCATACATTCCAACCAGGCCATCGCGGCGTGCGTGCACCAGGGCTTGCGCGAAGCCGGCCTGCCCGAGACCGCGGTGCAGGTGGTGAACACCACCGATCGCGCCGCAGTGGGCGAACTCATCACCATGAAAGAGTATGTCGACGTGATCGTGCCGCG
>Ga0209520_10001611_pt1 | contig 12902 bp, 10 predicted proteins | sample Rifsed16ft1_FD_184009 | JGI IMG/M metagenome (GOLD analysis project Ga0209520, IMG submission 184009) | Soil microbial communities from Rifle, Colorado, USA - sediment 16ft 1 (version 2) | ecosystem: Environmental > Terrestrial > Deep subsurface > Rock core/Sediment | place: Rifle, Colorado...
CATGGGGTACAACAAAAGGACCAATGCAAAATTTTGCACAAAAATGCGGTCTTGATTTTAATGATTATGTTATACATGATGGAAAAAATATGTATGTAGATTTGAATTCTGAAAGATTTAGTATAAAACTAAGTGGTTTATGCACTTATGATAAAATTGGCTTAATCAAAGACATGTCTAAAGGATGTAAGATTCATTACAACACAACGCCGAAGATTGAAAACTTGGAATCAGAATTTGATCTTGTAGTTGATGCAACTGGTTTTTACAGAACATATCTTCCAAAACCTACCAGAGATTTTTACTTACCCACATATCAATATAAGGTAGAATATAAGGATCAGGTACCTTTTGATGATTTTTATTTGAAACCATTCTCAGCAATTACTGGATATTTTTGGTATTTTCCTTTAGGAAAGAAACTTGCTCACATAGGTGCAGGTGACAAAAATAGAAAACATGTGGAAGAGACTGACGCATTTTTAAAAAAATATGGAGGCAGAATAATCAAAACTGTGGGAAGACCAATACGTCTTGCAACACCAGACATGTGCGAACCTTTTTATCATAGTAAAGTAGTTGGCGTAGGCGAATCAATTGGTACTGTTTATCCGCTTTTAGGGGAAGGAATTATTCCAAGTATGACTTGTGCAGATATATTTATAGAAAACATTCGTAACAAGGAGAGATACAGGAAACAGGTTCTTGAAAAATTTTCTATATATCCAAAGGTACTGGCATTTGTTAGAAACAAAATGGATTCCAAATTTGGAATGATGAAACATTTCGCTGATCTAATATCTATTTATAGATATATGAAAAAGAATGAAAAAAGATTTGGAATGGAGATTCGTATTGGCGATATGATGAAGGTCGCCAGAGCTTAAAATCCGAAAGTAACAGAACCAAAGTTTTCCCGAACTGTCCTGTTTGAGTTCATATTATATTCATAGATGATTTTAGAATATTCTAAGAGAACATCTTTCATTGGATCTAGTGATTTTGAAAGATAAAAACCAGGACAATCTCCAGTAAATTGAAAAGTGGCATGTACTCGTGCTCTGCCTTTTTCATTTTCAAGCCAAGATGAAAAGGGATACAAATAACACACCCCAGGTCTTCCTGGATGTAAACCACAGTAACCTTTGTCGTCTAGAAATCTACATGGAATATGTGTTCCATCTTCGTTGATAGTTTCATTCTCTTTTCGTTTTAAATTGATCATAGTCATAGTTGTATTTACATTACCAGAAGGACCAATTTCTTGCCAAGTGGCTATATTGGTTTCATTTTTTATAAAATCAGAAGTTTTTTGATATTTGAGATTTTTACTAATTGTAATAAGGTCATCTGATGTAAGTGGCAATCTTCCTTGTCGGTTACAACAATTATGACAATCAGGCCAATAACATTTCCATAAAATGTAGCTATTTTCTTTAATCAAATATGGAATATGAAAAACAACATCTTTTACTTTTATTGCAAATTCTGAAACATCGTCACGATTACCTAAAATGAAATTTCGTACAATTGGATCAATATCCCAGTCCTTTGATAAGAGTTCAAGTGATTCTTCAAGTTCTTTATGCATTAATTAATAAATTACAACTCAACTTTTGAACGTTATCAATCTTGGAAGAAAAAGGCAAATATGCTTCTGCTACTCAGAACAGAAGATTAGTTTGGGAAAAAGTCATGTGGCCTCTAATTTTAGAGCTAAACAGCATCAGCTTTACAATGGAACAATATAAGAAAAAAAGGAATGAAGTATGTAAAGAATTGAATATACTACCATCAAGAATTGCAGGTGGTTTTGTCTCTTTGTTGTTAAAAGGAATGTTATACAAGGAAAAGGATCTTTATTCAATTCACTATAGATTGATTCCATATATGCGGCTTAAAGCAGATTGCGATTATGCAACAGCAATACGTGAAACTAGTGTCAAATAGAAGACATCCAAGACATTATAAAACAAAATTTCGATTTTAGTAATTAATTTAGAGGGAATAATTATATTCTGAGCTAATCACACTCGTTTCGGTAGCCCGATAGTCTAGTGGCCAAACAATTCTTGGGTTAGGGATTCCAGGCTCTGGATCTTAGGAGAGGATACCTGGGGACGGCAGTTCGAATCTGCCTCGGGCTACTCTTTTGTATAATTGTATAATTTTGTAGATTCTATCGAGAAGCCATAGCTATTCTTTCAAGCTCGTTCTTTTTCTTGACAGAAGGTGCATTCATATCATTTGCTGCAGCCAATATCAAATGTTCTGCAAGGTTTTCCTCTATTGCTTTTGGGTTTGAAAATGATGCATCGCGTACACCTTCTGCAATAAATCTCAATGCAAGATCAACTCTTCGTAATGGGGCTACATCAACAGAGACATGGTAAACAGTTCCACCATAAACTATTCTTGTCGTATCCTCATTTGGTGCAGAGTGTTCAATTGCTCTTACCAATATTTCAATGGGGTTCTTTCCAGTCTTCAAGTTTATAATTTCAAATGCTGCTTTCACTGTATTAATTGAACGCGTTTTCTTACCGCCCATTCTGCCAGTGTTTTTTGCATATTTTTTTCCAAAATGTAAGAGTTTGTTTGCAAGTCTTTCTACTATGTTGACTTCGGCTTTGTTGAATCGTTTAAGTGCTGAACGACCAAAAGTCAAAGGTATTATGGTCTTTTTTACAGAGATAGCATTCTTCAATCCTGGATCTTTTATTTCAATATTTGAGAGATCCCATTTTCTAAAAAGTAAAAGATTAGCTGTTTCTGCCATGTCTATCTCCTAGGTTTTTCTTTCTTTCCATATACAAGTTCTTTTAATGAAGTGCCATTTACTTTGAAGACTTTCCATCTCACACCAGGAATATCTCCCATTGCGCCACCCATAGTTGCACCCATTCCTTCAACATGTACTTCGTCATGTTCATCAACAAAATTCATTGCACCATCTCTTGGTAAAAAGGCAGTAACTGTTTTTCCATTTTTTATGAGTTGAACCCGAACACATTTTCTTACTGCGGAGTTTGGCTGTTTTGCTTCAATACCTACTTTTTCTAAAACAATCCCTCTTGCTTGTGGAGCACCACCTAATGGATCTGCTTTTTTGTTAAGACCTAGGTTTCTTCTTTTGTAAGTTCCTATAGACCATCGTTGTTTCTTTCTTTTATCCTTGAGAACTCTTCCTGAAAATAAGCCAAGTGGTGATTTTGCCATGCGTTGTCACTCCATTATTTTTTCTGGACTTTGTATCAGAACGCTGGAAATTTGGAAGTATCGCTTTGCTAGAAGACGTGCTTTTTCAGCGTTACGACCTTCTCGTCCAACTACTATGCCTTTCTTTTTTGAATCTACTACAACGATTGCTTGCATAGAACCATCCAATCTTTTGTTTATTTTAACTTCAGAAATCAGTTTTGGATTTAGTGTATTTTTCAGAAATTCTATTGGATCTTCTGCGTACTCTACTAGTTCTACATTTCTTTTTACTACATTTTGTAAGTTTCTGATAGTAGTTCCGCCTTTGCCAATTGCAAGACCCATCTTACCTTGATTAACAACAAATATCACTCTATCAAGTTTTTCATCTTCTATACAATCTCTTGCAGTTGCACCAGTCACATTTTGGAATAGCGACATTAGTTTAATTTGATCTGTAGTTAGTTTGATTGTTTCTGTCATGCCTACGTCTATTTTAAAGTCGATGCCTTGTGTGGCTCATTTAAAGCTTGATAAACAATTGTTAAAAAATAAGACATTTATTCTTTAGTCTCCTGTTCCGCTTCCTTTAAAATTGATTTGAGGTTTGTATCACTCAAAGTTTTTAGTGAAAGGGCTGAGATTCTAAATTGTGTGCCACAAAGTCTTCCAAGTGCTACAGATGAGCCTTTGAAATTTATAGTTGGCACTTTGGAGTTTTTAGCAGTTTCATGTATTTTTTGAAGTATGTTTTTTGGAATAGAGTCAGATAAAATTACAAGTTTGGAATTTTTTATTGAAGTTACTGCTTCCTTTGTACCAAGAGAACATTCGTTGTCCTCCATTACTTCTTTGATTACTTTTTCTAAAAGTTTAGTCATTTTTTATCACTTTCATGTAAAGATCTACAGTACCTGTTCCTACAGGAATATTGGCACCTACTATAACATTTTCTGTTACACCTTTGAGTTGTTCAACTTCACCTGCTAGTGCAGCCTCTGCAATTGTAGGAACCGTGATTTCAAATGCAGCTCTTGCAAGCACACTAGTCTTTGTTCCAGCAATTCCATGTCTACCAATTTGTTGCATGTATCCTCTAGAACACATCAAATCTGCTACAAGCATGATGTATCGAATATCTACTTCGAGACCTTGATCTTCAAGTGTTGTACTAAGTTCGTTTATTAACGCATTACGTGCGGCTTCAATTCCAAGAGTATTTGCAATTTCAAAGACGTTGTTTGTGCGAATGTCTTTTTTATCAATGCCTTCAATTTCGAACACCTTGGCAATGTTAGAGCCAGATGTTTGTATAACCCATTCATCATCCTGTTGTACAATTGTAACTCTTTCCACATCAGCTACACCTTTTACTTTTGTTCCAAGAATTTTGTTTCTAAGAGCAAGTATTGTTTGGGCATCAGATTCCTCAGCAAGAGTGAGTGTGATAGAATTACCACTTGTTTCTATTTCAAATTTCTTTTTTGACGACTGTAGTGCTTCTTCTACATCAGCAATGGTACATGCTCTCTCTTTTAGTTTATCTGGATTCAGATTTAGCTTTATCTTTGTTGAATAATCAGTCTCTGTACTAGATATCAATGCGATTATTTTTGTATGTAAAATCTCACGAGCTATCTGTATGGCTTTTTCCTTTGACTTTTTAAATTTTGGTTCAAGGTAAATGTCCATTGTTGGGGTCAGTGGTTTTTTACGTGCGTCAACAAGCTCAATTAGTCTTGGAAGACCCAAAGTTACGTTTCTTTCTCTAATTCCTGCAAAATGGAATGTCCTGAGTGTCATTTGTGTACCAGGTTCGCCAATTGATTGTGCTGTAACTATACCTACTGCTTGACCGGGTTCTACCTTGGCTTTTTCATACAATTCAAGTGCTTTCTTACATACTTTTTCTATTCCTTCTTTACTTAATTTTGCTTCAAGTAATGCGTCTTGAACCATTTTTGTAAGTTTTGGGTTGAATGTCTTTGTGTATTTTTTAGCAAACTCTGCAATATCTTCTTTTGTTGCTTTTTTACCAGAATCAACTATAGTTTCAGATTCTATCAATCTTTCAATTCTAAATGCTTCACCATGATCACTTTTTGCAACATCAGTTCCATCCTCTCCATACAAGAATTGTATTATATGACCATGGGGATCTCTGACGGTTCCATCGTATTCTAGCTTAAGGTGTTCAAGTGCATTAATCAATCTTCTTTGCATGTAACCACTTTGTTGTGTTCTTACTGCAGTGTCTACAAGTCCTTCACGTCCTCCCATTGCATGAAAGAAAAATTCCAAAGTGGAAAGACCTTCTCGGTAGTTTGATTTTACAAATCCTCTAGCATCAGGATTGGTATCGTTTTCTTTGTAGTGTGGTAAAGCTCTGTTATTGTATCCTTTATGAATTCTTTTTCCACGAATTGATTGTTGGCCTAACGCCCCTGCCATTTGTCCTATGTTTAATGATGAACCTCTAGCACCGGTAGTTGCCATTATTCTACCGGAATTTGTTTCGTCAAATGATTTATCAGCCGTACTACCAGCCTTGTCTCTTGCTTTTGAAAGCTCATTTACAATGTATGCCTCTAATGCCTCTTCTGCAGAGAGTCCTCTGCTAAGCTGTAATGTTCCTTTCTTTGCTTGAGATATTAGATCGTAAACTTTGTCATATGTTTCGTGTATTCCGGTAACAATGTTTTCTTTTGTTTTTTGTGAAAGTTCAAGATCAGAATATCCGTAGCTGAATCCATAATGAGTGATAAATTGTTTTAACATCACCAGTATAGAGTTTAGGAATTTTTTTGCTTCATCATTGCCGTAATCCTTTGCTATTCTGTGTAACACACTGTCTGGTTCTTCAGCACCAATTGCCGCCTTGTCAATTACACCACTAATTAACTGACCATTCTTAATAACAACGTCTTTTGTCGGACCTTTTGTTCCTTTAGACCATTTTGATGTAATAACATAATTGAAATCTTTTGGCATGAAAAGAGAAAAGAGTTGTTTTCCTGTGTAAAGTCCACCACTTTTATTTTTGATTGCAGGTTCTGGGAACGTTCCTTTATAGTTAGCAATCATCGCAAGGTTTGCAAACTCTTGAGGCGTGAGTGTTGTTCCATCTTTTGTTAGCAAGTAAGCTCCAGTAATAAAGTCACGTAGAGCCCCAATTATTGGACTGCCATATCTTGGAGAGATTAATTGATCTTGAACTCGCATCAATAGAATTGCTTCTGCTCGAGCTTCCTCGCTTTGTGGTACATGTAAATTCATTTCATCGCCATCAAAGTCAGCGTTGTATGGTGGACATACAGACGGATGCAATCTGAAAGTTTTTCCTGGTAAAACTTTCACATAGTGAGCCATGATTGACATTTGATGCAATGAGGGTTGTCTGTTAAACATTACTATATCGCCATCTGAAAGATGTCGTTCTATCAGATAACCAATCTCTATGTTGTTTGCTATAGTTTCTCTGTCTTCTACAAAGTCAAGTCTGATTTTAACTCCATCTGGTCTAACAATATAATTAGCGCCTGGAAATTTGATTGGTCCGTTGATGACAAGTTTCTTTAGTCTTTCAATGTTCCATTCTGTCACTACCTCAGGTATTGTAAGTTTGGTTGCTACAGATTCTGGGACACCAACTTCAGAGAGATCAAGGTTAGGATCGGGAGAGATCACAGTTCTGCTGGAAAAGTCAACTCTTTTCCCTGAAAGTGAACCTCTGAATCTGCCTTCTTTTCCTTTTAATCTTTGTGTCAGAGTTTTTAGTGGTCTGCCTGATCTATGGTGAGCTTGTGGAATACCAGAAACCTCGTTATCAAAATATGTGGTTGTGTGATATTGTAACAAATCAACAAGATCCTGTACAATAAGAGGTGGAGTTCCTGCGTCTTTGCTTTCTTTCAGTCTTTGATTTACTCTAATTATGTCCACAAGTTTGTGTGTTAAATCATCTTCAGATCGGATTCCTGTTTCCAGTATAATGGATGGTCTTACAGTAACAGGTGGAACCGGTAAGACTTGCAGTATAAACCATTCTGGTCGTGCAGTGGTAGGATCATATCCCAAAAGTTTCAAGTCATCGTCAATCATATGTGAGAATCTTTCTCTAATTGTGATTGGAAGTAATCTATTTTCTCCTAGCTCAGTCTTTTCTATAAAGATTGTTGGTTTTGTAAATATCATATCGTACTGAGATTTACCACAGTGTGGACAGGTTTTTTCTTTTTTTGCTTTTTCAATTATTTCATCAGGAATGTGTTTTATTGAAATTACGGTATATGCGGCTTCTTTGCTTTTTATTCTATGATATTCTTCAAGGTCTTCTTGTGAAATTTTAAGTCGAGCGCATGATCTGCAAGTAGTCAGGAGAAGTTTGTAGATATTATCTATAAATGCAATATGTAAAATGGGTTCAGCGAGTTCTATGTGACCGAAATGTCCAGGACATCTTGCTGCGGTGTTTCCACAAGTTACACATTTTTGTCCTGGCTCCAAAGTTCCAAGTCTTCCATCCATTAGTCCACCTTGTACTGCCATACCATCTTCATCGTAGGTTTCGGGAGCCGTGATTTCAGCAACTGAATATTTCCTTATTTCAGTAGGTGACCATACAGAGAATCTGATTCCATCAATCACTTTGAGTGTTTCAAGTGCCATTATACTCTCTCCTTAATCAAAAGTCTTGGAGCAACATCCAAGCTCATCATCTCTTGCAATAATAATTTGAATGCGTATGCAACTGAAATTGAAGTCACTTTTGCTTTATCACCACACACACGACAAACAAATTTTCTTTGTTTTATATCATAATATGATACGAGTCCACATCTCTCACAGATGTAAATGTCAGCCTTGTCAGATTCATCAAGCAATCTGTCCTTTAACATCATTGAAGCACCATATGCAATCAGACAGTCTCTTTCCATTTCTCCAAATCTCAATCCACCACCACGTGCACGCCCTTCTGTTGGTTGTTTTGTTAACATTTGGACTTGTCCTCTAGCTCTAGCATGTATCTTGTCAGCAACCATATGATGGAGTTTTTGATAATATACTACACCAATGAAAACTTCTGCTTCGAATGCTTTTCCGGTTCTTCCATCATACATCATTTCTTTTCCAGAATATTTGAATCCGGCAGACTCTAGGACACCTTTTACATCGTCTAATTTTTCACCAACAAATGCAGAACCATCCATTTTTGTTCCACGCAAAGCTGCGGCCTTGCCTGTTACAGATTCAAGAAACATCCCCACTGTCATTCTAGATGGGAATGCATGAGGATTAATCAAAACATCTGGAACAACACCATCAGCAGTATATGGTAAATCTTCGTGGTTGACTAGCATACCAATAACACCTTTCTGACCATGCCTTGATGCAAATTTATCACCAATTTCAGGAATTCTTGTATCTCTTACTCGGATTTTGTACATCTTTCCACCATCGTGTGATTGAGTCATCACTACATTATCTACAACTCCATTTTCAGATGGTCTTACGCCAATAGATGTGTCCCTTCGATAAGGACCTTTTACTTCAAATTCTCTGTACTCTTCCATAAATCGTGGTGGACTTGTTTTTCCTATCAGAATATCGCCTCCTTGAACCATAGATTCTGTTGCAATTACACCGTCTTCTTCTAATAATCGGTAAGCCTTGTCTCCTCTAAATCCACGTATGTTTCCTTCTGCGTTGGGAATTTCAAAGTTATCACGCATGCCTCCAGGATATTGTTTTGCTTCTGCTTCATAGATTCTGTAAAAGAAAGTTCGTCCCAGTCCTCGCTCTACTGATGATTTGCTAAGAACTATCGCATCTTCTATATTATACCCATCAAAAGGTAATACAGCTACAATACAATTTTGTCCTGCAGGTCTATCTTCGAGTCCCAAAAGTCCCATAGCTTTTGTTGTAACAATTGGGGTTTGTGGATATAGCATAAAGTGTTGTCTCACATACGTACTTGCATTCATCAGTGGTGTTGAAAATCCAAGACTCTGTTTTGCCATAGCAGATTCGTATGTATTTCTTGGAGATTGATTATGTTCTGGATAAGGTATGATTGATGCACCAGCACCCAATATTGCCGATGGGAAAATTTCCATGTGTGTGTGCTTTTTGATATTTTCTTCATCCATAGTGATGTAACAGTTTTCTTCCTCATTTGCGTCTGCTAGTTCAATTATTCCCATGTGGAGAAGATCGTTCCATGAAAGGAATTTTTTACTGACTTTGTCTATTAGTTCTTGTGTTAAAAGTGACTTGTTGTCTTTTATAACAATCAACGGACGCAAGACTCTTCCTGCATTACAATTGACGTAGAGTCTTTTTGTAGAACCCTCAATGTTAGACTGATACAAAAATATACCAATATGTGGATGAATTTTAAAGTTACGTCTAAGTTCGCGTAATGAATCTGCAAGCTTCTGTCCATCTTTATAATACCCAATTAATCTTCCATCTACAAAGATTCTAGCTCCTTCTTTTTTTAGTTCATCTTTTGCTTCTGAAACATAAGTTACACCCAGATCATAGAGTTTTTCAATTATATCTTCAGATGGAACATTCACAGATATGATTGCAGAAAGTGCAAGATTCTTTACCAATCCACAGTTTGAGCCTTCGGGGGTTTCACTTGGACAAATTCTGCCAAAATGAGTTGCGTGTAAATCTCTTGCTTCAAAGTTTGGTTGGCTTCGGCTAAGTGGCGATTGAATTCTTCTAAGATGACTTATTGTAGAAAGATAATTAGTCCTGTCCAAAAGCTGTGTTACTCCTACTCTGCCTCTTCCCCAATTTCCAGTTGCAATTGCGTTGTTTAGTTTATCAGTTACTATACCAGGTCTTACAGCTGCAGCTACAGCATTGATTCCCCTTTTTTGGCCTGATCTTTCTAGTTGGTATTTCATATCACGTACCAAGTTTCTAAAAGCTGTTCTGAATAGATCTGCAAGCATTTGACCTGCAAACTTTATGACTTTATTTCCATAATGGTCCTTATCATCTGGAGTAAGCCAACCAAGTTTTAATTCAATTAATTTACAAGCTGCTTCGCCCAAAAACTGTGATTTTTCTTTTCTATTATCAGGGTGCTTGCCAAGATGTGGCAATAAACCCCAATCAAGTAAAGTCTCTGCTCTCTTTATTTGGAATTCTTCAAGCATTCCAGGTGCAATTCTTTTGCTAATGTACACTATAGCATCTTTAGCAGTTGGTACGTCTCCTGATTTTTCAAAAGATGCCTCTAGTTCATCTTGAATTTTGTCAACAAGTGAAACTGCAGCTGCAATTTCTCTATCTGATTCAAGTCCAAGTGCTCGCATCAATGTAACTACAGGTATATCAACTGGCGATCCTGGAATTTTTGCAACAATCAATCCATCATTTTTCATGATAAGTTCTAGCTTTGCGCGATAACCAACAATTGATGAATATACTTTTGCTTTGAATACAATGTTTCCACCAATAATTTCTTTGTCGACAATAATTTTATTATAAGAAAGATCTTCTAGACCGACAATTACTCGTTCTGAACCATTTATGATGAAATATCCACCAGGATCGTTTGGATCTTCGCCATGCTCAACTAATTTTTGTTCAGAAAGATTGTGTAAGACACAAGCGTTTGATCTTATCATCAATGGCATGTCGCCAATATGAACAAATCTGGATTCCAGAATTTTTCCATCCTCCACCACACTTGCTTCAAGCATTACTGGTGATGCATATGTAACATTTCTCAGTCTTGCTTCCATTGGAGCAATATGTGTTATAGAACCATCAAGCTCCATCATTCTTGCCTGTTGAAGTTTTAATTTACCAAGTTGAATTTTGTATGGATATTCTGCACTTTCAATTTCAATTTGTCCCACTTCGTCAATTATACTTTGAAGGCCACGTTCTAAAAATTCGTCATAGGAGTTAAGGTGTTGTCTTGCAATTCCTTCTCGTTTTAATATATCTTGGATTATTGGCCAGCGTTTATTTGAAATGTTTACCATTATTCTTCCACCACATATCTATAATAGATGCTTTCACCTGCTGTTGCACTTTTCCTTGTTATTTTTATCATATCACCCGGCTTGACTCCCAATCCCTTTATTGCAGGATCATTCACGTAGATAAGTGGCATTTCAGTAGGTTTAGTATGAAACTTTTCTAAGACTTCTTCTGCTTCCTTTTTTGACATGATTTCATGCTTTGGAACATAAACATGATCTGGTACCAGTATGTGATCTTTTTTAGTCAGCAAATTAAAAATCTCCTTTGAACAACATTAGCTGTAAATGTATCATTAATCCACAAACTACGAAATTTCCACCGAGAGGTTAATATATATGTAATCTAGACGTCATCGTTAAATTCTGTTTTTTGTCAATATTTTTTTCCGTAACCTTAAATAGTTAAAAGAGAAGACTCCAAGCAAGATGAGTACTCGTTTTAAGGGATTTGCTTTGCTTGCAATTCTGGCAGCAGCTGTAGTAGCTATTCCAGCTTTTGCACAACAAGAAAATCCTTTTGATACAGTACCAATAACTGTCACGACAGATAAAGAGTCATACGCAGATGGAGAAACCATAGTCATCTCTGGTGAATCAAAAGATTTCATCTCCGGAGTACAGGTTAGCGTTGTTGTTATCAATCCCATTGGCAATGTGGTAACAGTTCAACAATTAGATCTGGAAACTGACAAAACATATTCTACTTCAATTACTGCAGGTGGTGGTTTGTGGAAAGCTGCTGGCACATATACAGTAAAAGTACAATATGGAAGCGACAATAGATCAAACGAGACAACGTTTGAATTTAGTGGTTCTTCTGGAACACCTTCAGGAAAGAAGATTCGTGTAGAAGGTACTGACTTTGACGTCAGCTACAGTATCACTGGAGGCAGAGTTCTTGGAATCATAGCCGATATAGAAGCCAAGTCTCTTATCGTATCTATAGAAACGACAAGTGATGGAACATTAATCATTACTCTACCAAGAGAATTGATTAAGGCTGAGATAAATGGTGAGAATGACAGTTTCTTTGTCCTAATAGATGGTGAAGAAGTAGAGTTTGAAGAAGAATCAACAGATATCGACAGGACTCTAACAATTCACTTCCAAGACGGAGCTGAAGAGATAGAGATAATTGGTACTTGGATAATTCCAGAGTTTGGTGCAATAGCAGCTTTGGTACTTGCAGTTGCAATTATATCAATAATTGCTGTTTCTGCAAAGACAAGGCTAAGACTGATGCCAAAATACTAGGAATTTCAACTTTTTTCTTTTTAAGATTCTTAAAGTTTTGCTTTGTTCCGTCTTTTCCAAAAAACTAAGCGATTTCATATTCTGCGAAATTTTTTAGCATATAACAGGTGCGGTATGAATCTGTAAGCGAAATAATTACACCCATAGGTTATGAAACAAATGCGATGATAAGTAAAATTAGAAAAACATCATATTCGTAATTTACCTAGATCGCAATCAATCGAAAAATTATAGGATAAGAACGTCATAGATTTGACAAAATCCTTTTTAAATATACATAAATAGTGTTTCATCTTTATCCGAATCAATATGAGTACTCATAAAGAATATGCGCTGATCGCTATTCTTGCTACAGCGGCAGTTATGGGAGCCATTCCAGCTTTTGCAGCTAATGAACTGGCGTGTCCAGATTGTATTGGTAGAGAAGATGAT